>Ga0187851_10003783_pt1 | contig 12590 bp, 17 predicted proteins | sample June2016WEW_6_10_FD_132997 | JGI IMG/M metagenome (GOLD analysis project Ga0187851, IMG submission 132997) | Peatland microbial communities from SPRUCE experiment site at the Marcell Experimental Forest, Minnesota, USA - June2016WEW_6_10 | ecosystem: Environmental > Terrestrial > Soil >... | reverse complement strand
CGGTGAGTGCCGCGGCTACGGCAACGCTTCCACTTCAGCGGGGCTTTCGGCAGACGCTCCGGCGTCCGCGGAGGGAAGCCCCTTGCCTCGCCCATGGTCCAGGTTGATGAACTGATCCGTCTGGGGAATGTGGCAGACGATGTTGAATTTGCCGATGGCTTCGTGCTTTGCGGCCTGGAACGCGGTTTTGGTCGCCGGAAAGCTCTTGCCGTCACGCGGATTTTTTGTCCACAGTCCCTCCCCCGTCAGATATTCGAGTGTGTCCTGGTTTTCGATGAGTATGTTCATGTGACGGCAGTCTAACAGACCCCGGTGCACAACCACGACAAATCTCAAAGTTATTTTTCGTCCGCCCCGCCGCCCCGCCGGTGAAATCCGATTTGCGCCGGCATCGCCGCCCGCGCCAGCCTGGTTTTTGGAAATCAAAAAGCCGGACCAGTGTCTGGCCCGGCGGGTGACGAATCCCCACTAAATTCTTTCCCCATTCAACTCTTCGGGTGATGTTTCCCGTGATGATGTTTGGTGTGGTGTTTGCCGTGGGCATGCTTGCCCTGTCCGGCTTCTGCGGGTGACACCATCAACGGCGAGAAGGCGAAAGCCGCCACCGCCAGAATCAACATTAGCTTTTTCATGGTTTGGCAAAGGATCAGGTTCCCCCCTGCAACATCGCAGGGGGCTGGCTTGATAGACTGAATTCCCTCCCGGCAGGTTACAGGTTTCATTTCAATCATCCGATGACCGGCCGCACCCCGGATTGCCGGCGAATCCTGCCTGGAACCAACGGATATACCCCGGGGATTTACAACCCGCATCGGAAACCAGGTCCCGAAAGCCATTTAAAACCGTTGCCTCCCTGGTTGCGTTCGGTAAAACCAAACCGGACCCCGGCTTATGCCGGCTTCGCCATCCGGAGAAGCAAGGCGTTCAGTTCCTGCAGGTGCGGCGGCTTGTGAACCACGACGTCCACGGACGCAGACAATGACCCGGAGTCCCTCACGGTGTTGCACGCGCCTGTCATCAGGATCACGGGGGTGTGAGCGGATTCCGTCTTGATCGTCTGGGCCACCGCGTAGCCACTGACCTCCGGCATGTTCATGTCGGTGATGACCACATCGTAAGGCTCGCCTTTTTGAATGGCCGTGCAGAACATTTCTATCCCGCACTTTCCGCTGGTGGCGGCCCCCACCCGATGCCCGAAATGTTCCAGAAGATCCTTCATACTTTGTACGATCGGCTCGTCATCATCAATACAGAGCACGCGCAGAGAACGAGTTGGCGGGACGGGAATTGTGCGGGCGGGCGGGTATGGCTGGGAACCATTCCGCAGGTCCGGCTGAAATGCCGATTCAACGAATTGGGGAAACACTTTCATATTTAAAAATTTTACAGGTTTGAGTTCACAGTGGTCATTAAGCGGCGCCAACGGTGGGTCCGGCGCTGCCGCACGGCCACGCGGACGGGCTGGACGACCGGGCCGTCAACGGCCTTGCCGACGAAAAACCGAATCCGTATCCTTTTCATAATTGCTTCATTTGAACCCCGATATTTTTCATCCGATCAGTCATCCGACCGACTGCCCATATTTAACACAAACTGGCTGAAATTTGAGGAATGAGGGACGATTTGCCGGATTTCCGGGGTCAAATGCCGGTGACGAGGGGTGGAATTCCAAGGAAAAATGACACCTGGCTTCAGGCAATCGGTGGCCAACGGCTGCCGCGGTGTGGGTTGATTCCGTCGATGGGACCATGTTCAACAGTGCATTTAATTAAACTATCATGATTATTATTGACATTCTAATGAGCTTTGTTTCAATCAATCCCACGGTCGGGAATTCAGTATTCAGGCCATAAAAATTTCCTCCTTAAAGTACCTGTTACCCCTGTTCCTGTTCGCCGTGGCGGAAACCACGCCGGCGCAGTTGATCAACGGAAATTTTGAGACGGGTGATCTTACGGGATGGACCCTGTTCAACACGGTGGGATCGAACACGCCCTACGGTTTGGAGCGAGGCGGAACGGCGTTGGCCCAGGCGGTGTCCTTCGATACGGTGGGAACCGGCGTGCCTTCGTACGGTGCGGAATTCGAAGTCGGTGAAACCGCCGGTGTTGTCGGCGGCGGCGGCCTGGGACAAGGGGCTGGTATTTATCAATACGTGCCGCTGAATGCGGGCCAACTGAACATTTCCGTCGATATTGCCGCGACCAGCCCTGGCAACAACGCAGATGCGGGAACCTTCGAACTGCTTCTGGACGGAAATCTTATTGCCAGCGACGCCTTGAACAGCATCAGCGTCTCGCAAACATTTCGCTCGACCTTGAGTTATTCCGGGACGGTTGCGGCCGGAACGCATCAAATTGCAATCGATATGCGGCGCGGGTATGGGATGGGGTATGGCAACACTCCCTATCAGTTTCTCGACAATGTTGTGCTGACCGGCACGGCTGTTCCCGAACCTGCGGAGACGCTGTTCCTGTTCCTGGGTCTGGCCATGATCGCGGTTGGAATCCGGCCCAGACCAGCAAGCGCATGATTTTCAGCAACTCCTCGTACCGGTTTCCCGACCAAAATCCTGCGCATTCCTGTCAGAGTAACCTCATGGCAACTGCCAAAGGCGTAGTGGTCGAAGACTGAGCCGTCCTCGCCGGGCTTTGCCGCGCCAGGAGGCTGAGAGCTGAGGGTTAACGTACCACCCGCGCCACCAAAATCAATCCGGCGAGAAACAGGAAGGCGCCGACGGTTGGTTCCGGGACGGATGACGGGCTGTCGATGGAAAACAAGGGAGTGGCCAGGCCGGTGTAGCCGGTATTATAGGGGCCGGGACTGCCGGCATAGTAAAAGCCGGTGAAACCCAGGGTCCACCCCGCACTGGTGGTAAAACTTGAGGAAGCAACATTGGCAATATCCACTTCATCGCCGTCCGTGTTGTTGAAAACAATCCAGTAAGTGGTGTTGGCTGCCAGCGTCAGGCCGGTGGCGTCGTAGAGACTGATGCCGGGGCCCGGCGGCGCAGCCGGGCCTGAAAGCAGGCCGTTGCTCAATAACGTCCCCGGCTGGCCCGAAACATCATCGTACAGGGAAACCGTGAAGGCAGTGCCGGAGCCAGGCGACGACCAGATATCCACCGAGACGGATCCGACGTCCTCGCTCTGGCCGCTGGTGGTGAACTGTTGGGCCACCACGGTCCCGTTGGTTCCAATCCCCCATGCACCCTGGGCGGTGTTGTTCAGAGTCGAAAGCAGTGATTGTCCGCTGGCGGAAACGGCGGCGCCGAGCAGGCACGAAGCAAACATCACCACGACTTTATTGTTTTTCATCAAATTATCCTTTATTTGACCGGCCGATAATCCGGCTAAAAGCATACCCCGGGCCAATTTGGTGCGATGATCCGGGGACAACCGGGGTGGTGGAGAATCTTGCTCCGTCAATGTTCAAACGGGGAAACCATCCCGCATTGCGGGATTTTTATCCCGGCTCCGGGACTCGCCGGGCGCCGTACTTTTATCGCGTGAACGTTCGACTCTGTCGACGAGCCTCAACGAAATTATCAAGAATCAAGTCTGAAGCATTCTGCCATTCCATTTAAGAAGCCGCCCTTGGGGACCGCAACGCGTTTTCCGCTACGGCTTGTTCAGCCGATAAAACCCGAGCGTGCTGCTGTTGCTTACGGCCATCGAACAGAGTCCATGGTTGATGGAAACCGGATTATTCGTCACCGCTGCCCACACCGCCGGGCTGGCCAGGTTTGTCGCAAAGCTGACGTTGTAATCGCTTGCCCATCCCGGCCAGCTCATCGCCAGCCCGTTTGACGAACTGCCGAGGCTTAAACCCGGCGGCTCCGGCGCGCTGTTCGTCAACCGTCCGACCCCGAATTGATCGCCCGTTTGCGTTACCATTCCGTTGCTGAAATCCACTTCCAGCAAATCTTCCGAAGGCGCCAGCGAACCAACGCGCGCATAGGTGCTCGTATCGATAATATCGGTGATTTCACCGTAACCTTTGCGTCCCGCAACATAACCATAGCGCCCATCGATGCTGAACGTGAGCCAATCCGGGTCGTCGTGGCTGACGGTGATCAGTTGCGTTTGTATGAAAGGCAGCGACGTGATATCGAACACGTGCACATAATGGTTCCCGGTTCCATTGTCGCACGCCCACGCCTCGTGTTCATTGGGCGTCATCCCGATTCCATGCTGGGGCGCAAGCCCCGGGCCGGGATACGTGGTGCCCGTAAACAGTGCCGAGCCCAGAATTTTCCCCGTCGTCAGGTCGGCATACTGAAAGCCGTAAGTGCCCACCACATCGACGATGACGAACGTGTTCCGGCCGTTGATGGCAAACGGCTGTACGGTATTATTGAACTTGCTCGTCGTGCTGATCACCTGGTTGCTGGCCGTCGAAATGATCCGAATCCGCTGGTCCGTGGATTTGTTCGACATGAACACCTCCGTGCCATCCAGGCTGCAAATGGTGTCGTGCGTCAGCGGCGCAATCATAATTTGGGTGGTCACATCCCCGGTGAGTCCGTCCACCACCAGCGCGTTGGAGCCGGTCAGGTCGCCTTCGTAGCCCGGTATGTACAGCGTCTTGCCATCCGGGGTCACCACCCCGCGGTCCACCCCCAACGGGCGTTCCACCTTGTTCCACAACACCTGGTCCGACGTCAAATCAACGCAGGCCACATATCCATTCGTCGTCGGGGTGTACACGTTGTACATGACGTAAAACCGCTGCGTCGCCGCCGAGGCACACACACCGCGAATGTCCCCGCCGGAAGCGGTGAAAACGCGATTGGTCTTTACCGGGCTGTGTGAATGGTTGATGTCATAAACGTGGATGGTGCCATCGTCTTGTGCGGCATAAATGAATTGACCATCCATCGCTGCCCGGCCCGGGATGGCACTGCCCACGATCAACATCAGCCCCAACCCTCGAGCCAGCATTGGGAGCGTCCGATTCCGATTTGGTTGCTTTTGGGGTCCACGTCGCCTGGCAACGACTTTCAACCACCCCATAACTTGTGGACGGTCCATTCGCGTGAATCGTACCTGGTTCCAGTTCGAGCCGCAAACAAGTCCGGATTGGGTGATTTCCCCGGTGGCGCAGAGACGCAATCCGCTTCACGGTTTTGTGACAGGATTAACCAAACGACCAGGATGAAAAGGCAGGCTGACGGCTTGAACCGCCACGACTAATCCACCCGCGCCGCAGGCTTCGACGACACAGGCGTGCGGGCATCAGTGAAATGCCCGCCACCTTGTGATAACAGCAAGAACCGCCCTGCCCTGGGACCTCGACTCTTATTGGGTTTGCGTGGTGGTTGTCGAAGTGGCGGGCACGGCCTGCACAGCCGGAGTCGTGGTGGTCGTGCTGGTGGTGGTGGTCGGAGGCGGAGTGGCGCAGCCGGACAGCGATGACGCGATGACGACGGCGGCGAAACAGGCGATGATGAGTTTTTTCATAAGTATGATTTTTGTTTGTTTGGTTGCTTTAACAGTACGTAATTACGCCATTGGCTGGTCACCAGCTATGGGGTGTAACCCTACCAAGCGTCAGGCGTCAGCGCCGTCAAGATGACCGACCGTCTTCGCAATGCTTCGCCGCGCCAAATGGCGCGGACGCCGTTCCAACCTATGGGCTTCGGGTGCGGAAACCGCCCATGACAAAGACGATCAGGCAAATCAGCAGAATCAGGCCAAGCCCGCTGCCGCCGATGACCGGACCACCAAAGTAAAACCCGCCACCGCCAAACAGGAGGAGCAGAACCAGCATGAGGAGTAATATATTCATGCCGGGACCATAACACACCGACGGTGTGGCGCCTATGGGGTCTTCACCCCAGAGGCGGAGGCAAGGCATTACATCGATGAGCCGCGCGCCATCAGGTGTTCACCTGATGGCCAGCCCGCCGGAATCGGTTAAGCTGACAGCATGAAAACCAATCCACTCTCCCGGATTCTCCGGTTGCTTTTTTTAAATGCGGCCCTGGCGGTTCTGGGCGCCGGGTGCGCCACTCACAATGAGCGATCCTACAATCAGGATTTTAATCAAAACCTTCCCACGTCGCCCAACTATTCCATCGCCAACGTTGATGACACACATTTTCAAATTACCGTGCATCAGGGTTCTCCCTCACCCGGAACGCAGCGCATCATTTATGTGAAAGAAGTGGTTTCGGCGGTGGCCGCCTCCGAGGCCCGACGCCGGGGCTGGCAAAACTGGGACCTTGGTTATATTCAGGAACGTGACCAGGGCTGGATGCACATCGTCATAGCCGAGGTTGCCCGTAAAAACGCGGTCGCCATGACCCCCGGCCCAACGCAGTGACCAACCCCGGCTTTGCCGGTTTTAGCCGCGAGCCAGACGAACCAGGCAAAAAACCTTACGCCAGCCGCCAGATACCACGCGGGACGGCTGGATTTTCGACAAACTCAACATTTGTTCCGGGCGTAACGGAATCGTAACAAATCCATTCTTGTCCAATCGGTTTCGCCTTTGCGAAGGTTTCCGCGCTGAGTGAACGCGAATTTCATTGGCTCGCGCCGCTCGCCGTATGAGACACTATTTACCCTTCGTCCTCGCCATCGCCTGCGCCGCGTTGGTCGTCTCCTTGGTCGTCATCAAACGCGGTGATAATGCGCAGCATGACAGTGATGCCGCTGCGATTAACGACTTTTCAAACCAGTTGGACTCGGCGCAAACGGAAGTCGCCTTTTGCAAGGGCACCCTGCTCACCTTATCCAACAGCCTCGATCAAAGCCAGTCGGCGTCATTGACGTTTTCAAACCAGCTGACGGCGGCTGAATCCAACCTGGCTGTCGCCGCGGGACAAATCACCAACCTGACCCAGCAGGTCGCGGCGGTCGAATCGGAAAATCAAACCAATGGCGGGCGCATCATGGATTTGACCAACCAGCTGGCCGGTCTCACGACGCAAATCGGATTGGCCACGGCCAGTCTGGGGCAGGCCAATACCAACTATGCCCTCCTGGAAAATCGTCTGCGCCGGGACGTGGCCGAGCGGACGGTGGTGGAGCGAAAATTCAACAATCCTTCGGAACTGCAGGCTCAACTCCAGTATTTAAAGAAGCATCCGGCCGAGGAGATTTCCGCCGATGGCATCCTCGCCGGGTTGGACGTCGAGGTGAAGTCGAACATGTTCCATGTCATTGCCCCGAACTGATTCGCGACCCTGTTTCCGTCACGAAATTTACGTCAACTCCCGAAGGCTGCGCTGCCCTACCAACAACTTTCCAGATGCTTCTATCTGCGTTTCATCTGTGCCCGTCCGTGGCCTGGGAATTGCCCTCCGCGGGCTCGCGACGTTGATTGTCGAAAGCCTACGCGGCACCACGCTGGCACTGCCGCCGCCGGAGCCTCGCTGCGAATGGCAGCAGCAGTGCGCCGGCGAGCAACGTGAACGTGGACGGTTCCGGGACGACCACCGCTGCCGCCACGTCCGATAATGTCGTACCGACTCGAATCTCGTCGAGTTCCTGTCCGGCATTGCTTTGGTAATAGAAGTCCTGCGCCTGGAACGCCGGTCCCGGGAGCAGAACCGAGGCATTCGGTGGACCAAGGACCAGGCCGGGATCCACGTAAAGGTTCACCAGCGTGCCTCCCCCGGTCCATTGAACCAGCTGCAAGATGTAGAGATCGGCCGCGGTGCCGAGCGCGAACCCGGCGGGCAGGCCGTTTAACGTGATGTTGTTGCCGACGGCCTTCCCCACCTCGATGTCCGGGAGGACCGCGAGCGGTTGTTGGATGTCAACTTGTGTGCCGGGGACGGCCCCGGTGACGTTCAGGTCCAAAAAGCTGATCCAGAGATCACTCCCGGAGTTGCTCAGGGGTGCCGCGAAATTGCGGGACGCTGCTCCCGCAACCTGGGTCAGGAGCGAATCGCCAGTCGAAGGCAACGCCGTCGGGAACGTCAGTGACGGTGGTTGATCGACCATCCCGCCGCTGATGGGTGTCCAAGGTCCGGGCGCCCAGCCGATTCCGCCGGCCATGGTCGGCAGCGGCTGATTCGGGATGTAATTAAAGCCTTCGTACGCGAGTATGCTCGCCACGGATTCACGGGCCGGCCCCAGCATCAGGACCAGTACGAGCGTGGCGGCCAGACGATGCGTCGCCGCACGGTAAACCATGTGGAATCGGGAATTCGTTTTCATATCGGTTATGGGGTTAAAACCTGGATTCTGGATTGGTCAGAATGCGTCAGGCAATGTTGCTGATGGTTGTTTTCATTTGAGTATCCAAGGGTCGTCAAAACTAAAACCTCCAAGGTCGTGTCGGCAGCTTTCCCAACACTTCCTTATCCAGCCAAGTAATTCCCGTTATACGCTCACCTTCAGCCCTGTCAACGCAAAGTTATTCACCTCCCGGCGGCAAGATGTCCCCGGGTGGAATGGGGTTGGTAGGGCAGGCTGCCAGGCGGCGATGAACCACACGCCATTTTTGACAGGATGAACATGATGAACTGGATTTCGGCTTTTTCCCCAACTCCCATCTGCCAGCTCCGATCTCCTCCGCCATTCATTCGCACCCATGCCCGGACTGTCCCGTTTTCTTCCTTTTCCGGAAAACATATTCCGACTTAAAGTGAGCGGCTTCCCCGATTCGGGCGTAGGTTGTGGCATGGAGGACAAAGCTCAAATATTCAAGAAACCCATGTACGGGTCATTGCCGGCGATTGGACTGCCGGTGCAGGTTCAATGCGATGGCTTCAAGTGCATGGCGTTTCGCGACCGGGAGGGCAGATGGGTGGACCTTTTCACTCATCAATTCGTGCCGCGCGTCCTGGGTGTGGTTGCCGGTTGATAACGCCGGACGTTTTTATTCTGCCACGCATTCTTTGACAGGATTAACTGGATGAACAGGATTTTGGTTTTTCCCCAACTCCCATCTTCCAACTCCGATCTGCCAATCGCATCCTGCAAATCCTGTCATCCTGTCTAACGCTGAGCGGGTTATGCTTAATTGGAACTGCAGCTGCAGCTGGAGCAGAATTCCTTGACGGCTTTTTCGACCGCTTCCCGGGATTCGCCGGTGCGTTTCTGAATCCGGCCCAGCAATTCATCCTGCTTGCCGTCCACGTATCGCAGATCGTCATCCGTGAGTTTGGCCCACTTCTGTTTCAGCTTGCCCTTGGTGATGTTCCAGTCGCCCTTGATTTCGAGTGTGTTCATATTGGTTCTTTGTTTTTTTTGTTCCAGTTCGCCGCCAATGTGACGGCGAAAAATTACAGTTGTCCCGTCGGACCCGGCCGCGCCAACGGCGCGCCGTCCGATGGGGTTTCAACAGCTCAGCGGTCAGCGAAGCAGTAAAACCACAACCACAATGAGCAGCACGAGGCCGACCGAGCCTCCGCCAATCCAGATGGCACTACCGAGCACGGGTGTGAGTAATAAGAGATGCATAACTTGCCTTTCGTTTTTCGACGGCAAGGTGTTTGCCGTCGTTTCGGAAATGAAGTTACGCGCTGTGCCGCGCCACGGCTATGGGGTGTAACCCGACCACTGCACTTCAGACCACGGCACGGGTTTTAACCGCCAAGGCGCCGAGGACGCCAAGGTGTCGGATTCGATTTTCTGAACTTGGCGCGCCTGGCGTCTTGGCGGTGAAAGGAGATTACGGCAGACACCAGACGCTGCTGCTGATGTGATGGCGGCTGGTAACACGCCAGCAAACGTGGCAACCTCCGGCGATTGGAAATTCAACCGACCAAAAATCTCCTGACGCGACTGATTGGCCTGGGACTGATCCAACAAATCGTGCTGGTCATTCTGCTGTTTGTTCCCGGCACGTTGCATTACTGGCAGGGCTGGGCTTTTATGGGTGTGAACCTCATCGTCGCGATTGCTTTCTGCACCTATTTTTACAAATACGACCGCGAACTGCTTGCGCGGCGGCTGTTGCGCAAGGAAAAGGTCATCGCCCAGAAATTCATCATGTTCCTGATGAAAATTGTTTCCGTCGTTGCTTATGTATTATGCGGTTTGGATCACCGCTTGGGCTGGTCGCAAACTTACCTGACGCCGGTGCCGTGGTGGCTGACGGTGCTGGCCCTGCTCGGCTATGCCGGATGTTATTGCCTGTTCATTCCCGTTTTCAATGCCAACCGATTTGCCGCCAGCATCATTCAAACTGAAGCCGGCCAGACCGTGGCGGACCAGGGCCCTTACCGTTTTGTGCGACATCCGATGTATTCCGTCTCGCTCCTCATCTGGCTTTGGATTCCGCTGGCGCTGGGTTCATTTGTGGCGCTGCCCATGGCCGCGCTCATTGCGCCGATTATTGTTTTGCGACTGCTCAACGAAGAAAAAGTTCTGCAACACGATTTGCCCGGCTACCGCGAATACTGCGGGCGCACTCCATACCGGCTCGCTCCATTTGTGTGGTAAAACATTTACGCAATCGCCATTCGCCACGGCCAATGTGAAGCCATAACCGGCGTGAAGCGGCTGCTCCCGGTTGCGGATCCAGACTCGTCACCTCGTCTCCGGCCATCCTGCTTTGGCGATTATTGGGGTGCGTTAATCTCAACCACCGACCCGCTTCCAGCGCCCAGCCGAGGCGAGGAAACAAAGGTAGGGTTATACCCCATATGCCATTCCCTTCCGTGGAGTAATAATGATTCCTATGAGCAAAGCATCAACCTTCTCCACGCCCCAGGCAGCGTCTCCGGCGCGACGCCTGCTTTTGGCGGAATCCTGTCTCGTCAAAAGCTCGGGACTGAAGAACAACCTCAACCTCCATCAACGTATGCTCCAATCCAGCAGCGTCCCCGCCTTTCTCCAAAAGATACTCATGTCCGCCGGTTACCGCCACGGTGGCCTCAACGTTCGCCAGCCGGAGCCGATGTCACGGCCCTCGATCTCAAAGAAACTGGCGATGCCTCAGGTCGTCTTCCGCATTTCTCCCGACACCACGGCCAACGTGCAGCCATAATCCGGCGTCGCGATTTAACCGCCAAGGGTTCAGCCACAGATGCACATCCACCCTCCGCATTATTGCTACGGAGGACGGGACGAAAAGGCCGTTGCGACATGCTCGCTGCTGGATTAAACTATGGTCATGAGTACGGTGGCTGAAATTGAACATGCCTTGCAGGCGCTTCCGCTTGCTGAGGCGCGTAAAGTCGCCGGCTGGTTGCAACAATACCTCGACGCAAAGTGGGACCGGCAGATTGACGCGGACATTGCGGCCGGCAAACTCGACCAGCTTGCGGAAAAGGCCGTCGGAGACTACCGCGCCGGACGCGTGAAACCGCTCGATGAAATCATTGACCAGTCCTGATTTCTGGCGGACTTACGCTTCACTTTCACCCAACGCCCGGGCCGCTGCCCGCAAAGCCTACCGGCTTTGGAAGGAAAATCCACAACACGGTTCCCTGCGTTTTCAAAAACGCGGCCGCTTTTGGCGGGCTTGTTTTGGCAGCGGTCATCGCGCCCTGGCCGTGGCCATACCGGAGGGATATCTCTGGTTCTGGATTGGCACACACGACGAATACGAACGCCTGCTTCGCGGCCTTTAAACGACCGGATGTCCGCCACGAAATGGACGCGTTCAAACAGATGCTGGATGCCGAATTTCCCCCGAACGCAGCAATTATGGCCAAGGCAGTAGCTGTCAGGACTCAGGGATAAGTTTGAATCGCAAAGACGCCAAGGTGCGAAGACACAGCCTAACCAAGACTATTAAGGAAATGCCGTGTCAAAGTTGTAGCCGCCTTGAAAGTCCGTCTTGGTGTCCGCGTCCTGTTTGGTCAGCAACTCCGCCTTGACGAGGTTGAACACGATTTCACCAAAATCCTCACACCTGAAAATCCCCCAACTGTTCAACTGAGCTTTGGCCCGCTTACCAAACGATTCAATGGCAAGTTCGCGGAGGCTTTCCAGTAATTGAGCGCCGGAGATGTGGGCGAGCTTGGTTGAAGATTCGCGACACCGCTTTATCTGGGCCTGATGCAACCCGGCGCGCACAAAGTCGTAAGCCTCCTTGGTATAGCGGGGATCGGATGCGAGCATCAATTCATACGGTATTTGGAGTGGCGAACCCCCGACGAGTGACTCAAACGAATTGCTCATGCCACTCTCGGCCGCGTCTACTAACTCCTTTCCACAAACTTCGCACAAATCACGCTGCGTCATCTTGTCGCCGACTATTTGACTAAGATGTATCGTCGCATCGCGTTCATGGCATTGGTTGCAGAGCATGATGCCCAGCGTATCACACTGTCACGGCAAATCGCCCCTAACTCCGGCTCCGATTATCGCAAGCCACTTTCTTTGTCAATTGATAAAAGAGAACATTCGGTGCTTGCGCTCGGCCACCCTGTTTAGACTTTTTCGGCACGCCCAGATCAAGGCCAAACCGGGATTAACCGCAGAGACGCAGAGTCTTTTATATTTATTTCTTTGCGCGTTTGCGCCTCTGCGTTTAAATCTGTTCTGCGCGTCTGGCACCTTGGCGGTTGAGGCGTGGGCTGAATTCATGAAAAACTTACATAAGGTGAATACCCCATAGCCGCCGCCGGGGTTTCCAACGTACTTTTATCCTGCAATGAAAACCGAAAAAATCCCGCCCGG
>Ga0187851_10003781_pt1 | contig 12590 bp, 14 predicted proteins | sample June2016WEW_6_10_FD_132997 | JGI IMG/M metagenome (GOLD analysis project Ga0187851, IMG submission 132997) | Peatland microbial communities from SPRUCE experiment site at the Marcell Experimental Forest, Minnesota, USA - June2016WEW_6_10 | ecosystem: Environmental > Terrestrial > Soil >... | reverse complement strand
TGGCCGCCATCGCCCACGAGCACGGCCTGCCGCTGGTCATCGACAACACCTCGGCTTCGCCGGCGCTGGTGCGGCCTATCGAGTGGGGCGCGGATATCGTGGTCAACTCGGCGACCAAGTTTCTGGGCGGTCACGGCAACTCGATCGGCGGCGTGATCGTGGATGCGGGCAAGTTCGACTGGGCGGCCTCGGGACGCTTCGGGGACTTCACCACGCCGGACCCGTCGTACCATGGGCTGGTCTACACGGAGGCCTTCGGGCCGCTGGCGTTCATCCTGAAGGCGCGGGTGCAGGGGCTGCGCGATACCGGCGCGGCGCTGTCGCCCTTTAACGCGTTCCTGATTCTGCAAGGGATTGAGACGCTGCACCTGCGGCTGGAGCGCCACTCGCAGAATGCTCTGGCTGTGGCCAAGCATCTGGAGAAGCATCCCGGCGTGGAGTGGGTCAACTATCCGGGCTTGGAGTCCAGCCCGTACTACAAGCGGGCGCAAAAGTACCTGCCCGACGGCAAGGGCGGGCTGCTGACATTCGGCATCAAGGGCGGGTACGCGGCGGGGAAGAAGCTGATCGACGCGCTGAAGCTCTTCTCGCTGCTGGCCAACATCGGCGACGCCAAGTCGCTGGTCATCCATCCGGCCTCGACGACGCACGCGCAGCTTTCCCCAGAGGAGCAGGTGTCTACCGGCGTCACTCCGGAGCAGGTACGGCTGTCGGTGGGCATCGAGGATATTCGCGACATTCTGGCCGATCTGGACCAGGCCATTCAAGCGGCCAACGGGCAGGTCGCGCCATGAGAAGCAAAGACGGCGGTGCGTGTAGCACAATAGGAATCATGAGTGAATCCCGAGCCGGGAGCGGAGCCTCGCCGCCTGCGAAGTCCTTTCTTGCGCCCACCTATGAAGGCGACTTCGTGCTCGACGAGCCTCTCAAGCTGGAGTGCGGGCGAGATTTGCCAGGCGTTACGCTGCATTATGCGGTGTATGGGCGGCTGAACGTGGCCAGGGACAACGCGGTGCTGGTTTGTCACGCCCTCTCCGGTTCGGCGCTGGTGGGTTCCTGGTGGCCGGAGATCTTCGGACCCGGCGCGGTTCTTTCGCTGGATCACGATTTCGTAATCTGCATCAACATGCTGGGCTCCTGTTACGGCTCGACAGGGCCCGGCTCGGTGAACCCGGAGACGGGCAAGATCTACGGGCCGGAATTTCCGCTGGTTTCGATTCGCGACAATGTGCGCGCGCAGACCAGGCTGCTGGACTCGCTGGGCGTGCGGCGGCTGCGGCTGGTTCTGGGGGGCTCGATCGGCGGAATGCAGGCGCTGGACTGGGCGATCGAGGATCCGCGGCGCGTGGAGCGGGCGCTGGTGATCGGCGTGGCGCCGCTATCGGCGATGGGCCTGGCGCTCAACCACCTGCAGCGCCAGGCCATCCAGCACGATCCGGAGTGGGCGGGAGGCAACTACCTTCCGCAGCGCCCGCCGCGGCGAGGGCTGGCGCTGGCCCGGCAGATCGCCATGCTCAGCTACAAGTCCGCGGAGCTATTCGACGAGCGTTTTGGGCGCAGGCCGAACCGCAACGGGGAAGACCCGTGGGGTCCGGGCGACCAGGAGGACGGGCAGGCGTGCGGCTTGATTGGCGGGCGCTTCGACATTGCCGGCTACCTGGACCACCAAGGGGAGCGGTTCCTCTCCCGCTTTGACGCCAACTCCTACCTGGCCATTCTGCGCACCATGGACATCTGGGACCCGCTGAGCGGGTTTCGCTCGCCGGCGGAGGCGTTTGGCGGGATTCGTGCCCGGCTGAGCTTCATCGGCATCAGCTCCGATTGGCTCTTTCCTCCCCAGAGCGTGCGTGACTTTGCCTATACGATTCGGGCCGCCGGGGTTCAGGCCGACTACCGGGAGATGACCAGCGCCCACGGCCACGACGCCTTCCTGGCCGAACAGGTTGAACTGGTGAAGCTGCTGGAATGAGGACAGGCAGGGACTAGGGAACAGAGGGCAGGGATCAGAGAACAGAGAACAGTGTCGGAGACCGTTCAACAGCCGGATCGGAGCCGATGGAGGGGGAAACCAGCTGCTCGCTCCCTCATCCCCTAGTCCCTCAGTCCCTTTACCCTGTTCCCTGTATTTTTGTCTTTCTTGCACTACGCTCTTGTCACGGGCGGCAGGGCTTTCTATAATCCATCCAACACCGCAATGGAGGCCGAGGTACGATTCATCCGTCGCCCCGGCCTTCAGCCGCCGGAAGGATCGGTTGCACTTTCCGTGAGCGAGCGCTTGAACATTGATCTCGATTTCGGCAGTTCCCAGGAGCACTGAATGAAGAAGTTAGTATTCGCGTCTGTGATGGCATTGGCGAGCCTTAGTCTCGTTGTCGCGCCCATGCTGCGAGCCCAGGATTCGATCACCATCAAGGATCCGGCAGAGTTCAACACCCACCAAACGGCAGAAGCACTGACCGATCCAGCGGCCAAGGCCGCGGCCCTGGAGAGCTTTTTGCAGACTTATCCGCAAAGCGTCGCCAAGAGCGAGGTGCTCGATGCGCTGATCGACACCTATCAGCAGTTGCAGGATGCCGACCATACGCTCAGCGCGGCCAGCCGCCTGCTTCAGGTGGACCCAGGCAACATGAAGGCCATCTTCATCTCGGTCCTGATCAAGAATCGCCAGTGCGCCAAGTCCGTCGATCAGAAGACCGGCCTGAGCTCTGACCCGACGACCTGTGACGATGCTGCGACGCTCGCCCAGAAGGGCCTCACGGCGCCCAAGCCCGGCGGCATCGCAGCAGAAGACTGGAAGAAGCTGACCGGTGGAACGTATCCGGCCTTTCACTCGGCCATAGCTTTGGACGACATTGCCTCCAAGAAGGACGTAAAGGCCGGGATCAGCGAATACCGCACCGAACTGATGCTCTATCCGCCCGAGCAGACCAAGGTCTGGTGGTCGCAAGGACTGTGGGATACGCTGCAACTGGCGGAAGCCTATACCAAGCCGGGCGCCAAGGATGCGGATGCGAAGCCTCTGGTGCAGGCGGTCTGGTTCTATGCTCGCGCTTGGAACTACGCCACCCCGATCAAGGCCCAGATTGCCGCCAAGATGGAGTATTACTACAAGAAGTTCCATGGCGGCCTGGACGGTCTGGATGCCATCAAGGTCCAGGCGGCGGCGACGGTCTTTCCACCGGGAGACTATGTGGTTCCCCCCGCGCCGACTGCCGATCAGCTTGCCCACAAGGCGATGGTGGAAACTCCCGACCTGAGCAAGATGGCCCTGGTGGATATTGAGTTTATCCTGGCCAACGGGGCCAAGGAAGACACCGACAAGCTGTGGGCGGTTCTCAAGGATCAGGTTACGCCGGTCCCGGGAATCGTCATCGAAGCCACTGCCTCCGTCATCAAGGTTGCGGTGACCAGGGATGCCCAGACCGCGCAGCCGCCGTATGCCGACTTTATCGTCAATCTGAAGAAGCCGCTGGCCGACAAGGATATTCCCGTGGCTGGTTTTGAGTACAAGACTCCGCCCGCGACCACGCTGGTGGGAACCTACGACTCATTCATCCAGGTTCCTGCCACGGCCACCATGTCGCAGACCGCCCAGATTGTGCTGCGCGACGGAGAAATCCAGCTTGAGAAGAAGAAGCCGGTTCCCCCGGCGCACAAGCCGGTAGCCGGACACCCGGCGGCGCACCCGGCGACGCATTGATCGGCCTGATCTGTTGATCGCGCTGGACCCGGTCAAGCCCAGCGCGCCGCACCCTTCTCCTGGGCAATAAGGGCAGCCTGCATAGGGCTGCCCTTATTGTGTTTCCGGATCGTTCGACTGAGAGCCAGCCCCACGCAGTGGTGGTAGGCTAGGGGCAGTATGGAACGATTCAGAATCCTCTCCGCAGTCCTGGTCTTTGCCGCCATCGCGGGCGTCTGCGCCACTGTCGAGGCTCAGACGGGCCAGAATCTCCCCGCACCCCAGCCCGCTGTCGCGTCGCCCGCCATGCCGTCTTTTCCCGGCAGCGAGACGGCGGGGCCGGCTGCCGTGATCGAGTTCCGCTCCCTTGACCGGATGAGCCCGCAGGATCGCGATCTGGCGGCCGGCGCGGTGTCCGCGATCGGCGAACGCGCCGGGCTTGCCGGCATCGAGTTCGGCCAGGTTTCGGAACGGGGCAAGTGGGAGTATCGGCAGATCGTCTGCCCGGCGCTGCCCAATCACCTCTTTTTGCAATTCATGCGCGACAACGGCAAAGGCGATCTGAGCATCTTCTCGGCATCGATTCCACGCGGAAGCGACGGTCGTGTGCGCGTCATTCCCGTCCTGCGCCGCGGGTATTCGGTTTTTTCGCCGGGGAGCGCCAACGAGTTGGCGATTGCGGTCTTGAACCACATCCGCGCCGAAGAGCGCTCTGACAAGGATCCAAACTGGCTTGGAACGGGGCTCTGCTATGCCGCCTTGGCGGGAGCGCATCCTGGGGCCGGGCCACCGGATGCTGCTGGAATACACAATCTATCCGCCGCACCGCCACTCGTCCTGATGTTTCCAAACGAGGGCGGGGTCGCGATCTCGTTTACGGATCTCTCCGCGAATCCACGGCCCATGATATGGACGATGACCTTCGATGGCAAGGGAAAGCTGGTGGGGGCCTCGCAGGAGTCGGCAGCGCAATCGACCGCAAAGACGGTTGTGCTGACTCCGGCGGAGGTGCAGGTGAAAACCCTGCCCGAGACTCCCACGGATGCAAGAGCTACGAAGGTGGTGGTACCGAAATCGAATGGAAAGCCCGTCCCGCCGGATCCGGCCGAGGTTCAGGGCACGCCCATTCCCCAGACGCAGGTGGATTCAACTGCCAAGCCGGTGCCGCAGTAGGCAGTTCTCAGTTGTGAGTCGTCAGTTGTCAGCATTCCGCAGTCATTGGACCGGAAGCCGGAAGTCAGCAACGACTGACAACTGAAAGCTGAGAACTGACAACTGTCCCGCTACTCTCCCAGCACGATGCGCTGAATGTGCATGGCGCGGCCAGTTTTGGGATCGCAGGCCACCAGAGAGGCGCACATCTTCGGGTTGCCCTTGGCGGCTTCGAATTTGCCCGACATTCCGGTAAGAAACTTCTTCAGCACCAGCTCTGTTTCGACGCCGATGACACTGTCGTAAGGGCCGCTCATGCCGACGTCGGTCTGGTAGGCGGTCCCGCCCGGCAGCACCCGTTCGTCGGCGGTTGGCACGTGCGTATGCGTGCCCAGCACGGCGGTCACGCGGCCATTCAGATGCCAGCCCATGGCGACTTTTTCGCTGGTGGCCTCGGCGTGGAAGTCAACCACAATCACCTTGGCCTGGATGTCGGCAAGCAGGCCGTTGATGGCGTGGAAGGGATCGTTGGTGGTGTTCATGAAGACGCAGCCCTGCAGGTCGATCACGGCATAATCGACGCCGCTCTCCGTGGTTCCCTCGAAGACGCCGTGGCCCGGCACGCCCGGCTGAAGGTTCGCTGGCCGCAGTACGCGGCGCGGGCGTTCCTGAGAGCCGGCGGGAACTGAGTTCATATAGTCGATCAGTTCCTTCTTATCCCAGACGTGGTTGCCGGTGGTCAGAACATCCGCGCCCAGATCGAAGAGGTCATCGGCGAGCTGCGGCGTCAGGCCAAAGCCGCCGGCGGCGTTCTCGGCATTGATGATGGTGAGCTCGACCGAGTGCGCGGCGCGTAGATGGCCGATGTGCTCACGCACAATGCGGCGGCCCGCGCTGCCGAAGATGTCGCCGACAAAGAGGATGTTCAAATAGGACTCCTACGAAACTGGGACCAAGGGACCAGGGGACCGAGGGACCGGTCCACCGACGACCTTCGTCAATTGTGACTGCTGCTGGGCGCGGAGGGATTTCATAAGGGCGCTCAGGAGCCGGCTAACATCGTGGCATAAAGCATCAGAAGTTTGGAGGTTTGGCGGTGTACCAAAGCCGAGATTTCCAGCGATGACAATTTGTGTTTCGAGTTCGGAGCAAGAGCCGCGTGCGTGGCCGAGGAACTGAATGTACTCGCCCTTGGTGGCTCGCCCATAACCTTCTGCGATGTTGCTTGCGATGGAGACCGCGGCGCGGCGCATCTGGTTGGTTAGGCCAAATTGTTCCGCCTTCGGAAAGGTCGCCGTCAGTTGATAGATTTCGGTCGTAAGCTCGATGGCATGTTGCCATACGAGGAGATCTTTGAATGATTGGCCCATGGAAGCTCCTCGAATTTCATTGCGCGCCGGTCTCTTGGTCCCCTGGTCCCTTGGTCCCTTCGTTCTCTGGTCCCTTGGTCCCTTCGTTCTCTGGTCCCTTGGTCCCTTGGTCCCTATTCCTCATCAACGGAAACAGGATCACATCGCGAATGGATTTCGAGCCGGTCAGCAGCATCACCAGCCGGTCGATGCCGATGCCTTCGCCGCCGGTCGGAGGCAGCCCGTAGGCCAGCGCGCGGACGTAATCTTCGTCCATTTGGTGGGCTTCGTCGTCGCCGCCGGCGCGCTGGGCAAGCTGCTGCTCGAAGCGCTTCTTCTGCTCCACCGGATCGTTCAACTCGCTGAAGGCGTTGCCTAGCTCGAAGCCGCCACAGAAGAACTCGAAGCGTTCCACGTGCGCTGGATCGTCGGGCTTGGCCTTGCTCAGCGGGGAGACTTCAGTCGGGTAGTCGTAGATGATCGTTGGTTGGATGAGGTTGGGTTCGACAATTTCCTCGAAGAGTGCGTAGACTGTTTTGCCCAGTGGGGCGCGATTCTTGGAATCTTTCAAAACATTCTGCATGGATTGGTAAAGAGCACGAAGCTTCGCATGGTTTTGTACGTTGACAAACTCGGAATTAAGCTCAACTGAAGGTACTGTGACTAAGGAGTTGATGTCTTCACATACCAATATGCTCGCATACAGAAACTTGTTGAGTTCATCGATGTTATCGAAGTGCTGACTCCTAGCTATTACTCCAAATTCTTTAGGCCAGTACTTTACGATGGCCTCTATCATCGATAGTCTCTCCCACCTTGCCAGATCAATCTCCACGCCGCCGAAGTTCGTGATCGTCGTCCCATTTACTTCCTTCGCCACAAACGCAATCAGCTCCTCGGTCAAATCCATCAGGTCGTGGTAATTCGCGTAGGCTTGGTAGAACTCCAGCATGGTGAACTCGGGATTGTGCTGGGTGCTGACTCCTTCATTGCGGAAGTTGCGGTTGATTTCGTAGACGCGGTCCAGCCCGCCGACGACCAGGCGCTTTAGGTAAAGCTCCGGGGCGATGCGCAGAAAGAGATCGAGATCGAGTGTGTTGTGGTGCGTGGTGAAGGGCCGGGCAGCCGCGCCGCCGGCGATCTGCTGCATCATCGGCGTCTCGACTTCCAGGTACCCGCGCTCATCAAAAAACTTGCGCAGCGCCTTGAGCACCTTGGCCCGCTTGACGAAGACCTCGCGGCTCTCGAGGTTGGCGAAGAGGTCCACATAGCGTTGGCGGTAGCGCAGTTCGACGTCGGCCAGCCCGTGAAACTTCTCCGGCAGCGCCAGCATGGCCTTGGCCAAGAAGGTCAGCCGCTCGACGTGGATGGTCAGCTCGCCCGTGCGGGTGCGGAAGAGGTAGCCCGAGGCGCCGACGTGGTCGCCCAGGTCGAGCAGTTTGTAGAGCGCGAAGCCCTCGTCGCCGACAGCGTCCAGGCGGACGTAGATTTGCAGGCGCTGGCCCTCCTGCTGGAGGGTCGCGAAGCCGGCCTTGCCTTGCGCGCGGATGGCCATGATGCGCCCGGCGACGGCCACGGTGACGCGGTCAGCCTCCAGCGCCTCAGCCGTTGCCTCACCCCATTGCGCGCGCACGGCCGGGATTGAGATGGCACACTCATTTTGCCCGGCCGGAAAGCGGTTGGGATAAGCCGCCTGCCCCAGCTTCACGATTTCTTTCAGTTTTTCCTGGCGCAGCTCGAAGAGGTTGCGCTCAAACTCCGAATCGAACACGGTGCTTCCTTTGCGTGAACCGCGTCACGGGTTCAACTGCCAGTATATCGTTCATTGGCTTGTGGGCGGAGGTTTGACGGAGCAGGGATTGCGGCTTAAGATGGTTGCCATGAACCCAAGACTCGTTGTACTGCTCCTCTGTGCGTCGCTGCTCCCAGCGGTGCAAGCTGCGGCCACGATTCTGCCGGACTCCTGCGGCCCGGACGAGATCAAATTCAAGATCGACAAGGCCAAGCCCCCTGTAGAGGGCCAGCCTAATCCGGCGCCTGCACCTCCCGCGGCGGGCAAGGCGCAGATCATCTTCATTGAATACGTTGATAATTCAGGCCCCTTCTTTACCACCCCGACTACCCGCTTCGGCGTCGATGGAAAATGGGTGGGAGCCAACAAAGGGGACTCCTATTTTGCCGTAGAGGTTGGCCCTGGTCTTCATCGTTTCTGCGTGAACTGGCAGTCGGATGACAAACTGGCCAAGAAGGTCGGGATGGCGAAGATCACGGCCGAGGCCGGCAAGGTCTACTACTTTGAGATTCTCATCAATCGGAAACGGTTTGGCGGTGGCGGAGGCTTTGTACCGGGCGCGTCGGGTCCGGGAGTGACCAATGGCGGAGGTGGTTTCGTGGGGGGCGGTTCGAGTACGGACATTTCGTTCACTTTTTCGCAAGTGGATGAGGATGAAGGCGCGTACCGGTTGAAGGCCTCTACGCCGAGCACATGGAAAATCGAAACGGATGATTAAAGCGGCGCATTCCGCGTGGAACGGCGCCGATCGCCGATTGCAGCGATGAGGGTCCCCTGCACGGAGGCAACGAAGGCTGCTGCGGGATCTGCGCCGATCCGCCTGAAAGTGTTCAAACACATTGACAAGACTAGCGGAATGCCGCTTAAGATGGTTGCCATGAACCCAAGACTCGTTGTATTGCTCCTCTGTGCGTCGCTGCTCCCGGCGGTGCAAGCCAAGGCCAAAACGATCCTGCCGGACGCCTGCGGCGACGACAGCGTGAAGTTCGATGTTTCCATAAAAAAGGATCAGCCGCCACCCGCCCCTCCGGAGGCAGGCAAGGCGCAGATCATTTTTGTGGATACGGTTCCGTATGAAAGCGCGCTGGCAAGATTCCCAACTATCCGCTATGGCGTGGATGGAGCCTGGGTGGGAGCCAACAAAGGCAATTCATACTTTGTGCTGACGGTTGACCCTGGCGTACATAATCTCTGCGTGAGTGCGGAAGGGGTTGCGCGGGGAATGGCCAAGGATTTCATCGATATGGCGACCTTGACCGCCGAGCCGGGCAAAGTCTACTACTTCGAGACCCGGTTCGGGGTCATCGGAGGCAACGGCGGGGGAGTTATGACATTCGGTCTCTCGCCATTGGAAGAAAAAGATGGCAAGTACCGGGTCAAGGCCTGGAAACTCGCCGTCTGGACTAAGAATTAAGCAGTCGGATCCCCTTTGGCGCGGAAGGGCGCTCATCGTGCATAATCACGATGGATGCCCTTCAACCGCGCCGTTCGGGGTTCCCGCTATTGGCCTGTGAACCGGTTTTTCAAAGACAAGACAGGAGAGAGGTTTAGAATGGTTGCCATGAACCCAAGACTCGTTGTATTGCTCCTCTGTGCGTCGCTGTTCCCAGCGGTGCAAGCTGCGGCCAAGACCATCCTGCCGGATTCATGCGGCGATCCCGACATCAAATTCGATGTCAGAACAGAAAAAGATCAACCTCCGCCCGCTCCTCCGGAAGCTGGCAAGGCGCAGATTATCTTCACAGAATCAGGTCTTCATGGTATAGCACGCTATGGAGTTGATGGTGCATGGGTGGGTGCCACTGATGATGATTCTTATTTTGCTGTGTCGGTTGATCCTGGGGAACACCATCTCTGCATGAGTTATGAAATCCCATGGACTCTTGGCAGCAAGATGAAGGAAGATAGTGCTCGAATGTTAACCTTCACTGCCGAAGCGGGTAAGGTATATTACTTCTCTGCACATGTGATTACAAGAGCCAACGGCACCGGCCCCGTTGGAAAAAATTATGAATTCAGGTTTTTACCGATTGATGAAGAAAAGGGTAAATACCGTGTCAAGGCCTGGAAGCTCGCTATCCCAACGCCGAAGAAGTAATTCACTTTTCGCGGGAAGGGCGCTCATCGTGCATAATCACGGTGGATGCCCTTCAACCGCCCCATTCCGCAGTCGAAGCCGCGCGCCAAGCCCGGCGGCGGGCTGGCCAGCCTGATCGAAGCCGAGAAGATGATGCAGATTGCCTTTCTGCTTCCCTCGGCGGCCTTTGTGGGCTGGCTGGCCGGGGCCGGGCTGGACAGGCTGCTGCACCAATCGTGGATCGCGGTTCTCGGGATCATCTTCGGCGGCGTCTCCGGGCTGGTGTACGTGGCCCGGCTGGCGCTGGCCGCGGGGGCGAAGGCCGCTGCCGGGGCCGGGAATGGGAAGAGCGCCGAAGCCGGAAAGGGAAGTCCCGAAGACGAGCCATGACAGAAGAGCCGCATCCCATTTTGGGCTTGACCGAGGAGTCGGTGGAGGCCCTGCTTAAACGGGCCATCCGCAACACCTTGATTCTGGGGCTTGTTCCGGCTGCGGTGCTGCTCGTGGCCAGGGGCTGGCGCGACGCCGCGATGCTCGCGACGGGGACGCTGATCTCGGCGGCCAGCATCTACGAGTGGCTGCGGCTGGCGCGGCTGATGAACGCCCGCATGAGGAAGCAGAAGGCCCAGCGCGGGACCGTTTTGGTCATCGGCTTCTTTCTCGTCCGCCTTCTGGTCTTCGCGGCGGCGATTTATGGTAGCCTAAGATGTTTCCAGGGTTCTCCGATTGCTCTGCTCTGCGGCCTGGGCCTGGCGCTGGCCACGCTGCTGTGGGAGGCAATCCGCCTGTTGAAAGAGTGAGAGGATTGGCGCTCGAGTTGGCGCAATTCTCCGTTCGGTTCGCAACTCAGCTCCGGAAACAGAAAGACATTTTGCCTTCATGCCGGAAACTTCTTTACTCGTCCGCTGGCTGAACAGCCACTTCATGGGCTTCGAGATCAGGGTCTTTCAATCCTGGAACGGCCTGGACGCGGTCAATGCCGCGCAACAGGCTCTCAAGATCAACCAGGCATTTGCGCTGGAGCTGCTGGTGGCGCTGGGGTTTATTGCGTTTTTCCTGCTGGTGCGGCTCACGCTCTCAGTGGAGAAGCCAGCTACACCGCAGCAGTTTGCCGAACTCGTCCATGAGTTCATCGGCGGGCTGGCGGAGCAGAGCATCGGCCACGGCTATCAGCGCTTCCAGGCCTTTGTGACCTGCATCTTTCTCTTTGTGCTGACCTCGAACCTGCTTGGCCTGGTTCCCGGTCTGGAAGCGCCCACCATGTCGCCCTGAGTGCCGCTGGGCCTGGCCGTGGCGGTCTTCGTCTACTACAACTTTCACGGCATTCGGACGCAGGGGCCCATCGGCTACATCAAGCACTTTTGTGGACCGATCTGGTGGATTGCCTGGCTGATGCTTCCCATCGAGCTTATCTCGCACACGGCGCGCCTGCTCTCGCTCACCGTCCGTCTCTGGGCGAACATGTATGCCGGCGACCTGGTGACGCTTGTTTTCTTTTCGCTCTTTCCGCTCGGCGCCACGCTGCCTTTCATGGCCCTGCACATTCTGGTTTCAGTGGTCCAGGCGCTGGTCTTCTGCCTGCTGGCGATGATTTATCTGGGGCAGGCGGTTTCGCATGAGCACTAGATGCAGTTGTCAGTTTTCAAGGATTCCGCCGGAGAGCGCTTCCGCTCCGGAAAAACGGAAGGCCGCAAGCGTGAGGGGGCCAGCACGGTGAGCCTCAACCACCCACTGGCGGCCAATCCAGGGAAGCTGGAGGAATATGCGTAAGCTGCAATTCGTTCTGATGATTCTCGCCGTTCTTTGCTGTGCTGTTCCGGTGTTCGCCGACGGCGGCTCGGCCCCGGTCAACCTCGCTCCCATCGGTATCGGCATCGGCATCGCGCTGGCTGCCGGTCTGTGCGGCATTGGCCAGGGCAGGGCGGTCGGCTCGGCCGTCGAGTCGGTGGCCCGCAACCCCGGAGCCACGGCCAGCATTCAACTGCTGATGATTCTCGGCCTGGCCTTCATCGAGTCCCTCACCCTGTTCACCTTCGCCACCATCTTCATCAAGATCAAGTAAGGCGGAAGCCTCTAACAACAAAGCGGCCTCACCCTTACGGGTGAGGCCGCTTTGCGTTGCGGGCTGCTTGTCTAGCGTCCTCCCGAAGCTGCGCCTCCCGAGCCGCCGCGCAGCAACTGAATGGCCTGGCGGTAATCCAGGCTGGCGGGGACGGGCGCATAGCCGGTCATTTCCTCGGTGGTGTCGAAGTTTTTGGTCTTGAAGAGAATGCGCAGGTCCATCTTCATCTGGAAGCGGGCGATGCGCCACAGGCCTCCACCGACCGCGGCCTGTTCGAGGACGACCCAGCCGCCTTTGTCCAGCTTGCCCAGGATGCCCCAGCCGTACTCCGTATCCTGCTGCAAGTGGCCCTCCAGGCGCGTTACGCGCTCCTCTGCGGCGTCGATCCAGATCTCGCCGGTCATGGCAGTCAGCGCCTGTGTCTCCAGGTCAGGCGGGCTGAAATTGGGGTTGGGCCGGAAATGGAACTTCTCGACCTT
>Ga0187851_10003780_pt1 | contig 12595 bp, 10 predicted proteins | sample June2016WEW_6_10_FD_132997 | JGI IMG/M metagenome (GOLD analysis project Ga0187851, IMG submission 132997) | Peatland microbial communities from SPRUCE experiment site at the Marcell Experimental Forest, Minnesota, USA - June2016WEW_6_10 | ecosystem: Environmental > Terrestrial > Soil >... | reverse complement strand
CTTCGATCAAGGCCATCGAAATCGAAGAGAACAAGGAGTAGTTTTGAACAGTTTTGTTGGTGACCAAATTGTATATCACTTTTGTATACGGTTTGTGGTTTTTGTATACAATCAGGGACAAACGCTGCCAAAGCCGAAATCAAAAAAGTCCTGTGTTCACAAGCGAAAGCAAGGGGAAGCAAACCGAAACAATTCTCAATTTAGAATTACAAAACCGTTGCTCTACCGCTGAGCTAAGCTGGCGTCTCCACAGCCAATATCTTTTGCTTTGCCCGCTTTCCTGTCAAGGTTGGAGCGCGGGTGTCCCACCCGCAGCAGCAGGATTGTCAAACGAGCGTGCGAAATTCTCCAGGATTTGGGGTTGTCGAACGTGCTGCGGCTGAGACAGCCGCGCTCCGGGGGAAATCCCCAATGCCCCACCAATCTCTAATCCGAAATCCGCATTCCGCACCCCGCAATCACTCATTGCCCCAGTATATTTTGACGTGAATGATGCCGAGTTTGACCGCTTCAACGGGCAAAGACGGACTGAGTTCAAAAACCTTGATGTGGCCCGGTTTTACAAACGGCTTGAGCGCGGCGAAGTTGACCGTGCCGGTGCCGGGCGGAGCATGGTCATGGGCAGGAAATTGCACGTCGTGAACATGAAATCCAGCCAGGCGCGCGGCGAGCGATTCGAGATGCCGGGTGTGGTTGAGGAAGCCGAGGGTTTCCTTGATTTGCGCGTGGCCGACATCGTGCCAGTAAACCACGTTCGAGCTGTCAAAGTCGCGGAAGAAATGCTCGAAATCGCCTTCCAATGGAATTTCCTCGAGCGCCTGCCGGTTTTCGATGCCGAGCTTGAGGCCGCGCTTCTCGGCTGCGGGCAGAATTTGGTGAAGCGTATCATAGACCCGCTCGACGGCTGCTCCCTTGTTGGCTTCGCGTTTGGCGGCGGCTTCGGCGCGGAGCTTTTCGTATTTGGGCGATTTCTTCCCGTCGCGCTCCAGCATGCCGGCCAGTTTCTCGGTGTAATCCTTCAAGTCCATGCTGCCGAGGTGCAGCACGACGACCGGCGCCTTGACGCGTTCGGCCAGTTCAAAGGTCTTGAGCGTGTGCTTGACCGCCAGTTCGCGCCGGCGCGGCCGTTCGTCGGAAAATTCGTAGAGGTTCGGCGAGGCATGATTTACCCCCATCGGCAGCGGACAAAAATTATGGAGGCTGGAAATCTTGATCTCGCCCGCGTCCACGGCTTCCAGGACGCCGGGCAGGAGTCCGAGCCGGATGCCGTGGCTGAGCTCGGCGTAGCCAAAGCCGAGGTCGCGGATTTCACGCAACATGGCGCGACCGTCCGTGTGGCGTTTGGAATTCCAGCAGGTGGAAAGCGAATACATACGCTGCGGTTAAAATAAAAGACCGGGCACATCATAGTCGGATGCGCCCGGTTTTGGAAATTACAAAATTACAGGTCGGCGTAGCGCGCGGTCAGCATCGCGGAAAAGCGCGCGGCTTTTTCCTTGCGGCGCCGCTTTTCACTCGGCTTTTCAAAATGCCGGTGATTGCGCACGACCTTGAGGGTCCCTTCGCGGTCGACTTTTTTCTTCAGTCGCCGCAACGCACGTTCCACTGGTTCGCCTTTTTTTAATCTTATTTCGGTCAACGCAACTCACTTCCTTTCTGGGGGCGAGAAAATCCGCTCACGGGCGGGGCTCGCAGAATGGCGCGTAGCATGGTTGTTCCCGCCACCCTTGTCAACGCGCAAAAGCGGGGTGAAACCCCTTGATTTCGGAGGGGCGAGCTCTGCGAGTCCCGCAAATCAAAGGAAGTCAGGGACTCGTGTAACTCATCCCTCCGGATTAAAACGCCGTAAAGCGGGCGATTGCTTTTGCCCGCGGCAAAGTTATTCTGGCCCCATGATTAAAGGGAAAAAGCCGGCCAAACCCGCCGATTTGGAACTGCAACGCCGTATTCAGGAACTCATCGCCTTCAAAGGCGGCGGCCACAATGAAAACGAGGTGGCCGACATCATCGAAAACGCTCTCAAGCTGCTGGCCGACGTGGAGGAGACCGGCGACGTGCGGGTGATCCAGACCGCGCTGCGCGAATTGCGTTATGCCTTCCGCCTCTTCGCGCCGTATGCGCACGTCCGCAAGGTCACCATTTTCGGCTCGGCCCGGACGCAACCGGACAAGGTGGAATATCAACAGGCCGTGGATTTCGGCAGCAAGATTGCCAAAGCCGGCTTCATGGTCATCACCGGCGCCGGCCCGGGCATCATGCAGGCCGGGCATGAAGGCGCCGGGACCGAAAAAAGTTTTGGCGTGAACATCCGCCTGCCGTGGGAACAAAGCGCGAATCCGATCATCGCCGAGGACAAAAAGCTCGTCACCTTCAAATACTTTTTCACGCGCAAATTGATTTTCATCCGCCATTCGGACGCCATCGTGCTTTTTCCCGGCGGCTTCGGCACGCTCGACGAGGGATATGAGGCGCTCACGCTCATGCAAACCGGCAAAGGCCTGCTCATGCCGCTCGTGCTCGTCGAACCTCCCGGCGGAACGTATTGGAAAGCCTGGGACAAATATATCCGCGAACATCTGCTCCGCGATGGGTTGATTTCGCCCGAAGACTTGAATTTTTACCAAATCACCCATAACGCCGAAGAGGCGGTGAAAATCATCACGCGCTTTTACCGGAATTTTCAATCGACCCGGTTCGTGAAGGATTTGCTGGTCATCCGGCTCAAGAACGCACCGTCAGCATCCGCCCTGGCGGCCATCAACGAAGACTTCGCCGACCTCATCAACGGCATACCCATCAAAGTCATCAAGCCCACGCCGGAGGAAGTCGAAGACAGGGACAACCTGGACCTGGCGCGGATCGCCTTCGGTTTCAACCGCCATGATTACGGCCGCCTGCGGCAGATGATTGACGTGCTGAACGGGTTGTGAGGGTGGGGCGCGCACTCCGTTCCGCGCCGTATTGGCTGGTGTTCGTGCTAGCGGCGCGCAGGGGACTGCGCGCCTGCGCACCCTGCCAAAACGCCCGCACTCGACAGTTCGCTTTCCGATTGCTAGCGTTTGGCCATGAACTTTCTGGTCACCGGCGGCGCAGGCTTCATCGGTTCGCACGTCTGCGAACGGCTCCTGCACGACGGCCACAGCGTCTGGACGTTCGATGACCTCAACCCGTTTTACGACCCAAAACTCAAGCGCCAGAACCTTTGCGACATCCAGTCGCTTGGCAAACCGTTTGAATTTGTCCACGGCGACCTGACCGATGTTTCCGCGCTCGACGAATTGTTCGGCCGTGTGAAGTTCGACCAGGTCATCCATCTCGCGGCGCGCGCGGGCGTGCGGCCCAGCCTCGCCGAACCGGCGCTTTACCAGCGCGTCAACGTCGAAGGCACGGTCAACGTGCTCGAAGCCGCGCGGAATCATCGCGTCAAAAAAATCATCATCGCCTCGTCCTCGTCGGTCTATGGCGTGAATTCCAAGGTGCCGTTCAGCGAGGGCGATCCGATTTTTTCCGCCATCTCGCCCTATGCCGCCAGCAAGCTGGCCGGCGAGTCGCTCGGCCACGTCTATCATCACGTTTACGGTCTGGACGTGGCCGTGCTCCGCCTGTTCACCGTTTATGGCCCGCGCCAGCGGCCCGACCTGGCCATCCGCAAGTTTGCGACGCTCATTCAGGCCGGCAAACCGATTCCGGTCTTCGGCGATGGCAGCATGGCGCGCGATTACACCTACGTCACCGACACGGTTGACGGCATCATCGCCGCCACGCGAAAGGAATTCGGCTTTGAAATCTTCAATCTGGGCGAGTCGCAAACCGTGACGCTGAGCCGCCTCATCGAACTGCTTGAAGCCGGACTGGGCAAAAAAGCCGTCATTGACCGCCAGCCGCAACAGCCCGGCGACGTGCCGGTCACGTTCGCCGACATCACCAAGGCGCGCGCCCAACTGGGCTATCAGCCGCGGGTCAAAATCGAGGCTGGCATAAGATTATTTATAGATTGGTTTTGGAAAAATACTGGCTAGAATACCGGCATGAAATCGGAAGCGCCGTTCAAACGCCCCTCGTTGAAGGAAGCCCTCGACGCCTGGAAGAAGCTGCTCGCCGAGCGCGGTTTCGCAACGGACCTCATCTGGATTTTTGCGGAGAATCTCTGCGTGGAAAAATCGCCCGCCGGGCAGGGCGGCCTTCATTTCGGTTTTCAGACCCGGTTCACCCCGCCGCCCGAGGATGCGCTCGACATCGCGTTCGAGCATTTTGGCGAAACGAACGCGCCCATGGTTTTTTACCGGCTCGGCGGACGTCCGGGCAAATCCGTCTGCATGCTGCTGTGTGATGCGTGGTTTGAGCGCCGGAGCGATGCCGACGGGTTTTTGCGCCGCGACGACTGGCGGGTCTTGTTTTATCCCGGCCCGAAGAGTGAAATCGAGGAGGTCACCGATCTGACCCGCTGGTTGCGGCGCGTCAAGCGTGGCCGCGCGTTTCACGACCTGGATTTTGGCATGACGCTGGAGGCGATTGACGAGATGAAAATGTACGGCCGGGCGCTCGTGCCTTACGAACGCTTCGCTGCGGTGATGCTCAACCGCCTCCGCCGGTTTTTGGGACAGCCCGCTTGACACCGGACGCCCGGCGCGTTTTTTTCCTGTCATATCCCGGGACAAATTTTGTCTTTCGCGCCTTTTTCGCGTCAGTTTTTCGTTCACCTCCCGTGGCATCCGCTGGCCCGGCCCATGCTCGACTGCTGGCATGACTAAAATCGCTTACAACGTGAGCAGGAAGAGCCATATTTTTAATACTGCGCTCGTCCCGGCCAACCACTCGGAAGAGGCCCGGTTTGGCGCGATTGATGGGGCGGTCATTCTCTTCTTTCTCCTCTGCTTCGCGGGATTCGTCTGTTTCCTCGTGGCCTGAAGGCTTCGGGTGGCGTGAGATCGCGGAAGGTGCCGGCTTCGGCCTGAAAATGGCCGCCGGCGGCCTCACAAAAAAACTGTCCTTTCATCGCCGCGTCGTTGCACAATTCCGGTGTGACGCAAGCCGAAGCCAAAAAACGCCACACGCAGCTCGTCGGGGAAATCCGCCGCCACGACCACGCCTATTACGTCGAAGGCTGGCAGCTCATCACCGACCCCGAATACGACCGGCTTTTCAAGGAGCTGCAGGACCTGGAGAAAAATTTTCCCGGCCTCGTCACGCCCGAATCGCCCACCCAGCGCGTCGGCGGCGCGCCCAGTGAAAAATTCACCCGCATCAAACATCTTGTGCCGATGCTCTCGCTCGACAAGGTCGAGGCCAGCGATCATCCGACCAAAGATGAAGAACCGGATCGCGACAAGCGCAACCGCGCGCAGGACGAAAAAACTTTGGCCGAGCTCCGCGCGTTCGATGCAACCATCCGCAAGCACCTTGGCCGTGACCGCGTCGAGTACATCATCGAACCAAAGGTGGACGGCGTATCCATCAGTGTTCACTATCGTCATGGCAGGCTCGCGCTCGGCGTCACGCGCGGCGACGGCACGGAGGGCGACGACATCACCGCCAATCTCAAAACCATCCGGGGCATTCCGCTGGAGTTGGCAGGGACGCGTTCCACCGCGTCCCCAACTTCGAAAATCAGGGACGCTGTGGAAAGCGTCCCTACCTACCTCGAAGTGCGCGGCGAGGCTTACATGGCCATCCAGGATTTTGAGGCCATCAACACGAAGCTCGCCGCTACCGGTGAAAAAACCTTTCCCAACGCCCGCAACGCCACCGCCGGCACGCTCAAGCAACTCGATCCGAAGCTGGTTGCGCAACGCCCGATTCGCGCCGTGTTTTACGCCACCGGTGCGATGGAGGGAATCGAATTCAAAAAACACTCTGAAATGCTCGAGGCACTCGCCCGGTTCGGCCTGCCCACGCAGAAACTATGGTGGGTCTGCGATGGCATTGATGAGGTCCTGAAAATCTACACGGACAAGGTGGTCGCGCATTACGACGAAGACCGCGACCTGCGGCGGCAATTGCCTTACGAGATTGACGGCATCGTGCTCAAGGTCAACACGCTCGCCGACTGGCCGCGCATACCCGGCCGTGCCCGCGCGCCCGGCTGGGCCATCGTCCACAAACCGGTGCCATGGATCACGCCGGCGGAAACCGTTTTGAAGGCCATCACCGTGCAGGTCGGGCGCACCGGCGTGCTCACGCCTGTGGCCGAACTGGAACCGGTCTTCGTGCAAGGCTCCACCATCTCGCGCGCCACGCTCCACAACGAGGATGAAATCCGCCGCAAGGACATCCGCATCGGCGACACGGTGGTCATCCGCAAGGCGGGCATGGTCATCCCGGAAATTTTCGAGGTGGTGAAAACCAAACGTCCGCCCGGCGCGAAGGAATTCGACCTGTTCCAGCACGTCGGCGGCAAATGCCCGGCGTGCGGAGAACCAATTAAACGTGACCCGAGATTTATTGCAGCGATCTGCAAGAATTGTCGTCACGAGATACGCGATCCGGATTTTGACAAATCATTCCAAGGTTCTCCTTGTCCGAAATGCGGCACAATGGTTGTGCGTTCAGCCAAGTACGCAGATTGGATCTGTGACAACGTCGCGCTTTGTCCAGCCCAGCAAGTGCGACGCATTGAGTATTTCGCGCAACGTAAAGCGCTCGACCTCGAATCGCTGGGCGGCATTGTCGCGGAGAAACTCGTGGAACGTGGCTTGGCGAAAGAACCGCTTGACCTCTTTAGTCTGAAGCTCGAACAACTTGGTAAATTAAATCTTGGCACGGATGAAGAGCCGCGCACCTTTGGCGAAAAGAATGCGACAAAAATTCTGGAAGCTCTTCAGCGTGCTAGGACCGCACCGCTATCACGTTGGATTCTAGCGCTGGCGATTTCCGACGTTGGTGAAAACACTGCTCTGGAACTTGCCAAACTGCATCGCGATCTTAATGCTTTGGCCAATTCAAAACTGCTCCGACTCATTGCCAATGAAGGTAAAAAATCGGCTGAACTTCAAAAAGAGATTCAGCGAATTCTTTCAAGGAATCCAGGACTGAAAGCGGAAGCGGAACTTCAAAGACGAAATTTAGAAGTTGAAATCAAAAGACTCCAAGCGGAGTTGAAGAAGTTTGAGGAATCCAAATCAGCTTCCACAGTTCGAACCAGCCTCAAAAATAAGATTAAAACCCGTGAAAACCGGTTGCTGACAGTTGGGTTGTCAGAAGAAATTGGTCCGGTGGTCGCCAAAAGCATTGTCAAATTTTTTTCCTCGGCCTATGGCACAAAGATTTTGAAGAGGCTTCAAGGGTTGGAAATTCATCCTGTCGGAAATGTTGGCAGCCAGAAAACTTTGGGAGCTGGCGTTTCTCAGTTTTTAGGCAAAACATTTGTTCTTACTGGCGCGCTGCCAAGTTTATCCCGCGACGACGCCTCGGTACTCATCCGCGATGCTGGCGGTAGTGTGACCGGCTCCGTCAGCAAGAATACAGATTTTCTGCTTGCCGGAGAGGAAGCCGGTTCAAAGTTGGATAAAGCAAAAGAGTTAGGCGTAAAAATTCTGGAGGAAAAGGAATTTCTGGAAATGTTGAGTTCAAAGCCGAAGTCGGAATCGAAAGGTAAACAGCCGCAGAAAGAATTGTTTTAAGATGGGCGCGCAAGAAACAAAAATCTATGTGCTGAAGCCCTACAAGACTTCAGCCAGGCGCAAGTCTTTAAACCAGGTTACCGGCACGCTGCCGACGTTGACGCGCGAGGAAGCGGCGGCCAAAATTGAATCGCTCGGCGGCAAGGTGAGCGGCAGCGTGAGCGGGAAAACGGATTTTATATTGGCCGGCGAGGAAGCCGGTTTCAAACTCGACAAGGCGCAGAAACTGGGCGTGAAAATCATTGACGAGCCGGGGTTTTTGAAGCTGTGCGGCGAATAGCCTGTATGTTGAAATCATCACCCGATAAATTCGCAGAATTCGCATCGAGGTTTTATGACCGCGTAACCGGATGGGCGGGCAGACAATCCAGCCGGCTCAAATTGCCGGAGCTTTCGATCCGGCTGACCCGGTATTTTTCAAAACCACCGGCCCTTCTGGGGATTGAGTCGTTCGTGGCGCTGTCGTTGGCGGTTTATTATTTCCTGCTGTTGATATCGATGACGACGCCGCCGGAGCATTTTCAAAACATCGCCTTTTTCACGGAACATTCGCGGCACCCATTTTCCCAGGAAGATTTTGCCAGGGCATATCCAGACGTGAAAACCCGGTTGCCCGGTTCACTCCTGACCGGATGGCTCATCGACAAACTTTATGATTATTCCACCCAGAATCCGCGCCCCTGGACCTCGGGCGTGTGGTCCCTCCTGCCGCTGCCGAGCATTTTCGCGGCCTATCACGCCTCGTGGCTTCTGCTGCTGTTTGGGCTTTTGATTCGTTACCGCGCTGACGCGCTCCTGATAATCCTCGGCACCTTTTCGGGCCTCATGCTGAACCTATCCATCACTTCCTGGCAGTATTTTTTCCCGTGGGACCTGCCCAGCATGTGTTTCTTCACCTGGGCCATTCTCACCTATGACAATTCCCGGAAGATTTTCCCGCTCATGACCATCGTCTGGCTCGGAGCCTTGTTCAAGGAAACCACGCTCTGCTGCGCGCTGCTGATTTTATTGGGCGAACATTGGCCGGTAAAAAAAAGAATTGCCGGCTTTGTGGCCACGATCGCGGCCTTTGCCATTGCCAAAAAATTGTTGCTGCTGGCCTGCGCGGTTCCGATCCAGTTTTTTTCGCCGGACAACTTTTTCAGCAAATTGCAATTGGCGCATAATTTTGCCGTAACTTTCACCCATCCCGGCTTGAATCATGTCGTGTTCGTGAACGCCGGCACCCTGCTGATCGTGTTGGTCCTGCCCTGGCGCACTTACCGGGAGATGCTGTTCAAACTGATTGCCGTGGCGTTTGCGACCGGCATATTGCTGTTCGGCGTCATCATTGAATTCCGCGTCTGGTATGAAATATTGCCGCTCGGGTGGATGTTGATCAGCGAAGCCGTCGCCAAACGCTATCAACCGGTTCAGGAAAATCCGCCGGCCACAGACCCTTCGCCGCCGGCCGCCAGCCTGGACGACCGGACCCGGCGGGTGCTGAAAGGCGGTTGCTGGCTGGGGATGGTGCTCCTGCTGGTTTTCCTTTATGGAATGTTGACCGCCGCAAAATTGTTCCCGCCCCGGCCGGTCGCCGGCCCGAAGCAAAGTCACAACCTGCAAAGCAAACCGCCGGCGCAATCCAATCCGGCTTCCAGGGATGCCACGAACAACGCCACCTGGACAATCGACAATCCTGATTCCAAGGAAACGTTGAACAACCTGGCCTGGATACTGGCCACCGGCCCGGATGCAAAAAGTCGGAATGGCGCGCTGGCCGTTGAGCTGGCCAAACGCGCCTGCGAACGATCGCACTATCGCGAAACCATACCGGTCAGCACCCTGGCCGCGGCTTACGCGGAGGCGGGCAGGTTTGATGAGGCGATTGCGACCGCACAAAAAGCCTGCGCTCTGGCCTCCGAGCTGGGCGAAACGGACTTGTTGTATGAAGATCAGAAACTGCTGGTTTTGTATCGCGCCCACCAGGCTTTTCATGAAGCTCCGGGTCCGGATCAAACAAAACCGTAAGGTGACCTGGCCGCCAACCTGCGGCATTGAAAATCAAGGAAGAAGGCATGATCCTTGCCGGAATTCCACGCACCCCTGGCCGCATCCGGTGCGTTGAGAAAGAACGCAGTTGCGCCAAAGGCATGTAACTTCACACTCGCTCGTTCCGTCAACTATGGAGTATATGAAAACAAAAACATACCTTCTGAAAACAGCGGCAAAAGCTGCGGTTTTAGCAACTGTTCTGGCCTGCGGCGTGAACCTTCGCGCTGCGACACCAGCAACCACGCAAACATCGAGCGGTTCCGTTACCGTTCAGAACCAATTCCAAACCGTGGCGTTCAGCGGCTCGGCGGAAGCCGGAATGCTCCAGAATGCCTATCTCATTCTGGCCACCGGCGACCACGATTACAAAGGCCATCGCGTGAAGGCCATGCGCCAGATTGAGGCTGCCGCCAAGTTGCTGGGCATGACTCTCAGCGGTGACGCCAAAGACAAGCAATCGCAGCCTTTGTCGGACGCCAAGTTGCGCGAAGCCCAAGGATTGCTTCAAAATGTGCTGGGCGCCGCTGAAGTCAAAAACCAAAAGCGCGTCACCAAACACATCAACGAGGCCATCGATCAAATCAACACCGCCCTGTCCATTCGCTGAACCGGGAATGCGCAGACACAATACTTGAACCTTCCAAAACTGGCCCGGCGAACCCGCGCCAGTTTTTTACATCAATCAGACAAAAATCACGCGTCGGTGGATTTTTGCCGCCGCGTGCGAGTTACGGTGACACCACGCGATAAAAACGCAGGCGGTAGTTGGTGGCCGTGCGGTCGGTGAAGACAAGCGAGGAGTTGGTGGCATTGTAATTGGTCAGGTCGGTCCACACGATGGGGCTGGCGGCGAGGTTGGTGGTGGCCTGGACGCGATAGGTGAAATTGGTCTGAAACGTCAAGGTGAGCACGAAGCCATTGGTGCGCCACGTCAACGGCCCGGTGAACGTGCCCGACGGCGCGGGTTTGTTCGTGCAGAGAGCGGCAAGGCTGAATTCGCTGGTGTCGCCGCTCGCCGCGGTGGCGGTGGCGGTGATGTATTGTCCGGCGTAATTGCCGCTGTTGTTGGTGTAGGCGAACCCCGCGTTGCCGGAACCATCGGTGTTCACGCCGACGGTGCCGAGGTAGAACTGGCCTTCGCCGTAGCCGTTGAAGTCGGTGGCGATATTGCGATAGACATCAATGGAAAAGGCGCGGTTGGTCGCGCTGTTCAGTTTTCCCAGGACGATGGTGCTGGCGGCGTAGCCGAACGTGTTGGTGATGACCGGGAAATTCTGAAGGTTGTTCGGGCCGGTGTCGGCATCGCCGGTGTCATTGAGCGTGACCCCGGTGTTATTGAAATTAATGCCGAGGAAACCGTTGGCGAAGATGGAATTGCCGCGAATGCTGTTGTTGGTGGTGTTGGCATCCAACAGGAGCACGCCGGCTCCTCCGGAAAATGCAATCTCATTGCCCGCACCCGCGCCGGTGCCGCCGATGGCATTGTTGGTCGCACCGAGCTGCAAAAACACGTTCGCATAGCCGTTGCCGAGAGCGCTGGTGCCGGTCAGGTCGGCCCCGATGATATTGCCTTGAACCAGATTGCCGGACGTGCCGTCGTCGGAAATGTAAACGCCGTAACCCCAGCAGCCGGAAATGAGGTTGCCCGCCCCGGCCGCCGTGCCGCCGACGGTATTGTTGGTTGCGCCGGCGAAGATGATGACGCCCGTAAAAGTGCTGCCCACGGCGTGGGTGCCGTCCGGGCTCACGCCGATGTAATTTCCTTCGACCAGGTTGCCGGTCGTGGCCGGGTTGGCGAGGTAAACGCCATAATAATTGCCGGAAATGACGTTGCGCGCACCGGCGACGGTGCCGCCGATGATATTGCCGGAGGGACCGCCCGGAGAGGGCGCGTAGATGCCGGCGAGCGTGTTGGGAACGGCATTGGTGCCGGTGATGTCGGTGCCGACGTAATTGCCCTCGACGAGATTGCCGCTGGTCCCGGTGCCATTAAAGAAAACCCCGGCAGTGATGTTGCCGGAAATGACGTTGCGTGCGCCGGCGACCGTTCCGCCGATGGAGTTGTTGACAGCGCCGCCGTCAAGGTGCACACCGCCAAGCACGTTGGCGATGGCATTGGTCCCGGTCGCGTCCAGGCCCACGAGATTGCCCTGGACAAAATTCCCGGTGGCAACGGGGTTGCGGATGTCGATGCCGTATTCACCATTGCCGGAAAGAACATTGCCGGCGCCGGTGACGGTGCCACCGATGATATTCTGGGTGCCGCCAAAGAGGGCGACGCCGCTCTTCTGGTTGGCCAGGGCGATTTCGCCGCCGGCGTTCACGCCGAGGTAATTCCCCGAAATGACATTGCCCGTCGTGTTGGTCAGGAAGATGCCGTATTGCACATTGCCGGAAACGATGTTGCGCGCGCCGGCAACCGCACCGCCGATGGTGTTGCTGCTGGCGCCGTTGCCGATGAACACGCCGCTGTCACCGTTGGCGAGCGCATTGCTGCCGCCGGCGGCGGTGCCGATGTAATTGCCGAGGACAACGTTGCGGGTCGTGTTCGAGTCGGTGATGAAAATGCCGTATTGCGAATTGCCGGAGAGGACATTGGTGCCGCCGATGATGTTCCCGCTCGCGCCGCTGGCAATGAGGATTCCCTGATAAGCGTTCGGCGCGGCATTGGTGCCGGTGGGGCCAACACCAAACCAGCAGCCGGAGATGGTGTTGTTCGTCGCGTCGGCATAAACCAGCGTCAGGCCGTTCCAGTCGAAGCCGGTGAACGAAATGTTTTTCAACTGATTGCTCGACGAGTAAATCAGCATGGTATCCGACGTGAAGGTTTCAGGAATGATTTGCGAAGCATCCACGACGATGAGCGGCCTGTTCGTGAAACCGGGCTGGGTCGAGCCGTCAATCACCATGCCGTTCGCGACCAGCGGCGGCAACATGCCGGT
>Ga0187851_10003779_pt1 | contig 12598 bp, 10 predicted proteins | sample June2016WEW_6_10_FD_132997 | JGI IMG/M metagenome (GOLD analysis project Ga0187851, IMG submission 132997) | Peatland microbial communities from SPRUCE experiment site at the Marcell Experimental Forest, Minnesota, USA - June2016WEW_6_10 | ecosystem: Environmental > Terrestrial > Soil >... | reverse complement strand
TCGCGGCAGCTTCGCGCAGCAGGACCTGCAGCATCCGGAGTCGGACAAGCAAGGCACATACTCGCTGCCGGGACACGAGGCGATGGAGCGCGCCATCATCCGCTACGCCACGCTGGCCGAGGCCAAGGCCAACCCGGACTTTGCCCATGAGGGCGCGTCGGGCGCGCTGGTCGACAAGGTAGGTTATTCGCCGCTGGGCGAAAAGCCCGGCCACGACGAGAGCTTCTTCCCTGATGCGTGGAAGTACGACCACATGGATGTCTCGTCGCAAAAGCTGCAGAACAAGTGGGGCATGGCGATCGACCTGAACTCCTGCGTGGGTTGCAACGCGTGCATCGTGGGCTGCTACGCGGAGAACAACATTCCAGTGGTGGGCCGCGAACAGGTGAAGATCGGCCGCAACATGCAGTGGCTGCGCATCGACACATACTTCGAGGGCGACCTCGATGCTCCGCGCGCGCACTTCCAGCCCATGGCCTGCCAGCACTGCGAGAACGCGGGATGCGAGCAGGTCTGCCCGGTGGGTGCGACCGTGCATACGCCCGAAGGCCTCAACACGATGGTCTACAACCGCTGCGTGGGCACGCGCTACTGCTCCAACAACTGCGTCTACAAGGTGCGCCGCTTTAACTTCCTGCTCTACTCGGACTTCGACACCGAGAGCCTGAAGTTCATGCGCAACCCCGATGTCACGGTCCGCTCGCGCGGAGTGATGGAAAAGTGCAGCTACTGTGTGCAGCGCATCGAGGCTGCAAAGATCACAGCCGACAAGGAGAACCGCGCGGTGCGCGACGGAGAGATCGTGACCGCGTGCCAGCAGGCCTGCCCGACAAGCGCCATCAGCTTCGGCAATCTCAACGACCCGCAGAGCGAAGTCTCCAAGCGCAAGGCGCAGGAGCGCGACTATCAGGTGCTGGCTGACTTGAACTTCAGGCCGCGCACAACCTACACGGCGGGCGTCATCAACCCAAACCCGGAGCTTGGATAGAATGGCGACCAAATCCCCCATCGACGATCCGAGAATCGACCCGCGCACCGGCGAGTACGCGGTCATCGCGCCGGGCCACACCTTCCGCTCGGTGACGCAGAAGATCGCCGGTCTGGTGCTCACCAGCAACACGCCGCTCGGCTGGTTCGGCGGGCTGACGGTTGCCGGCGGCGTTGCCACCCTGTTGGTGATTGCGATGACGTGGCTCTTCCTGAAGGGCATCGGCATCTGGGGAGTCACCATTCCCGGCGCCTGGGGATTCGCCATCATCAACTTCGTCTGGTGGATCGGAATCGGCCACGCGGGCACGCTGATCTCCGCAATTCTGCTTCTCTTCAAGCAGACGTGGCGCAACTCCATCAACCGCTTCGCCGAGGCGATGACGATCTTCGCCGTGGTCTGCGCAGGCACCTTCCCACTCATCCACCTTGGGCGTCCGTGGCTGGGCTACTGGCTCTTCCCATACCCCAACACGATGAATCTGTGGCCGCAGTTCCGCTCGCCGCTGGCGTGGGACGTATTTGCGGTCTCCACCTACGCGACGATCTCGGTCGTCTTCTGGTACATCGGAATGGTCCCCGACTTCGGCACGCTGCGCGACCGCGCGGTTATGCCGTTTGCGAAGTACATGTATGGATTGCTGTCGATGGGCTGGCGCGGATCGACGCGCCACTGGGTCCGCTACGAGTCGGCGTCGCTGCTTCTGGCTGGCCTCGCCACGCCTCTGGTGCTCTCGGTGCATACGGTCATCAGCTTCGATTTCGCCGTGGCCGCGATGGCTGGCTGGCACACCACCATCTTCCCGCCGTATTTCGTTGCCGGCGCTATCTACTCGGGCTTCGCCATGGTGTTGACGCTCGCGATCCCGATCCGAAAGTTCTATCACCTCGAAGATCTCATCACGCTTCGCCATCTGGACAACATGGCCAAGGTGATGCTCGGAACCGGCTGCATCGTCGGCTACGGCTACTGCATGGAGGTCTTCATGGCGTGGTACTCGGCCAGCCACTGGGAGTTCTTCATGATGTGGAACCGCATGTTCGGCCCCATGGGCTGGGCGTACTGGCTCCTGATCCTCTCCAACCTCGCCATCCCGCTCACCACGCTGTGGTCGCGCAAGCTGAGGGTGAATGTGGTCTATCTCTTCGTGCTGTCGCTCATCGTAAACACGGGAATGTGGCTGGAGCGCTTCGTAATTGTCGTCACCAGTCTCTATCGCGAGTATCTGCCCAGCAGTTGGGGAACCTACCGCGCCACCAAGTGGGACTACATGACCTTTGTCGGAACATGGGGACTCTTCACCTTCCTCTTCCTGCTCTTTGTGCGCTTCCTGCCCATTATTCCAATCTCGGAGATACGCATGATGCTTCCGCAGACGAAGATCCGTCCCGGCGGGGCAGACGCCGAAACCGTTGTCGAGGAGACGCTCTGATGACGCCGCGCGAAGGAATCTACGGGTTGCTGGCGGAGTTCACCACTCCGGCGGAGCTGGTCCGCGCCACCGAGCAGGCGCACCAGGCCGGCTTTCGGCGCATGGAGTGTTACACGCCCTACCCGGTGGAAGAGGCCGCGGTCGCGCTCCGCTTCCACAAGACGAGCGTGCCGCTGGTCTGTCTGCTGGGCGGCGTCATGGGAATGCTCACCGCGTTTCTGATGGAGACGTGGATCACGGTCTGGTCGTATCCGATGAACATCGCGGGACGTCCGCTCTTCTCCTGGCCCGCGTTCATCATTCCGGCGTACGAGTGGACAATCCTCTTCGCGGGGCTCTCGGCCGCCTTCGGAATGCTGGCGCTGAACGGCCTGCCACAGCTCTATCACCCGCTCTTCAACGCGCCGAACTTCCGCGATGGCGCATCCACCGACAAATTCTTTCTCTGCCTTGAGGCTACCGACCCACGTTTTTCCATCCTCGAGACGCGCGCTTTTCTGGAGCAGTTTGCGCCCGTCTCCGTTGTGGAGGTGGATCTGTGAGACAGGTTCAAGGTTCAAGGTTCGAGGTTCGAGGTTCCAGAATGCGCAGAATCATTGCACTCTGCGCGATTGCGGTCTCGGGTCTGCTCGCCGGATGCCGCCAGGACATGCAGGGCCAGCCCAAGTTCATTCCCCAGCGTGGCACCGATTTCTATGCGGATGGCCGTTCCGCGCGTCCGCAGGTGGCAAACACCGTGGCCCGTGGACAGCTTCATGACGACGCGTACTTCGCCACCGGGCTCATCGACGGCAAGGAAGGCAACGCGATGCCGTTTCCGGTGACGATGCAGGTCCTTGCGCGCGGCCAGGAGCGGTTCAATATCTTCTGCGCGCCCTGCCACTCGCGCGTGGGCAATGGTGCGGGGATGATCGTCGAGCGCGGTTATCGTCCCGCGGGCAACTACCACACCGCGCGGTTGATGAGTGCGCCGCTCGGCCACTTCTTCGCCGTGATGACCCACGGATACGGCGCAATGCCGGAGTACGCCGCGCAGATCGCGCCACAGGACCGCTGGGCCATCGTCGCCTACATCAAGGCGCTGCAGTTGAGCCAGAGTGCGAAGCCGAGCGATGCGCCTGCGGGCGCGCGGGTCGAGTCGCTCGCCACCATCGCCGAGAGCGAGGGACTACCCGCCAACTTCGCCAATGGGTGGACGCTGCCGCCCACCGCCGTCTATGGCACGCCCAACAATCAGGACAACGGGATTCCACCCGAGCTGCCACCGAGCGCCAATGGCAAGTATCCAGCGGCACAGTCCGCAAACCCGAACAAGCAATAGAGAACGATTTTTTCACCAAGGCCGAGCGAAATGTCATTTGCACACGAACAACACGGAGAGCACGGAGCACACACTGATCACGGGCCGCGGGCGCTGCCTGAGTCGCTGGATGCGCCGGAGGTTCTGCTGGCGTGGCGCAGGCGAGCGCTCGTGGTCGCCGCGGTCTTCGCGCTGCTGACGCTGTTCTTCGCGTTCACCGATGAGGGCCGCAACCACATCCTTCGCGCCTATCTGATGGGCTACATGACCTGCTTCAACTTTGCCGGCGGTGCGCTTGTAATGCTGATGTTGCAATTCGTAACGGGCGGCAAGTGGGGCCTGCTGCTGCGCCGTCCGCTGGAGGCGATGACGCGTACCCTGCCGCTGGTGGCGCTGATGTTTATCCCGGTCATCGTTTTTGGCAAGTATCTATATCAGTGGGTTCGCTACCCCGATGCAGCCTCCACCAACAACGCACTCGCGAATGGCCTGATTACCCACGAGCAGGCGCTGACGGCGAACTTCAAGCGTCCCATGCTCAACCCGCACGCGCTGATCGTCGAGTCCTGCATCATCTTCGCGGTCCTCTTCCTCTTCATGTTCCTGCTGAACAAGTGGTCGCTCGATCGTGACGCCGACCCGCTGCGCGGAACGCAGGCCAGCTACGAGCGCTGGCGCACACGCTTTGAAAACCTCAGCGGGCCAGGGATTCTGATTTATGTCGTGGCACTGACGGCGGGTGCGATTGTGTGGATCCAGTCGCTCGATGTCACCTGGTACTCATCCATCTGGGGACTGCAATTTCTCGTCGCGCAGGGATATGCAGTGCTTGCGCTGGGCATCCTGAGCCTGGTCCTGCTCTCGCGCTATGAACCAATGAAAACGCTTCTGCGCGCCACCGAGCAGCACGACCTGGGCAAGTTCGCCTTTGCCTTCGTCATGCTCAACATCTACCTCTGCTTCGCCGAGTTCCTCATCATCTGGTCCGGCAATCTACCCGACGAGATTCCCTGGTACCTCAGCCGCATTCACGGCGGATGGTGGACCATCTGCACGCTGGACTTCTGTTGCCACTGGCTCATCCCCTTCTGCCTGCTGCTCTCGCGCGACCTGAAGCGCAACAAGCGCAGGATGATCTGGATCACGTGCTTCATGATCTTCGCGCGCCTGGTCGATATGTTCTGGCTCATCGAACCGAACTTCGCCGGCTCGGCCGGAAACCTGCACATCGGCGGCGGAATGCTGGCGTACATCACTGTGCCCATCGCGCTGCTTTCGCTATGGGCGGCTTACTACATTACGCAGTTGATGGCGCGGCCCCTGGTCAGCACCAACGATCCGCATCTGGAAGAGCTTTTGGAGCCTGAACATGCATACTGACGGCCACAATACGGGCAACGACGCGACGGGCAAGAGCAGGCCGAGGGATGCCGGCCATCCGGGCTATGAGACCTCCGACGCCAACGTCGGCGGAGTGATTGTCTTCCTCTGCGGACTCGCCGGAACACTCGTCGTCTTTCTCTTCTTCTGCTTCTACATGGGGCGCGCCATCAACGCCGCGTGGCAGAAGCAGGACGGTCCCGCGAACAAGTGGTCGATTGCATCCGGCGCGGAGCAGCCCAGCGGCAAGGGCAGGGACCTGGTCAGCAATCCGGAGATGGAGCAGAGGCAATTGCAGCAGATCGCCGCGGGATTCTCCGAGCCGCGGTTGGACATCGACGACGGCAACCAGGCCACGGCCGACCTGCACGCGCGCGAGGACCTTCTGCTCGAGCACTACAGCCTCATCGATGGCCAGCCGGGAACCATCCGCATCCCCATCGAACGCGCCATGCAGTTGATTGTGCAGCGTGGGCTGCCTGTTGCGAATCAAACTACTACCGCTGCCGATTCTGTCGCGCTCGCGGGCCGGCCAGAGATTCAAGCGCCGTTGACCTCAGGCTTTGCGCGCACCGGATTTGAGCTGACAACAATCGAGGCGCGCAAGCAAAAGATGATCTACGGCAGAGCGGAGAACTCCGCGAATCCCGATGCGAAGCCGCAGAAGTAAACGACGTACGCACAGATGCGAGAGAACGGATGCGAAAGAGAGAAGGAAGAAGATGAGGTACGGTCGAACAATTCGGCGGGCAATTGCGCAGGGCGGGATTGGCGCGGCCTTCTGCTGTGCGCTGCTGGCTGCCTCCGCGCGCGGCCAGGTATCCAGCTACGGCGACAAGCAGGCGGGCGAGAACTCCGGCGATCAACTGCCGCAGGTGCTGCAGCAGGTCGGCGTCACGCAGCGGCTGAACCAGATGCTTCCGCTGGACGCGCGGTTCGTCGACGACACCGGCAAGAACGTGCGCCTGGGCGACTACTTCGGCAAGCGCCCCGCCATCCTCTCGCTGGTCTACTACAACTGCCCCATGCTCTGCTCGGAGGAGATGGACGGCATTGCCAGCGCGCTGGAGATGGTACGGCTGACTCCGGGCAAGGACTTCGAGATCATCCTAATCAGCATCGACCCCAGCGAGACGCCGGAGATCGCCGCCAGGAAGAAGGCCTTCTACCTGAAGCGCTACGGACGGCCCGAGACGGCCAATGGATGGCACTACCTCACCGGGCAGCAGGCGGCGATAGATGCCGTATGCAACGCCACCGGCTTCGGCTACGTCCGCGTGCCGGGGCCGGACGGAAAGCTGGATCAGTTCGCGCACGCAAGCGCGATCGAGGTGGTGACGACCGATGGCCGCCTGGCGCAGTACTACCTCGGCGTGGAGTTCTCGCCCAAGGACATTCTGCTGGGCCTGATCGAGGCCTCGGGCAACAAGATCGGTTCGCCGGTCGCCAACATCCTCACCTACTGCTACCACTACGATCCGCAGACGAACAAGCACTCGCTCATCGTCGCGCGTGTGGTCCAACTGGGCGGCATGATGACCGTGGTCAGCCTCGGCAGCTTCATGTTTGTCATGTTTCGCCGCGACATCCAGCTTGGCCGCAACCACGATCTTACGAGTAAGCGAACGGACGATGAAGGATAACCATGGGGATTAGTCCAGTACTGTGGCAGTTTCTGGTGAAGTGGCTCAACGCCTCCGCGCTCTTTCCGCGCGAGGCCTCGACCATTGCTCCGTATATGGACTCGCTGTACTTCTTCCTGATCGCCATCACGCTCGTCGGGGTCTTTCTGGTGGCGGCCCTGCTGGTCACCTTCTCCATCCGCTATCGCAAGGCGGTGCATCCGGTGGCGACGCAGGTTGAAGGATCGACCCTGCTCGAAGCCACCTGGACCATCATTCCGCTCGGCCTCTTCCTCATCTGCTTCGTCTGGGGCGCGCTGCTTTACTTCCGCATCTACACGCCGCCGGCCAACTCCAGCAACATCTACATCGTCGGCAAGCAGTGGATGTGGAAGGCGGAGCATCCCGGCGGTCAGCACGAGATCAACGCGCTGCATGTGCCAGTCGGTCAGCCCATCCAGTTGACGCTCATCTCGCAGGATGTCTTTCACAGCTTCTCGATTCCCGAGTTCCGCATTAAGCGCGAGGTCATTCCCGGCCGCTACAGCACGGTCTGGTTTGAGGCCACCACGCCGGGGCAGTATCACCTCTTCTGCACGCAGTATTGCGGCACCGATCACTCGGCCATGATTGGCACCATCACGGCGCTCTCGCCCGCGGACTACAAAAAATGGACGGAGCAGTCCACCAGTGGCATGTCGCTGGCGCAGAACGGAGAGCGAATCTTTGCCAGCATGGGATGCAACGCCTGCCACACCGGCAACGCCGCGGCGCGCGGTCCGAATCTCGCCGGCGTCTACGGGTCCAGGCTGCGGTTGACCAATGGCTCGGACGTGCTGGTGAACGAGGCGTATCTGCGCGACGCCATCCTGAATCCGTCGCAGCATGTCACGTCGGGCTACACGCCCATCATGCCCACCTATCAGGGGCAGATCAGCGAAGACGGCTTGATTGACCTGGTGGAATACCTCAAGAACCTCATCAGCAACGACCGCGTGCAGCAGACGCTGACTACATCTCAGTCCGGCCAGGCGGCGCCTCAGGCGTCAGGGGTGGTGAAACCATGAGCGCACCGAGTCCCACGATTCTCAACCTTCCCGACCAGAGCACCGCGCAGCTTCCCCGCCGCAACTTCATCAACGCGGAGCACGGCCTGCTCAGTTGGCTCTTCACCAGCGACCACAAGCGCATCGCGATCCTGTATCTGATCTCCATCACCTTCTTTTTCTTTATCGGCGGCGCGTTTGCCGGCCTCATCCGCCTGGAACTCCTCACGCCGCAGCCCGACCTCGTCTCCTCGGACACCTACAACAAGTTCTTCACCATGCACGGCATCATCATGATCTTCCTCTTTCTGGTGCCGTCGGTTCCCGCAACGCTGGGCAATTTCCTGATCCCCATGATGATTGGCGCGCGCGATCTCGCCTTCCCCAAGATCAATCTGCTCAGTTGGTATCTATATGTAATCGGCGGGACATTGACGCTGACCGCGCTGGTGCTGGGCGGAGTCGATACCGGCTGGACCTTCACCGCGCCGCTCTCCACGCACTATCTCAACACCCACGTCATCACAACGGCCTCTGCGATCTTTGTCGCCGGCTTCAGCTCCATCTTCACCGGACTGAACTTCATCGTCACCATCCACCGGATGCGTTGCCCGGGAATGACATGGTTCCGCATGCCGCTGTTTGTGTGGGCGCACTATGCGGCCTCCATCCTCATGGTGCTGGGCACGCCGGTGGTGGCCATCGCGCTGGTCCTGGTCATTCTGGAGAGGCTGGTCGGCATCGGCGTCTTCGATCCCACCAAGGGCGGCGATCCGCTGCTCTTCCAGCATCTCTTCTGGTTCTACTCGCACCCCGCCGTCTACATCATGATTCTGCCCGGCATGGGCGTCATCTCCGAGGTCGTCAGCACCTTCAGCCGCAAGCGCATCTTCGGCTACACTGCGGTCGCGTTCAGCTCCGTCGCGATTGCGCTCTTCGGCTTCTTCGTATGGGAGCACCACATGTTCATCATGGGCGTCTCCAACTACTCGGCGCTCATCTTCTCGCTGCTCACCATGCTGGTCGCGGTGCCATCGGCCATCAAGATATTCAACTGGTGCTTCACCCTGCAGCAGGGCTCCATCACCTTCGAGACGCCGATGCTCTACGCCTTCGGATTCATGGGCCTCTTCACCATCGGCGGCCTCACCGGCGTCTTCCTCGGCTCGCTGGGCATGGACATCCAACTCACCGAGACGTACTTCATCGTCGCGCACTTTCATTTCGTCATGGTGGGCGGGATGCTGATGGCCTTCCTCGCGGGCGTGCACTTCTGGTGGCCCAAGATGACCGGCCGCATGTATCCCGAGTCGCTCTCCAAGCTCGCCGCCGTGGTCACATTCATCGGATTCATCCTCACCTTCATGCCGCAGTTCGTCCTCGGCTATCTTGGAATGCCGCGCCGCTATCATGCGTATCCGCCGGAGTTTCAGGTGCTCAATGTACTCTCCACCGCGGGCGCAACCATCCTCGGCATCGGCTACCTGATGCCGATGATCTACCTCGCGTGGTCGCTGAAGTACGGGGCGATTGCAGGCGACAACCCCTGGCAGGCCACCGGCCTGGAGTGGCAGACCCAGTCGCCGCCGCTCACCGAAAACTTCATAGAGATCCCCATCATGGACCACGAGGCATACGACTACGACTGGCTGGAGCACAAGACCGCAGACGAGGTGACCCACGTTGGATAGCGCGATCGCAACCACGCAGGCCGAGCATGGCATAGCTGAGCAGCAGCACGAGCACGTCTCTGTGCCGCAACACCGCCATCACTTCGCTACCCCGGAGCAGCAGCGCGAGGCGGGCAGCTTCGGCATGTGGCTCTTCCTGCTCACCGAGATCATGTTCTTCGGCGGCCTCTTCTTTGCCTACCTCCTCTTCCGCAACTGGTACTACGACGCCTTCGTCACCGCGTCGAACCAGCTCAGCGTGCCGCTGGGCGCGGCCAACACGGCCATCCTCATCACCTCCGGTTTCTTCATGGCGCTCGCCGTCTGGGCCGCCGAAGTCCGCAAGCAGACCCTGCTGGTCCTCTTCCTCATTCTCACCACCCTTCTCGGCTTCGCCTTCCTCGGCATCAAGGCAGACGAGTACCACGAGAAGTACGAGAAGCACCACATCCCCGGCGCCAGCTTCGACACGTCGCAGTTCATCAATCCGGCCGCCTACGGCCTCAGCGAGAAGCCGCTCGCTCCCGACGCCGCGCAGAAGACTCAGCTCTTCTTCTTCCTCTACTTCGCTATGACCGGAATGCACGCGCTGCACATGGTGCTCGGCCTGGGAATCCTGTTTTGGCTGATGATTCGCGCGCAGCGCGGCGACTTCAGCTCCGGCTACGTCGCGCCCATCGAGAACTTCGGCCTCTACTGGCACTTCGTCGATATTGTCTGGATATTCCTCTTTCCCCTGCTCTACCTCATCAACCGTCACCCGCTGGCGCACTAGAAGCTCAGAAGGAAAACGCGATGGCCCACGAAGACCAACCCGAGCAGCACTACAACGATGCCGCCAACGTCACCAACCCGGAGCACGCCTCGCATCACATCGTCTCCCCGGCCCAGTACGCCGTGGTCTTCGCCACGCTGCTCGCATGTACCGCGCTCACCGTCTTTGCCGCAGACATCAACCTCGGCGTCTTCAATCCGATCATCGCGCTGGCCATCGCCAGCTTCAAGGGCGTCATCGTCATCCTGTTCTTCATGCACGTCAAGTATCAATCGAAGCTCATCAAGGTCACGGTCGGCGCGGGCTTCTTCATGTTCCTGGTGCTCGTCACCATGACGCTCTCCGACTACATCAGCCGCGCATGGGGCCTCTGGTAACCAGCGCCAACCCTCCGTAACGTCGTCATTCTGGCGCAGCCAGAATCTCTGTATTTATACTTCTTGGGTAGCCGGAAGGACGCCCGTAATGCGTGTTGGTCTGTCGATCCTTGCCATCCTTCTTGCCGTTTCGATAAAGCTCCCGGCGCAATCCTCCGCACCGCCGCCAGCCACCGGCAGCGTCACCGGCCACGTCTTCCTCGGCGACTCGCATCTCCCCGCGCGCATGGCTTACGTTACGCTGCTGCCGGCCATCGTTGCGGATGCAGGCGACAAGAAGCAGGCCGTCAAACTCACCCAGACCGGGCTGGACGGGGCCTTCTTCATGCCCCATGTCCTGCCTGGCTCGTATTACATCGTCGGCATGAAACGCGGCTATTCGCTACCGGCTCCCGATTTAAACGGCGACTTCTCGAATATCGACAAGGCTCCCCAGGATGTGAAGGATGCCCTCCTGACCGTCGCGGTTGCCGCCAACCGCACAACTGTGGCCGATATCACCTTGAACCGGGGTGCAGTCATCGCAGGCACGGTCCGCTTCGACGACGGGGAGCCCGCCGCCGAGGCCAGGGTTTCGTTTCTCCGCAAAGACAAGTCCGGCAAATGGGATGAGTCTCGGGACGGCGCTGATAGCGGAATCACCGTCGACGATCAGGGAAACTTCCGCATCGCTAACCTTTCCCCCGGCGAATACCTTCTACGAACCACGCTCGTGCTTTTTTCGCCGCAATCTCCGAACGCCTACTACTCGCTGGACATCTTCTTTGGTGATGGCATGCGCCAGCGCGACGCGAAGACCATCCAGATCAAAGACGGCGAAGAGTCCAATGGCGACAACATCACAATTCAGCTCAGCAAGCTGCATTCCGTCTCGGGCACCGTGGTCAGTATGGAGACCGGCGCCACAGTCAACTCGGCCAAACTCGAACTCCACTACGCGGATGACGACAGCCTGGTGGCGGAGGCGGGCATCAGTACCGATGAAGGCCAGTTCCACTTCCCGTACGTCGCCGAAGGCGAATACACACTCAAAGTCACGAACGCCCGCGACATTCACCCTTACGTCTACCCCGGCACCAATAAGCCCATCCGCACCTACGCCGATGCCTCCCAGTCCCTCATCGTCAAGGGAGAGACCAGCGGCGTGAGCATCCAGGTCAAGCCTCAGCCAGTGGCCGCTGCGCAGTAAGCCTCGCTGCCTGCGCGCCATCCATCGCCGAGATTACAATCTCTACGCCGCATCTGCGGGCTGAGGGATCGCGTTGAAACTCCTTCGTCTACTCGCCTTGCTCCTCTTCGCGTCGCGCATGATCTCGGCGCAATCGTCCGAGCCTGACGCCCAATCATCCACACCCCCCGAAGCTCCCGCGCAGCAATCCGCCCCGGCTGCACAGCCGCCCGCCACCGGCAGCGTCACCGGCCGCGTCATCCTCGGCGACTCGCATCTGCCTGCGCGCATGGCCTACGTTACCCTGCTGCCGTTCACCGCTGCGGAAGCAGGCGACAAGAAGCCAGTTGTCAGCACCGCTACGGTCCAGACCGGGTTGGACGGGGCCTACGTCATGCCCAATATCCTTCCCGGCGCCTATTACGTCATCGCTGTAAAACTTGGCTACGTCTCGCCCATTCCCTTCATTTACGTCGACTCCGACGCCTACGATGACGCTCCCAAAGACGTCAAGGAAGCACTCGCCGCAGCGCTCACTCCCGTCGCTGTTGCCGCAAATCGCACGTCAACGTCCGACATCGTCCTGAACAAGGGCGCAATCATCGCCGGCACGGTCCGCTTCGACGATGGCGAGCCCGACTCCCAGACCGTCGTCTCGCTGCTGCGCAAGGACAAGTCCGGCAAGTGGACTGAATACGCAACCCAGGAAGGCCTCTATTCCTCCGCAGCGCGCACCGACGATCAGGGCAGCTTCCGCCTCACCGGCCTTCCCGCCGGCGAATACCTCCTTCGAACCACTCTGGCTCTCGGGGGCGCTGATATAAAGTCCCCTGGGACGGA
>Ga0187851_10003777_pt1 | contig 12602 bp, 13 predicted proteins | sample June2016WEW_6_10_FD_132997 | JGI IMG/M metagenome (GOLD analysis project Ga0187851, IMG submission 132997) | Peatland microbial communities from SPRUCE experiment site at the Marcell Experimental Forest, Minnesota, USA - June2016WEW_6_10 | ecosystem: Environmental > Terrestrial > Soil >... | reverse complement strand
GTGCCCGATGTTCGCCGAGGACCGTCGCCATGAGCGCACGAAGTTCCTGGGCAGCCTGGTGGAAATTGTCGGCAAGGACACCTTGGAGATTTACGACTACACCAAGCACGAGAAGGACAAGCGGTATCTAGAGGGAACCGGCGCCATGGTGCTCGACCGCGCCAACAAGAAGGCCTACTGTTGCCTGTCCGAGCGCGCCGACGAGGGGCTGTTCCGCCAGTTCTGCTCGGACTTCGGCTTCAAGCCAGTGCCCTTCCATGGCTTCCAGAGCTACCGCGAAAAGCGGGTCGCGATCTACCACACCAACGTGATGATGGCGATGGGAGAGAAGTTTGCGGTGGTGTGCCTGTCTTCGATCGACAATCCGGCCGAACGCCAGACGGTGGTCGATGAGCTCACCGAAAGCGGCAAGCAGATTATCGACGCCTCCGAGAGGGAGATCGACAACTTCGCCGGCAACGAGATCGAACTCGAAGGCTCGGCTGGCAAGCGCTACACCGTGATGACCCGCTCAACCTCCAAAACGCTGACGGACGACCAGAAGGCGGAGATTGAAAAGTCCAGCAAGATCCTGGTCGGCGATGTGGAGACCATTGAGACCTACGGCGGCGGATCGGTCCGCTGCATGATTTCGGAAGTGTTCTGAATGAATCCCTCGCAAGACTTCGGTGACGAAAGACGATCTGACCCGCCGCCGCCACGGCCAAGTCCGCTCGGTCGGTGAGATAGTCCGGGGCCTCGGCGAGAAGGACCAGCAATGATTACCGCAGTCCTGCAGGCCACGATCCCGCTACCCGCCAGCCAGTGCCACTAACCGATCCGGCAGGAGTGTGCGCCGACGTCATGGCGCCGCAACGGGGACGGACCAGTCGGCCAGCAGGGCTACCACCCCGCCTCCGATCTCGGTGACGAAGTCCTTGGTCACGGCGGTCTGCAGGGCGAAGCCGAAACCGGCGGCCGCCCCAAACAGAAGTGCCCTGACCGCACCCTGCCGCTTGCGGCCCAGCCCGGCCATCGCCAGCACCAGCACCAGCACCAGCACCAGCACCAGGGTGACCAGGCAGGCGATCCACCACGTGCGGGCGCTGGGATGAGTGGTCCCGCCATAGGGGGAACCGACAGGCAGGCCTTGGCCTCTAGTCCCCCGCCCTCATCGGATTGGCCGTTGGCCTCGCGGGTATCGTGCCGCTCGCGGGGGCGAATGGGATACGTGGCCCGGCGGCGGTGTGCTTTCCGCACGCTGGCGGGACTACCCGTTCGGGTGCTGGATGTCCACGGGCGGCAGGTCCTGCACCTGCTGCTTGGCGATGTTGAGCCGGATACCGTCGTCGACTCCCGCCACGGCGCCGATCGGGATGGCCACTTCCTTGCGGCCCCATAGGTGCCCCTCCTTGAGCAGTACGTGGGTCACGCGGTGGCTCTTAGGGTCGATGACCAGTCCTTGGACTTTCCCGATGTGACCGTCGGTGGCATGGACGTGCTCGCCGCGGCGCACCTCCACCTCGTCCAGGGGGACGGTGTCGTAGGTGACGGTCTGCGGGCCGTAGTTCCCGGCCATGCCCCCGCCCATGCCCATGCCCATGCTGTAGTAGGGCATCCAGAGCACCTGTTCCGGGTCATAGCCCGGGTATCCGGGGGTGCCGGGCAGGAACTGCGTCTCCTCGGCGGGATCGAGCTTCCCGAAGTCCGCCAGGGTGCAGCGGAGCCGGATCTGATCCGCCGTGGCGTCGGCCAGGCCGAGCGGGACAAGCCGCCCGGGGGCATGCCACCAGTGCCCTGGCTCGACCACCAGATGGGTGACCGTACGAGCGACCGGGTCAACAACCACGCGGCTCACCTTGCCGCAGGCCCCATCGCTGCAGCAAACATCGGCCCCGATCGTGAACGGTGTCGTCTCCGTCATGGCTACCCTCATTCCTGGCGGGTCATCTTTGCGGCTGATGAGCGCGGCGCCGGTCAGGGCCCGCTCCGCTGCTTATGGCCCGCTGCGCTGCGGATCGGTGCCGACGATGCCCTGGGGGACGACCTTGCCCTGCTCGATGTCCCGGGACAGTCTGGCTTTGGCGGCCAGGGCCCCGCGGTCCAGCACACCGGAGCCCGCCGCGCGCGAGATCACGTCGCCGCCGCGGCCGCGCAGCACGTACGCGAAGCCGACGGCGATCAGCGCGCCGGCGACCGGCCCCACCAGATACACCCAGTAACTCTTCCAGTCACCGCTGGCCAGGGCCGGGCCGAAGGAGCGGGCCGGGTTCATCGACACGCCGCTGACCGGCGCCGCCCACAGGCCAGCCAGGGCGATGTAGCCGCCGACGCCGAGCGCGGCGATCGCGCCGACGTTCTGCGCCGCCGACGCGGTACCCAAGATCACGCTGACCAGCAGCGCGGTGAGCACGATCTCCATCAGCAGCGCCTGCCAGTTCTTATACCCCGGGCCCGGCAGCGTCGCCCCCAGATGCTCGACGTTCCCGAACACCAGGCGCAGAAACAGGCAGGCCAGCGTCGCGCCGATCAGCTGGATGATGATGTAGCCGGGGACACGCTTCCACGGGAAGTCCCCGCGCAGCGCGAAGGCCAGCGACACGGCCGGGTTCAGGTGCGCACCGGAGACCGCGCCCATGAACAAGATGATCGCCGTCACCATCAGGCCGGGGGCGACGACCGCCGCGGCCAGGCTGATCTGCCCCTTCGCGTGCAGCAGTCCGCCGCCCGCGGCGGCCAGGACCAGCGCGAAGGTGCCCAGCAGCTCCGAGAACAGCCGCCGCCATTCCCTGCGCGGGTCATCAAAGTCCGCACGGTCCCCGAACTCAAGCCAGAGCACATGGTGCGTGCGCGGGAACGCCGGCCCCAGCGCCGCCGGGTCCATCTGCTGGGCCGTCGCGCCGCTCACAGCGTCCGCCTCCGGCACGGTCCCGCGCTGGCCCGGACCGTCCGTCCGCCTGACAGGTACGTTGTCTGTCATCCCGGGTCCTTCCCCGTCAGCAGCACCGAAGAGGCTGCACCATCAAGACGGCAAGCCCGCGCCTCCTCATCGCCCGCGGGACGGGACCAGGCGCCGGTCCCCGCCGTCCTCGCACCGCCGCGATGTCAGTCCTCAGGCCCAGGTCCATCCCAAGTTCTCTTCCTGATCTTCATCGTTGTTCCCGGCGCGCCCGGCAGGCCAGGGACCAAGGTCCCCGTCGCGGAGCAGGTCCGGGCAGGCGGGCCCCGGCAGGAAGGTCTCGCTTCGCGGTCATGGCCGTCTCGTATCGTGGACCGTCTCCTGCCTGCATCGGCACGGCAGACCCGGGTCCTTCAGTGCAGTTCATGGGGCCATAGTCCCTAGGCGTGCCTGACCGGCCCCGTGATCTTTGGTTGCCGTACGGCTCCTGGGAGGGTCCCGCACCAACTGAATGTAAACCTGGCGGCGGACGCGATGGGTGCGCCGGGACGAGTCTCTACCAGGACAGGGCACGCCAGCGCGAAGGAGCGACCAATCTGAGCCCAGGGACGCGACGCGGGTCACTGCGGCCGCGAATGCCGCCGTCCGGAAGGCGCTTCCGTTCGGTGACACGCAGGATTTCGACGATGTCAACCGGGGCCTGATCGCCTCGCTCCCGGACGGCGGGGTGATCAAGAACGCCGGCGGGCGGGTGGTGTGGGACCTGTCGAAATACAGCTTCGTGCTGGGCCAGGACGCGCCTGCCACGGTGAACCCGAGCCTGTGGCGGCAGACCCAGCTGATGGCCGTCGGCGGGCTGTTCCAGGTGACCGACCGGGTGTACCAGGTGCGGTCGGCGGACCTGTCGAACGTGGACATCATCGAGGGTGAGACCGGGCTGATCATCGTCGACCCGCTGATCTCCGCTGAGTGCGCGAGGGCCGCGCTCGACCTCTACTATGGGCACCGGCCCGCAAGCCGGTGGCCGCCGTGATCTACACCCACAGCCACGTGGATCACTGGGGCGGGGTGCTGGGGGTCATCTCGGCCGCCGACGTGCAGGCCGGCCGGGTGAAGGTGTACGCACCGGCCGGCTGCACGCAGGAGGCCCTGTCGGAGAACCTGTTCGCCGGGACGGCCATGGCCCGCCGCACGTCGTATTTCGCCGGGAACCTGATCCCGCCCGGCCCGAAGGGCATGGTCAGCTCCGGCCTGGGCATCTCGACGTCGTCGGGAACGATCATGTATGTGCCGCCGACGGATGAGATCACCAAGCCGGTGCAGCACGTCACGATCGACGGCCTGGAGTTCGTGTTAATGCTGGCGCCCGACACCGAGGCGCCCGCGGAAATGCTGTTTCACAACCCGTCCCTGCGGGCGCTGTGCTCGGCGGAGGACGCCACCCATACGCTGCACCAGACCTACACGCTGCGCGGCGCCAAGACCCGCGACCCCAAGGCGTGGGCACACTACCTCAACCGGGTCATCGAGCTGTTCGGCGAGCACAGCGATGTGGTGTTCGCCCAGCATCACTGGCCGAAATGGGGAAACGGCGAGGTCACCGCTTTCCTGGAAGCGCAGCGTGATGCGTACAAGTTCCTCAACGACCAGACGCTGCGCCTGATCAACAAGGGGCACACCGCGGCCGAGATCGCCGAAATGCTCCAGTTCCCGCCGGAACTCGATCAGCTGTGGCACCTGCGCGGCTATTACGGCACCGTCAGCCACGATCTCAAGTCGGTCTACAACCTGTACATGGGCTGGTTCGACATGAACCCCGCCCACCTGCACCCGCTGCCCCCGGCCGAGGCCAGCACCCGCTACGTCGAGTACATGGGTGGACCCGCCGCGGTGCTGGCCAGGGCCCGGAAAGACATGGACAACGGTCAGTACCGCTGGGTGGCCGAGGCGGTCAACCACGTCGTGTTCGCCGACCCGGCAAACCAGGAGGCCCGTGGCCTGCTCGCGGATTGCTTCGAGCAGCTCGGCTACCAGGCCGAGGCCGGAACCTGGCGCAACATCTACCTCAGCGGCGCCCAGGAACTCCGCGACGGCATCAAGAAAGTCGCGGCCCCGACCGCCGTCAGCCCCGAGCTGCTGGCCGCGCTGCCCATCGAGATGATCTTCGACTATCTCGGCGTGATGCTGAACGGGCCCAAGGCCGCGGGCAAGACGATCACTATCAACCTGGACCTGACCGACACCCACCAGCAGTACGTGCTGCAGGTCAAAAACTGCGTCCTCAACTACTTCGAGGGCCAGCAGGCAAAAGACGCCGACCTGACCCTGCGCCTCACCGGGCCCGAGTTCGGCACCTTGCTGACCCGCCAGGAGTCCTTTGCGGACGCGGTCCAGGCAGGGCAGGTGAAGACCGAGGGCGATCCCCAGGCGCTGGCAGACCTGGCCGGACTGCTGGACTCCTTCGACTTCTGGTTCAACATCGTGGAGCCCTAGGAATCGGCTGATAGCCCCGGATCGGTGCCCGGTAGGGCACTCCGCCCCACGCTTGCCGGCCGGATGCGTGGGGCGGAGCCGCCGGTGAGCCTGAGCAAACCGGCCTGGCCGCCGCATGCTGGCACTTGAGGAGCATATGAATGTCCGCTGACAAGCTGCTGACGGTCTTGTTCAACGCGGGGGTCGCGGTTTCGATCATCGCGACCGTCTTGTCGCTCGGGATGTCGTTCACCGGACTACGCCGGCCGGTTCATCCGGCTGTGCCCTGCGAGATCGTCGCTGACGCCACTGGCGTGCAGATCAAGGTGCTGGCAGACAAGATCGAGGCAGCCGTGTGGCCCCGATCTGGATCACCTCAAGCTGGAGCTGCTGGTTTCGGCGCGGCTGCGCGGGCCTGCTTGCGGCTGGCCAGGAGGTACTTGACGCCTTCCATGGCCAGGAAGGCGGTGACGACGGCGATCAGGATGGGTGCGGTCTGCAGTGCCCCGACCTGGGTCAGGAACGCGGCCATCAGCACCATCGAGAACGGAGCGGGTGCGAGCGCCCCCGGGATGGCGGCCAGCAGGCAGGTGAACGCCAGTCCCAGCGGCACGCTCGGGATGACCTGGTGGACGATGACCCCGGCCGTTCCGCCGATGAACAGCGACGGGAAGATGGGCCCGCCGACGAAGCCGCTGCCCTGGCTGACGGCGAACGCGAGCATCTTGGCGATGAGCGTGGCAGCGAGCAGGCCCAGGTAGATCGAGATCTTCTTCTCCGTCATCCAGAAGAAAGTCGTCACACCCAACGACTTCGCCAGCCTCGGCGAGCTCTCCGCCACCCTGCTGGGCTTCGTCGCCCGCTACAACCAGACCGCCCGCCCGTTCAACTGGAAATTCACCGCCAGCGACCTGCACGACCTCATGCACCGCATCAGCCGGCACCAGCAGCAAGACCTCCAGCACGAACCCCAGCCGCAGGCCGCGTGACAACCCCCGACGAACTTCCGGGGCCACCCACTTAAGGAACCGCTGCCCACCCGGGCGGGCGACCTCCAGGATCAGCATCACCACCATCACCGTGCTGGAGAACCGACACCAGTGAAGGCGTGAAGAACACGCGGCGCGTCCCCACTTCTGGTAGACCTCTTCCCCCTTGGCGACGGCGTTTTTCCGCATCTTCAGAGCCGGTCCCGGATGTTCCAGGAGTTGCCGGCCCCACCGGTCGCCGATCTGGTAGCCCAACAGCCCGCCGACCTCGTTGCCTATGGCCGCAACGATGAGCACGGCGGCGATGTTCAGCTGGCCCTGGCTGGCGAGGACCGCAGCGGCGCCGATCGCAGCCGTCCCGATGATGGGGACCCCCATATACCCCGCCGCGGTGGCGGCGAACACAGCCAGGTAGGCCCAGATACCCATGCCACTGCCCGAACTAGCGGCGGCGCCTGAGTGCATGACGCACCTCGAATCTGCGGAATGCCAGATTCAACGGCCGGTCCGCCCACACCAGCCGCGCGTTATCCAGACTGGGCGATCCATTGAATGGCATAGCCGCACCTACCTCCATCCAGCTCGTAAACAAGGTACGGCAGCACCAAGTAGACGACGGAATGCAGGCCACGGGTGCCTGCGGGTGATGCCGACTGGCCGGCCGTCGGATCGCTGTCGTCCGGTGACGCCGTGGGATGGCTGCCAGGACTGACCACCCCGACCGCGGGCCGGTCCGGTGCCTCAGCAGGGCCTCAGCCATCGGCGAGCGCGTTCCCCAGCTCCACGAGGGTCGTGGGCTGATCAGAATATCCGTGAACGCAGAGAACTGAGACGGCTACAGCCGCCTTCCCCATTACGTCGGTGGCGACGTCCGCGGCTCCGTTGATAGGCGAGGGCGGTGTGCGAGCTCCGGCTACCTGGTGACCGGTGCCCTGCTCACCGGCGAGTGGTCGAGCCGGTGGCTGCTGGCGTAGGGGCGCCCAGCACCCGCCGCTGGGGCCTCTTCGGCCTGATGGAGCGGGACGTATGTCCCTACTGGCCGGGCCCGGCCGGGGGAGGCTTGAATGGTGAGCCTGAAATTCCCGCACAGGCACGCTGGTGGGAAAGCGCCGGAATCCGGCGAAACGCCGTCGGCGCCAAGCCTGTGGTCCTCCCCGCTGTGCGCTGAGGACCGTGCGTGCTGCTGCCCCGCCCGGCCGGTGGTACGGGTGATGATGCCGCCCATACCCGGGCGGCCACATGCGGTGGACCTGCTTTTGTGCGGCCACCACTACCGGATTTCCCGGGAGGTCCTGGCCGCCGCGGGGGCGACCGTATACGACTTGCCACGCATCGCTGACGCCGCGATGCGGCGCTCCTGAAGGGGGAGCCTTCGGCGTGTCCCCGATGACGGCTGCGCAGGGGTACCTGGCGACGTCCAGCCGCTGAGGCGGGACCGGGCGTGCGGCCGTTCAGCTACTGCTCCGTGCGCAGCACCGCCTCCGCCTCGATCTCGAGGTGGACTCTCTCGCTGGCCAGACCCGCGATCATCAGGCCGGTGCAGACACCGAAGTCGAGGCGGTTGATCTCACCGGTCGCTGAGAACCCGGCCCGCGTGCCGCCGCCGGGATCCGGGACGAACCCGTTGATCTCGAACTTCAGCGAGACCGGGCGAGTCACGCCGCGGATGGTCAGCTCGCCGTCGATGACGAAGTCCTCGCCGTCGCGGCGGATGCCGGTGGACCGGTAGGTCATGGCCGGGTACGTACCGGCCGCGAAGAAGTTGCCCGAGCGCAGGTCGTTGTCCCGGGTCTCGTCGCCGGTGCTGACGGAGTTCATGTCGACGGTTGCGGTGGCGGCGGACTACCGCCATCCGGGATGGAGCACCATGCCGGGTAGCTGGCTGGCCCGCTCGGCCGCTCGTCAGCTTCCAAGGACGCGGAATTGCTAGTCCTGCGGCATGACGTCGCCGCGCTGCGCCGCACCAGGCCCAGACCTCGGCTCGACTGGGCCGACCGAGCCGTGATGGCTGCGCTGATCCGGCTCCTGCCAGGAAAGCTACGGGTAAACCGGCTGGTTACGCTCACCTGGACCGGCACCGCTGGTTGCGCCGGGCAGCTTTGTGGGACGCACGTGCGCTGGCTGCTCGCGGGCCGCGTACCTTCCGCGGCCGGAGGCCGGGCAGAGTGGTCGGCCCCGGAGCTTGCCGAGGTGGCCGAGGCCATCAACGGGGCTGCCGGTGATTGCAAGCAACGAATTAACTCTGGCTAATCCCCGGCGCCGCTCCCCTGTCCTTAAGCAAGGGAGCTTCTCCATGTCTGACAACACGACCTTGTCTGATGCTGCTCGGCAGCTCTCGCCTCAGCTATTGCAGGACGCCAGGTCGGACACGGCCCGCGGATGGGCGGGCCAGCGCGGCCCGCTGATCGGGCGGCAGTTGCCCAGCGGGATCTACCTCACGCTCAAGCCGCGTCGTCATCGCGGTACGTGCGGCGTCGGCCTGGTCGGCGTGGGCCACCGGCCGTGACCGCCGGGCGTTGGCCCGCGCCGGAGCCGGTACCGGTCGATCTCGACCAGTACCGCATCCGAAGGCAGACCCGCACCGCTTGCCTGATCAACGAATACCGCCTGGTCGCAGGACGTGGACGACGTTTTCGGCGCGCACACCGTCCGCGCTTGGACCAGCTGCCGCCTTTGATGTGATTTGGGCTGCTATGCTCCGCACGGGCGCAATGGCCCGGGCCCCACTCAGCGGCTTTATCTGTGGCACCCGATTTCTCTTTCCTGCATGTTCGCGAGAGTTCCATACTGCGTTCTGCTCGCGCCGGAGCGGGGGTGACAAGCCGCGTGGTATCGACGACCGAGTCGCCGAGAAGGGGCTGGCCGCGTCCCCGCGGCGCGCGGCCGGGACGGGCGCTGAGCGACCGACTGCCGGTCCCCTGGGCCTTCCCACTGATCGTCTTCGCCATCACCTGGCTGCTGATCCTGGCCGCCTGGTATGGCTCAGCCGTCATCTATCGCCAAGGCCATCCGTGGACCTGGCACTTCCTGTTCAAGGACGCCGGCTCTTACCTGGGCATCGCCGAGCACGGCTACCCGGTGAAGCTGCGGTTCCCGTGGGCCGGCGGCCCGGTGGCCGGCCGGGCCGCGTTCTTCCCGCTCTTCCCATTGCTGATCCGCCTCACGAGCTATCTGACCGGGGGCGACTACGCGATCGCCGGGCTGGTCGTCAGCATTCTCGCCGGGACCGCGTCCGCGGTCGGCGTCTGGGCCCTGGCTGCCCGGGTGCGCGACCACCGGGTCGCTGACCGTGCCGTCGTCCTCTACTGCTTCTTCCCGGGCGCGATGACCTTCGGCATGCTCTACTCGGAGCCGCTCGCCGTTGCTCTCGGCGCAGCCGCCCTGCTCGCACTCGTCGAGCGGCGGTGGCTGCTGGCCGGGATCATCGGCGCGGTCGGCACCGCAGAGCGACCGACCCTGATCGTTCTCACCGTGGTCTCAGGAGTTGCCGCCGCCCAGGCGATCTGGATCCGCCATGAATGGCGTGCCCTGCTCGCCCCCGCCCTTACCCCGCTCGGCATGCTCGCGTTCTTCGGCTATCTCGGGCACCGCTACCGCGACTATGCGTTCTGGTTCCAGGCCGAGAAGGCTGGCTGGAACCAGCACATCGACTGGGGGGTTCACACGCTCCGCATCGTGTTCTGGGCTGACCCGGGCACGACCAAGTACAAGGTCTTCAACCTGATTCTCATCATCATGTTCATCGCCGCCGTGGCCGACATCGCCATGACCCTGGCGGCCCGGCTGCCGCTGCCGGTCACGCTGTTCGGCGTGCTCGTGGTGCTGATGAGCGTGATCGCCTACGGGCAGAGCACCAAGCCCCGCTTCGTCTGGTCCGGGTTCACCCTCTTTATCGGCGCGGCCGCGAAATTGCCGAAGGCCATCTACTGGCCCGTGGTCATTCTTTCCGCAGCCGGCCTCGTCTTCCTAATCGGGTGGTGGCCGTACCACCGGATCGGCCCTGCCCCCTGAGCGGGCCGGGGGCGGCTAGGGGCGGAGACCGGTGAGCATGCGGTCCAGGACGATGCCGAGCTCCGCACGGGTTTCCGCAGGGGTCGCCGACCGCGCGATGGTAGCCACCCTGGTCGATACGCGGCTGCCACGTCCGTCCGTGCCGCTCGCCTCGGCCTCGCACTGGCTAGCAACCGATGAGAAAGGGACTTAGCTACTGTAAAGCCCTGTCCCCGGACCAGGAAATGCCCCCATCCACTGATGGTGAATTACCCTATCGCGCTGGCCGCAACTAGGCATTTGTAAAGGATTTAGAGAGATTTTCCGCGCCGAGGCGTGCCCTGAGCGCAAGGGGGACCTGAGGTAAGAACGAGTCCTTGATGCGGTGCTGCGGGGGTGACTGCCCGGTTCACGACCCGCCCGCGCGATGGTCAAGCACGCGGGCCTGGCACCCCGCGAGAACTCCAGCGGCAACCACGCCCGGCAGGCCGCCCTCTCCCGCCGCGGTCGGCCCGCGCTTCGGCTGGCCGCCTGGCATGCGGTCTGGAGCCCGTTGCGCCGCAACGCCGTCTACGCCGCAGCCATCGGCTCGCCGATTGGATAGCCGACAAACGCGGCACACTGCGTCCGGGTGATGCGGTCGATTCACGATCAGATCCCTTGGCCAGCGATCACCTCCCCCGCCGACGTTGTTCATGACTAACCCATAAGATATGGCGACCTGTGACTGGCTGCTCGCCAACGGTGGATGGCCCTCGTGCCACCTGCTGCATCCCTTTGCTGGTAGCGTGCACGCACCGGAAACTCATTCCACTAACCGCGCAACTTTGCCGCGCCGGCAGCTCCTATACAGTCGCAGGATCACTGCCAGTATGATTTAATGCAAAATTACTTATATGATTACTCGGCACGGCGAATACGATGAGCGATCCTTCCGGTAGGACGCCCGCACTCAGGAGATGACATGGCGCAAAAGGTTCAAATAACACTGCTCTGCGATCTGGACGACGGCAACGTGGAAGCGGAGGAGACGCTGCACTTCGGCCTCGCTGACACCACCTACGAGGTCGACGTGTGCGGCAAGCACGCCCAGCAGATCCGCGACGACCTGCGGCCCTTCGTGGCTCACGCTCGCAAGTCCAGCTCGGCGAGCAGCAGCCACCGTCGGCGCCCCGGGCGTTCAGCGGCCGGCCGCGACCAGACCGCTGGCATCCGCGCCTGGGCCAAAGACAAGGGCATCCAGGTCAACGACCGCGGCCGCATCCCCGCCTCGGTGGTGAAGGAGTACGAGGCAGCTCACTAGTAAATGACCGGCCATCGGCGAAATGACCGGCCGCCGGCGAAGCCGCAAAAGCGAAGGTCGTTTCCGGCACGCCGGCTCAGCCGACGCTGGCGGAGGCGTCGAGTTGGCGATGGGCGCTCAGGCCAGCGTCGTGGATACGTCACGCAACTGAGCCGGGTCGGCAATTCGTAGTCGGATCGACTCCCCCATAGCCTTGTTCCTTGGTGGAGCCACAGGTATTTGGCCCAGGCCGTGGAAAGGACCCGATCTGTTCGTCTTGGCCCGCCGGTGGCATCGGCGACAAATTCCAATGCGCTGGTGGACAGCCCGGTACCATCAAGCTTGCTTCCGTGCTTCCTGGTTGAAACCCATCGCATACATTCACCCCGCCCATGCTGAGTGACATGCGCCTACGAGCCAGGGTCGCTGCCGGACGTACCGTGGAGGCGTGACCAGCCACCCCGCCTACGGGAAAGGGCACGGGCAGATCCGCGGGCACCTCCTCCTCGCCGTCCTCGCGGGCGGCGCGCCCTGCCCGGTCTGCAGTAGCCCCATGTTGCGATACCGCATGGTGGACCTGCACCACCGCGACGCGGCAGGACGGTGAGGTGGCGCGCCGCGCGCCGCCCTCGCAGCGGCGCCGGGCGCGGCTTGGAGTCCTGGCGGCTGCGGCCCTGATCACGGTGGCCGGGATCATCCTGTTCGTGCTCGGCCAGTGGCCGCACGCCAGCCCGTCATCTTCACCCGCCGCGCTGCTGCGGCAGGGAACCCCGGACACCGCGCCCGGCTACTGGGAGCAGCCCAGCGCCGCACTGGCGGCTGCCGCCGCCGGCGCCGAGGACGCCAGGTTCCGCGCGTTGGGCGCACTGCTCGTGAAAGACGGCTTCGCCGGCGCCATCATCGACCTCGGCCGGGAGATGACCGCCGACTGGTACAACTGGAGCGAGCGGAAATGCCCGCGCGCCGAGCCGGACTGCTACATCCTGGCCTG
>Ga0187851_10003773_pt1 | contig 12608 bp, 12 predicted proteins | sample June2016WEW_6_10_FD_132997 | JGI IMG/M metagenome (GOLD analysis project Ga0187851, IMG submission 132997) | Peatland microbial communities from SPRUCE experiment site at the Marcell Experimental Forest, Minnesota, USA - June2016WEW_6_10 | ecosystem: Environmental > Terrestrial > Soil >... | reverse complement strand
CCTTCGGACTCACCCGCCGGGCCATCATCATCCTGGGTCTGCTGGTGTTCATCGGCGGCGGCTTGATCGCCTTCTACAAGCTGAACATCGAAGCCTACCCCAACCCGGCCCCGGTGATCCTCGAGATCACCGCACAGGCGCCCGGCCTTTCCGCCGAGGAAATGGAGCGCTATTACACGAAGCCGATGGAGGTGGGAATCTATCCGACACCGGGCATCGTCAGCATCCGCTCCACGTCGTTCTATGGACTGTCGTTCTTGAGCGTCACGTTCAAATACGGTGTGGACTACTACTTTGCCTATACGCAAACGCTGAACAGCATTTCGCAAAACGTGTCGCTGCCGGGCAATCAAGTGCCGCAGATCCAGCAATCGAGCCTGGTCGGGGAGGTGTACCGCTACGTCGTCACAGGACCCAAGAATTTCGGCATCACCAACCTGCGCACGGTGGAGGATTGGGTCGTGCTGCGCAGACTGTATACGGTCCCGGGCGTGGTGCAGGTCAACAGCTTCGGCGGCCCGACCAAGGAGCTCGAAGTCGAGGCCGACCCCAACAAGCTGCAGGCATACAGCGTCACGCTTCCGCAGATGGTAACGGCCTTGGGCAATGCCAACGTCAACGTCGGCGGGCGTGAAATTGCCATCGGCCAGCAGTCGGCGAACATCCGCGGCGTCGGGCTCATCGACGATGGAGGCACCTACGACATCACCAAGGGGCAGGACGTCTCCGATATCGAAAACATCGTGCTTGGACAAAGCAATGGCACGCCCGTACTGGTCAAGGATGTCGCGCGGGTATACGTGGGTTATGTGCCGCGGACCGGCATCGTAGGCAAAGACCACGATGATGACGTGGCCATGGCGATCGTCGTCACGAGCCGCACTTCGCACACCAATGAAGTCGTGCCGCGAATCGCCCATGCGGTCGATGCGATGAACCACGATGGCTCGCTTCCACCGGGTGTCAAGGTCGTGCCGTTCTACGACCGCATGGCCCTGGTGGGCGTCACCACCCACACGGTCCTGCACAACCTGGTTTTCGGCTGTCTCCTGGTGTTCCTGATCCAGTGGATCTTTCTGGGCGATCTGCGCAGCGCCGTGATCGTCGGCGTCAACATTCCATTCGCCCTGTTTTTCTCGATTATTTTGCTGGTATTGCAGGGTGAGGACGCGAACCTTTTGTCGGTGGGTGCGGTCGACTTCGGCATCATCATCGATGCCGCGGTCATTCTGGTCGAGAACATTTTCCGCAATCTTCAGGCGCCGGCGCACGACCAGAGCCAGATGATCGAGGACCTGCACGAAGGAGCCTATGGCGACGATCCCACACGCCAGGGAACCGGTTGGACCAATCGATTGCGGCTGATCTACATCTCCGCCCTGCAGGTGGACAAGGCCATCCTGTTCTCCACGGCAATAACCATTGCAGCGTTCGGTCCGCTGTTCACCATGCAAGGGGTCGAAGGCCAGATCTTCGGGCCCATGGCCCGCACCTACGGCTACGCCCTGGCCGGGGCGCTGATCGCGACCTTTACCGTGACGCCGGTGCTGTCCTCGTTCTTGTTGCCGAAAAATATCAAGGAGGTCGAGACCATCGTGGTACGGGCGTTGCACGCGGCGTACAAGCCGGTGCTGAAGTTTGCGCTCGAGCGGCGGGCGCTGGTGGTGGCGATCGGCGTCGGGTTTCTGGCGCTGACCGCAGCGCTCATCCCGTTTCTCGGCAGCGAGTTTCTGCCCGCCCTGGAGGAGGGCAACTTTTGGATCCGCGCCTCGCTGCCGCCGAGCATGACCTTGGATGCCGGTACCGAGGCGACGCGCAGGATGCGCGAAATTCTGCTCAGCCACCCGGAGGTGGTCACCGTCATTTCCCAGCACGGACGGCCCGACAACGGCAGCGATCCGTCTCCGTTCTCGAATGTTGAGCTGTTCGTGCCGTTGAAGGCCTTCGACGAGTGGCCCCGCGGCCTCACCAAGGCGAAGCTGACCACGCAGCTCGAGCGGGAGATGCAAACTGCGCTGCCGGGCGTCACGTTCAACTTCTCGCAGTACATTCAGGACAACATCGAGGAGGCGATCTCGGGGGTCAAGGGCGCCAATTCCGTAAAAATCATCGGTCCGGATCTCGCGGTGCTCGAGGATCTTGCCAGGCAGGTCATGGCGCAAATGTCGCAGGTCAAGGGCGTCGAGGATCTGGGCGTGTTCCACGTGCTGGGCCAGCCGATTCTCAACATCAAGATCGACCGTACCAAGACGGCGCGCTATGGGCTCAACACGGGCGATGTGAATACGGTGATTCAGGCCGCAATGGGCGGCGCGGTCGCCTCGCAGGTGCTCGAGGGCGACCGATTCTTCAACCTCACCGTCCGGTTGTCGCCCCAGTACCGGTCCAGCATCCAGGCGATCGGCAACATCAAGGTGGGATATCAGACGAGCTCCGGTGCGACCGCATACATTCCGCTGCGGGAGCTGGCTGCGATATCTCTCGATACCGGGCCGGCCTACATCTATCACGAGGCGATGGACCGCGACATTCCCGTCAAGTTCAGCGTGCGTGGCCGCGACCTCGGCAGCACCGTGGCCGATGTGCAGGAGCGGATCTCCCGCAACATAAAATTCCCCCGCGGCTATCGCCTCGAATGGGCCGGAGAGTTCGAAGATCTGCAGCTCGCGAAGCAACGCCTGGAAGTGTTCGTGCCCATGAGCTTGGCGCTGATCCTGATCTTGCTCTACAGTCTCTTCAATTCGGTGCGCGACAGCTTGTTGGCGCTGGCTGGAATACCCTTCGCCATCGGCGGCGGTTTGATTGCATTGTTCGTGACGGGGCTGCCTTTCAGCGTCTCGGCAGCGATTGGTTTCATCTCGCTGTTCGGGGTCTCTGTGATGAACGGCATTCTCGTCATCACCTATTTCAACCAGTTGAGGCAGCAAAATATGTCCCCGGTCCAGGCCATGGGCCAAGCCGCCGAAAAGCGCATGCGACCGATGCTCATGACGGCGTTGTCCGCCTGTATCGGCTTGGTGCCCGCCGCGTTCTCGACGGGCATCGGCAGCCAGGTACAACGCCCGCTGGCCACCGTCGTCGTCGGCGGCATGCTGCTGGGACCGATCATGCTGCTCGTAGTCGTGCCGGCGCTGCAGTTGGTGTTTCTCCGCAAAGAGGGACCCGGCGAGCGGGAACCCAGGCCGCGAAGCGGCGGCGTGGCAGAGGCGACGCCCTAGGGTCATCGAGGTTATTACGATGTATTCACCACCGGACGAGAATGCAAGGTTGAGTATGAAGCTGTCCACCACTCTGTGGGTCGGGCTGGTGTGCGTCATGTTCAGTTTTCCGGCTCGTGCAACTGCCGCACCCGATGATCGGCATTCGTCATCCGCGTCCGCCAGCGCCGACTCAGCGACCGCCGCCGCGTCGGTCCGGGATAGGCGTATCAAGTCGGAGCGCATCGGCGATCGGAGGCCGCCCTGGTCGCGTGCACAACCCAATGCGGTTTCTAAGGCGCGAACTTGGGCGGCAGTCGCGCCGCGCCGCGGCATTGAGAAACTGCAGCGCCGGGTATACCCAAGCGTCGGGGGCGGTGCCGAGCCTGTCCGCGCGCTGCTGAACACGCAAGCTCGAGGACGCCCCGGCCGCCAGAGCAGCCGTCTCATTGGCTCAAACGATGCTGCAATCGGCGTCGCGGGTCTGGGCGGCCCAGCCGCATCGAAGCGTAATGCTCTTCCGGTGGCGAAAGCCACGGCGATGGCGAGAAACTCCCCGATAGGCGGCCCGCGTGTGCAGAGTATTGGACGCCTGAACGGCGCTGCACTTGGTCGGACAAATCACAGCGCTGTAATTGACGGTACGCAATTCCGCGGCAAATTCTAGTCGTGATTCCACCGCCGCAGAGAAATTTGGCCGAGGCGCTGCGTACCCAATCTGGCTGTCCGTGAACGCAAATGGGTGTTGATGGATGCTGGGAATCAATTTCTGGCCCGCATACCAGATTTCAGCGCAGCCTTGGAGGTTCTCGGACGTCCTTGGCGGTCCTTGAACGTCTTTGGATGGTGGGCCGTGTAGCCACCACATCTGCGTCACAAGCCACTGATTTATAAATTAACAAAATCGCCACGATTCGCCCATGCCCCCAGTCATGCCCCCAAGCAAAACTGGCAATCTTTGGACGTCTTCGGACAATCTCGCTACGTTCGCGAGCAACCTGCCCTCGCCCACCTCTAGGGACTTTTATCTCGGAATCTACTGATTCGCTGCGGTTAGTAAGGGCGCCGCCACATGCGGCGGATGACGTCAAACGCCGTCTCATCTTCGCGCACCACGGTGAAGTTTCGGTTGGCAACATCGCCCAAACTCACGCCTGTATTAGCACTCTCCAAGCCTCGCCGCAGCCCCGTGTTAACCCGGATCACGCCGAACAGATGACCTTTTTCAGTGACAACGACGTACCGCAGTCGGCCTGCATGCTCGGGCTGGCGCAAATACTCGTCGAAACTCTCCTCTGCCGGCAGAACCTGGATATCTGCGTCCATCACTTCGCGTGCCGAGCGGACGAGAAACATGTTGGCATGGCGAGCCTTAGGGATCGCGCGCCCGCGACGTACGAGTTTTAAGGTGTAGATCGTCTCGCGAGAAAGCACACGGCGGACGCCTATGCTCATCGCCACCGCCACAATCATTGGCATCACGATGCTGTAGTCGAGCGTCATTTCGAAAATCATCGTCACGGCGGTCATCACCGCGCCGGTGCCGCCGCCCACCATCGCACCCATCCCGACCATGGCGAACGCAGGAACGCTAAGCTGAATTGGCAGACCGGCCACATTCCAAAGCGCGGCGAACGCACCGCCGAGGGCAGCGCCCATGTACAACGAAGGCGAAAAGATACCGCCCGATGAGCCTGATCCGAGACTGATTGATGTTGCAATGGCTTTGCAGAGGCCGAGGAGTGCGAGCAGCCAAAAGGTAGAGATCTGTCCCGCCAACACCGCCTGAACCGTTGCATACCCGACCCCATCGACATAGTACTGACCGAATAAGCGCAGTAGCGCATACATGAGCACGCCCACGACCAGCATCCCCAACATGTGGCGCCAATAGCGGGACTTGATCCTATCGAACAAATCCTCAGCAAGATGTAGCGCTTTGATGAACCCTGCCGCTGTCACTCCGCTCAGCGCACCGAGCACAGCGAATAGGATTCACGATCAGCGCATTTGAATTGACGGCCATAGCTTGGAGCGGCGGCACATGAAAGGCTGGCGTATCGCCGAAAAACCAGCGACCCACAAAGGTCGCGGTTCCCGTCGCGATGGCGACCGGAAGGAAGGTGTCGACGCTCACCTCCGGCATCATCAGCTCGATGGCAAACATCACGCCGCCAATGGGCGTATTGAAAGTGGCTGCTATCCCCGCGCCCGCGCGTGCAGCGACCAGAGCAATTCGCTGGCCGGCAGGCATGTGAATGATCTGTCCCAATGTCGAACCGAGCGCGGATCCGATCTGGATAATGGGGCCTTCGCGCCCAACCGATGATCCGCTGCCGATAGCTAGGGCTGACGCCAAGGATTTGACCAGTGCCACCACGGGTCGAATGACCCCGCCTTTGTGATAGATCGCATCCATGACCTCGGGCACACCATGTCCTTTGGCCTCCGGGGCAAAATTGGTCACCAGAAAAGTCACGCCGATGGCGCCTAACACCGGCACCAGGATTACCAACATGCCCCACGGCGCCGGAGCTGTGAACACGTTCGCATCGTAGTGAAGCAATGCGTGGCCGGTAAAGAATAGATTGTGAATGAGGCCAATCAAATCGCGGAACAACACCGCGCCGATGCCAGTGACGACGCCGAGTCCAAGAGCCAACAACGCGAGTTGCACCAGCGGTAGTTGGCGACTTTCTTCGCTTTCCATTAGGAGTCACCAAGACCCTGCCGGCGACTGCCGCGACCGGGCATCACTAACGGTATCGGATGACGATACCGTAATTTGCAATCCTTTCGAGACATGGCGTAGCGTACGTCTCATCGTAGGGAGATCCATACCATGAAGTCAAATCAAAGAATTACAGGATTCCTGACCTTGAGCTCGGTCACGATCCTCATCAACACCACCTTAAATTCGGTGTCGGCGGATGCGCAAAGCCGATCGCCTGGAGTGGCTGGCGTTCGGATCTCGCGCTACTTTGGTAGCTTCACCGCCAATAGATCGACTTGCTCGATCTGCGGAGGCTGAGCGAGTAACTCCGTCGCGTTGGCCATCAACGCAGCGGCGATGGGACCCGCGAGATGGGCTTTGCGGCCCGCGTCATCGCGAAACGCATCAAAAATCCCGAACGTGGACGGCCCTAATCTCAAGGCGAACCACACGGGAGTGGTGCTCTCCTGATTGGCGAGTGGCAGTGCACCCATTAGGAACTGTGCGACGGCGGTTTCCTTTCCGGGCTTTGCTTCCAAACGAACCAGCAATGCGACTTTGACCATGGACTGCTCTCCTGTGTTAGCTCCGACGAGGTGTGCGCGATATTCGAAATCGCCACCGATGAGTCGTCAGGAAAACCGTGCGTTGCGAATGCCACAACGCACGGCAAATGACTAGACCTAGCTCGCTATTTCAATTCGCGGCAATTCCATTCAGGCCCGCCGCTGCCGGAAGGCTGCCGGCAGTCCCCAAATCGGTGAGAGTACCGTTGGTGGGCTGAATCGCAAACATGCCGACGGCTCCGGTACCCGCATTCAGGGTGTACAGGAATTTACCGTCCGAGCTGACAGTAATGTCGATATTTGACGAACCGGTCGGATTGAGCGCGAGGACCGTTCCAGGAATCGGCGTGAGCGTGCCGCCGCTGCCGATCGCAAATCCGGATACCGACCCGGAGCCTGCGTTCGACACGTAGACAAAGCGGCCGTCGGGCGTCACGACATTCCAGCAATTAGCCGAACCCAACGTCGGTACGCTGCTGCTGATCGGCGTCAGCGTGCCATTGCTTTGCACGGAATACGAGGAAATGGCGGATAAGTTCGGTCCGCCCGGGCCGGTCTCCGAAACTACCGCCACGTCGTTGTGAGTAAATCCCGCACTGAACGCGCCGGGGCCGACGCTCTTCGTGATGGTGGCCTGCGACAGGGAGCCGTCGCTCAGCACTTTGAACACGTCGAGGTTGTTCGTCGCCTTCTCGGTGACGATCAAGAACTGCCCGTCCGGGCTGAACGCGACTGAACCGGATGCCACCGCGTTGCCGCTGAGGAAGCGCAAGGAGTTGGGGATCCGAACCAGTTTGCCGTTGTTGAAATTGAATCCGACAACACTGCTGCTGCCGGCGGTGTTCAATACATAAACAAGAGACCCGAACTGGGCCACTGAGTTGGGCTCGCTGCCTTCGGTCGCGACCCGATCCGTCAATTCAAGTTGAGCGCGATTGACGCGAAACACCGAAACACTGCCGCTACCGGCATTGACGGCGAACAGCCACGCGCCATCCGGACTCAATGTCAGTGAGCCTTGCGACGCTAGCGGATCTACCGTACCACCGCTACCGCGGCCGTCCGTGCCATAGCTGTGCGGATTTTCCAAAGTGCCGTTAGGGTCGCGCTGGAAAGCAACCACCTGGTTTGCATCGGCATTGTTCGTCATCACGAACACGCCGTGTGCGGCGTGATCATTGTTATTCGCGGCAAAACTGGCTCCCGACCATGCGGCACCGGCGATGGCGCTCAATGCAATAGCCGTCTTGATGGACTTCATGAATAAACTCTCCTATTCCCAAAAAGTATTGATGTACATAACAGTGCGTCCCGAGGCTGGGTCACCGGCCACGCGCCCTGAACGGCCGATTTGCGTCAGCCCTCTGCTAATTCGTTAGCGCGAAGCAAAAGGTTACAGTGGGATAGAGCCGATGATCGGGCTACCAACGCAGCAGCTGCGGACCGAGCCACGCGCCGACAGCGGTGGGGATCAGCATACCGAGCAGGTACCAAATTCCGAGAAACGGCGCCGCCAGCTCTGGGCAATGCAGGGAATATACGAGCGCACCGATGGATCCCGCCGTGAACCCGCTCGCGGCGCCCGCCCATCGCAGCCGCGTCGGGGCAAGGCTGCGCATGACCCAAAGGAGCGCGATTAACAGCGGGGCCGCGACGAGCGCGATCAGGAAAGGGCAAACGCCGGCGGTATGTCCAAGAATCAGTCGTGCTCGAGTCTGCGGCGAGGCCGCAGCTAAGGTCACTACCGCAAGAATCCACATCGCGATCACGGCGACGGGGATCCCCATGGGGGCCAAGCCGAGCCGCAATCCCGGGCGAGCCAACCTAACGACGGTAATGAACCCAAATACACCCAGTACCGCGCAGTAGCTCTCCCGAACCCAAAACATCGGCTTGGAGGTTTCATGCCAAAGCGCTGGATTCAGTTTGAGTAGCCCGGCGGTGAGGAGGAAGGCGATCAATGCGCCACTGGCCAGCGCCAGTAGCCATCGCCGCGAGGGCAGTCTGAGATCAACCGCTTCGGCGCCGGTTGATAGTAAGCAAACAAGATCTTCAGTTTTCATCCGATTCTCCGAATCCTCTCCGCAAGGGCCTTCAGGCCGCGATGGATTCCCACTTTTACAGCGGACTCCGACATACCCGTGCGTACAGCGGTGTCGGTCACCGATGCGCCCTCGATCTTGACGTAGAGAATCGGCAGCCGTTGACGATCCGGCAGCCCCCGCAACAGTTTCGCGACGTCATATTGTGCCTCAGCGGCATCGCTGGCCGTCGTGGCGAATATCTGATCGTCTTCGTCAAGGGGATCCGTGAGCACGTCGCCACGCGAACGACGACGCAGCAAATCCACGAGCTTGTAACGCGCGATGGCCTGCACCCAGGCCGTCAGAGGCTGTTTCGGGTCGTAGGTATGGCGTTTGTTGTGAACAACCAACAGCAATTCCTGCAGCAGATCCTCGACCTCGTCCGGCAAGCTTCCGAGCCGCCTTCGCAAATATGATCGCAAATGCGTCGTGAGCTCGTCCAAGAATGTGCGGTACGACGCCGCGTCGCCGGTGAGACTCGGTAACATCAGGCTTCGGAGGCGCTCCTCAATCGATATCGACGAACTGTGCGGCAATTTAGACCTCCTCTCCGAGGGAAGAGCACCGCCGTTAGCGGCGCGACTGCATGCGCCTCACGCTCGCAGACGGCGGTTGAGCAATCGATCGATAGAGAAGCGGCCGGCGCCGGCGAGCCACAGAAAAAGCGCGAGGTACTCTGTCTCGTCAAACCCTAACAATGTCTCGAGCGAGTCGACCTGATCCCACTTTGCGGAGGCGATGGCGATAACCATCGTGATGCCCAGCGCACCAGCGGAAACGCGCGTCAATAGGCCGAGCAACAGAAATATCCCGCCGAAGAACTCAACGCCCGATACGAACGGCGTCAGAATGTGGGGCGCCGGGATATGCCAACTGGCGAAATTCTCGATCATCGCCGGTAGATTGTTGAGCTTGCCCCACCCGCTCCAAAGAAACACCCAACCGACGACAATGCGTGCAAAGAGCGGCGCCAACGGGCCGAGATGTTGTGCAACGCGCTCGGGCCACCCAATCAATCAATCTATCAGTGTTTTCATTGTCTAGTCCCATGTGTTGGCGGAATAAGGCCAGTCGCAAATCGGGGCGCCACACCGACGGTCGTATGGCGGGCGGAGAGGACACCTGGTTTCGTGACTCCGATCGACAGCGAAGTCGACTTTCGCAACATACTCATGGATATAGGCCGGATTTCGACTGCGAGCATTCGCATCCACGCTTTCCACCTTGATTGCTGATCGTGCTGAATCATGGTCGCTGGCTCCTGCTCAATATCGGGCTTCTCAATCGATGAGTGTTTGAAAGACGAACAGTTCGTACAACAAGACCCGACTCTTCGTCTCTTTATTGCATGACCGCCCGCTGCAACATGATCGAGAAAGCCACGAAAGCCGAACAACAATCACTGGGAAAATCAGCAACCCGACCGGTCGCACCAACCATATGCGCATGGCCTGCGGGCAAGCCGCCGTCCGTCACCTCGCCGCGGCGACCTTGTCTTGCGTCATGGTGTCGAAGTCGCTAGCCTCGTGTCGCTCGCGCAGCTGGCTCGCCGGGTCGCCATAGATGCGGTTCACCATCCGCCCGCGCTGCACGGCCGGTCGCTTGGCGATCGCATCGGTCCAGCGCTGGACGTTCCTGTAGTCGGCCACCTGCAGGAACTCGCCGGCCTCGTAGACCAGGCCCGTGGCGAGCGCGCCGTACCAGGGCCAGACCGCCATGTCGGCGATGGTGTACTGCGTTCCGCCCAGGTACTCGTTCTCGGCCAGGCGCCGGTCTAGCACGTCCATCTGCCGCTTCACCTCCATGGCGAAGCGGTCGATGGCGTATTCGATCTTGGTCGGCGCATAGGCATAGAAGTGGCCGAAGCCGCCGCCCAGGTAGGGCGCCGAGCCCATTTGCCACATCAACCACGATAAACACTCCGCCCGCGCCGCGGGCTCCGTAGGCAGGAAGGCGCCGAACTTCTCAGCCAAATGGATCAATATCGCGCCGGATTCGAAAACGCGGATGGGAATCTGCCCGCTGCGGTCCATCAGGGCTGGAATCTTGGAGTTCGGATTTACGCCTACGAAACCCGAACTGAACTGATCGCCCTCGCGAATGTTTATCAGCCAGGCGTCATACTCCGCCCCCGTATGACCGAGAGCCAGCAGCTCCTCCAGCATCACCGTGACCTTCACACCATTGGGCGTGGCCAATGAATAGAGCTGCAGCGGGTGGCGCCCCACAGGCAGATCCTTGTCGTGCGTCGGCCCGGCCACCGGGCGGTTGATGTTGGCGAACTGGCCTCCGTTCTCCTTGTTCCAGGTCCAAACCTTGGGCGGTGTGTAAGCGGTATTGTCAGTCATGGCTTCGGCCCCGGGTGTCGATTTGCTTTCCACCGCGGCGTAGCCTCCGCGTTCATTTGACCGTGGCGAGGGGTCGTGCTGCCGCCCAAAGCGCATCGGCACCCAAACGAATCTTGTAGTCGGGATTTGAGTAGACGAAACGAATGGTCCCCGACGTGTCGATAATGAACACCGAAGGCACTGGTAGTTCGTGTTGTTTGGTACCGGTCGTGGCCTCGAGATCTACACCATATTCCCGCATTTTAGCGAGCGTTGCGTCGTCCACGTGATAGGCAACGTGAAAGGCCTTGGCTGCTTCAAGCTGACTGTCCGATAGCAACGTGTAGTGGATATCGGTCGCCTTGAGACTGGAGTACAACAATTCGGGTCGATCGGTACTCAAGAACACAATCTCAAACCCACTTTCCCGCAGTCTCGGCTCGACGAGGTGCAGGTCGCTCAGTTGCGCATTACAGTACGGGCACCAACCGCCCCGATAGAACAGCACGACCGTGGGCTTCTTGTAACTGTCGGGCGCAAAGGTCCGCAGCGCCCCCTCCATCGTGCGGGCGGCGAAAATCGGCGCTCGCGCGCCCACCGATAGCGGCTGCACCTGCTGAGGGCTGTCGGGGAAGCCGGCGAGAGCCGGCACCGCCGCCAGTATGCCGAGTAGTCCAATTGACAGCGAACAGAATTTCATCATGCCTCCAGGACTGCGTGCAGAGCTACATCGAGACGATTGGTCAGCGACGGATTTCCATAGGGTACCTTACCGCGACTTCAGTCAGACCTGCGCCGTACCGCCATCCACGAACAATTCGATGCCGGTGACAAAACTCGAGTCGTCCGAGGCCAGAAATACCGCGGCTTTGGCAATTTCATCCGCGCTACCCATGCGCCCCATCGGAATGCCGGCGACGATTTGGGCAATGGCCTGCTTCGGAAGCGGCGCCAAGATCGGCGTGTCGATCGTGCCGGGACTAATAACGTTAGCGCGGATCTTGCGATCCTTAAGTTCCAGCGTCCAGGTGCGGACAAAGGAACGGATGGCAGCCTTGCTGGCACAGTAGACACCGAACGCGGGAATGCCTTTGACGGAGGCGATTGAGCCTGTGAGGATAATCGATCCGCCGTCATTGAGGAGCGGCAGCGCCTTTTGCACGGTGAACAGCGTGCCTTTGACGTTGACGTCGAAGGTCGTATCGAAATGAGCCTCGGTCACAGCATCCGTGGCCACGAATTCGCCGACCCCCGCATTGGCGAAGACAATGTCGACGCGGCCCTTCTGCGCTTTGACGATTCCATACAGCCGATCGAGGTCCGGCAATTTGGCGATATCGCCCTGCACACCAGTGACATGGGTGCCGATGTCCTTCACCGCCGCGTCGAGCTCGTGCTGGCGACGACCCATGATGAACACATGGGCGCCTTCAGCCACGAATCGCTTCGCCGTTGCCAGTCCCATGCCGGAGGTACCTCCGGTAATCACCGCCACTTTGTTGTCGAGCTTCTTCATCGCCTCTCCTCTGTATGTTCCGTGTGTGCAGCGTGGCGCCCAGCGCCTCCGGTCGGCTCTAAACGTCTTAGTACTTGCTAAGCAGTGTCCTCCTCTCATCCCAATTAGATAAGTCGGTCGATTTGGCATAACATTCATGCGTCCGACGCATGAATAGCGATTCGAGACTTACCAATGGATAGATTTCTTCTCATGCAGAGCTTTG
>Ga0187851_10003769_pt1 | contig 12614 bp, 8 predicted proteins | sample June2016WEW_6_10_FD_132997 | JGI IMG/M metagenome (GOLD analysis project Ga0187851, IMG submission 132997) | Peatland microbial communities from SPRUCE experiment site at the Marcell Experimental Forest, Minnesota, USA - June2016WEW_6_10 | ecosystem: Environmental > Terrestrial > Soil > Wetlands... | reverse complement strand
TCCCGCCGAGGCTATCATTCTGGCCACCGGCGGCGTTGGCGCGATCTTCGGCAAGAGCACCAACTCGGTGATCTGCACCGACTCGGCGCAGTCAGCCATCTTCCAGCAGGGGGCGTACTACGCCAACGGCGAGTTCATTCAAGTCCATCCCACCTGCATCCCCGGCGAAGACAAGCTGCGGTTGATGTCGGAGTCGGCGCGCGGCGAGGGTGGCCGGGTGTGGGTTCCGCGAGCGCCGGGAGACAAGCGCGCCATCAAGGCGATTCCGGAGTCAGAGCGTTTCTACTTCCTCGAAGAGTGGTATCCGAAGTACGGCAACCTGGTTCCGCGCGACGTGGCGACGCGCGCCATCCACAAGGTTGTCTTCGAACTCGGCCTCGGTATCGATGGCCAACCGATGGTCTACCTCGACCTCACGCACATCGACCGCGCCACGCTGGACCGCAAACTCGGCGGCATCCTCGAAATCTATGAAAAGTTCGTTGGCGTCGATCCTCACGTCGAGCCCATGAAGATCTTCCCCGGTATGCACTACACCATGGGCGGACTGTGGGTTGACTTCAACCAGATGACGAATGTACCCGGCATCTTTGCAGCCGGCGAATGCGAGTACCAATATCACGGCGCGAACCGTTTGGGCGCGAATTCGCTGGTAAGCTGCATCTTCGGCGGATTCATCGCCGGACCGAATGCAATGAAGTATGCCAAGAGCGCGCTCGCCTCAGGAGGCGATGGTGGGGCGGCGGCTGAGGTGTTGCGCCAGACGGAAATCAATAAGAAACTGATCGACAACGAAGGCGGAGAAAATCCCTTCAAGCTGTGGCGCGAGCTGGGCACCACCATGACCGAGCACGCGACAGTAATCCGCTACAACAAGAACCTGAAGATCGCCGATGAAAAGATCGTGGAGCTGCTGGAACGCTACAAGCGCGTGAATCTGAGCGACAAGAGCCAGTGGGCCAACACCAGTTTCGCTTTCGCGCGCCAGTTGAAAAACATGCTGGAACTTTCGCGGACGATTACGCTGGGCGCGATTCTGCGCGACGAGTCGCGCGGCGCGCACTACAAGCCTGATTTTCCCGACCGGAACGACGAGAGATTTTTGAAGACGACGAAGGCGAGTTTCACTGGCTCTATCGAAGGTCCGAAGTTCGAGTGGGAGGAAGTGGATACGCAGTACATCAAGCCGCGGCCGCGAAGATATGACGCGGCCAAGTAGAGCGAAGAATTCGAAGTAAATGCAGGTCCTTCGACTCGGTCGCCGCGGCGACCTCGCTCAGGATGACAGATTTGGGGAGAGCCAACAGCATCAAAAGAAGAGGATCATGGCAACAAGAACCGTAACCTTCGAGATCAAGCGCCAGGCCAGCCCTGAGGCGCCGGCGGTGTGGGAGAGATTCGAGCTGGAGTGGCGCCCGGGGATGAACGTCATCTCCTCGATGATGGAGATCGCCGCGAATCCGGTGACCGCGGATGGCAAGCCCACGACCCCGATCACCTACGACTCGAATTGCCTCGAAGAGATCTGCGGATCGTGCGCCATGCGCATTAACGGCAGAGCGCGCATGGCCTGCTCGGCGCTGGTCGACAATCTCGAACAGCCCATCAAGCTCGAACCGCTCACCAAGTTTCCCCTGGTACGCGATCTTCAGGTCGACCGCTCGGTGCTCTTCGAAAACCTGATACGTGTCAAGGCGTGGGTCCCGATCGACGGCACCTACGATCTCGGTTCAGGCCCGCGCGTCTACCCGCAAGAACAGGAAGTGAATTACCCACTTTCGAATTGCATCTCGTGCACCTGCTGCATGGAGGTGTGCCCGCAATTCGACGAAGCCACCGGTTTCGTGGGCGCGGCAACCATCGCGCAGGTCAAGCTCTTCAATAACCATCCCACGGGTAAGGTCCTCAAAGAAGAACGGCTGCGCGCGCTGGCCGGCGACGGAGGCATCCAGGAGTGCGGCTTCGCGCAGAACTGCATCCAGGCCTGCCCCAAGCAGCTTCCCCTCACCGAGGCCATCAGCGACATCGGCCGCGACGTAATGGCGCAGAAGGTGAAGGACTGGGTTCGGGGATAAGCAGGGAATTGGGAGATGTAAAAAATATTTGACATGTCTACGTAATCCGCGCTATGGTCTCCTATGTCAAAAATCTTTGACATAGGAGCGATTTGCCATGGCGCCCAGCCTTTCCTACCGGGAGAAGACTCTCTACGCCTCACTTGCGGCGGAAGTTCTTGTGTACGGCCCTTACTTCTTTCTGCACCAGCAGAACTCCGTCAACAAGGTCGCGGGCATGATTATCGCGATCATCGTACTGCAGATCGTTCTGCAGCTGGTGATTGCCGCGTTCACGCGGAACCGCGTAACCGACGAGCGAGACCGCTTGATCGAGCTACGAGGCTATCGCGCCGGCTATCTAATGATTGCCTCGCTGATGGTGATCGGGCTGGGCCTGTTGTGGTTCCACGCGACTGTGGGCCATCTGGAGCTCGATCACCGGATGGTGGGGCTTCACTTCCTGAGCGTCTTTTTTGGCATGTTGGTGATCTCGGATATCACGAAGACCGCCACGCAGATTGTGGCTTACCGGAGAGCGCTCTGATGCCCGCTATACGCAACCAGATTCGGGAACTTCGTGCCCGACGAGAGATCACACAGCAGGAGCTCGCCGATCGCGTCGGCGTGACGCGGCAGACGGTCATTGCGATGGAGCAAGACAAGTATTCGCCTTCTCTCGAGACCGCGTTCAAAGTGGCCCTTGTGCTTGGCGTGTCGCTCGAACAGTGCTTTCAGTACGACCCTCGCGGTAAGCGCTAACCGCGAGGGAAGACTGTCCTGCGGCGATTCATCGCGCGGAACTTGCGAGGCCAACTTCAGCGAAATAGTGATCCGCATCGAGATCGGCGATCAGCCCAGGTTCCGTGGGACGCCATCCCAAACTGGCCTGCGTTTGCGCGCTTGAGGCTGGGCCGTCGATCGCTGCAAAGGGCGCAATCCAGCCGAAATGCGCCCCGGCTTCATCGGGCGCCTTGCTCACAACCGGAAGATTGAGGCGTCGGCCGACGACCTCGGCGATCTCTCTGAACGGCACGCCCTGGTCTGCGATCCCGTGGTATTTGCCGCCGGCGGAGCCCTTTTCCACGATCAGCCTGTAGAGGACAGCTGCATCGAGCCGATGCACCGCGGGCCAGCGGTTGAGCCCGTCACCGGCGTAAGCAGAGACGCCCTTCTCGCGAGCGATGCGAATGAGAGCCGGGACGAATCCGTGGTCGCCCTTGCCGTGCACGGAGGGTGGAAGGCGCACGACCGAGGCCTTTACACCGTGCGAAACCAAGGCCAGAGCAGCTTGCTCCGACTTGCGGGGAAAGTCGGGAGTCACCGCGTCGTTTTCTGTTGCAAGGGGCCCCTTGCGCTGGACAAGCAGGCTTCCGGAGGTTACAACGAACGGCTTGTCGGAGCCTGCCAACTCTGCGCCTATTGCCTCGATGGCGCGCCTATCGGCCTCGGCGGCGGGTGCGTAGTTGTTGAAGTCGTGAATAAAGGCGGTATGAATGACGGCATCGGAGTTGGCGGCGCCTCTGCGCAGGCTGTCGAGATCTTCAAGCGAGCCGCGATGCACTTCGGCTCCTGTCGCGGTGAGGGACCTGGCCTTCGCGTCGCTGCGGGCTAGGCCGAGCACCTGATGCCCGCTGTCGATCAGCTCGCGGACAATTGCGGAGCCGATAAAGCCGGTGGCGCCAGTAACGAAAATACGCATGCGAATTTCCTCCCTGGGGCAAGTTTGAAGCGATTTTCCTTCCTATCAGCAACATTGGATGAAGGTCCGCTCGGTTTCGATCCACATTTCTGCCTCGCTCGGGTAGACTGGATTGCGCAGTTTTACTTGCCTGGGCGCGAGTTGGGGAAGACCTCGGCGAGCGGATTCGATCGAAGTGTGAGCGAGCGAACCAAAGCGCGAGGCCGCGCAGCCGGTCGGCTCGGTTCAAGGAGAAATGCATGCTACGAGCAAGATGTTGTGCTGCCCTAATGATGTTTTCGGCTGCACTTGCACAGACGGTTTCCGCTGGGGCGCAGACCAAACTACTGCGCTTTCCCGATATTCATGGCGACAAGGTGGTCTTCACTTACGCCAGCGATCTTTGGACAGCTTCAACCTCGGGAGGCATAGCCACTCGCCTGACGGCTCATCCCGGCGAGGAGCTTTTTGCCAAGTTCTCACCTGACGGAAAATGGATCGCTTTCACGGGCCAGTACGACGGCGACGAACAGGTCTACGTCATCCCTTCGACGGGGGGAGTACCGCGGCAACTCACGTTTTATCCTTCGCGCGGGCCGCTGCCTGCTCGCTGGGGCTACGACAACCAGGTTTACGGCTGGACTCCGGACGGAAAGCAGATCGTCTTTCGCTCGCTGCGCGAATACTTCGATCTGGGCGACTCGCGGCTTTACACGGTGCCGCTGGAAGGCGGTCTCCCGCAGGCGTTGCCTATGCCCAAGTCGGGGGCAGGCGATCTATCTCCCGATGCCACGCAAGTGGTCTATTCGCCACTCGCCCGCGACTTCCGTACCTGGAAGCGCTACTCCGGCGGCTGGGCAGAGCAGCTCTACATCTTCGATCTGAAGACGCACGCAGTCGAGAAGATCACCACCGACGAGCGCACGCATCGCGACCCCATGTGGATCGGCGACAAGATTTATTTCGATTCCGACAAGGATGGCACGCTCAATCTTTATTCTTACGATCCCAAGGCGAAGGAGACCGTGCAATTAACCAAGAGTAAAGAGTGGGACCTGCGCTGGCCCAGCACCGACCATCAGGGGCGGATCGTTTACGAAGAGGGCGGGGAACTGAATATCTATAATGTCGCGTCGGGACAATCGACGCATCTTTCGATCGACGTGCCCGACGATGGGCTGTCCATGCGGCCGGCGGAGGTTTCGGCGGCCGGGCAGATCGAGTGGTTTGAGTTGAGCCCCAAGGGAGAGCGGGTTCTGATGGCAGCGCGCGGCGACATCTTCACGTTGCCCATTGAAAAGGGCGCGACGCGCAACCTGACCGATTCATCGAATGCCCACGATAAGCTTCCCGTCTGGTCGCCGGACGGAGGGTCGATCGCCTTCATCTCGGATATGGACGGTGAAGACGAGCTCTACCGGATCAGCCAGGACGGGATGGGCAAGCCGGAGAAGCTGACTCACGGGTTGCAGGCGATGCTCTATCAGCCAAGTTGGTCGCCCGACGGCAAGAAAATCGCTTTCAGCGATAAAGACGGCAAGCTGTACGTGCTGACCCTCGATGACAAAAAGCTGGTGCAGATCGCGCAGAACCCGCGCGGCCAGATTCCTAATTATCCCTGGTCGCCCGACAGCGGTTATCTCGCGTTCACAATGGACGAGCCCAGCGGATTTACGTGCATTTATGTCTGGAACGCGTCGGATGGACAGATTCACCGCGTGACCGATCCGATGCACAATTCGGACCAACCAGCATGGGATCCGGGCGGCAACTATCTTTACTTTGCCGGAACGCGCGAATATCAGCCGCAACTCAGCCTGATCGAGTTCAACTTCGCCACGAACCGCGGCAGGGCGCTGCTCGCCCTCACACTGCGCAAGGACGGCAAGAATCCGTTCCCGGCAGAGAGCGACGAAGTGACGATCGCTAAGCCGTCCGAGACCGCGGCGGACAAAACCCAGCCCGACGAAAAAGCTGCAGCAGATAAAGGCAAGACCGAAGGTAAGAAGGACGAGAAGGCGGGCGAGAAAAGAGACGAGCAGAAGCCGGAACCATTGCGCATCGACTTCGACGGACTTTCCGATCGCGTGAGCATGGTTCCGGTCGACGCAGGCAACTATTTCGACCTCGCCGCAACTAAGGACTACCTGGTCTACCGGCGTGTGGGCGCCCCGTATTACGGCCGCGAGCCCTATCCGCCGCCGGCCCTTGTGCTGTTTTCTCTGAAGGACCGCAAAGAGTCCACGCTTGCCGAGAAGGCGAACGGCTACGTGATCAGCCGCGACGGCAGCAAAGCGCTGGTGAGCCAGGATCACACCTACAAGCTTTACGACGTCAAGCCGGAGGGCAAGGATGGCGCAAAAACTGTTTCCACCAGCGGGATGATGGTCCATCGCGTTCCCCGCGAGGAGTGGGTGGAAATGTTCAACGAGGTCTACCGGCGCTATCGCGACTTTTTCTTTGCCGCCAACATGAATGGCTACGACTGGAAGACGCTGCGCGACCAGTATCGCCCGCTGGTTGATTACGTGTCGCACCGCTCCGATCTGAACTACGTTCTGGGCGAGATGGTCTCGGAGCTGAGCAACTCGCATACCTATATCACGGGCGGTGATTTTGAAATTCCCACGCGCACTCCGGTGGCCCTTCCCGGCGCACGCATCGAATTGGACGCGCAAGCCGGTCGGTACCGCATCACCAAGATTTACCGCGGCGAGAACGACGAGGAAATTTACCGCTCGCCGCTGACAGAAGTGGGTGTTGATGCCAACGAGGGCGATTACATTCTGGAGATCGATGGCCGCGAACTGACGGCCAAGGATAATCCCTACGAGTTTCTGCGCGGCAAGGCCGCGCACCCGGTGCAACTTCGGGTCAACTCGAAGCCCGTGCTAGACGGTTCGCGTACCACCTCCTTCAAGCCGATCACAGACGAAGAGAATCTGATCTATTACGACTGGGTGACGCATAACCGCGAGGCGGTAGACAAAGCCACCGGCGGCAAGGCGGGTTATATCCACCTGCCCGATATGGGCGAGGCGGGGATCCGCGAGTTCATCAGGACGTTTTACCCGCAGGCTCGCAAGCAGGCGCTGATCGTGGACGATCGCGGGAACGGCGGGGGCAACATCTCGCAGATGGTGATCGAACGTCTCGACCAGCCGCTACTCGGGACCTGGTTCGATCGCGTCGACCAGGACACCGGCACCTATCCGGAAGGGATATTTCACGGGCCGAAGGTCTGCCTGATTAACGAAACCTCGGCTTCGGACGGGGATGTTTTTCCATATATGTTTCGCCAGGCAGGGATGGGGCCATTGATCGGCAAACGCACCTGGGGCGGCACAGTGGGAATCGCCGGGCGCGAGCCCCTGCTTGACGGCGGCACGGTCTTTGTACCGGAAAGGGCCCTGGCCAGTCCGGAAGGAAAGTACGTGGTGGAAGGCCACGGGGTCGACCCGGATATTGTCGTCGAAAACGATCCTGAAGCGGTGATCGCGGGACGCGACCCGCAGCTGGAACGCGCAATCGCAGAGATCGAGAAGGCTCTGCAGACAGAAGGGAAGCCGTTGCCGGGGCGGCCCGCCGACCCCGACAAGACGCAGAAGCGATGAACCGGCGTCGTCGAGCCGTAGTTCGATGAGCGGGTCGTTCAACTCAATTCGGCGTAGAATGGTGCCATGATGTTGCAGGCTGCAATCGCATTGTTCGCGCTTGCTGCGCCGGCGTTTGCGCAACACGGCGGCGCGCATGGCGGATCCTTCGGCGGTGGAAGCTTCGCCGGCCGCTCCGGATTCTCAGGACACTCGGGTTTTTCGCAGTCGAGCAGCTTTGCGCGACCCGCGGCTCCAGCACGATCTGGCGCGACAGGCAGGATGGTCCCGGGGGGAATCGGTTCGGGCAGGGCGGGATTTCGAGGACCTGTTCCACAAAGCTACCTGCGCCCTCGGACGCTCAGCGACGGAAACCGATTCCCGGCGGCGCGGCCTTCGTACGATTCTTTGCGTGCCGGGGCATCTCGCAACGGGGACCGCGGTCGCGATGCACAAAGGCGCTCGTTTGCGAACTGGTATTCCTCCTATTATCCAAATTGGCTCGCCTACGGATATCCCTACCCGTACCTGATCGATCCCGGATTCTACGACTGGGGCGATGGCGACGGCTCTGAGAACAGCGCGGCCGATGAGAGCCTGGCTCCATATCCGGACTATGGGGCGACCGATGAGCCCGCAGGCGAGATGCCGCGCTGGAGAGCCCCAGGCGAGCCGACTGTTTCAACCGCGGCCTCAGAGTCTGAGGAACTTCTGACGGTGATTTTCAAGAGCGGCCGCGCACCAGTGAAGATGCAGAACTACATGATGACCGCGAAGGTCCTCACCGATCTGGATTCTCGGCATTACGAACAGATTCCGCTGGACCAGATCGATGTAGCCGCAACCCAGCGAGTGAACGCGGTGGCAGGCGTGGAGTTTCAGATTCCCAACGCATCGCGCGATTGAGGCGACTCAACACCTGGCGTATTCCGCAGGGGGCTAGAGCCCAGGAGTTTGCGAGCGCTTTTTCGGCCCGACTAAAGTCGTGCCCTTGTTACAAGACCTCGATGGGCATACAGCCCCTTAGTTCTTGCCTTGAGCCGGGCTGACGCAGAGCGCTCGCCCGATTCACCATACCCGGCACACTTGATCCGCCGGGCGCATCATGGGCTGGCCGGGTTTGCAGCCAAATGCCTTGCCGAATTCCGGCATGTTGACGACCACACCGTTGATGCGATACTTCGCCGGCGAATGCGGATCGGTGATGGCGCGCTCGCGCAGGTCGTCGGGCCGCTCATTGGCGCAATCCCATTGTGCGAAACCGACAAAGAATCTCTGCTCCGGCGTCAAGCCATCGATAGGCTGCAGGTTCATTCCCTTGGTTTTGGCCTGCCACGCTATAAAGCCGAGGATCTCGCCGCCGAGATCGGCGACATTCTCGCCCAGCGTCAGCTTGCCGTTCACGTGAACGGCATCCGTAGCAATGTAGGAGGAATACTGATCGGCGACGCACTTGGTGCGGGCATCGAATTTCTCGCGGTCTTCCTTGGTCCACCAGTTTTTCAGGTTGCCCTTGGCGTCGAACTGGCTGCCTTCATCGTCGAATCCGTGCGTCAGCTCGTGTCCGATGGTGCCGCCGGTGTCGCCGTAGTTCGGAGCGTCGTCCATTTTGGTGTCATAAACGGGTGGCTGCAGTACGCCCGCCGGGAAGTTGATGTCGTTCATCTGTGGATCGAAATAGGCGTCAACGGTGGCGGCCGACATTCCCCACTCGCCGTGATCGACCGGCTTCCCGATCTTGTTGATCTGCCGGTGCAGCTCGAATGAGCCGGTGCGCTCAATGTCGCCGGCAAAGTCGTCCTGGGTGAGTTTAATGGAACTGTAATCGCGCCACTTGTCGGGGTATCCAATCTTGTTGCGAATTCCTGCCAGCTTGATCAGCGCCTGCTTTTTCGTTTCCGGGCTCATCCAGTCGAGCTTATCAATGCGTTGCCGCATGGCCGCCTCAATGAGATCGACCATTTCCAGCGTCTGCGCTTTAAGTTCCGGCGAGAAAACCCTGGCCACATATGCTTGTCCCAGTGCTTCTCCGAGGTTGTAGTCGGTGTGTTGCACGCAGCGACGCCAGCGGGGCTGCTGTTCCTTTGCGCCGCGCAAATAGGCGCGGTAAAAGCTGAAATTCTCATCGTCAAAGGGCTGCGACAGGAACGGCGAATACGCATCCGCTACGTGAAAGCGGAAGTAGGTTTTCCAGTTGTCGAGCGGCTCGCTGGTGAGCAGATGGCTTGCCTCCTGAAGGAACTTCGGAGACTCGACGTTGACGACATCGAAGTGTGGATAAAGTGCGACGCGATAATAATCAGGCCAGTCAAGACCCGGAGCCAGCTTCTCGAGGCCGGCCATGTCGAGCTTGTCTTTCAGGTTGTATGGATCCCGGCGTTCCACCCCGGTCCAGGAAGCCTTGGCCAACGCGGTCTCCATGCGCATCACGGTCTGAGCATTCTTTGCGGCTACATCCGGCGAGTCGCCGAGCAAAGCGAAGACCTTCTGCACGTGCTCGACATATTTCTGGCGGATTTCTTTCGACTTGGCATCGTCGTTGGTGTAGTAATCGCGATCGGGAAGGCCAAGGCCGCCCTGGCCAAGGTCCGCAATTTCCCGTTCGGAATCGTCGGGATCCTGGGTGGAACCGGCCTCGAAGAGAAGCGTCTCGCCAAACGGCAATGTCAGCGTGGCCACAAGCGGCGCGATGTCGCGCACCGATTTGAGAGCGGCAATCGAGTCAAGCTGCGGCTGAATGGCCGCAACTCCGCGCTGGTTGACGGCGGGCTCGTTCATGCAGGCGCCGTAGAAATCGCCGATCTCCTGTGTGACCTGGGTGCGCTCACCCTTGCCTGCCGCGGCGTCTTCCAGGATTCCGCGGAGAAACATCAGGTTGTCCTGATACAGCTTGGCGTAGACGCTCCATGAAGTCTGATCGGGCGGAATGGGGTTTTTCTTCTGCCATCCCCCGCACGAGTAAGTATAGAAATCCACGCACGGGTCGACCGACTTATCCATCGACGTGAGATCGAGACTTGGAGAATAAGGCAGCGCTGGAGCCGCCGGCGCTTGAGCGTACAAGGCAACCGGCAACAGGAGAGCAAAGGCGAAGCAGGGGAGTCGACGAATCATTTCTTTCTCCTCGGTGGGGGATCAGGCGAACGTAGGAATCATACACGTCTTGAACTACATCGAGCGGGCGCGGGCTAACTCGACAATCTTCTCGATCATATCGGTATAGGAGTAGCCGGCCTTTTTGGCGGCCATGGCGAATTCCGCGGCGCTCGCGAGCCATGGGTTGGGGTTGGCTTCGATGACGTAGACCTGGCCCTTCTTGTTCAGGCGCAGATCGATGCGGCCGTAGTCGCGCAGCTTGAGAGCGCGGTATGCAGCGAGCGCGGTGTCTTGAAGTTTTTTCGCGGTGTCTTCGTCGAGGTCTTCGACGGGAGCGGATTTGGTGACCTTGTAGGCCTCAGTATCGTGCTCGAACTTCACGTCCTGGCCGGCGATCCGCGGCGTTCCCTTGGGAAGTTTGGAGAGGTCGAGCTCGATGAGCGGGAGCACCTCGGCGTTGTCGTTGCCGAGGATGGAGGCGTAAATTTCGCGGCCTTCGATGTATTCCTCAATGAGTGCGGGACTGTCGAACTCTTCGTGGATGTAGTGGATCCGCTCCATCAACTCTTTGACGCTGTCGACGACGGAGCCTGAGTCGATGCCGATGGATCCGTCTTCGGAGACAGGCTTGACGATGAGGGGAAACTCGATATCGTGCGAGTGCTCGGTGCGGCCTTTGTAGGAGGTGGCGAAGTCCGGCGTCTTGATCTTGTGGAAGTCGAAGATCTTCTTGGCGAGCGACTTGTCCTGCGCGAGATAGAGAGCTTCGGGTCCGCCCCCGGTATAAGGGATGTGCAGCAACTCCAGATAGGCGGCAATGTTCTTGTCCATGCCGTCGTCGCCGGCATAAGACTCCGTGAGGTTGAAGATGAGGTCGGCGCCGCACCTTGCCAGCGCGTTCAGCGACTGGTTCTTGCCGTCGAGCACGTGATACGAAGGCTCGTGGCCCAGCTTGGTCAGCGCTTCGAATATCTCTTCGCGATCGTGCAGAGGATCTTTTTTCTTCTTCCGATTCTTGCCGCTCTTGCCGCGCGGGGTCTTCACCGGCTCCGGTTCCGGCTCAGGCGGGCCCTCTTCCCAGACATCGTGCAGGATCGTAACTTTGAGGTTGGCCATGATGCCTCTATGCTTTCCCGGTACGAAACGCATCGGCCACGGGCAGATGCGACGGACCGATCGACAAATCGCTCAGGGCTGAACGAACTTGCCCCGGGTGATGTAGTTCATTGCCAGCGCCGTTGCGTACGCCGTGAGTTCTGTCAGATATTCCCGCTCACATTTTATGTCCGCACGCAGGCCGAGGGCGCTGACTTTGGTTTCGATGGTTTCCACTAACTTCTTGACGAGCGGACGTTGCACGCCCGTCCAGTAGTTCACTTTGTCGACGAGAAGCTTACGGTTTTCGCGCAGAAGATCGGCTGCCGGCCGAACATTCTTTCTGCGGCGCTTCGACACGTTGAAGATGTCGCTGAGATCCGTGTCGAGAGGAAGTTCGCCGAGCGAGAGTTGCTGATCGAGGGCGCGCTGATAGAACTCGCCGACGGTCACGTCCATTTCGTCGACGGTGATGTCGGTGTCGCCATGCGCGACAAGGGGGTCGGCGTCGCCGAATTTGCGGCCCATGCGATCCACATAAAGGAGTTTATTCATCGCGCCCCACCCTTGGTAGCGCTTGCGCCAGTTGGATCGAGGCGTCATCCATACCGCGAAGGTCTCAGCGAAGTCTTCATCGGGATGCTTCTGCGCGTACCAGCCCTCCATGTGACGCACGAACTGGCGCGAGAAGGGAACCGGCTTGTAGTTGTCGCGGTAGGCGCGCCGGAACGGACCGAAGAGGTTGCGCCATTCGGGGGTCTTATAGAGCTCATAGGCGTAATTGAAAGCGTGTCCGGCCTCGTGACGCATGTACATCATGATCTGCCGCGCGTCTTCGATATCGTTCATCTCCGACTCGAGGCGCTGCAGTTTCGGGTCGGCCAGGTAAAACGGGATTCCGATGACCGGCTCCATATTCGGGCAGCCCCACTCATCGGTGAGGTAGCACATGGGGCGGAATTTCTTGAGACCCTTGGCGTCCAACTCCTTGTAGAGTTGCAGGACGAAGCGTTCGAGGGGAGAGCCTTCGAGCTTCAAGCCGAGCTGGCGAATCGGCTTGGACAGGATTTCCTGGACCTCGGCCGGAGCTTTTTC
>Ga0187851_10003768_pt1 | contig 12614 bp, 10 predicted proteins | sample June2016WEW_6_10_FD_132997 | JGI IMG/M metagenome (GOLD analysis project Ga0187851, IMG submission 132997) | Peatland microbial communities from SPRUCE experiment site at the Marcell Experimental Forest, Minnesota, USA - June2016WEW_6_10 | ecosystem: Environmental > Terrestrial > Soil >... | reverse complement strand
TCCGGACGGATTCTGATTCCCCATTTTTACGATCGCGTGGCCGCGCCGACCGATGCGGAACTGAAGGCCTGGAAGGCGCTGCCGTTCGATGAAGAGGCGTACCGCGAGAAGGAGGTGGGGTCGACGGCGCTGACGGGCGAGGCGGGCTATTCGGTGCTGGAACGCACTTGGGCGCGGCCCACGCTGGATGTGCATGGCATTGCGGGAGGGTTCACAGGCGCGGGGGCGAAGACGGTGATTCCGGCGCGCGCGGTGGCGAAGGTCTCCCTGCGGCTGGTCCCGGAGATGAGCACGGCGGAGAGCTTCGCGCAGTACAAGGCGTTCGTGGAGTCGATCTGTCCCAAGGGAATTACGCTGGAGGTGCGGCTGATCCACGCGGGCGAACCGGTGGTGGTTTCGACGGACAATACATATGTGCGCGCGGCGACCTCGGCGATGCACATGGTCTTTGGCAAGGAGACGGTCTTCGTGCGCGGCGGCGGATCGATCCCGATTGTCGGCGACTTCATCCGCGAGCTGGGCACGCCGAGCCTGCTGATGGGCTTCGGCCTGCCGGACGACAACCTGCACGCGCCCAACGAGAAGTTCCACCTGGCGAACTTCCACCGCGGCATCGAGTCGATTGTGCGCTTCCTGGCGGGGGTTGGCGCCGCGTAGGGCTGATTGCACATTCATGCACCCCGCGGGATATTCAACGACGATAGGGCGCGATTCGTGTCTACTGGAAGAGGCCGCGCCCAGTAACCCGCGGCGAGGACGATTTGTCTCTATTGTTAACCCGGATGGTACATCTTAAGAGACACAGTTCCTGCGAGACACGGTGATGGCAGAGAGGGAATCGAGTACGGAGATGCGCGACGAGGGCGGCGGGAGCGATGCGCCGCGAAACGGAGCGGAGCCGTGTGCGCAGGAGGGGCTGACTGAGGAGGTCTCGGCCGAGGCGCAGGAGACGGTGCAGGAGTTCATGGCCGTTGCCGCGCAGCAGAATGAGGCTGCCAACGAGGCCGTGACGGAGGGCCGCAGCCAGCCCGGACCATACATCGCGTTCGACCACGTCTCGATTGCGTTTGACGATCTGGTGGTGCTGGATGACGTCAGCTTCTGGGGGTTGCCGGGCGAGACACTGTGCATCCTGGGCCGCTCGGGGGTGGGCAAGTCGGTGGCGCTGAAGATGGTGATGGGGTTCCTGAGGCCGGACAAGGGGCGCGTGCTGGTGGCGGGAGAGGACATCTCCCGCTTCAGCGAGCAGGAGCTACAGGCGGTGCGGCGGAAGGTCACTATGGTCTTCCAGAACGGCGCGTTGTTCGATTCCCTCACGGTGGGCGAGAACGTCGCCTTCCCGTTGCGCGAGCGGGGCGACCTGAGCGAGGAGCATATCCGGCAGATTGTGCGTGGGATGCTGGAGATGGTGGGCGTGGCGGGCATGGAGGAGATGCTGCCGAGCGACCTGTCGACCGGCATGAAGCGGTCTGTGGCCATTGCGCGCGCGCTGGCCAGCCAGCCGGAGGCCATCCTCTACGACGAGCCGACCACGATGGTCGATCCTCTGATGGGCCATCTGCTGGGCGATCTGATTGAACGACTTAAGACACAACTGCATCTGACCAGTATCGTAGTCACGCACGACATACGCTTTGCGCGCAAGCTGGCCGACCGGATCGTTTTTCTGCATCAGGGAGGGGCGCGTTTTTTCGGCACGGTGGCAGAGATGGATCGAAGCGAAGACCCTGTACTTAAGGAATTTCTAACCATGGATGAGCTTGTTCTACCGGCTTAGTCTGCAACTTTCGAGCCATATCTTACCGGCATTTTTATATTAGGCTAGTTGAATAATTTGCTTGTTTTCATTATTATGAAAAGAATGCAGAATGCCTCCAACGTCGTAGCGTATCACTCCGTTGTAGCAATATGGGACATTGAATTCTCTACAATTCTGTCCTACCCACAGAGTAGGGTGAACATTAGCGCTTTGTAATCTGCTGAGTTTGGGCCTATGCAATGGGACTGAAGACGCCGAAAGATGGGCGCCAATGGAGTGAGAGGGCAGTTCGCTATGGCGACACCAGATTATTGGGAACAGGTAGTCATTTCGGGCGGTCGATGGACCGCGGCCGAAGTGACGCCCTCGGAGCGCACCGGGATATTTCATCGGCCCTCGGTCACCAGCTTCATATGGTCGATGCTCGATCTTGCGACCGTGGCGCTGGCCGCGCTGCTGGCGTTGTATGTACGGAGCGAATTGCCCAGCGAGCTAAGCATGATTTCGGTGCCTGGTTACCTGGTCTCTACGGCGACTCCGTCGCTGCTAATTTTTGTCGGGTGGTTCGGCCTGCTGTTGGTCATCTTCGCTCGCTCCTACGGACTGTACGATCCCATCCTGAACCGCAGCGGACTGAATGAGCAACGTTTGACTGTGCAGGCCACGCTCACCTCCGGTCTGCTGCTGTGCGGCACGCTGTATCTGGCGCGTGCCGAGATGGTCCCGCGCATCGTGGTTGTGCTGACGGTGGCCTTCACCGGGGCGCTTCTGTGCACGCGGCGCGCCATCTGGCGCAAGATGGTCTACAGCCGCTATCGCGAGGGCCTGGAGACGCGCAATGTACTGATCGTCGGCGCGGGCCGCGTGGCCCACGCGCTGCGCAACCATATGGAGAGCCTGCGCCACCTGGGATTCCGCTTCAAGGGCTTCATTGCCCTCTCGGAACACGAGGCTGAATCGGGCGATGCGGACGTGATCGGCGACGTGCGCAACTGCCTCTCTCTGGCCCGCTCGCTGTTTGTCGACGAGATATTCTTCTCGGTTCCGGCGGAGAAGAAACTGGTGGTTGGCATCGTGGAAGAGGCTCGCGAGCTGGGCATCGACGTGCGGGTAGTGCCCGACCTGTACGACGGCCTGGCATGGAACGCTCCGGTGGAGTACATCGGACGATTCCCCACCATCCCGCTGCACCGGCACGATCTGCCGATCAGCACCTTCCTGCTGAAACGCGCGCTGGACGTGACCGGGGCCGCTCTGGCCATGCTGCTGGGATGGCCCATCATGTTGCTGCTCGCAGCCGTCATCCGGCTGGACTCCAAGGGACCCATCTTCTACCGCTCGCAACGTATTGGACGCAAGGGCCGCACCTTCACCTGCTACAAGCTGCGCACCATGTGCGTCGACGCGGAGGAACAGAAGGAAGACCTGATCCACCGGAACGAACGCGACGGGATTCTTTTCAAGATCGCCAACGACCCGCGGGTCACCCGGGTGGGGCGCTTCCTGCGCAAGTATTCGCTTGACGAGCTGCCGCAGTTCTACAACGTGCTGCGCAGCGAGATGAGCATGGTGGGCCCGCGCCCACCGGTGGCCTCCGAGGTGGAGCAGTACGACCTGTCGCACCTGCGCCGCCTGGACGTGCTGCCCGGCATGACCGGACTGTGGCAGGTAGAGGCACGCCAGGACCCCTCCTTCGACAGCTATATCTCGCTGGACACGGCCTATGTGGAGAACTGGAGCCTGTGGCTGGATATGAAGATACTGGTGCGCACCATCGGCGTCGTCCTCAGCGGCACCGGCACGTAGAACAGTTTTCCGTTGACCGTTCTTCGTAAAAGAAGTCCGTTCTGTTTCGTTCTTCCGAACAACGGAGAACTAAGAACCAACTCTCCGGTAGACTTGTACTCGTGAAGATCGCACTCGCCCAGATTAACCCGACCGTCGGGGACTTTGCCGGAAACACACGTCTCATTCTCGACTTTACCGCGCGCGCCGCGGAGGCCGGGGCGGAGCTGGCGGTCTTTCCTGAACTGGCTGTATGCGGATATCCGCCGGCCGACCTGCTGGAGAAGAGGGTCTTTCTGGACCGCGCGCGGCAGGCGCTGGATGAGATCGCGTCGCACACCGCGAGCGGCCCCGCGATCCTCTGCGGCGGGATCCTGGCCACCGACCCGGTGGAAGGCAAGCCGTATGCAGGAAAGCATGCGCGCAATGTCGCCGCGCTGCTGGCTGGCGGGCGGGTCGGTTTTGTCCAGCAGAAGATGCTGCTTCCGTTCTACGACATCTTCGACGAGCAGCGCTACTTTGAACCGGCGACCGAGCAGAGCCTGACCGTGCTGAACGGCCAGCCGCTGGCCGTTACCATCTGCGAGGACGCGTGGAACGACAAGGGGTTCTGGTCGCGCCGCCTTTATCCGGTAGACCCGGTCGACGAACTGATGCTGCAGTGGCGCGCTCTGCCCGATCCGCTGGCCGTGCATCCGCGCGTGATCCTCAACATCTCCGCCTCGCCGTTCTGGTGCGGCAAGCCGCAGTTGCGGCGCAGGATGCTCTCCGCGCTGGCGGTGCGGCACAACGCGATTGTGGCGATGGTCAACCAGATTGGGGGAAACGACTCGCTGGTCTTCGACGGATCGTCGATTGTGCTGGCCCCCAATGGCGAGGTGGTGGCGCAGGCGGCATCCTTCCGTCAAGACCTTACCGTCTTCGATACAGAGGTATTGCGGTCGACGGCAACGACGCCGCCGCGCCCGAAATCCGCACCTATTTCGGTTCCCTCGTTCCATTCCGAATCCGCCCAATCCGACGAGTCGGACTGTACTGTCGACACCTGGAACGCTCTGGTGCTGGGCACGCGCGACTACGTGCGCAAGTGCGGCTTCAGGAAGGCGCTGGTGGGACTGTCGGGCGGCATCGACTCGTCGCTGGTGGCGGCCATCGCGGTGGAGGCGCTGGGCGCGGAGAACGTGCTGGGTGTGGGAATGCCCAGCGAGTTCTCTTCCGCCGGCTCGATCGACGACGCGCGCGCCCTGGCGGCGAACCTGGGGATCCGGTTTGAACTGGTTGCGATCCAGGATGTCTTTACCCAGTACCAGAGCACGCTGGAGCCGCTGTTTAGGGGAACGCCGTTCGGTCTGGCGGAGGAGAATCTGCAGTCGCGCATCCGCGGCGCGCTGCTGATGGCCCTGTCGAACAAGTTTGGCGCGCTGGTGCTGACTACTGGCAACAAGAGCGAGATGTCCACCGGCTACTGCACGCTGTATGGAGACATGGTTGGCGGGCTGGCCGTGATTGGAGACGTCTTCAAGACGCGGGTGTACGCGCTGGGCCGCTACGCCAACCGCGAGCGCGAGGCGATTCCTCGGGCAACCATGGAGAAGCCGCCCTCGGCCGAGCTGCGTCCGGACCAGCGCGACACCGACTCGCTGCCTCCCTACGAGGTGCTGGACCCGATTCTGGAGGCGTATGTAGAACGCTACGCCTCGACCGAGCAGATCGTTGAGGAGGGGAAGGCCGCCGGGCGCCCGGTGGACCTGGCGCTGGTGCGGCGCGTTCTGCAACTGGTTGAGCGCAGCGAATACAAGCGCCAGCAGGCCGCGCCGGTGCTTAAAGTGACGCCAAAGTCCTTCGGCAACGGCCGCCGCTTCCCCATCGCTGTCAAAGTGGAGATGTAAACGTCCAATCATCGATGCTTTATTGAAAGGGTGCAGCGCATGGCCAGGGGTTGTCCCCGGTAGAATGAAAAGGATACGCACCAAGAACACTCACACCGAGAGAAGAAGGAAACCACATTGAAGAGCACAGGACCAGTTTTGAAGTCAGTTTCGGGTTGGATTCCGGCAGTAGCGCTCGCCCTCACCGCCAGCCTGGGCACAGCCGTGGCATTGGCGCAGGCCGCGCCTGCCGAGCCGGCGCAACCGGCCCCAGCGGCCACATCCCCTGCTTCCGCTGCGCCCTCCGCTCCTTCCGCGTCGGCGCCGAGCCCGCTTGCTCCCCCCGTGCAGGCCGCACCGGTCGATCCGCTTCCTCCGGCAAACCCGAAGGCCTTTACCGCGACATCGCCCACGGTCGAGACGGTGAATGCCTTCCTGACCCAGCTTTGGGGCTTTGACCCCAAACGCGTCTGGCGCGTGATGGGCATCCAGCCCACCATGGCTGAGGGCGTCAGCGAAGTTGTCGTCTTTGTTACCAGCACGGAGCCTGACGCGCAGGTCCAACCCGTCACCTTTTACGTTTTGCCCGACGGGAAGCACGCCATCGGCGAGGGCGCCGGCGTCCTCAACTTCGGCGCGACCCCATTTGCCGCGACGCGCGCACTGCTGAAGGCACGCGCCAACGGAGCTGCGCGCGGGGCCACCAGCAAAGACCTGGAACTGGTGGAGTTCACCGACCTGCAGTGCCCGCACTGCAAGGAGGCCGAGCCCACCATGGACCAGTTGGTCAAGGACTTCCCGGCCGCCCGCGTCGTCGTACAATTGTTGCCGCTGACGGAGATACATTCGTCGGCCTTCAAGGCCGCGGCCTATGGAGTATGCGCGCAGAAGCATTCGGATGAGGCGTACTTCAAGTACGCCGCGGGCGTCTTCGACACCCAGGAAGCGCTGGCCCCAGCCACCGAAGACACGCTACTGCGGGCAGCGGCCCAGCGCGCCGGCCTCGACGGCCCCGCCATCGCCGCCTGCGCCAACACCCAGGCCACCAAGGACATCGTCAACGCCGACATCCAGCTTGCCGCCGACGCCGGAGTCCACAATACAACGCCCACACTCGCGGTGAACGGACGACTGCTTCCGCTCGGCATCCCCTACGAAACGATCAAGCAGATCATCGTCCACCAGGCCAAGATGGACGGCGTTGCAACGGGAGCCTCCGCGGACATTCTGGCCCCCGCGCCGCCGAAGCCGGCGGCTGCTGCGCCAAACAGCCCTTCCAAATAGACGGAAGGAATGGCGGGCATCGCCGATGAACGAGACGCAATCCAGTCCCTGGCTGGCGATTCCTCTCGCCGATTACGAACGGCACATGAGCGCAGCCTCTGTGGCGCAGGCAGCAATGCTTGCGGATACGCTGCGCCTTCTGGTTGAGGCATATCGTCCAAAATCCCTCACGCTGCTGGGATCGGCCGGCGGCAATGGCATGGAGTGCATCGATCCGCTGGTCACACGGCGAGTGGTTGCGGTCGATATCAACGCGGCGTATCTGCGGGAGTGCAGCGCGCGGCACGCGGCGAGGTTCGACAAGTTCGAGGCCGTGCATTGCGATCTCTCGGCTGGCCTTCCGTTCGCCGATCCCGTTGATCTGGTCTACGCCGCGCTCGTGGTCGAGTATATCGAGCAGGACTCATTCCTCGACTACGCGCCATTGCTGGTGACGAACGATGGGCGGATCGCGTTTGTCTTTCAGAACCACGATGGACGGGAGAGCACAGTCACCGACTCAGGAGTCCTCTCCGTGCAAACTCTGGGGCAGGTGCATACACCCGTGGATGTTGCGAAAGTGATGGATGTTCTGCAAACGCGGGGGATGGGTGTCGAGGACCGGCTGGTCATTGCATCCGCGCCGGGGAAGCGCTTCACGTTGCTGGTGATGGCGAAGCATTGAGTCCGGATGGACCGCGTCCTGCTTCTTTCCCGCGCACGTCATCTATCACTAAGTCATTTTGTATCTACATCGAATGGGTGATAGGACGATTCCCGGCACGCGGCTAGTCTGGGTGGATCATGCGCGTTCTGAGATCGATTATGCGGTGGTTCTTTGCCCTACAGGCAATTCCATTGGTAGGGGCAGTCGTTTTCTCACTGCTCAAGCCAAGGCACGCAACGCACGTCGTTTCACTGCGAAGCCACATTTATGCCTGCGCGGTTTTTCTGGTGTTTTCTCTGCCGTTTGTGATGGCGTGGTGGACGACTCGCAAGCCGAGCGCAAAGCGAAACGCCTGGGCCATTGTTGCAAGCCTGATCTACCTTGCAGAGGGCCTGCTGTTTCTTTGGGTCCTCCATCGATTCCCCACCGTATCGCATGGAGCCTCCGCCAGGGACGGACTGCTCTTTGTTGCTATCGGTGTGGCTGGAGTCATACTGTTCTCGCTGCGCGATGCCGCGTCTGCGGCAGAGGTTGCGGCCGTGAAATGCAAGCCCATCGCAGGCGACCGGACCCACCCATTGGTGTATCGCGCATTTACCGCGCTGTCGGTTGTCTTGCAGATCGCGTGCATGGTTCTCTGCTCGCATTGGGCGCGTTCCCACGGGCTGCTGCACCCCGGGCGAATCCCGTGGCTCATTCTGTTTACCATTGCCGTTCTCGCCACATCGGTGCTGCATGAGGGCGGTCACGCGTTGATTGCGTGGGGCTTCCACATGAAGCTGCTGGGCTTCAACGCGGGGCCGATGCAATGGCAGAAGCGCGAGGGCAGATGGAAGTTCAAGTTTGTGCCGGCCGGGTTCATCAGCCTGGGCGGTGCGGTGCGCGTGGTCCCGACCGATGCGAAGCAGCCTCGCATGCACTACCTGTGGACGATCGCCGCAGGCCCGCTCTCGAATCTGATCTTCGGCTCGATCGCTCTCTACCTGTTGCTGTGCATGCACTGGCCGTATTACGAGCAGACGTGGAGGCTGGTGGCCTATACGGCGTCGTTCTGCTACATCGCGGGCATCACAAACCTTCTGCCGTTCATGACGGAAGACGGCGGGTACTCCGATGGAGCGCGCATCCTGCAGATCCTGACCGACAGCCCGCTGGAGGAGTACCACCGCACCATGGACAGCCTTGCCTCCACGCTGGTGACAGAACGACGCTACCGGGACCTGGACATCGAAGCGATCCAACGCGCGGCCAATCAGTTTCCGCAGGAGCGCAGGGGACTGTTTCTACAGTTGTGCGCATCGAACTATTATCTTGACAGCGGACGCATCCGCGAGGCGCGCTCCGCGCTGGACTCCGCCGAGGCGATCTACAACAACAATTCCATCGATCTTCCCGGGCCGCTGCATACCCCGTTCGTCATTGGCCATGCGTATTTGAACCACAACGCCGCGGCCGCACGCACTTGGTGGGAGCGGATGGAGACCAAGAAGTTTGAGCGCAACAATGTCGACTACTGGCTGGCGCAGAGCGCGCTGTTCTGGATCGAAGGCCGCCAGAAAGAGGCCGAGGAGGCATGGCGGAAGGCCGACGCAGCGGCGCAGAAGCTGCCGCCGACCGTCGGCGCTTACGAGTTCGACCGGATGCGTTGCGCCCTTCTGCGCAAGGAACTGGACCATCCATCGGAAGAGCCAATCGTGCCGGTTGCCCCGGTCTTCCGCGTTGCCTCAACACCAGTCGTCCCGGCCACGGCGACCGCACCAATCTTCCGAGTTGCCGCGGAACCAGTCGTCGCGACCACGCCGATTGCCGCAGCCGCTCCGGTCTTCCGAACCGCCCCAACTCCAGCCGCCCAGGTTGTCCAGCTTGTCCCTGCCGCTACGGAAGACAATACACGTTTTGATCTGTTGCAGTTCCTGCGAACCGCCGCGATCGAAAATCTGCGAAACTGATCCGTTGTGGCGGACACGAAGGTTGCGCCAAAGGGACCATTGGGCCGCATCGGGAAATTGATCTTGACCCTTCGATCTGAGTGAGACACTCCAGCTTATGTGTGCGCAATGTAGACGAAGCGCAGGAGGCAGAGCGCGGCCAGCAGGTAGAGCATCCAGTGCTGGCGGCGAGCGCGTCCGGTGGCTAGTTCCAGCGCGGCATAGCTGATGAGGCCGAAGGCGAGGCCGGTGGCTATGGAGCTGGTGAGCGGAATCGTGATGAGAATGAGGAAGGCCGGGATGGCGATGCGCGGAGCGTCCCACTCGATGGCGCCGATGCCGGAGAGCATCATGACGCCAACCAGGATGAGCGCGGGCGCGGTGGCGAAGTCGGGGATGGCGCCGACGACCGGCGCGACAAAGATGGCAGCGAGAAAGAGCAAGCCGGTGACGATGGCGGTGACGCCGGTGCGGCCGCCGGCTGCCACGCCAGACGACGATTCGATGTAGCTTGTGACGGTGGATGTTCCGGTGAGCGCGCCGACGATGGTGGATGAGGCGTCGGCAAAGAAGATACGGTCGAGGCGGGGAATGGTGTGGTCGGGGGCGGTGAGGCCGGCGCGGTCGGTGACGCCGACCAGGGTGCCGATGTTGTCGAAGAGATCGACGAAGAGGAAGACGAAGATGATTTCGAGGGCGTTGATGTGGAGCGCGCCGCGAATGTCGAGATGGAATGCGGTGGCGCGGATGGCCATGGGATTGAAGGTGGAGGGAGCGTACTTTACCTGGTGGAAGAGGATTCCGGCGGCGAGTGTGGCGAGAACGCCGATGAGCATGGCAGCGCGCACGCGGTAGGCCTGAAGTAAGGCGATCAGAAGGATTCCGAAGACGGCGAGCTGCGTGGTGTGCGCGTGCAGGTTGCCCAGAGTGAGGGTGGTGGCGGCGCTGGGGACGATGAGTCCGGAGTTGAGCAGGCCGATGAAGGCGATGAAGAGGCCGATTCCGCCGGCGACCGTTGCGTGGAGCTGGTAGGGGATGGCGGCCAGCAGGCGCTGGCGGATGCCGCCGAGAGTGAGCAGAAGAAAGAGAACTCCGGAGAGGAAGACCGCGCCGAGAGCGGTCTGCCACGGGACGCCCATGCCCTTGACCACGGTGTAGGTGAAGTAGGCGTTGAGGCCCATGCCGGGGGCGAGAGCGAGCGGGTAGTTGGCCAGCGCTCCCATCAGGATGGAGCCGAAGGCCGCGCAGAGGCAGGTGGCGACGGTGACGGCAGCCAGCGGCATCCCGGTGGCGGAGAGGATGGCTGGGTTGACGAAGATGATGTACGCCATGGTGATGAAAGTGGTGATGCCGGCGAGAATCTCGATGCGCCAGGTGGTGTTGTGGGCGGCGAAGCCGAAGTACTGTTCGAGTCGAGCGAGCATAGGATGGGGGCAGCTCCAGAGAAGGATCCGGCAAGACGAGGCCGGAGAAATACAATGAATGGAATCAATCCAGCATAGCGCGAGAGGGGCCGATGACCGCAGAGGATGTGAAGAAAATGCTTGGGCTGGCGTTGCATCCGCGGGAGGGCGGCTGGTACATGCAGACGTACAAGGCGGACGAGCAGATTGCGGCGAAGGCGTTCGCGATGGGACGATACGCAGGCGCGCGGTCTGCCGGGACGGCGATCTATTATCTGCTGGAGCAGGGGACGTTCAGCGAGATGCACCGGCTGCGGTCGGACGAGGTCTTTCACTTTTACGCTGGGGATGCGGTGGAGATGCTGCAACTGGACGAGCAGAGAGGCGGGCGGGTGGTGCGCATTGGCAACCTGCTGGACGAGGGCGAGCAGCCGCAGGCGGTGGTGCGGCGCGGCGTATGGCAGGGATCGCGGGTGGCGGCTGGCGGCGCGTGGGCGCTGCTGGGATGCACGGTGAGCCCCGGCTTCGAGTTCGAGGACTACGAGGCCGGCGAACGCGCCAAGCTGTGTGCCGATTGGCCGGAGTTCCGTGAGCTGATCTGCGAGCTGACTCACCCTGTTTCCAAATCAGCACACTAAGTAGAGGCCGCTGTCGGTGGGGCGGCGGCGCTTCTGCGATTCCATTGCTGTGCCTGTGAAGCTTGGCTATGCCGGGCATCCGTTGGCGTGCCCGCCTGGCCTGCCTATGCGTCTTCTTCCCAACATGGGACGGAATGCGTCGGCGGATAAAGTGTGCCGGGCCACCCGTAGAACTCATGCTTTTGCCATTCCCTCCGATAAACGAATCAAAGCTCGCATCGGCCGGGAGTGGAGGAATGGCACTCACGGGACAGGGCCCATATGCACCACAGGAGAAGGATCGATATGAAGAACATCAAGCATGTATTTGCCGCCTTCATGAAGGACGAGTCGGGCCAGGACCTGATCGAATACGCATTGGTTGCGGGTTTGATCGGACTTGGCGCGGTTGTCGCCATGACCGGGCTCTCGGGCAAGATCAGCAACGCATTCAACACGGTTGGCAACAACCTCACAAACTCTGTGTAACGAGCAGGCAGTCCGCAGAGCGACTGGGAGACGGAGAGTGCGAGCGGTGATGCGGCGCGGAGCGACGCTCTGCCTCACCGCTTACCGCCAATATTGGTTTGCGCCAGTGTGGGCCGGGTGGGCTGTTTCCTTGTGTTGTCCGCATCGCGACCTGGTCCGCGTGACACGCACTGGTGTTCCCCATGGATATTGTTGAGCAGCGACTGATGTTTCTCGGAGGCTCATTGCTGTGCGCGGGCATTGGCTCGATCACTGACGTCCGCGAGCGCAGGATTCCCAACCTGGTGACCGGCCCGGTGATTGCCGCCGGCCTGATGCTGCACGCGATCTGCGGAGGCTGGCGCGGGCTGGGGGATTCGGCGCTTGCCGGAGCGATTGCCGGCGGCATCTTTCTGATTTTTTTCCTGGCTGGAGGCATGGGCGCGGGCGATGTCAAGCTGATGGCCGCGGTGGGATGTTTCGCCGGGACCTCCGCACTGCCTCTAGTGGTGATTGCAACGGCCATCGCAGGAGGGGTGTTTGCGCTGGCCATCGGCATCTATAACCGGCGGCTGGGCGAGACGCTGCGCAACACCGTCGCCCTGCTCCAGCATCATGGACGGCACGGCCTGACGCCGCATCCGGAGCTGACCATGAGCAATACGCGCATGCTTCGCCTGCCGTTTGCGCTGCCGATTGCGGTTGGATGCCTGTTCACTCTCTGCACCCTGGCGTGGGAGGCGCGTCCATGAAGACAAAGCGCATCCTGCTGGCCCTGCTTCTCGCCTTTATCGTCTCCGTAGTATGCACCTGGCTTGTGGCCAAGAAGCTGACCGCTCCGCCCACGGCGCAGAAG
>Ga0187851_10003767_pt1 | contig 12615 bp, 8 predicted proteins | sample June2016WEW_6_10_FD_132997 | JGI IMG/M metagenome (GOLD analysis project Ga0187851, IMG submission 132997) | Peatland microbial communities from SPRUCE experiment site at the Marcell Experimental Forest, Minnesota, USA - June2016WEW_6_10 | ecosystem: Environmental > Terrestrial > Soil > Wetlands... | reverse complement strand
TCATTCAAATTACTTTGAAAAATTAGGTTTTTCTATAGTACCTGTGAAAAGTCCTTTCAAGAAAATAAGGAGCCTGAAAAAACCGGAAGAAATTGAGTCTATAAAGTATGCTCAAATGGCTGGAGAAAAAGCTATGAAAGCAGCGATCGTCCTGATAGCAAAAGCAGAAGAAAGAAAAGGAAACTTGTATCATGAAGGGCAGATACTTACCGGGTCTAAAGTAAAAGCAGTCATTGATCATACATTGCTTGATTTTGGGTGTGAAGCCGAAGGAATTATCGTTTCATGTGGTAGAGATACAGTAAATCCCCATGGTACTACAGATGGTCCTCTCTGGGCAAATGCGCCAATTATCTTGGATATCTTCCCGAGGAGCAAGAGAGAACGTTATTTTGCGGATATGACACGAACAGTACTTCATGGAGTGGCTTCAAAAGAATTAAAAGAAATGTACAAAGCTGTAATCGCAGCTCAGGAAAAAGGGCTTGAAATGATTAAGCCAGGTATATCTACAGCTGATGTACATAATACAGTCTGTGACACATTCGAGAAAAAGGGATATGATACCTACAGAAGCGGTTCAAAAGTTGGATTTATTCATTCCACAGGGCATGGCGTTGGATTGGACGTACATGAACTGCCAACAGTAGGAGAAAATGGGTATATTCTTGAAAAAGGTAACTTAATTACTATAGAACCTGGCCTATACTACCCTCAAACTGGAGGAATCAGACTTGAGGATATGGTGCTTGTCACAGAAAATGGGTATGAGAACCTTACAGGACTAGAAAAAAAATTTACATTATGACGTTTTATAATTTAAAAAGTCTGTCTATGTCTGGAATATAACTTCGCTTTAACCAAAAATTAGCGGTACGATTGTCAGGATCAGATACTTAGACCTTATTATTTCACTCAGGCCAGAAACCTATTACATTCAATTAAGAGATTAACGGTATTAACATGACTGATAATGTGAGCAATAAGCAAGAAATCCTCGAGAAATATAGAGAGGCAGGAAAGATCCTAAAGGTTGTCAGAGACGAGGCCATAGAAATGGTAAGAGTTGGGAATAGCTTGCTAAAAGTTGCAGAACTTGTGGAAAATAGAACTATCGAGTTAGGAGGTAAGCCAGCTTTTCCCTGCAATATTTCGAGAAATGTGGAAGCAGCACATGCAACCCCAATAGCTGGAGACACCGATATATTCGGAAAAGATATGGTGAAGCTGGACCTTGGTGTTCATATAGATGGATACATTGCAGATTCAGCTGTTACTGTTGATTTATCAGGGAACTCCGATATATTAAAAGCAGCCGAAGAAGCTCTTTCTGCAGCAATTAACCTTGCAAAACCAGGGATCACTACAGGACAAATTGGAGCCGCAATAGATGACAGTATTCGCAGCTATGGCTTAAATCCAATAATAAACTTGACAGGTCACGGGCTTTCCCAGTATGAGGCTCACGACGAACCTTCTGTTCCCAACAAGCGTGTTGACGGTGGAGTAATTCTTAGGGAAGGAGATGTGTTTGCAATAGAACCATTTGCGACGGATGGAGCAGGTTTTATTCACGACGGAAGCTGGGCCGAGATATATAGCCTCAGAAGGAAAAAACCTGTCCGTATGCCTGCAGTACGAAATATCTTGAAACAGGTGGAAGAATATAGAGGACTACCTTTTGCAAAACGCTGGCTTGAATCCGATAAATTGGAATTTGCATTAATCCAGCTTGCAAAGGCAGGAATTCTTCAATCTTATCCCGTACTTCTTGAAAGTGCAGGGGGACTTGTAGCCCAGGCGGAGCATACGATAGTGATCACTCAGAACGGCTGTGAAGTTATAACAAAATAGATCTCAACTAGTCTAAAGATATCTGAAAAAGTTCACTTAAAATGAACTCGTTTTTAAGAAAATTTATAAATCTATAAAATTTCCGGGGATTTCCGAGGTTATCTATTTCAGAAATTCCCATGGTTTCAGTTTCCCTAATTTTCTTACAAAGGGTAACTTGCAGTGGAAATTTTGGTTAAATAGAAATTTAATGATAATAAATAAGTGTGTACTAGCCGAAAGTTCTATTTTACATAAAATGTCAAGGGTGAAAAAAATAAACCAAATTAAACGAAACAATATTTTTTAGTGAATGGGCAGTTGCAGTGGAAATGGAGGGGTCAACAAATATGAAAAATAATAGATTAAGTAGCGGATAAATTTTGGAAATAACAAGTATTATTATACTATACGTTTGGCCATGTGCTTTTTTCTCGTCCTAATTTCTATGATATTCAACCTAGTTTTTAATTTACAACGTAAATTGTATCATCACACAAAGTTTTAATATAACTTACATACTCAACAGTTCACCACTAATAATAACTGTTTTAGATCTCACAGAATATTCCTTAAAGATTTTTCTTGCTATGACACTCTTCGTAATCTGAATACTCTTGAAGGAGAATATTTTGGCCTAGCACCAACGAAAAAATGTACATGATCACCATTAGTTCAGATTTCACTAAACTCAAAAAGGTACATTTTACTAATTTTAAAGTGTATTTCAAATAGTTGGTGATGTCGTCGTATTAAAAAAATTACGATAATTTATAAAAACCATGTGAAATTTTATTTTATAGGCAAAATAATATTCATGACGTAGTTCAAGTTTATAGGATAAAAGCAGCTTAAAATATGAATAATTTAGTTAATAGAAGTTCTCAAGTGAATTTCTATCCCCTCAGCGAGCTACGAAAGATTTAATTTGAATAAAAAATAAATTGAAAGTTAATTTATTTGTGTAGATATGTTATCTGACTAATCATGTAGATGTCTTCTCTGGAAAAACGGTTTAGTTTTATAGAGTTCTAATTTTGTTATAAATTCATAAACTTGCCTTATTTATGATCTCCTTATTAAACTTGATCTCTATCCCTTATTTCTACCCTTCGGATTTTTCCACTAATTGTTTTTGGAAGTTCGTCCACAAATTCTATGATACGCGGATACTTGTAGGGAGCAGTGACTTTTTTTACGTGTTCCTGCAACTCTTTTTTAATTGCTTCTCCGGAAGTGTATTCTTTTGTAAGCACAACTGTTGCTTTGATAATCTGCCCCCTTTCATGATCAGGAGCACCTGTAATTGCGCATTCGAGCACTGCAGGGTGCTGGATGAGAGCGCTTTCTACTTCAAAAGGTCCTACTTTATATCCAGAAGTCTTGATAATATCATCAGCTCTTCCCACAAACCATAAGTACCCTTCTTCATCCATCCATGCCATGTCTCCTGTATGATAATAACCATCGTGCCAGGTTTCTTTAGTTTTCTCAGAATCCTTTCCGTAATGGACGAAGAGCCCAGCAGGTTTTCCTTCCTTTGTGTTGATTACAATTTCTCCTTCTTCACCTGCTTCACATAACCTTCCGTCCTTATCCATAAGCTCAATCTTATAACCAGGAGTTGGCTTTCCAATAGATCCTGGTTTTGGTTCCATCCATGGAAAGGTTGCAATAGCAACAGCAGTTTCAGTCTGCCCGTACCCTTCCATGAGCTTTATATCTGTGAATTTAAGGAATCTATTAAACACCTCAGGATTCAGGGGTTCGCCTGCAACAACCGCGTATTTAAGAGTACTGAAATTATACTTAGTCAAGTCTTCCTTGATAAGGAATCGATAGATTGTAGGCGGAGCACAGAAAGTTGTAACGCCGTATTTAGAGGCTTTTTCAAGCATGTTTTTGGCTTCAAATCTGTCGTAGTCATAGACAAAAACCGCACAACCTGCTATCCACTGCCCATAGATTTTGCCCCATACGCATTTTCCCCAGCCGCTATCTGCAACAGTATAATGCAATCCGTTATCTTCGACATTCTGCCAGTATTTTGCAGTGAGAATATGACCCAAAGGGTAGGTAAAGTTATGCTCCACCATTTTTGGGAAACCGGAAGTCCCTGAAGAAAAATAACCAAGACAAATATCATCATTTGTAGTAGCAGACTCACCTGAGGGACGCTCAAAATAAGGGGAAACCCCCTCAAGTTCTTTCCTGAAATCGATCCACTCTTCATTATCTATTTCTCCAACCACTACTTTTTTGAATGGGATATTTCCCCACTGAGAATGGGATTCGTTCACCTGTTCAGGAACTCCATCTTCCGATATGCAAACAATCATTTTCAATCCAGCTTTTTCGATCCGGTACACTATATCTCGTGTTTTGAGCATATGGGTTGCAGGCACAGCAATGGCTCCAAGTTTATGCAACCCCAGGATGCAGTACCAGAACTCATAACGGCTCTTTAAGGTAAGCATTACATAGTCACCTTTCCCGATCCCATGTTTTGCGAAGAAATTTGCAGTTTTATCACTGTAGTACTTGAGGTCTTTGAAAGTGAAGATTCTCTCACTCCCATTATCGTCACACCAAACAATGGCAAGTTTATCAGGAAAATCTCTCGCATAGGCATCTACAACGTCATAGGCAAAATTGAAGTTTTCAGGAACCAGAATTTTAAAATTTTTCTGGAAATCCTCAAAAGATTCAAAATCTATTTTGGAAACAAATTGGCTCAGTAAGGAAGTCATTTTTGACACCAGTTTCATCTACTTGTATGTTCATGCTCTTTGCATTTTGAAAACTAGGGATATTTTGAGTCTCAAAAGTTTTCTGATGAATAATCTTTTACATTAGTTTTCATCTGTTTGATATCAAATTTACATTATAACTGCCAAGAACTTAACGGATTTTCCTCCCATAGATTCCATAGCATGCTCATAATTTGAGTCAAAATAAATTGAATCTCCTTCATTCAGAACAATTTCGTTATTGTGAATATAAACTTTCAAAGTACCCTCGAGTACATAATTGAACTCCTGTCCCGGGTGGGAGTTTGTTTCAGGCATCATCTCCTGAGGTTTGGGTTCAACTGAGACTATGAAAAACTCGGCTTTTTTATGGATGAATTTCTCAGCCAGGTTCTTGTATCGGTACTGCTTTCTTCTTTCAACGCTTGCCCCTTTTTTATCCCTTGTGACGGTAAAAATATTCATATGTGGTTCTTCCCCTGTCAGGAGAACAGTCATGTCTATGTGCAGCTTGTGTGCAATTTCAAAAATAATACTTACCGGGAAATCTTCAATTCCACTTTCATATTTATTGTAAGTCTCATCGGATATCTGCAGATATTCTGCCATTTCTTTGACCGGGATCTCTGAAAGTTCCCGTAGTTCACGAACTCTATCCGCGATTTCCTTGATTCTTTCCTGCATGATGCATCTTCTCCAGCTTGATTTTTTAGAATTGACTTGAAGATTTCTTAAAAAACCTTTATGCTCTACCAGGCTTATTATTTTATTCGAAGGAAAATTTTTCTTCCAGAATCTTTGAAATTATCATTAATATGGGTTATTATTTCACATTTAATTACTCAAAATATAAACTACTAGAAATAAGGAAAGTACGAGATAAATGGAATAATGAGATATAGTTTTCCACACAAAATATCAAACTTTATAAAAAAATAGGCATATTTGCGACTAAATCTAAAAAAAATATTGTTGAATAAAATATTTCTCCTGAAAACTTGATTTCCTGAAAACTTGATTAGTACACAGGGATGAACAAAATACCATCGACAGTTCCAATTTACATTTAATTTTTTTTATTTTCTGTTTCATTATTCTTTTATTTTAAAGACAGCTTCCGTTATCCTTGAATAAATCTTTTAATTTCAATGTCACCAACTGATAGAAATTCTAACAAAAAGCTCTACAAAAAATCTTTAAACTCACTCTTTGAACAGTAGTTACAAAAATTTTTTCTGCTTTGAACATCTTTTTAATTACTGCATAAATTCTTTTCCCTGAAATTTTTTGAGCATAATTCTCTTTCTTTAATAAATCTCTTATTCTCAGAAGATGTTCTTTTATTGTTCTTTCCATTTTACATTATAACATGTTGATTTTGCTCAAAAGTATCCTCTGTATTTGTAAATCACTTGATTTTTTCGGAGAACTCATTTTTGCATGTCTATAATTTGATTGGATAAAAGTAGCTTACAGAATAATTCTCGTTTTTATTTTCAAACCAAGGCAATTAATTTTGTTTCGAAACTATCCCTATATTTCTTATTCTTTGCGGTGATCAATAATTTTTTTCTGGATGAATAGACGTGATAATCCGATCAATATATTGTTTCTCAAATTCAAAGTCTTAAATACAATTTTATTGCTTTAAAAATGTATTTTAAAAATAATGATTGCGTCAGCTCCATATATTATCTGATTTTGATATTTGAAAGCTTCTGTTTTATAGTCCCCAAAGTAACAATTAACACTTTAAAAATTTACAAAAAAAACGTACTTTCAATCTACCAAAAATCGATTTGTTGAAATATATTTTGACGCACTAGATACTTCTAATTATTAACTGATTGAAAAAACAAAAACAGAATTAATAGCAGGTAGTTGAAGAAACTAAGCCCATGAAAATTTGCTTAATGTATAGAAACAAAAATAACTATAAATATGAGATATTTTCAAGCAGAATAGTTACAATAATATATTTCTAAGCGAGCATAGGCATCTTTTTACTAAACTTAAACACAAAATTAAAAACAGAAAGAAACGATAAAACTGCTTTTATTTTCTTTTTCCATGGTTTCCCATGATTTTTGTGGTTAAATTTACATTTTGTGATTCGTGGATAGATATATTCTACTTTCCACATATGTACACAAGGATTCCGTCCATTATCATAGTGGTCAAATTGGCAAGCGTATTAAACATCCGTATAAGTCTGAAGCATATAGATTTATTGGGAATTATGTATGATTGTACTTCAGAATGCTATAATATTGAATTTTCTATAAGCGATCATAAAAAGTGAAAGTAGGATGTATTGATGAAGTTTTTTATAAACTATTGAGGAAAATTGTAAATTAATAAGAATAGGCATTCAAATTACAGTGAATAGAATTATTGTTACAACACTTATTAACTTTTGTTAGGGGTAATTATATTAAAGAATGAACCAAATGAAGTAATTATTTAGGTATCAAAACTGTCCAGAATTAGAGTAAATTGATCCCCAAGAATTGACCCATAAATATTAATTAGAAAGCTAATGATATTATATTCTTCTATCAAAATAGTCACCAAATTCTTTTATAGGAATAAATTTAAAGTGAAATCATAATAATAAAGACTAAAAAATGCAACTGCAGAAAGATATGATATTCCTGCAAGTAGTTACCCTTAGATTATTATCTGCTTGCGATTAAACTTTTCTATAGCTGGTTATTTTATGTGGATAACTGAATTATTTATGCTACAAATTCAATCTGGTAGTTGATATGAGTCATTGGAAACTGCGAGCAAGAGAATATCTTTAAATTTCTATATAAATTATGAGTATGTATCCATTCTTTTGAAATTCGTCATCTCTGGACAAGACCTACAATTTTTTAAGTAATGTATTCTCATCCAATATTCTTAATTAGTCATAGCAGAGAGATTGATAATGTATATACCTAAATTACAGATCACCATAACAGTGACTCTAACTACAATTTCCACACGTCATATTAGGAGTCGATATATTCTATGAACAAACTTTTGGCCGGATCCGCAGAAAATTATATTTCTGTTGAGAAGTCTAAATCCTCTGATCCTCCGATTAACATACAAAGAAAAAATGAAATTTCTTTCCCCTCATCTGCAATAGAACCCAGGGATACTGAAGCAAAATCGAATATAACCTCTGATTTTTTTGCAGAGACGCTTCCGGACTCATCTTTGGAAATCTCAATTCCTTTGCTTTATCAGTTCCCAGGTGAGTGCGAGGATGAATGTCACTCTTCAAAAATTGTGCTCATAGGGACAGCTCATGTTTCAGAAAAGAGTGTCGATGAAGTTAGAGCCGCTATCAAAAATCTGAAACCAGATATAGTTGCTGTCGAGCTCTGCAGGGGGCGCTATGATTCCATAAAAGGAAATGTCCAGGAAAACCAGGTTCCGATCAAGGATATTCTTTTTGAAGGAAAAATCTACTACTACACCATCCAATGGGTGCTTGCCTATATGCAGAAAAAGATAGGTGAAGACATGGGCGTAAAACCAGGCGCTGAGATGCTTGCTGCTATCGAGGAAGCCGAGACTTCAGGATCTAAAGTTGCTTTAATTGACCGAGATATCCAGGTGACTCTTCAGCGATTTTGGAGAAAGATGAAATTCCTGGAGAAAATCAGGATGATTATCTCCCTGCTCGATGGTTTTATAGGAATTGGAAAAGGACATGAGATAGACATCGATCAAATAACAGAACAGGATGTTGTAACTACCCTTGTAAATGAACTCAGGAGTTTTGCCCCTACAGCAGCAGAGGTGTTAATTGATGAACGGGACGCATATCTTGCAGGAAATATACTCAATATCGCTGCAGGTGGAAACAAAACTGTCGTTGTGGTGATAGGAGCAGGGCACAAACCTGGAATAATTAAATATCTTAAATATCCGAAAAGTATCCCTCCCTTCAATACTCTTATAGAAATTCCGAAGAAACGTTTCGACATTATTAAAGCTATTGGCTTTATTTTTGTCGGACTTATAATTGTATTTTTATTTTATTACTCATTTAAATCTTTCTGAGGAAGCTTTTTGATACTCTAAACCAAACAAGGAAACTAATAATTTCGTTAATCATCTAATTTTGTTAGGTCAGATAAAGTGATTTGGAGTATTGGATTAAGAAATAATAAGGTTCTTCATTATTTCGAGTGGGTATTTTAAATCACTTTCCAAATGTGGCAAAATAAATGTGATATTCTGAAATAGTTATTTATGGAGATCACATTTATTATCGATGTTTATTTTTTTGTATAGTTACTTTTCAACTGGAACATTATTTTCAACCCACAAAAAACGGCGGAGAGTCGATATAATATATATCGGATTTATTCACTTGAGATATTAAAGTAGTACATTATACCTCCGACTGTTTAAATGGTGAATTGACCACAATGTTCTGTTGCAGTTAATTTTGTACTTTAAGTGCGTAAGTCCTAATTGAGTCGTTTGTGTCGCCAGGAAAATAAAGGATGGAACTGCTCTCCAAATTTGTAGAGCAAACTTTGATGACTTTGGTTTCAAGCTGCAGAATTGCAACTCTGCATTCTGAATAATTTTCATCAGATCCGAACTTGGTAGTAACCTCCTTTTTCAAAGAAGATATATTGCACTGGTTTCACAAAAATTCTCCATTGTATTCATTGATATGAAATTAGGGTAGATTGTTGATTTTAGAGTTGGTGTTTGAATTCTGAGACTATTTTTTGGTCCAAATAGATAGCATGAAAACAAGAAAATTTTTTAATCGATGACTAATGAATTCAACTTTAATTATTTTAATAGCGCATTAAGTCTACTTATTGTGGGCTAATAATGATAGATGCACAAAAATTATAGAAAACTACAAATTAACAGAAGGTATAATAGTGGATTCAAAAACACACGACTAATAGTGGAGATACTGTATTTTGCTTTCTTCAATATATTTATTGTAAATTTTGGTATATGTCAAGAGAGCATCTACAAATATAAACATGTGTAAAGTATTGCCTCCTTCTTTGAAACCGAAGCTGCAAAGAATATTATTTCAGGAATGCTCAAAGGCTTTGAGAGCACTTTTTTATCTACAGTGTGATTATTAGTAGAGATTCTCGTCTCAGATTTTATAGTTGGTGGACCAGCAGATCCTGGAATAGGGATCTACAGGGTTGCTATTTTATCCATAGTAATGCTCTCAACCGCAGGAACTATCGTTTTTTAGGACTTCTAATGCTCTATTAATGACGATTCCGCCGGGATTGTTAAATAGCAAGGCCTCCAGCTCAGATCAGTAGAATTACAAATGGCCTTGATGCAATAAGAAATGCCACAAAAGCAGCCACTAAAGTGTGTGCTATACGTTTTGCTGCTCTCGGCTAACTTGCTCGGCACTTCCCCTAAAATAATTTCTCATACATAAATTCGGTTTTACCCAAGTAAAGATGTGCTGTATAGGAATCCACATGCTCCCAATAATTTGAATCCCTTTAGCAAACTTCGTTTGTAATCCACAAATAGCAATGACAATTTTCATCTGCAAGTTTGGATCCAGGATATTTCAATAGATCTTTAAATGGAATCGTTGCATAATAGTGCTTGCTCTTCCCATTGGGGGGGATTATTTTTATTGCATTTAATTTCATGTAATCGGTCACAAGTAATATATTTCCACATTTAACGGGATGATTGGGTTTATAGGCTCATGGGCAAAAATAATGAGATTTTCATTTTTGTGGTGGAGCTGAAGTTTCCCAAAAATTAGTGATACAATCATTAATCAGATTTGTTGATTACCACAGGGCACGACTAAAAATTTAAAAAAATTTAATTTAATTAGATTGTATTGATAATAGTTTTATATCAGGCTTTAAAGTTTAGAATTTAATCTAAGGTTAAATGTTATTGCTTTTTTAGGAAAAAGTTAATGCTAAATTCTGAAAACTTCAGAATCGATAAAAAAATCATTATTAATATCTAATTGTTCTTTGACTGAAAATAATTCTATGCGGTGTTATTTTTCGTTTAGAAAATATTGTTTTGTATAATTATATTTAATTGACCTTTGACTGAAAATAATTCTATGCGGTGTTATTTTTCGTTTAGAAAATATTGTTTGTATAATTATATTTAATTGACCTTTACTGGAACTAATTTTATGCGGTGTTATTTTTCGTTTGGAAATTATTTTTCGAGTAGTTAAATAAAAAAACTATGAAAAACAATTAATTATGGACTTTGATAAATACTAAATTTTATTATAGTCTTATGAATGTTATATATGGCTGTGAAAATTCGGGGTTTATCGAAATTCTCTTAATATGCTATAATAATTCATAGCGTGTTATGATGTATTTACAATAGGTAGTAAATCTATTAAATGGATTCAAAAGATTGAAATTCTGTGAATAACGGCGCAAATAAATCAAAATAATAAGTTGCTTCAATTTTATGATTCCCAATTTGAATCCTATCGCAAAAAATTTCGAACTCGAAAATAATTTTAAAACCGGTCTCACAGGCCTAAAGGGATTCGCTAATCTACAGGGACCTGCGGTCTTCCAGGTCGTACAACCAGATTCGACAGTTGCTGAATAAGGTGCTCTGGTTGATGTTTCTGTTAAAATCAAGCCAGGAGAAGGTCGTGTGCTCGTCCAGACAGCTCCTCTCATGGGTGTACTTTTCCAGGATGCAGGAAACACCGCAGTCTTATTAGCTGAGAATAAAATTGGGAAATCACTTTCGAAAAGTGATGTTATATTCAATATTAATGCTAAAAATCAAATTCCGCTTATTGAAGGCTCCAGTGTAGGTGCTCTCATGACTCTTATCCTCATTTCTGCAATCAATAGCAATATCAAATCAATAACAGCATTATTCTTACAGGTACTATTGATAGCAAAGGTAAATTGGCGCGATAGGTGGAGTGCTCGAAAAAGCCAAGGCAGCAAAAGCTGGAGGGGAAAAACTATTCCTAATCCCCAGGGAAAACAGCGAGCTTGTTATGTATAAATACGTGGAACTAAATTTTGGTGGTCTTACTTTTGTTGAGAAAGCACCGGAAATCGTGAATGTTAAAGGGTATATCGAGAAAAATGTGAGGATAAGGATCGAATACGTAGATATTATTGACAATGTGTTGAATCATGAAAAGTGAAGTAGGTTATTTATAGAGTTCTATTTAATTTTGTTGCAATCTTTAATAATTTCTCTGAAATTTTTCATTTGAATGGCTTCGTACATATGAGAGACCATGTACTCGTTTTTAAGTTGAATTGTATTTAGATTTGCTACAAGAAACTTCTTATGAATCAGCCATAGACATCTTCGATTGTCTCAAAATAATTAATAAATTTACGCATTTGAAGTCTAAAATCTAGTAGAATAACCTAGAAGGTTAATGAATGCTTAGATACCTATTTAATAACTGAATTCAAAGAGTTCTGCACACAGATTTTCACACAAAAAAACTATGCAGCAGTGAAATAACTTAATATAATAACTGTGATAAATGTATACCATTATAAAAATATTTATTTGAAACTATAAATACATATAAACTCCAATAAACTTCCTATTTTCATGAGTTATTTGGATACCACTTATAAGCCTATGACGAAAGTCTTCAATTTATCAAAATTCTCTATAATTTATTTTAGATCAGTCTTGTGGCTCATACTTTTTCCTTATAATCATGACAGGCATCTTCGAGTGCCGGACCAAATTTCCTGCTATGCTGCCCAGAAGTATCACTGTATAACACTGTCTTTCCATAAGTGCCCATAGTAGCAATATCTATTTTCCTCCTTGGAATACCGGATCAATTCGTCGGAGGGATTTTCTCAAGCATGACTGATTTTAGGTTGATCCCTTTTACCTCTCCGAACTTTTTAGATAATCTTCAGCCTGTTTCCCTTGGTTTTTCAATGTTTTATGTATCAATTCTCAACCTCCACCCCTAGTAGATAAGCTGGCTGTTGATATCACATTGACTGCCTAAACCGTCCCCCACTTA
>Ga0187851_10003766_pt1 | contig 12616 bp, 10 predicted proteins | sample June2016WEW_6_10_FD_132997 | JGI IMG/M metagenome (GOLD analysis project Ga0187851, IMG submission 132997) | Peatland microbial communities from SPRUCE experiment site at the Marcell Experimental Forest, Minnesota, USA - June2016WEW_6_10 | ecosystem: Environmental > Terrestrial > Soil >... | reverse complement strand
GGACCTGTGGGTCCGGCGGCCCGGCCGCGGCGCTGTTCATGAGGCCCCGATCATGAGGCCGCCGCCGGGCGGCCGGGACTTCCTGCCGCCGGGCGGCCGGGACTTCCTCCCGCCGGGTGGCCAGGACGGCCCGCCACGGGCGGGCGGCAGCACTCGGCGGAGCCACAACCCGGGGAGCCCGGCCCTGCCGCGGGAAACCGGCCGTCCTGCCGTTCGCTGACCAGCGCGGTGATCATCGACACGAAGCGCGGATCGGGGCCCGGGGTGGCCGCCCGGGCCAGGGGCAGCCCGAGGCGCGCGGCCAGCTGGGCCGCCTCGACGTCGAGATCGTGCACGACCTCCATGTGGTCGGTGATGAACCCGACCGGGACCAGGACCGCGCCCGGCGCCCCGTCCCGGGCCAGCTCCTCCAGGTAGTCGCAGACGTCGGGGCCGAGCCAGGGCTGCGAGGGCGGCCCGCTGCGGCTCTGGTAGACCAGCCGCCAGGGGTGCCTGCCGCCAGCCGCGGCATTGACCCGGTCCGCGACGAGCCCGGCCGCCTCGGCCAGCTGCGCCGGGTAGCGCCCGCCAGGCGGCGCGCCGCTGGCCGCGGCCATGGCCTCCGGCATGCTGTGCGCCGTGAACACGAGGGGAACGTCCGCGCGGACCTCGCCCGGCAGCGTCTCGATGGCCCGCAGGGTGGCGTCCGCGAAAGGCTCGATGAAGCCGGGATGGTTGTAGAAGTGCCGGATCTTGTCGATCTGGGGAGCGCCCGGGCCGACCTCGGCCCGGGCCCGCTCGATGTCTTCAAGGTACTGCCGGCAGCTCGAGTAGGACCCGTAGGCCGAGGTGACGAAGGCCAGCGCACGCCGCACCCCGGCGGCGGCCATCTCGGCCACGGTCGTGGTGAGGTAAGGGTCCCAGTTCCGGTTGCCCCAGTAGATCGGCAGATCCACCCCGGCCGTGGCGAAATCCTTGCCGATCGCGGCGATCAGGTCCCGGCACTGCTGGTTGATCGGGCTTACCCCGCCCACCGCGTAGTAGTGCTCGGCCACCGCCTCCAGCCGCTCGGGGGGGATGCCGCGGCCGCGGGTCACGTTCTGCAGGAACGGCATGACATCGTCCGGTGCCTCCGGGCCGCCGAAGGACACCAGGAGGAACGCGTCGTAACCCGGCATGCCTCTATCCAACCAGGCCGGTGCGGATGGCCGGGCAGCGCTGGCCGGGCCGGGGCTGGCTGGCCGGGCCGGGGCTAGCTGGCCGGGGGGGGCGGACCGGGCGGACCGGGCCTGGTGGCCGCGGGCTGGGCCGGCGCTCGCGCCCGGGGCGGTCCCGGCCGTCCTGGTCAGCCGTAGTCGCGGGCGTACGCCTGGGCCAGCCCGAGCACCTCGTTGACATACCAGGTGGCGTGGTTGTAGGCGAAGATGGCCCCGCGCAGCCCGCTGGCCGATCCCGCCCCGGCCGCGCACAGCAGCCGGGCCGCCGCCGGAACCGCGTCGAACGGGTCATTGATCTCCGGCGTCCCGGTCTCACCGAACGCCGTGATCCCCCATTCCCGCCAGGTCGAGGGGAGGAACTGCATGGGGCCGAGCGCCCCCGCGCTGGACGGGCCATCGTTGCTGCCGTCGCCGCTCTCGATCTGCCCGATGGCGGCCAGCACCGTCCAGGACATGCCGGGACAGTACCGGGCCGCCGACGCCTGGAACAGCGTCAGGTAGTTCGAGGGGCGGCTGCTGCCCGCCGACGTGTCCAGCGGCAGCCGTTGCTGCGCCGGGCGCAGGCTGGTCACGGTGGCGGACTTGCCCGCGATGCTCCGCACCGCCTTGATCAGCCTCGTCATGCTGGCCCCGGGCGCGTTGACCAGTGCCAGCACCCCCGGCACCAGGCCAAGCTGAGCCGAGGACCGGCTGCTGACCAGGGCATCGATACCCGAGATGCCCAGCGGTGCTGACCCACCGAAGGCCAGCTGCTCCTGGCCTGCCCCGGTGATCAGGTACTTGGTGCCCGGGTGCAGATTGCGCCGCCCGGCCAGCGTGTCCGAGGTCACGAAGCGGCCCCGCCCGAGAGCCGTCCACAGGCGCTGATCCGTCGCGGTGGCCAGCGGCGTCCAGGACCGGAATTGCTGCGGATTCACGCCGAGGACGTTCACCTGATGACCGTTGAGCTTGATGGCGGCACCGTCCGCGGTGACCACCTGGCGGACCCCGGCCGCGGCGGACAGCTCGGCCCGCTGCCGCGCGGACAGGCCGGACGGCTCGATCACGAGCAGGTCCGGCGAGATGACGGTGTGGACGCCGCTGGTGGTGGCGCTAGCCGGCGCCGTGGCTGACGGGCTGGCGGACGGCGTCGCGGCCGGGCCGGGTCCCGTGGGCGCGGGACGCATGGCCGTGGTGCCGGCCAGCAGAAGGATGACCGCCCCGCCTGACGCCAGGGCCCGCACTGCGGGCCTGCCGACGGCAGTGGACGGCGCCGTGCGCCGTTGCGGGCGTCTCATCGCGTCTATAACCATATAAGTGACACGGGGGCTGGCTGAAGACCGGCCGCCCCCGGAGCCGGAAAAGCGGCACGGCTACGGTTTTGCGGTAAGAGGTAACTTATGGGGCTTCTGATCTGGCCTGGGCCGGGCCGGGCGCCCCTCAGATAGGGTCCGGGCATGGTCCTCGCCGCACCCCGCTGGCAGAACTGGGCGGGCAACCAGACCGCCGTCCCGCAGCGGGTCATCACGCCGCGCTCCGCCGAGGATGTCGCCGAGGCGGTCACGCTGGCCACGGCGGACGGGCTGACCGTGCGGATGACGGGATCCGGTCACTCCTTCACCCCGGCCGCGGTAACCACCGGGGTCATGCTGCGTCCCGGCGGGCTGCGGGCCGTCCGGGCGGTGGACGCAGCAGCCGGTGAGGTCACGGTCGAGGCCGGCTGCCGTCTCCGGGACCTCAACGAGCAGTTGCACGCCAGGGGGCTGGCCCTGGCGAACATGGGGGACATCCAGGAGCAGACGGCCGCCGGGGCGATCCAGACCGGCACCCACGGCACCGGCCGGGACCTGGGCGGCATCGCCATGCAGGTGACCGCGCTGGAGCTGGTGCTGGCTGACGGCAGCATCGTGTCCTGCTCTGCGGACCGCGCCGCGGAGCTGTTCCAGGCGGCCCGGATCGGCCTGGGAGCGCTCGGCGTGCTGACCGCGGTGACCTTCCGGGTCATCCCGGCCTTCCTGCTCACCGCTGTCGAGGAACCGATGAGCTGGGCCGAGGTCATCGCCCGGCTGGAGGAGCTGACCAGCGACAACGAGCATTTCGAGTTCTACTGGTTCCCGCACACCGACGGCTGCCTCACCAAGCGGAACAACCGCAGCGACGGCCGGGCCCGGCCGCTGCCCCGGTGGCGCCATCAGCTCGACGACGAGTTCCTCTCCAACACCGTGTTCGGTGCCACCTGCCGTCTCGGCCAGCGCTATCCCGCCGTCATCCCCGCCATCAACGGCATCGCCGGCAAGGCGCTAGGCGCGCGGACCTACACCGACGCCGCCTACCGGGTGTTCACCAGCCCCCGGCGGGTGCGGTTCAAGGAGCAGGAGTACGCGATCCCGCGCGAGCACCTGGCCGAGGCGCTCACCGCGGTCCGCGGCCTGTTCGCCCGGCACGACTGGCGGATCAGCTTCCCCATCGAGGTCCGGGTGGCCCCCGGCGACGATGTCTGGCTGTCCACGGCCTACGGCCGGAGTACCGCCTACATCGCGATCCATGTCTTCCACACTGCGCCGCACGAGGATTATTTCCGCGAGGTGGAGGCGGTGATGACCGCTGTGGGCGGCCGCCCGCACTGGGGGAAACTCCACACCAGGGATGCGGCCTACCTGCGCCGCGCCTACCCCCGGTTCGCGGATTTCGTCACGCTGCGGGACGAACTCGACCCAGCCCGCCGGTTCGGCAATCCTTACCTGGAACAGGTGCTGGGTTCTTAGCTCAGCCTGATCCGGGGATACGGCCGGAACCGGGCCGGCGGACAATTCTTGCCATGGGGAATGCAGCGAACCGGTCCGGAGCAGGCTACCCTCCGAACATGAGTCGGGAAGCCTGGCCCGGCACTGCTCCAAGGGGATCTGTGCCAGACGGAAACGCTGGAAAGCCACCGAACGCCCATAACGGCACCCCGGCCAGCCTGCGAGCCGCCGCCGCGCGGTCCCGTCGGCCCTCTCTGGGCGGCGGCGCACCCGCCCGGGACCGTGAGCTGCGTGCCCAGGGCCGCCAGACGGTCCACAAGCTGCTGGACGCGGGCCTGGCCGAGTTCGACGAACGCGGCTTCCAGGCCGTCCGGGTCGACGACGTGGTACGCCGGGCCAAGATCTCGCACGGCACCTTCTACCTGTACTTCGCCAACAAGGAAGACCTGTTCAAGGCGCTGCTCTCGGACGCACTCGTGGACATGGCCGCGCTCACGGACGAGTTCCCCGTGGTCACCCGGAACGAGGCCGGGCAGGCCGCACTGCGCCGCTGGGTCAGCGCCTTCTGCGACACCTACGCCGCCCACGCTTCGGTGATCCGGATCCTCAGCCAGGCCGAGATCGTCGGCGAGGAAGTCTGGGGCGACGGGCTGCAGGTCATGTTCAAGCTCTCCGAGGCCATCACCCAGGGCATGACGGCCGCGGCTGACGCCGCCGGGCAGGAGACACCCGCGGGGCACGCCGAGCTGACCGCGCTGGCGCTGCTCATGATGATCGAGCGGATCAACTACCTGCTCACGGTCGAGGTCCGGCTGCCCAGGGAAGAGATGGTTGACCGGCTGACCGCTATCATCTTCGCGGCCTTCCACTACTCCTGACCCCGCCGCCATGACGGCGACGCAGGCGCTGGCGCTGCTACTGCTCATCGTGGGTTCCTGCGCCATCGCGGCCGTGGCCCGCAGGCGCGGCGTGGGCGCGCCGATCCTGCTGGTGCTCACCGGGCTCGCCGCGTCCTACGTCCCCGGGGTGCCGGAGTTCCGGCTCAACCCCGAACTGGTCCTGTTCGCGGTGCTGCCGCCGCTCGTCTACGCCACCGCGCTGGAGAGCTCGTACCTGAACCTGCGCGACAACGTGCGGACGCTCGCCCTGCTGTCGGTCGGCCTGGTGCTGTTCACCGCCCTGGTGGTGGGCGGCGTGGCCCGGCTCGACGTGCCCGGGCTGCCGCTGGCCGCCGCGATCACCCTGGGCGCGATCCTCGCCCCAACCGACGCGGTCACCACGGCGAGCATCGGCCGGCGGCTGCACCTGCCGAGGCGGCTGCTGACCGTCATCACCGGCGAGAGCATGCTCAACGACGGAACCGCGCTCACCCTGTACGCGGTCGCGGTAAGCGCGGCCTCCGCGACCGTGGCCACTCCTTCCCCGCTGAGCGCGGTGAGCAGCCTGATCCTCATCAGCGCGGGCGGGGTCGCCGTGGGCGTGGTGCTCGGCGTCCTCATCCACCGGCTCCGGATGCGGCTGCGCGACCCGCTGGTGGAGAGCGCGCTGTCGCTCCTCACCCCGTTCGCCGCCTACCTGGCGGCCGACTCTCTGCACGTGTCCGGGGTCCTGGCCGTCGTGGTCACGGGCCTGTACCTCGGCCACCACGGCGGCCAGGCGCACTTCGCCACCCGGCTGCAGGACATGGCCCTGTGGCGGGTCGCGACGTTCGTGCTCGAATCGGTGGCGTTCGCGCTGATCGGCCTCCAGCTGCGGCCGGTGCTGCAGGACCTGGGCAGCCGGAACCCGGCCCGGCTGGCCGCCGAGGCCGCCGTCGTGCTCGGCGCGGTCATCGTGGCCCGCATCGTGTGGGTGTTCCCCTCCATCTACCTGCCCCGGTGGCTGGTGCCCCGGATCCGGGCGGAGGATCCGGCGCCCCCCTGGCAGGCCACGTTCGTGCTGTCCTGGGCGGGCCTGCGCGGCGTCATCTCCCTCGCCGCCGCGGCCGCGCTGTCCTCGGGCGTGCCCCAGCGCAACCTGCTGGTCTTCCTCACGTTCACCACCGTGCTCGGCACGCTGCTGGTCCAGGGCCTCACGCTGCCGTGGCTGATCCGCTGGCTCGGGGTGCAGGCCGGGCCGGACGAGGAGCGCGCCGACGTGGTGGCGCAGGCCGCCGCGCAGCAGTCCGCCTCCCAGGTGGGGCTGCGGCGGCTGGACGAGCTAGCCGCCGCGGACCCCCGCGGCGCACCCGCCGAGGTGGTGCAGCGGCTGCGCCAGCTGGCCGAATACCGGCAGGCGGGGGCCTGGGAGCGGCTGCCTTCCAGCGAGCCCGGCGAGGAAAGCGGGCCGACGCCGTCGGCCGCCTTCCGGCGGCTGCGCCGCGAGATGACCACCGCCGAGCGGGCCGAATTCATCCGGCTGCGCGACGAGCGCCAGATCGACGACGAGGTGCTCGACGAGGTGCTGCACCACCTGGACCTGGAAGAGGCCATGCTGTCCCGGGACGAGTGGGACGCGGCCGGGAGCGATTCCGATCCCGGGACCGGCACCCCCGTCACCGGCTGACGTGCGGGGCGGCATCGACCGGAGCCGGGCATAGCCCGCCAGCGGGCAGAATCGAAGGGTGCGATTCCATACCGAGAACCTCCCGGCCCATGATCTGACCTACAGCGACGTGTTCCTGGTCCCGGGCCGGTCGGCGGTGACGTCCCGGCTCGACGTGAACCTCGCGACCCACGACGGCAGCGGCACCACGATTCCCCTCGTGGTGGCCAACATGACCGCGGTGTCCGGCCGCCGGATGGCTGAGACCGCGGCCCGCCGCGGGGGCCTGGCCATCCTGCCCCAGGACATCCCGGCCGACGTGGTCGCCGAGGTGGTGGCCTGGGTGAAGAGCCGCGACCTGGTGCACGACACGCCGATCACGCTGGCCCCCGGGGACACTACCGGCCAGGCACTCGGCCTGCTGCCCAAGCGGGCGCACGGCGGCGTGATCGTGGTCGAGGACGGGCGCCCCGTCGGCGTCGTGACCGAGTCGGACTGCACCGGCGTCGACAGGTTCACCCAGCTGCGCGTCGTGATGTCCACCGAGCTGCTCACCCTTCCGGCGGGCACCGACCCGCAGCGCGCGTTCACCCTGCTGCAGGACGGGCGGCACCGGCTGGCACCGGTAGTGGACGCCCACGGCCGCTGCGTGGGCATTCTGACCCGGACGGGGGCGCTCCGCGCGACTCTGTACGACCCGGCCACCGACGCCAGCGGGCGGCTGCGCATCGGGGCCGCGCTCGGCATCAACGGCGACGTGGCGGCCAAGGCCAAGCTGCTCCTCGACGCCGGGGCGGACGTCCTGGTAGTGGACACCGCGCATGGCCACCAGGAGAAGATGATCAGCGCGCTGCGCGCGGTCCGGGGGGTCAGCCCGGACGTGCCGGTCGCCGCCGGGAACGTGGTCACCGCGGCGGGTGTCACCGACCTGGTCGCGGCGGGCGCAGACATCGTGAAGGTCGGGGTCGGGCCGGGCGCGATGTGCACCACCCGGATGATGACCGGGGTCGGCCGGCCCCAGTTCAGCGCCGTCCTGGAATGCGCGGCACAGGCCCGGAAGCTGGGCGCGCACGTCTGGGCCGATGGCGGCATCCGCCATCCCCGGGACGTGGCGCTCGCGCTGGCCGCCGGGGCGTCCAATGTGATGATCGGCTCCTGGTTCGCGGGCACCTACGAGTCGCCGGGCGACGTGTTCCGCGACCCGGATGGCCGCCTGTACAAGGAAAGCTTCGGCATGGCCTCGGCCCGGGCCGTGCGGCTGCGCAGCTCCCGCGATTCCTCGTTCGACCGGGCCCGCAAGGAGCTGTTCGAGGAGGGAATTTCCACCGCGCGGATGTTCCTGGACCCGCAGCGCCCCGGAGTGGAGGACCTGATCGACGCGATTACGGCCGGCCTGCGCAGCGCCTGCACCTACGCTGGCGCCTCCGATCTGGACGAACTGCACCAGCGTGCGACGGTCGGGGTGCAGAGCGCAGCCGGCTACAGCGAAGGAATGCCGCTTCCCACGAGCTGGTAAAGCCCTGGGATCGCGCCGCTGGAGGCGGTGCGGGCCTGGCCAGGGTGGGTAATCTCGGGCCGACCCATGGAGGGAATGTGCGGGGCAGGCTGGCGCTGGTGGGCATCATCGCGTTCGCGGTGATCCTCGGCAGCTACCTGGCCTACATGGCCGGCCACCCCTATAACTGGACGCTGGATCCGGTCGATCTGGGCGTCTACCGCTCGGGCGGCCTCATCGTGCGGCACGTCCCGCCCTTGTACGATCCGCACCTGGCCGCGCCGCTGTATGACTGGCGTGGCTATGCCGACCTGCACCTGAAGTTCACCTACCCGCCGTTCGCCGCGGTTGTCTTCGCGCTCGTCACCTTCATCCCGTGGCGAGTGCTGCCCGGTATCAGCGTGGTGGTCAACCTCACGGCGCTGGTCGCCGCGCTGTGGTTCACGTTCGGCGGGCTCGGCTACCGCCGCGGCCTGACCCGGCTTGGCGCGACGCTGCTGACCGCGGCCGCGGTGCTGTGGACCGAGCCGGTGCTCCGCACCATCTACCTCGGCCAGGTGAACCTGCTGCTGATGGCACTGATCATCTGGGACCTGTGCCAGCCCGGCACACGCCGGTCCGGGGCCAGCCGCTGGTGGAAGGGAGCGGGCGTTGGCGTGGCCGCCGGGATCAAGCTGGTGCCGCTCATCTTCATCCCGTACCTGCTGCTGACCAGGAGGTTCCGGGCGGCCGCGGTGGCCTGCGCGGTCTTCGCCGCCACCGTGGCGGCCCCGTTCCTGGTCGTGCCCGCTGATTCGGCCCGGTGGTGGCTGGGCGGCCTGTTCTTCAACGGGGGCCGGACCGGCTTCGTTGGCTGGGAGGGCAACCAGTCGCTGCAGGCCCTGATCACCCGGCTGGCGGGCAGCGTGGCCGCCGCGACGCCGGTGTGGCTGGCCGTGGCGCTGGTCATCGCGGTGGCCGGGCTGGCCTGCGCGGCCCTGCTGGAGCGGGCCGGCCATCCGCTGCCCGGGTTGCTGGCCTGCGCGCTGACCGGGCTGCTGGTGTCCCCGATCAGCTGGGACCACCACTGGGTGTGGATCGTCCCGGGGGTGGCGGTCGCGGCCACCTACGCGGTCCGGGCCATGCGCGCCCCGGCGATCTCGGGCCAGCCCGGGGCCGGCCCGCCCGGTGTTGCCCCGCCCGCGGCTGAAGCCGCCAGACTGCGGTGGCGGCGGGCGGTCCGGTGGCCCGCGGCGGGGTACTGGGCCCTGGCCGCGGCCATCCTGGCCCTGTACGGCGCCTGGCCGGGGAGCCTCTGGGGCGAGCCGCAGGACCTGGGCCAGTTCTCGCTGGGCCTGCTGTGGCAGCCGCCGAACACCGACCCGGAGGTCTACTACCGCTACGGCGACCGGCCCTGGTTCGCCGAATATCACTGGCATGGCATCGAACTGCTCACCGGGAACGCGTTCCTGCTCGGCGGCCTCGCGCTGTTCGCCGTCCTGATCGCTGCCGCCCTCCGCACCCGCGTCACCGCCTCCCGCACCCCCACTGGCCCCGCCGGCCCCGCCGGTCCCTCTCATCCCGCCAGCCCCGCCCCCCCAGCCCGCGCCACTTCGTGATCAAACGATCGGTGTCGTGATAGCGACACCGATCGTTTGATCACGACCGGGGCCTGAGGTCTGCGGGGCTGGTGGTGCTGGTGGTGCTGGTGGGGGTTGGAGCTCCCACCTCTTCCGTCGTGATCATGATTTGAGTGTCGTTCAGAGACACCCAAATCATGATCATGACGAAGCTCAGGGGTGTACGGGTCTGGTGGGGCTGGTGGGGTTTAGCCGGGGAGGGTGAGGAGGACTTTGCCGCGGGGGGCGCCCGGGTCCTGGCTGCGCAGGGTGTCCAGGGCCGCGGCCCACTCCCCCAGCGGGAAGCGGTGCGTGACCAGGAAGCCCAGTTCGAGCCGGCCCGCGTTGAGCAGCCGGACCACGTCCCGCCAGGCGTCCGAGGTGTATCCGAAACTCGCCCGGATCGTGAGGTCGTTGTTGACCAGATCGTCCACGGGGACGGCCGCGGTCGCGCCGTGCGGGGGCAGGCCGAGCAGCAGCACGGTGCCGCCCCGCCGGGCCGCGGCCAGCGCGGTGAGCACCGCGCCGGTGGTCCCGGCCGCCTCCACCACCAGGTCGTAGCCGCCCCCGGCCGCATCCGGGTCGGTCTCGAACCGCGCCGCCCCCGCGGTCGCGGCCAGCGCCTTCTGCTCCGGGCGGCGGCCCAGCATCACGATCTCGGCCGGGGACCACAGGCCGAGCAGCGCCGCTGCGAGCAGGGCCACGGTGCCGTCCCCGACCACCAGGGCCCGGCTTCCCGGCTCGACCGTGATGCTGGCCAGCCCCCGGTAGACGACCGAGGCCGGCTCCACCAGCGCTCCGTCGGCCGTGCTCACCGGGGCGGCCAGCGGATGCACCAGGGCCTCGCCGACCACGGCGTACCCGGCCGCGGCCCCGTCCCGGGTGAACCCCACCTCGTCGTAGGTCGAGCACAGGTTGGTCTGGCCCGCCCGGCACGCCGCGCAGTGACCGCACGGCACGATGCCCTCGGCCACCACCCGGGTGCCCGGCGGTAGCACGCCGCTCTCGCTCGCCAGCACGGTCCCGCTCCATTCGTGCCCGAGCACCAGGGGGTAGCGGACATATGCCGGGTCGATCCGGCCGGCCAGGATGTCCAGGTCGGTGCCGCACAGACCCACCGCGGCGGGCTGGATCAGCACCTCGCCCGGCCCCGGGACCGGGCGGCCCCGCTGCTCCAGCGACACCACCCCGGGCGAGGACACGACCAGCGCCGGGGCGGGCGAGGCGTCCTGCCGCGTCGTTTCCCGCACCCCCGCCACCTCCCGCAGCCCCGCCACCTCCGGCAGCCCCGCCACCCCTGCCACCTCTGGCACCTCTGGCACCTCTGGCACCTCTGGCGCCCCCGGCAGCACGGGCATCAGGCTCCTCCCCCGGGCACGGTGTAGGGCGCCCCGCCGAGCAGGGCGGACACCTTGTCGGCGTAGCTGCGCACGGACCGGCCGAGCTCATCCACCCGCCACGCGGGCAGGTCACCCTTGATGCCGGTCACGCTGATCGCACCCGCGCAACTGCCGTCGTGGCCGAAGAAGGCCGCGCCCGTGCAGAACACACCCTCGGCGTCCTCCTCGTCGTCCACCGCGAAGCCGAGCCGCCGGGCCGCGGCCAGGTTGTCCAGCAGGGTGCCGATATCGGTGATGGTGTGCGCGGTGCGCGGGGCCAACCCGGTCTCCGAGCAGACCCGCCGGACCTCCGGTTCGGTCATCGTGCACAGGATGGCCTTGCCGGCCGCTGAGGCGTAGGGCACCTCGCGCTGGCCCAGTGGCGTGTAGAACCGCACGCTGCCCGGGCCGTCCACCCGGGCGATGAAGACCGGGTAGCCGGCCTCGGCCACCGCGATCCGGGCGGTCATCTTGGTGGTCTCGGACAGCTCGTCGAGCAGCGGGCGGCACAGGTCACCCAGCGGGAGCTGGCGGCCCACGATGTCGCCCAGCCGGATCAGTGCGGTGCCCAGGGTGTAGCGCGGGCCGGGGCGAGTCTCGCGCAGGAAACCGGCCGCCTCCAGGGTCCGGGCCAGCGCCAGCGTGCTGCTCTTGGACGCGCCCAGCACGGCGGCCAGCTCGCTGAGCGTCTGGCCGCCGGCCGGGCCATCCGCCACGATGCCGACCAGCCGGAGCGCCCGGGCCACGCTCTTGACCGTGTAGCGGCCGGCTTCCGGGCCGTCCTGCTCGGTTGTCACCTGCTCACTTCCTCACCCCGTTGTTCGGTAGTGCCAAATGTTCGGTATTACAGAACCGCATCTGTTACCTTAGCGAGTCTCAAAACGCCTTGACATGGGCATATGTGAATGATTCCATAACCGGGTGATTCTACATCACAAAACTTTGTTCGGTATAGCCGAACATTCGCCTCGCAGCGTGGCCCGTGCGGACGCCGCACGGGAGCGCCTGGAGGGCTGGCTGGCCGCCCACGAGGAGGTGGCCGGGGTCGTGCTCACTGGACCGGGCGGCGTGGCCTGGGCGACGGGGGCAGTGGCCCCGCCAGTGGACCGGACCGCCCAGGCCGACCTTGTGTGGGTGGTGGCCACCCACACCGGGGCGGCGCTGGTGACCACCGAGGTAGAAGCCGACCGGGTGAGCGAGGAGTACCAGCCGCGCCGCCACGGGTTCGCCGACCTCGTCGCGGTGCCGTGGTACGACCCGGGAGCCTTCGTCCGCGCCGCCCAGGACATCGCCGGCGCGGACGCGGGCCGGCTGGCCGCCGACGGGCACCCCGGGTTCGGGCTGGACGCCACCGGGGACCTGGTCAGCCTGAGGCTCGCCCTCTCCCCGGCGGAGCGGGAGGACCTGCGGGAGCTGGGCGCGGACGCCGCGGCCGCGCTCCAGGAGTCGCTGGCGTCGTGGCGGCCGGGTGAGAGGGACCTCGACATCCAGGGCCGGGTGGCCGAGCTGCTGGAATCACGCGGCGCGGACGCGCCGGTGCTGATCGTCGGCGGGGACGACCGGGTCCGGCGGTTCAGGCACCCGATGGCGGTGGGCGCCCCGGTGCGCCAGCTCGCGATGGCGGTCGTGGTCGCGCGGCGCGGCGGGCTGCACGCCGCCGCCACCCGGTTCGCCTCCGCCGGGCCGCCCCCGCCGGAATTCG
>Ga0187851_10003764_pt1 | contig 12622 bp, 12 predicted proteins | sample June2016WEW_6_10_FD_132997 | JGI IMG/M metagenome (GOLD analysis project Ga0187851, IMG submission 132997) | Peatland microbial communities from SPRUCE experiment site at the Marcell Experimental Forest, Minnesota, USA - June2016WEW_6_10 | ecosystem: Environmental > Terrestrial > Soil >... | reverse complement strand
GTCCGACGCGGTCCCCGTGCCGGCGAAGCCCGCCTCAAGCAGGGCCTGGGTCTTGGCCTCTGTCACGGTGAGCACGGCGTTGACGAACGCCGCGTCGCTGAGCGGAACCGGGACCGAGACGATGATGTTGATCGTCCCTGGGCGCCTGACCGGCGCCAGCTCGGGATCGGCCGACCCGGGCGGCGCGGCGGCCCACGTCGGTACCCGGAGGCCGACCGTGGCCGCGACATGCGCTCCCTCGTCGTCGCGCTGGACGACCGCGGTGACCTGGGCGGCGGTCAGCAGCCCGACGCCGGGACCGGAAAGGCCGAGGCCGGCGGCCAGGTCCGCCAGGTGCGTCACCGGGTCCATGCGGTCGTAACCGCCGGCTACCTGGGCGTTGAGCACCCATTCGCGTGGCCCGAGACCGCCGCCGAGGATGCTGCTCGAGATCATCTGGTAGCCGGGGCCTGCACGCCACAGCGCCATCGGCAGCCGGGCCCCGTCCTCGCTCCGCCAGTGCAGCTCCAGCCGCATGCCCGTCCTCCCTGGCTGACCCGGGCGCTGGGACCGGCACAAAATACCTGGGGTGAGTGACGGGATTCGAACCCGCGACATCCAGGACCACAACCTGGCGCTCTGCCAACTGAGCTACACCCACCATGCCTGCCAAACGACATGCCTGCCGAACGACAGCAGAACGCGCGCTGCCCCCAGGGACATCGCGCGGCTGGTAAGAAGTATAGCCCTCCCCGGCCGCCCGCGCGTCAGGCGTGCCCGCGACTCAGGCGTGCGGCTACCGCGGCGCCGCGGGCTCGGTGTAGCGGGCGGCGATCTCCCGGGCCGTGGCCGAGTCAGGCCCGGGCCGGGGCACGAACACCGCGTCCCGGTAGTACCTGAGTTCCTGCACGCTTTCCCTGATGTCGGCCAGCGCCCGGTGCCCGCCGTGCTTGTCGGGGGAGGAGAAGTAGGCCCGCGGGAACCAGCGCCGCGCGAGCTCCTTGATGGAGGAGACGTCGACCATCCGGTAGTGCAGGTAGGTGTCGAGCTCGGGCATGTCCCTGGCGATGAACCAGCGGTCCGTGGCGATGGTGTTACCGCACAGCGGGACCTTCCTGGCCTCGGTGACGTGCCCCTTCACGTAGCCGAGCACGAGCTCGGCCGCCTCGGCCAGCGCGATCCCGTCCGGCAGCGCGGCGAGCAGACCGGAGGTGGTGTGCATCACCCGGACCACCTCCGGCATGGACTCAAGCGCCTCGGCCGGCGGTTTGATGATCAGGTCTATGCCCTCATCGAGCAGGTTGAGCTCGCCGTCGGTCACCAGGCACGCGATCTCGATGAGCGCGTCGCGTTCGATGTCGAGCCCGGTCATCTCGCAGTCGATCCACACGAGCCGGTCATTCATCTTCACAGGGTATGACCTTGACTGCCTAGTGTCCGCCCTTTCACCGCTAGGACCGCCGAAGGTGCGCGGGCGCACTGATCCCCGGCCGCAGCGCGGTATCGGGCACCGGTTCGCCGAACGAGACCGTTACCGGCACCACCCCGGCCCACACGTCCAGCGCGTAGTCCGCCGGCTCATCGGTGGGTCCGCCGTCCCTGACCTTGACCGAAGCCTCGGTCAGCGGCAGCTCGAGCACCGAGGTGGCGGCCAGCTCCTTGGCGCTGGGCTGGCGCGCGTAGGACCACTGGCCGGGGGTGAGGTGCTCGGTGATGACCCGGAGGGCCTCGACCCGCATCGCCTGGCCGGTGACGAGCCGCGCGACGCCGTAGATCATCGCGCTGCGGTAGTTCATCGAGTGGCTGAACACCGCCCGGGCGCAGACCAGGCCGTCCAGGTGCGTGACGGTGACGCACACCGGCTGGCCCGCGGCCGCCATGAACGTCGCGTTCGCGGACGACCCGTGCAGGTAGAGGGTGTCGCCGACGCGCCCGTACCCGGTGGGCAGCACCCGCGGCCCGCCGCCGGCGATGACGCCGAGGTGGCAGACCAGTCCGGCGTCGAGCACCGCGTACAGCTCGTCGCGTTCGGTCCGGCCGCGTTCACGGTGCCTGCGCAGCGCCGTCCGCGGCGTGCCTGAGAGCTGAGTCATGCTCCTGACCCTATTCCCGCGACCGGCGGTCAGACGCCTGCGGTGAGCGGCACCGGGATCTCGTGCACCGGGCGGGGCGCCTTCGGGGCCTTCGGGGCCAGCCGGATCGCGGATCCCTGGGTCCTTGGCGGTTCCCGCAGGTTGCGCGGCACGGCGTCGAGGCTGGTGAGGTGGCTGATGTCGATTCCGCCTGGGCCGATGCTGTTGCATCCGGGGACCTGCGAGGCGCCGTAGTGACCGCCGCGGGCCCACAGGGCGCGGCTACGCGGCCGGGCCAGCTGCCGGAACGGGGCGGGTGGCCCGGCGGGCCAGCGCCGCGGGATCTGCCAGGAGTCAAGCCAGCCCAGGATCGTCCCGAGCCCGAGCATCTGGAAGCTGGTGAAAGGTTCCCTGGCCGAGCCGAGCACCCCGATCTGGACGCACAGCCTGCCTTCTGTGTTCACCCCCGCGGTGCGGTACGGAAGCTGATCAGGGGCGTAGTCCAGGTGCTCGGGGGTCCCGAGGGCGCAGCCCGCCCTGACGATCGGCAGCAGCTGCGCGACGTCCCCGGTCAGCGGATCCCAGACCAGGTGACAGGGCCGGTCCTCGGCGTTGAGCCGCTCGGCGGCGGAGCAGACCGAGACGCTGCGCGGATCGGCCCCCAGGGTGAGCCAGACGACGCGCGGCGCGCCTCCCGCCAGGTTCCCCCCATCGGTCCGTGCCCGGATGCACCTGGCGCCCGGCATCCACGCATCAGCCACAGAAGTCCCTCCCACAAGATAAACGGTCTAGACCTTATTAAGCTCCCCCCTCTTGCTTACGTCACCACCGGTGATTAGTCCAGAGGTAGGGTCGTTAAAGATTTCTCGCTCTGGCCGTTCTACGATTCGGAAATCATGACCGTTAGCAGCGCACCTCCCGGAATTCCCAGTCCTTCGCGGCTGGCAGGCTGGATGAACGCCACGGTCGGCGGCGAGCCTTGTGAGCTAACCGACATTGAGCTGATCGCCGGCGGCCGGTCCAACCTGACCTACCGGCTGACCGTCTCGGCGCCCGCCGGGAGCCGGCTGCTCGTGCTCCGCAGGCCGCCGCTCGGCCATGTGCTGCCGACCGCCCACGACATGTCCCGGGAGTACCGGGTGCTGACCGCGCTGTCCGGCACGAAGGTGCCGGTCGCCCGGCCGGTGGCGTTCTGTGCCGACGCCGAGGTCCTCGGTGCGCCGTTTTACCTGATGGAGCACGTGCCCGGGGCGGTGCTCCGGACCCGGCAGGACACCGCCGGGCTGACCTGGGCGCACGCCAGGGAGCTTTCGGAAGGCCTGGCCGACATGCTGGCCGCGATCCACGGCGTCGACGTCGACGCGGTCGGCCTGGCGGACCTGGGTCGCGGCTCCGGCTACCTGCGGCGCCAGCTCGGCCGCTGGCAGCGGCAGTGGGACCTGTCCATGACCAGGGACGTGCCCGGGTACTCCGAGCTGGTGGCCCGGCTGACGAGCAGGCTTCCCGCCGAAGGCGAAACGACGCTGGTGCACGGCGACTTCCGGCTGGACAACGTGCTGGTGACGGTGTCGCCGCAGCCGCGGATCACCGCCGTGGTCGACTGGGAGATGGCCACCCTCGGCGATCCGCTGGCCGACCTGGGGCTGACCCTGGTCTACTGGACCGACCCGGGCGAAGAGGGCTGGCTCACCCCGGAGCAGAAGGCGGCCAGCGGCCCGCTCGCGGCGGGCGTATCGACCGACGCCACGGCCAGCCCCGGCTTCTTGTCCCGGGCCGAGTTCGCCGCCGGGTACGCGCGGCGGACCGGGCGCGACGTATCGCGGATCGGGTACTACGTGGCGTTCGGCTACTTCAAGCTCGCGGTCGTCCTGGAGGGCATCAATGCCCGCTACCTGCAGCGCCAGACGGTCGGCGAAGGCTTCGACCAGGACGGCCTGGCCGTCCCCGCGCTGGTCGCCCGCGCTCACGAGGTGCTCGACGCGGACCTGTAACCGCCGGGGGAGGTGCCCCGGGTGAGGTGCCCCGGGTGAGGTGCCCCGGGTGAGGTGGAGGCCCGACGTCCCGCTAACGCCGGGCCTCTACATCTAGGAGGACGCGCGGCCGGCGACCCAGGTTCACGCCGGGCCCGGTATACATTCACGCGAGCGGTTAAGACCCGTTCGCGTGTTTCACAGGGCCGCGACGAGGGCGGCGATCGCGGCGGCGGTCGGTTCGTCTGGCGGGTCGACGGTCATCCTGGCGGTGCCGTCGCCGAACCCGCGCAGCCGCAGCGCGTACTTCAGCCGCCCCACGCTCGCGCCGAGCGCGACGACCTGGTCCAGCCTCTGCCGCGCCGCCTGGAACCCCGGGCCTGACGTCCCCTTCCGCAGGGCCGCGTACACCTCGGGGTAGGCCGCGCTGCGTCCGGAGATGACGCCCGCGCCGCCGGCCCGCATGGTGGCCGCCGGGTCCGCGTCGTCGCCTGAGTAGAACCGCAGTCCGGGCGCCGCCGCCAGGTAGCCGTCAAGCTCGGCCGCGGCGGAGCCGCTCAGCTTGGCCCCGGCCAGGCCGGCGATGTCCGCCATCCGGGCGAACAGGGCAGGCGGCACGGGTACCGAGGTCCGTTCGGGAAAAATATAGGCGTAAAACTCCGGGCCGGGGGCGGCCTCGGAGATCGCCAGGTAGTGGGCGGTCAGTTCGTCGGGGCGGGCCGGCAGGTAGTAGGGCGTGATCGCGGCGATGCGCGTCGCCCCCAGCGCCACCGCCGCCCGGGCCAGCCTGCTGGCGTGCCTGGCGTCCGGGGCCCCGATGTGCGCGATGACCCGCTCCGGGCCGGCCTCGGCCAGCGCCAGCTCGATCAGCGACAGCCGTTCCGCGTCGTCCAGGGCGGGGAACTCACCGGTGGTCCCGGCCACGAGCAGCCCGTCGAGTGAGGCCGCGACGAGCTTATGCAGGGCGCGGTTGGCGCCGGGATCGAGCTCGCCGTCGGGCCCGAACAGCGTCGGGACCGCTGAGAATATAACCGGCGCAGGGCTCACATGGCTCCCTGTGGCCGGAAGAACGCCGTCGAGGCCGGACGCCAGAGCAGCACCACCGCACACAGCCCTATGATCCAGGTCAGCACGGGGAAGACCAGGCCGAGGAGGGTTTTCGGCTGGCTGATGACGCCGAACAGGTCCAGCGTGGCCAGCATGAACAGCACCGAGGACACGATCCTGGCCCAGTTCCTGCCCTGGCTGTTGGCCCGCGCCATCCACAGCCACAGCGCGATCCCGACCAGGCCGGAGATGATCGCCAGCGCGATGATGAACGTGTTCAGCTGGTTGACCTGAGCCACGGTGAGCGAGGGCTTGGCCTTCCTGATCGCGGCCTTGGTGCCGCCGATACTGACCAGCGAGACGATCAGGCTTGCGGTGCTGACGGCGGCGCCCGTGTACATGAGCTTGACCGCGTTCTGCACCGTGGCAGGCAAGGGCGGTCGCTCTGGCTCGACGGTGTGGCCGCTCCGGCCGCCCGACGGGTAAGGCTGGTACATGATGACCTCTGACATAAGCGGGATCCGCTGGTGATTCATCGAGCTTAGTGGCTAGCCTTCCAGCGGGCCATCCGCGCCGCGGCTTCGGCGATACTAAGGACGATGACGGACGAGATCCCGGGCTCCCTGGCCGGCGCCGGACCTACGCTGCACCCGGCCGCGCCGCGCCCCGCCGCGCCGCTTGACCGGGCGGCCGCGCGGCTGCAGCGGTGGGAGATCATCGCCGTCTTCGCCGTCTCGCTCGGGGCCAGCGGCCTGTACGCCCTGGTCTCGTTTATCGGCTCGCTGACCGCCCGGGCCTCGCTCAGCAAGCAGACGGCCACCTTGAACGGCAGCCTGGCCCCCGGCCGCCCGCTGCTCGACCTGTTCCTTCAGCTGCTCAACGTCACCTTGTCGCTCGCGCCCGTGCTGCTGGTGTTCTACCTGGTGGCCCGCGCGGGCGAACGGCCGTCGGCGATCGGCGTGGACGCCAGGCAGCCGGTTCGCGACCTGGCCAGGGGCGCGCTGCTGGCCGCGGTGATCGGCGGCAGCGGGCTCGCGCTTTACCTGATCGCGTACCACATCGGCGTCGAGCTGAACATCGTCGCCGAGAACCTGCCCGACATCTGGTGGCGGATCCCCGTCCTGCTGCTCTCCGCGTTCCAGAACGCGACCCTGGAAGAGGTCGTCGTCGTCGGCTACCTGATCAGCAGGTTGGACAAGCTCGGCGTCCGGCCGTCACGGGCCATCGCCATCAGCGCGGTGATCAGGGGTTCCTACCACCTGTACCAGGGCGCGGGCGGTTTTCTCGGCAACGCCGTCATGGGCACCATCTTCGGCGTGCTCTACCGCCGCTGGGGCCGGGTCACCCCGCTGATCATCGCGCACTTCCTCATCGACTCGGTGGCCTTCATCGGCTACGCCCTGCTGGCCGGCCACGTCGGCTGGCTGCCCAAACCCTGACGAAGGAGCCCGCGCCATGAACGTGCTCGCCCGGCTCTGGGAGCGAATGTCGGGCAGTCAGCCGCTGCCGCCCGGGTGGGTGGTGGGACTGACCGCGCTGGCCGCCTTGATCGTCGTGCTGAACACGGGGTGCTGGCGGCTGGCGGGCAAGGTGATCACGATCGCGCACGAGGGCGGGCACGCCCTGGTGTCGCTGCTGTCCGGGCGGCGGCTTGACGGGATCCGGCTGCACCCGGACAGCTCGGGGGTGACCTACTCGCGCGGCAAGCGCACCGGTCCCGGCCTTGTGCTCACCGCCGCGGCGGGCTACGTCATGCCGTCGCTGCTCGGCGTGGGAGCGGCCGCCCTGCTGGCCGCGCGGCACGAGACCGCGATGCTGTGGCTGGCCCTGGTCCTGCTCGCGGCGACGTTCGTGGCCGTCCGCAACGTGTTCGGGGCGCTCGCGGTGCTGGTCACGGCGGGCGCCGTGTTCGTGGTGAGCGACTACGCCCCGGCCGCCGTGCAGGCGGGATTCGCCTACCTGGCCGCCTGGTTCCTGCTGTTCGGCGGGCTGCGCCCGGTGCTTGAGCTGGCCCGGAGCATCCAGGGGCGGCGTCGGCGGCGGAGTCCGCGGGTCTCGACCCTGGGCTCCGACGCCGACCAGCTGGCCCAGATGACCGGCGTCGCGGCCGGGGCGTGGGTGACGCTCTTCGCGCTCGTCGCGCTGGCGGCCCTGGCCCTCGGGGCCATCCTGCTCGCCCCCGACATGAGCTGGCTGAAAATTGGCTGAATGGCAACCTGGGAATCCGTTGACCGTATACAACCGGCGCCGTTATCATCTGCCGATAGTTAGATTCTAATTACCCGAGAAGGGTTCCCATGGCCAGGGCTTCGGCGGTCAAAATGCCTCCGGAGGCGAGTGCCGCACACGGTTGCGAGGGCGCGCGTCGCGTTCTCGCCCTGATGCTGGCGTTCTCCGCCGAGAAAAACACTCTTACCGCGCGGGACCTGGCCGCGGCCACCGGCATCGCGCTGCCCAGCGTCTACCGCTACATCACGCTGCTGCGCGAGACCGGGCTGCTGGCCGGGGACGAGCGCGGCAGCTACCGGCTCTCGGCGCGGCTCATCGGCCTGGCCCGGGCGGCGGAGGCGGCGGAAAGCATCATCGAGTTCGCTGATCCGGTGATGCAGGCGCTGGCCACGGAAACCGGGGAGACGGTCATCTTGGTCCGGCTGATCGGCCGGGCCGCGGTGTGCGTGCACCGGGTCCAGTCGGCGCAGCGGCTGCGGATCGAATTCGAACCGGGCGCGACGCTGCCGATCGAACGCGGCGCCAGCGGCAAGCTGCTGCTGGCCGGCCTGACCCCGCAGGCCCGCAGGGACCTGCTGGCCCCGCTGGCGGAGCGGGACCCGGCGGCGGCCGCCCTGCTCGAGACGCGGGTCGCCCGGGCCGCGCAGCAGGGCTTCGCGACCAGCGAGGAAGAGATCCACCAGGGGGTGTGGGCCGCTTCGGCCGCGGTGGTGCAGGGAAAGCGGACGCTGGCCGCGCTCACCGTGCCCTCGCCACTGGTCCGGGCGGCCGCCGAGGAGCGCAAGCAGCTGCTTGACCAGGTCCGGGCGGCGGCCGCGCGGATCAACGGCGAACTGCGCGCCGTGCGCAGGTAACCGGCCGGCCGGTCACGGGTCCGGCCGCCTGTCGGTCCCGGCCCCCGGCACGGTTATTCTTCCCCAATGCCGGATTTCCGTGATGTGATACCGGGTACCCGAATCAGCGCCGGGCAGGCCTCGGTCGCCGCGCTGCAGGCCGAACTGGCCGCCGGCCGGCTCACCGCGGCCGCGCTGACCGCCTTCTACCTGCAGCGCATCGATCGCCTGAACCCCGCGCTGCACGCGGTCCTGGAGGTCAACCCCGACGCCCCGGCCGAGGCGGCCGCGAGCGACGCGGCCCGTCAGGCCCGCGCGGCCCAGCCGGCCGACGGCCCGCGCGGACCGCTCGACGGCATTCCCGTGCTGATCAAGGACAACATCCAGGTCGCGGGCATGCCGACCACGGCGGGCTCGCCCGCGCTGCTCGCCGCGGAACCGGCCGACGCCTTTCTGGTCGAACGGCTGCGCGCCGCCGGAGCGGTGATCATCGGCAAGGCGAACCTGTCGGAGTGGGCGAACTTCCGGTCCACCCATTCCACCAGCGGCTGGTCCACGCTGGGCGGGCAGACCGCCAACCCGTACGCGCTCGACCGCAACCCGTCCGGGTCGAGTTCTGGCTCGGCGGCGGGGGTGGCGGCGGGCCTGGCCCCGCTCGCCGTCGGCACGGAAACCGACGGCTCGATCGTCTCCCCGGCCAGCACCTGCGGGGTGGTCGGCATCAAGCCCACCAACGGCCTGGTCAGCCGTCGGGGCATCGTGCCGATCTCACCGGTGCAGGACACCGCGGGACCGATGGGGCTGTGCGTCGCGGACGCGGCGGCGCTGCTGTCCGTGCTGGCCGCCGCCGACCCCGAGGATCCCGCCCCGGCCGGCGACCACGAGCAGGCCGAACGGTCCTGGCTGCGTCAGCCAGGCCGTGCTTATCCGTCGTGGCTGGATTCCCGCGCGCTGGACGGCGCCAGGCTGGGGATCTGGCGGGACGTCTGCGACCCGGCGGGGCCGGCCACCATCGCCGTCCTGGACCTGGCCGTGGCCACGCTCCGCTCACTCGGGGCCATCGTGACCGACCCGGTGACGCTACCCGGCGCGGAGGACATCGGCGAGCCTGAGTTCACCGCGCTGCGGTACGAGTTCAACTACGGGATCAACGCCTACCTGGCCTACCTGGCGGAATTCGGCGCGGGCCCCGGCCTGCCCGGCACCTTGGCCGAGCTGATCGACTTCAACAAGCGGAACGCGGACCTGGTGCTCTCCCGGTTCGGCCAGGAGCTGTTCGTGCAGGCCGAGGCGACAGGCGGCGATCTGGCCGACCCCGGCTACCTGGCCGCCCGCCGTGAGGCCACCAAGTGCGCCCGCGCCGCCATCGCCACGCCGCTGGCCGCGCACGGCCTCGAGGCCATCGTGTCGCTGACCGCCAACCCGGCCGGTCTCACCGACTACGTGCTCGGCGACCACCACGTGTTCGGGTCCTCCTCCCCGGCCGCGGTAGCCGGCTGCCCGTCGGTCACCGTCCCGGCCGGGTACGTCTGCGGCCTGCCGGTCGGCGTCTCGTTCTTCGGGCCCCGCTGGACCGAGCCCCGGCTGGTCGCCTTCGCCTACGCCTACGAACAAGCAACCCGAGTCCGTCAGCCCCCCGCCCTCCCCGCCACCCTCGCCTAGCCCAGCCGCGAGGTCCCCGGTCCGGGCCGCGCGATAACCTGACGGGCATGGAGTCTTGGCGCCGTGCGGATGTCCCCGTGCTACCGGGGAGCGGCCTGGCGCCCCGGCTTTACGACACGGCCACGGGAAAACTGGTTCTGGCCTCGGCTGGCCCGGTGGCCACCCTGTACGCCTGCGGCATCACCCCCTACGACGCCACCCACATCGGGCACGCGGCCACCTACACGGCGTGGGACCTGCTCGTCCGTGCCTGGCTCGACGCGGATCCAGCGGCTCCCGAGGCCAAGGACGGCCCAGAGGCTGATTCCTCCCCGGCCCGCTTCACCGTCATCTACGTGCAGAACGTGACCGACGTCGATGATCCGCTGCTTGAGCGAGCCGCCCGGGACGGGCAAGACTGGCGCGAGCTGGCCCGGCGCGAGATCCAGCGGTACCGCGAGGACATGGAGGCGCTCCGGGTCCTGCCGCCCACGCACCTGATCGGAGCGGTCGAGGCGCTGCCGGTCATCGAGCGGTTCAGCGTCCGGCTGGCGGACCGCGGTGCCCTGTACAACGTGGACGAGGACATCTACTTCGCCAGGCAGTCGGACCCGCAGTTCGGCATGCTGTCAGGACCAGGCACCGTGTCCGGGCTCGATCCGGCTCAGATGGCCGAGCTCGCCGCGCAGCGCGGTGGTGATCCGGGCAGGCCGGGGAAGAAGGATCCGCTGGATTGCCTGGTCTGGGGGGCCGAACGGCCGGGCGAGCCGGCCTGGGAATCGCCGTTCGGCCGCGGCAGGCCGGGCTGGCACGTCGAGTGCGCCGCGATCGCCACCGAGTACCTGGGGCCGTCCTTTGATGTCCAGGCAGGCGGCTCTGACCTGGTGTTCCCGCACCATGAAATGAGCGCGTCGCACGCCCGGGTGGCGCTGGCTCCGGCCGGGAAGGCGTTCGCCCGGGTGTACGCCCATGCCGGGATGGTGAGCTACCAGGGCCAGAAGATGTCCAAGTCGCTGGGCAACCTGGTGTTCGTGGGCAGGCTGCTGGCCGGCGGCGTGGATCCGATGGCGGTGCGGATGGCGCTGCTGGCCCACCACTACCGTTCGGACTGGGAGTGGACCGACGCGGTCCTCGGTGACGCACAGGCCCGGCTGGCCCGCTGGCGCTCGGCGTTGGGCCGAGCCGAGGCGGCCGTTCCTGACGCCCCCCCGGTGACCGCCGGCGATGAGTTCGGCGTCCGCGAGGTTGAGTTCGGCTCGCCCGGCGCGAGCCCGGCCGACCGGGTCCTGGCCGGCGTGCGAGCCCGCCTGCACGACGACCTCGACGCTCCGCACGCGCTCGTCCTCGTCGATCGCTGGGCCGATTCGCTGCGGGCCAAGGCGCCTACCCGGATCACGCCGCAGGACGTCTCCGGGGCCCGGCTGGTCAAGGCGACCGTCGACGCCCTGCTCGGCATCACGCTGTAACCGGGAGCCGGGCCACGACATTTCGCCGGGGGATGCCCGCCGAGGTCTGTGGATAACTTTGGTTATCCACAGGTTTGAACGACCTGAGCGGTCATTATCGTCAGGTTGCACGCTGGTGACATGACACAAACACTCACTGCGGGTGACGAATCCCCGCAAAACCCCCAGGCTCAATCCGGCCCGCCGGACGATCTTGTCCCGGTCACGGCTGACTCACCCGCGGCCCTCCTCGCCCTCGTCCCCCACCTGCTCGGCTTTGTTCCCGAGGCCAGCTTCGTCATGATCGGAATCGATCCTTCCGGCCACGTCAAGGTCACGCTTCGCTACGACCTGCCCGACCCGGCCGGTATCGGGGTGGCCGCGGACGTGGCCGGCCACGCCGTCGCCATCATCGGCTCGCAGGGGATAACCACCTCGGTGGCGGTCGGTTATGGTCCGGGGGCGCTGGTCGACATGGTGGCCGCCGCGGTGCGGGACGCGGCCCGCGAGGCCGGCGTCGACCTGCGGGAATTCCTCCGGGTCGAGAACGGCAGGTACTGGTCTTACGTGTGCCGCGACGAGGCGTGCTGCCCGGCCGCGGGGGTTCCCTTCGGCGCGAGCGCGGATTCCGTCCCGGCGACCCCGATCGCGCTGGCGCCCGCCCGCGATGAGGTCCTGCCCGGCCGCGCCGCGGTAGCCGCCCGTATCGCCCCGCTCGGCGGCGTCACCGCGGAGTCCATGCGCCAGGCCACCCGGCGGGCGGAGCGGCATGTCACCGGGCTGCTCGCCAAGGCGCGTACGTCGGGGCGCCTCGGCTCGGTGCGGCACCTGATCGCCGCCGAAGGGCTGGCCGCGGTCAGCTCCCTGATCGGCACGTACCGGGCGGCCGGCCGGTTCACCGCGGATTACCAGCTCGCCAGGATGACGGTGGCCCTGCGCGACCTGCGGGTCAGGGACGACGCGTGGGCCCGGATGGACCCCGCCCACCGGGACGCGCACCGCAGGCTGTGGATCGACGTGACCCGTCGCGCGCAGCCCGGATACGTGGCCGCGCCCGCCGCCCTGCTCGCCTTCGTCGCCTGGCAGTCCGGGGACGGGGCGCTGGCGAACGTCGCGCTCGACCGGGCCCTGGCCGACGATCCCCGCTACTCGATGGCCCTGCTGCTCCGCCAGGTAATCACCGCCGGGGCTCCGCCGTCGCTGGCCAGGCTGCCGATGACGCCGGAAGAGGTGGCCGCCAGCTACGACGACGCCGAGGCGGACGCCGGCCCGGACGCCGAGGGGGAGGCAGGGGAGAAGGGGGAGAGGGCCGGGGGGTCCGGGGAGGCCGGGGAGACCGGGGACGACCACGACGTGGACCTGGATGTCCACCATCTGGACGCTGACGGCGAATGGTGAGGTCAGAT
>Ga0187851_10003762_pt1 | contig 12626 bp, 13 predicted proteins | sample June2016WEW_6_10_FD_132997 | JGI IMG/M metagenome (GOLD analysis project Ga0187851, IMG submission 132997) | Peatland microbial communities from SPRUCE experiment site at the Marcell Experimental Forest, Minnesota, USA - June2016WEW_6_10 | ecosystem: Environmental > Terrestrial > Soil >... | reverse complement strand
CCGCGTTGTGCCACGCCGAATTCGCACTGTCTGAGGCCGTCTATTTCCTGGGCATTCTCCATTCCACCGAGAAAGCAGTGATGGCAGGCAATGGCTGGCTTGTCGGTCATGCGCGCTGGTTTCACACAGCAGTGGGATCGCGGCTTCTTTCCTGGCTACGTGAATATGCCGACAAGCACCGTGCCGCAGGATTGGGGCCATGTTGACATCCATCGCATCGTATCTGTCCTCGAACTGGCTGGAAGCGGCGGGCTTTCTGACGACGCTTATCGGCATCTGGCTGACTACGCGCCGGCTTCTGATCTGCTGGCCCGTGGTCCTCGTCTCCGATGTCTTGTACCTGATCGTGTTCTATCGCACCCGTTTGCTTTCTGACGCGCTGCTGCAGATTTTCTTTATTGCTTTTACGCTCTACGGCTGGTGGCACTGGTGGCGCGGGATTCGCGAAGAAGGCGAGGTTCGCGTGGTTCCGTTGGACCTGGCCGGATGGGTCATCGGAATCGCCGCCGGAGCTGCGGGGTCTTTCGCTCTTGGCTGGCTCATGGTGCGCATCGGTGCGGCGCTTCCGCATCTCGATGCGGCGCTGGCCAGCTACAGCCTGGTTGGCAGTTGGTGGCAGGCCCGTAAGCACACCGCGAACTGGTGGCTTTGGATCGCGGTCAATCTTGTGTACATCGGCGAGTATGTGTACAAGGACCTTATGCTCACGGCCGTACTCTACCTGCTTCTCGTCGTGCTCGCGGTGATGGGCCTGGTCGACTGGAGCCGGGCCACGCGTACGGCCAATCAGATCGCCGCCTGAACCACGTTGTGAAGCGGCTCGCCGTCAAGATAGCGGCGTAATTCTTCAGCGGCGGTGTGCACTGCCCGAGGCGCGAAGTTTGGCGTGGATCCTGCCACATGTGGAGTGAGCAACAGGTTCGGACAACTCCACAACGGATGGCTTTCGGGAAGCGGCTCCGGCTCGGTCACGTCCAACGCAGCGCGAATGTGGCCTGATTGCAGCGCATCGACCAACGCGTCGGTATCCACAATTGGACCGCGTGCTGCATTCACTAACAGCGTTCCCTGCCGCATGAACGCCAGTTGCCGCCTGCCAATCAGCTTGTTTGACTCCGGCGTAGACGGCAGAATCAGGATGACGACTTCGGCATTTGGCAGCAACGCATCCAACTCGCTGACCGCGTGAACTTCGGGATGACTGCGCGCGGTGCGGGCCACGCGCGTCAACCGGACGTGAAACGGCTCGAGCATGCGTTCAATTTCTTTCCCGATGGAGCCGTAGCCCACCAGAAGCACAGCCTTCCCCGTGAGCTCTTCTAACATCACCGGCGGATAATGCGGCTGCCAGTCGCCGGTGATCTGCGCATAGCGTTCACTTGCCTGGAAGCGTTTCTTCCACACGCCGCCTCGCTGGACGTCGAGGAAAAATGGAAAATACTTCAGCGTGGCGAGAATCGCGCCGATGGTCCACTCTGCCGTGGAGATGTTGTGTGCGCCGTGAGCATTACAGATGGTAACGTGCGGCCCCACCGTGCGCGGAATCCACTCGGTCCCGGCCATCAACGAAAGCACGAGACGCACGCCGCGCAGCCTGGGCCACGCACGCATTGCCCGGGTTGGATACGGATCGGGAAGCCAAACATCGATAGAAATCTCAGGACCCGGCTCTTCCGACACAGGAACAAGTTCGACTTCCCCGGGGAAGTCGCGGAACAGGTCACGAGAAAGTGTGGCGGGATATCCAACGCGCAGCATCGTCTCTTCACGCCCGAGTCATACGGGCGCCTCGTAGCTATGGTAAATGGGCCTGTGACTTCACACACGCATCATTCCACTCAAAAGCTGCTAGCCTTGACGTAACTCGAGAACATTGCACTCATGCTCATCAAGTCAAAAAAGACGTGGTCTCAACAGGAGCTTGCTATCAAGCTTCGCGTTGAAAACGAAGCAAAACCGCGATTCCTCTCCTGGGAACGGCGGCGACTCCTTGTCCACTCCGCGAAAACTGCGTTGGCCGCCGCGCTTTGCTGGTGGCTTGCCCAGCGATTCGGCTGGCGCGACGGATATTGGGGTTCGATCAGCGCGATTATCGTGCTGCAGTCGAACGTCGGCGCGACGGTGGGCGCTTCCCGCGATCGCATTCTCGGAACGCTGATTGGCGCGGCCTTCGGCTTCTCGTTCTCGCTCTTCGGAACGTTGCCGTGGAACTACATTCTGGCCGTGATGGCTGCGGTAGTTGTTTGCGGTTTGCTCGGCTTGCGCAGCAGTTCGCGGCTCGCCGGCGTAACCATTACGATTGTGATGCTGGTGCAAAAGACGGGGCCCCGCTGGAGCCTTGCACTCGACCGCGTGAGCGAAGTGATGATCGGCATTCTCGTTGCGCTCGCGGTGACTACGCTTGTGTTTCCCGATCGCGCACGATTGCGGCTTCGCGATGGTTTAGCGCAGGAGTTCCTGGTTCTGGGCGCCTTTTTTGAGGCGATCCTGCAAGGGTTCCGCGGCGCTCCGGCAGAAAACCTCGCCGCTTTGCGCGACGATTCCCTTGCCATGCTACGCGGCAATAATCAGCTGTTGGACGCAGCACGCAACGAGCCGTCAGGAGGGCCTGGCTGGCGCGAAGGGCTGGACATGCTGTCGCAGTTTGGGCGATCCATTTTTGACGCTCTGGTAGCGCTGGAGTTTGCTGTCAAGGACAGCCATGGCGATGCCTACGCACAGCAGCTCGAACCTGAGCTTGGCAACCTGGCCGCCGACATTCATAGTGGCTTTCAGCACGTTGCCGGACGAATTCACGACTGGCGCTTCAGTGTTGCGCCCAACATGAGCCTGGAAAAAGATATTCAGGAACTGGAAGGGCGCATGGATTCCGTTCGCCACACCGGCATTGGCTTTTCGCAGTCTGAAATCCTGCGCGCGTATGCAGTCCAACTGCATCTCAAACAGATAGCTCGCCTTCTGCGTGCCTCGCGCGTAGAGACCAGCCGGGCTGTGGGAGAACCGCAGGCAAACGATTAGCGGAAGAAAGCACGAAGAGCCTCCACGCATTCCTCAATTTCCCGAGGCGTGATCGCGTAGCCAAACCGTAGATGCCCTTCACCCTGTGCGCCGAACACGGACCCTGGAATTGTGGCGATGTGCGCTTTATCCAGCAGGATTTGCGCTGCCGTGCGGCTGTTTTTGTGAATCTTTTCCACGTTCGGGAACGCATAGAAAGCTCCGGCGGGAGTCTCGCATTCCAACCCAACTTCGTTCAGCCCGGCCACTAGCAGGTTGCGGCGCTTGCGATACTCTTCGCGAATGCGGGCAATCTCCATCTCCGGAGTCTTGAGCGCGTGCATCATTGCGTACTGAACGGGCGTCGTCACGCCGTTGGTTGAATAAAGCACGATCTTGCGCAGGGCCGTCATGAAGGGTTCCTTCGCAACGGCGTAGCCAGCGCGCCAGCCGGTCATCGCGTAGGTTTTCGAGAAGGTGAAGGCCGTGATGGTGCGCTCCGCCATGCCTGGGAGAGAAGCGATTGAAACATGCGCGCCATCATAGACAAGATCTTCATAGGCCTCGTCGGCAATGACAACCAGGTCGCGCTCGATGGCAAAGGCAGCAACCTCTTCGGCCTCAGCCCGAGTGAACACGAGACCGCTGGGATTTTGCGGCGTGTTGTAATAAATTGCCCGCGTCTGCGGCGTAGAGAACTGCTCGAGCGTGTTGCGGATCCCATTGCGTCGGGCTGTAGCGGTGGGAATGCGCAGCGGCCGCGACTGCGTCCCTGTGATCAAATCGGCGATGGGTGTCCAGTACGGCGAGAATACCAGCGCGTCGTCACCCGGATCGAGCACGCTTTGGAACGCCGCATAGAGGGCCTGCGAGCCGCCGACGGTGGCAATCACTTCATCGGTGGTTACATGGATGTTGTTCTTGGCGGCAAGCTTCTCCACCAGACCTTTGCGCAGCGGCAAGATGCCGGAGGACGGCGCGTAGTGCGTCTGGTTCTCTATGAGCGCCTGGATTGCCGCATATTTAATGTCCGGTGGCGTCTCAAAAAAAGGCTCGCCTCCGTGAAGCATATGCACCTGGTGGCCTTCGGCACGCAATTCCATCACCTTATTGCGAACTTGTACGATATCGGAAAAACCTACTTCATCCAGCCGTTTCGCCAATCGGATTCCGCTCTGCTTCGTAACCATGGCAGTGTCCTTTCCTCACAGGTTGGGGAAGAGCTTGTTTTCAGCATATCCGACGCACGCACCGCTCAGCGATATTCGAGGGTGTTGGGCATTGCTTCCTACAGCGCGAGCAGTTCGGTGTAGACCGCCATCCCCACCACGGCATCGGCTCCAAGCGCATCGAGCGCATCCACTTCCTGCCGGCTGCGAACGCCGCCCGCGACAATCAACTGGCGTTGGGTGAGCTTGCGCAGGCGCGCGGCCACTTCGAGTGGAAAGCCCTGCATGAGGCCTTCGCCATCGACATGCGTGTAGAGAAAGCCGGTCACATAGGGCTCAAGCTGCGGGATTGCCTCGTCTGGAGTCAAATCGACCTGAGCTTTCCATCCCTTGACGGCGATGCGCCCGTTCCTGGCGTCGATGCCTGCGATCAGTTTGTCTGCTCCCAGGGTCTTCGCCATCTCAGCCGCGAAGCCACCTTCGACGGCGCCTTGCGCGGAAAAAAGCGCCGATCCAACGATGACGCGGAGTGCCCCGGCATCCAGGACCTCCCGAGCGCGCTCGATCGTGCGGATACCTCCTCCCACTTGGACCGGAAGCCGCTTAGCAACTTGAGCGACGAGAGCAGAGTTCTCCCCTTGCCGCATGGCGGCATCGAGATCGATCAACTGAACCAGTGGAAAGCGGCTGAACTTCTCGATCCAATATTCGAAATCGTCAAAAGCCAGGCGCAGTTTTTCGCCCTGCACTAACTGGACAATGCGCCCGCCCAGCAGATCGATCGATGGAATCAGCATGGAATCCTCACGGGCACTCCAGCGCGTGCCAACTCCTGCTTGAGTGAGCGCGCGCTCGCGACCCCGAAATGAAAAATACTTGCCGCAAGTGCAGCATCCGCGTTGCCGCGCCCGAACACTTCGACAAAATGCGTGACCGTTCCCGCACCGCCCGAAGCAATCACGGGGATATTCACGGCTTCGCTGACCAGGGCCGTCAGCTCGCAATCGAAGCCGGTGCGCATGCCATCGGAATCCATGGACGTTAGCAAAAGCTCACCAGCGCCGCGATCCTCTGCTTCGCGCGCCCACTCAACGGCCCGCCGCCCCGCGGGCTTGCGGCCGCCCTGTACGTACACCATGGCGTCGCGGATGGGGTCATCCGCGGTTGGATCACGACGCGCATCGATTGCGACCACGACTGCCTGCGCGCCGAAGCTGCGGCCAATGGCGCCAATCAAAGCAGGGTCGGCCAATGCGGCAGAATTCACACTAACCTTATCCGCGCCGGCCTCAAAGACCTGGGCCGCATCGTCGGCCGAGCGAATTCCCCCGCCTACGGTGAATGGCACGAAGAGCTCGCGAGCGGTGCGCCGCACAGTTTCAAGCAAAGTTTTGCGCCCCTCGTGGGTCGCGGTGATATCGAGCAGCACAATTTCATCGGCGCCTTCGCGCGCGTGGCGCGCAGCCTGCGTCGCCGGATCGCCCGCGTCGACAAGATCGATAAACTGTACGCCCTTCACCACGCGGCCGTCGTGCACATCAAGACAGGCTATGATTCGCTTGGTAATCATGCGGCGCCGTCCCCTTTCCATGAAAGAAAGTTGGACAGGATCTTCAGCCCCGTCTCTCCGGACTTTTCCGGATGAAACTGCACGCCCATCACATTGCTGCGTTCGACGGCCGCTGCGAACGGCTCAATGTAGTCTGTGCTTGCCGCGGTGTCTGCCGTTATGGGCGCCTTATAGGAATGCGTAAAGTAAACGAAGTCACCTGCGCTGACGCCACGGAGCAGGTGTGAGCCGGAGCGAACTTCAAGGGAGTTCCATCCAACATGGGGAACCTTTGCGCCCGCTTGCGGGAACCTCTCGCATTGGTTTCGGAAGAAGCCTAGCCCTGGGTGGCCGGGAGCCTCGCTTGACCCCGCATACAGCCACTGCATACCCACGCAAATGCCCAGGAAGGGCGTGCCACGCGCGATCGTGGCTCGGATCGCGGGCGTGAGTTTGCTGGAGTCCAACCGCTCAGTCGCAGCAAAATGACCCACGCCGGGGAGAACGATGCGTTCGGCTTCTTCGACCATGGCGCAATCACTATCGGTGATTTCCGGTTCAGCTCCAAGATGCCGCAACGCCTTGAGCACCGACGTAAGATTGCCCGCCTTGTAGTCGATGACCAACACGCGCATCAGAGCAATCCCTTGGTTGAAGGCAGCATTCCGGCAAGTTGCTTGTCGCGCGAGCAGGCGAGCCGCAAAGCCCGCGCAAACGCCTTGAAGATCGCTTCGATCTTGTGATGATTCGAACGGCCGTACATCGTTTTCACATGCACGTTGGCACGCGCGCCGCGGGCAAAGCCCTCGAAGAAATCCGCAACGAGTTCACTTTGCAAATCTCCAACCAGGCGCGTGCGCACTTTGGTCTCCACAGCGAAGGCGGCGCGGCCGCTCAGGTCGACGGCAGCCACAGCCAACGTTTCGTCCATCGGCATCACGAAGTAGCCGGCGCGCCAAATGCCGCGCTTGTCACCGAGCGCGCGATCGAATGCCTCGCCTAGAGCGATTCCCACATCCTCGACCGTGTGATGCTGGTCGACGTCGAGATCGCCATCGCACTTCAACTCGAGATCAAAGGCTCCGTGACGTGTGAAGAGCTCCAGCATGTGATCGAAGAAGCGAATTCCGGTGGAGATCTTGTATTGGCCGCGTCCCTCAATCACCAGGCGCAAAGCAATGCGCGTCTCGGCGGTCACGCGATCGACTACCGCGGAGCGTGCGCCGTTTTTGGCGGATGGCTTTAACTTTTTGGCTGTTGTCATCTTGACTTCGCTCCCAAGCCGAGCGCTGTAACCGCGTCATCAAGGGCTTTTGCGGCATCGCGCATCTGGCTTTGCGTTCCGATTGTAATGCGTACGCATCCATCGCAACCCGGGTCGTTGGATCGATCACGCACAAGCACTTGTCTTTCACGCATCAGGCACACAAATTCCCCGTGTCTCTCTCCGATTGCAACCAGAATGAAATTTGCGCGACTCGGCCACCGGCGCAAACCGCACGCACCCACTGCCTCTTCGAAATCCCGTCGCGCCGCAAGCACTTCGCTGACATACCAATCGAGATAGGTTCGATCTTCGAGCGCTACCGGCAGACACGCCAGCGCAAGCGAGTTCACACTATAGGGCGACAACACGCGACGCACCCACCGCATGAGCTCAACAGGCCCCGCAAGCAAACCAACACGCAGGCCTGCAAGACCGAATGCTTTGGAAAATGTCCGCGCAACCACCAGATTCGGAATTATCCCCACCAGATCGATGACGGTTTCGCCGTGGAAATGGAAGTAGGCTTCATCTACCAGGACCAACGCATGCGGCGCAGTTCTTGCGAGGGTTAGCAGTTGCTCACGAGTGGCCGCTGATCCCGAGGGGCTGTTGGGGTTGGCAAGAGCAACGATTTTCGTTTTCGGAGTGATTGCGGACAACAGCTCCTCGAAGGGGAATCGCAAGTCGTCCCCTGCCTGAATGGCAACCACGCGCGCATCGGTAGCAGACGCGTACACCTCATACATCGTGTACGTGGGTACGGGGAGAAGTAGTTCGTCACCCCCATCGAGAAACGTCTCGAACAAGACGTGAATGGCTTCATCGACGCCGTTGGTAAGCACCAGTTGTTCAGCCGCAATACCCAGATGCGCCGCGACCATCGCTTCAACCGGTTCCCGCTCTGGATAGCGCGTGAGGGCTCCTGCAGAAACATTGGCCAGGACCTCGCGTACCTTGGGCGAGCAGTCGAGCGTGTTCTCGTTGAAATCGAGCCGGAGCAGATCGCGTTTTCCCAACGGGGGATAGTACTCTTTCATCGCACGCACGCGCTGGCGTGGCTCGGGTCGCGTGGCGGAAATCGTCTTTGCGGTGTCCGTCATAAGGCCCTCCCGCGAAGCCGTATCCGGATAGCCTCTGCGTGGCCGGTAAGCCCCTCGGCCTCTGCGAGGCGCACGGCTTTGCTTCCGAGCGCGCGCAAGGCTTGAGCGGAATACTGCTGCACCGTGATGAGTTTTACGAAGTCATTCACGCTGAGGCCACCGCGCACACGGGCCATGCCGCCGGTCGGCAATGTGTGATTGGGGCCGGAGATATAGTCGCCCATTGGCTGCGCAGACCAGCGGCCGATGAAAACTGAGCCGGCGTTTACGACCCAATCGAGGTCGCGTGGCGTATCCACCGTCAGGTGCTCCGGTGCGACGCGATTGGTGATTGCGTGGGCTTCGCCGGGAGTTGCCGCAATCACAATCAGTCCGTTGCGATCGAGAGCTTCGCGGGCGATCGGGTTTTTGCGGCTCTGCAGGCCGGCCTCTTTCGCCACTTGCCGTACCAGCTCACGATTAGTTGTGATGAAGATTGCCAGGGCATCGGGATCATGTTCTGCCTGCGCAACAAGGTCTGCAGCGATCTCGCGCGCGTTCCCTCTTTCGCTGGTCGCGACGATTTCAGTGGGGCCTGCCAGCATATCGATGGCGCAATCAAAGGCCACCAGGCGTTTGGCCGCGGTGACGTACAAGCTTCCAGGGCCGACGATCTTCTCGATGCGTTGAATCGAATCTGTACCATAGGCAAGCGCGGCGACCGCATGTGCGCCACCAAGCCGATAGAATTCTGTGATGCCGAGCAGGTGAGCAGCTGCTAACGTCTCCAGGGCAGGCCTTGGCGAAACGACGGCAATGCGCTCTACGCCTGCTACCTGCGCGGGAATCGCCGTCATCAGCAACGTGGATGGGAGCGGATGACGACCGCTGGGTACGTAGCAGCCAACAGAGGAGATGGGCCGTACAAGCTGGCCGGTTGTCAAACCGAGAATTGTTTCCTCGCTCCACGAAGCTGGAAGCTGGTTCACCGCAAAAGCGCGAATTTGCTCCGCAGCTGTCGTGAGCGCGTCGCGCATCGACGCGCTCGTACTCTCCCAGGCGGCACGCATCTCTTCTGGGAACACGCGCAGAGTCTCCGGCTCGTTCATCCCGTCGAATTGCGCGGCGTACTTGAAAAGAGCACGATCGCCGCGCTTGCGCACATCGCCTACGATGCGCTTCACCGCCGGCAAGACGGCGTCGAGCGCTGCGCCACCGCGTCGTTCCAGCTGAGCGATTAGCTGGGTCGCCACCGACGCGCCTCGTCCGTAAGTTCGGATGATCTTCATTCGCAGGCTCCGGACTACAGCACAACCTTGTTGAGCGGATATTCGACGATTCCCGTGGCCTTGGCCGCCTTTAATCGCGGAATCACATCGCGCGCTACGCGCTCTTCCACAATCGTATTGACTGCTACCCACTCGGAATTGCTCAGCTGCGAAATAGTCGGCGAATTCAGCGCCGGGAGCACGGCCAGAACCGCGTCGAGATCTGCGCGCTTCACATTCAGCATCAGTCCGACTTGCGATTGCGCGTCGATGGCTCCGCGGAGCATGAGCGCAATCTGGTCGATCTTTTCGCGCTTCCATGCGTCCGCCAGCGTTCCCTTGCCGGCGATAAGGTGCGTCTCGCTTTCGAGAACTGTATCAATAATCTTCAGATGATTGGCCTTCAGCGAACTGCCCGTCTCCGTGACCTCGACAATCGCGTCAGCCAACATGGGCGGTTTGACTTCGGTTGCGCCCCAGCTGAACTCCACTTTCACGTTCACGCCTTTGGCGGCGAAGTAGCGTTTGCTCACCTCGACAAGTTCCGTCGCGATGATCTTGCCTTCAAGATCTTCGGCTCTCTCAAAGCCACTCGCTTCGGGAACCGCAAGCACCCAGCGGACTTTGCGCCGGCTCTGCTTCGCGTAGGTCAGGGTCGTTACGCTGGTGACATCAAGTCCGCTCTCCACGACCCAGTCGATGCCGGTGAGGCCGGCGTCGAGCACGCCGTGGTCCACGTAGCGCGCCATCTCCTGCGCGCGAATGAGCATGCACTCGATCTCCGGGTCGTCGATCGAGGGAAAGTAAGAACGGCCGTCGGCATAGATATTCCAGCCGGCCCGCTTGAATAAGGCAATCGTCGCATCCTGCAAGCTTCCCTTGGGGATGCCAAGTCTCAGTTTTTTAGCCACGGTCTTTCTCTCTTTCACGAATCGGTTCTGCGTCGCCGGCCTCGAAAATCGGGCGGGTGAAGCAACTCACCGTGCCCTCATGGCACACCAGCCCGTCGCCTTCAACCACGACGCGAAACAGCAGCGTGTCCTGGTCGCAATCTGTACTCGCTGAAACCACGCGGAGCCGGTTGCCGCTGGTTTCGCCCTTCATCCAGAGTTTCTGCCGGGTGCGGCTCCAGAAGGTGACGAATCCCGACTCCAGCGTCTTTGCGTAGCTGACGGGGTTCAGAAATCCGAGCATCAGCACCTCGCCGGTCGCGGCGTCCTGTGCGATCCCGGGTACGAGGCCATCCATTTTCTCGAAGTCGATTGACGGCTTCTCGATTGCATTTCCAGTTTTGTCTTCGCTCATCGTTTCCTGATTTCACGTTCATATGCACAACAAAAAGCCCGCTCGGTTTGTGGCCGGCGGGCTTGGGTGCTTCAATCTGTCTGGCTGTTACATCGAGCCATCGCAGTCCGCCGGCATGGATATCCCATGATGGTGAGGATGCGCGTGATGGCGGCGGTTCTGCATCTGTTTCAAACCATAAGGCGTACCCGTGCGCGCTGTCAAATTTCGACCAATGCCAGAATCTGAATAGCTGCGCATCCAGTCAACGAATGCGGGAATGTTGGCACCGAATTTGCAATGGCGAGTGTGACGGGGAATACACGCCGAAGATGCGCATTCAGGAAGACAATGGACGCTTGAGACTCATGAAGCGATGGTGGTCATGGGCGGCGTTGCTTTGCGTCTTTCCTGGCGCTGTTGCGGGCCAGTATCAGGACCGTGATGGGTCCGGCGCGCCGAAAACCACCGCGGCAGCTCCGCTGCCTGAGGATCGCATCGACATCAACCACGCGTCTCTGCCGAAATTACTCAAGATCCCAGGCATGACGGAGAGTTGGGCAGGGCGAATTCTCCGCTTCCGGCCCTATCACTCCAAGCTCGATCTTCTGGAAAAGGGCATCGTCTCAGGCCAGGTCTACGACCGCATCAAAGACTTCATCATCGCTCACCGCGATTCGCAGTAGATCGCGTTCGCTATGCCGTTTGCGCATCATGATGACGAACGCTGCGGCGACGCAGCAGTCCGCTCAGCAGCACGTAAAGCACGGGAATGAAGAACAGGTTGAGCACGGTTGACAGCAACATACCGCCCACGATGGTCGTGCCTACGGAACGCCGTCCCAGAGCGCCGGCGCCGGTGGCAAACACCAGCGGCAGAACGCCGAGGATGAATGCAAACGACGTCATGAGAATGGGGCGCAAGCGCAGTTCCGCTGCCTCAATGGCCGCTTCGGCGATGGAGCGACCTTTCTCGCGCAACTGTTCGGCAAACTCGACGATCAGAATGGAGTTCTTGGCGGAAAGCCCGATTAGCATCACGAGTCCGATCTGGCAATAGACGTCGTTCGACTGACCGCGCAGTGCAACCAGGCCGAGCGCGCCCAAGACCGCCATGGGTACGGCCAGCAGAATAATGAACGGGAGCGCGAAACTCTCGTATTGGGCTGAGAGCGTGAGATAGATAACCAGAAGTCCTAGGCCGAAGATGGTGAGCGCGTTGCCGCTGGACTCGATTTCGTCGAGTGTCAGGCCGGTCCACTCGAAGCGCATGCCCGGCATCTTGGTCTTGTTGAAGAGAGTTTCCATTGCAGCGAGGCCTTGGCTGGAGCTCAGGCCTGGTGCGGGGTTGCCGTCAATCTCCACCGAGCGAAAGAGGTTGTAGTGGCCGATGACCGGCGGGCCTGCGGCCTGGGCAACCGTCACGAGGTTATCGAGCGGCACCATCATGCCGGAATCGGAACGCACGTAATAGCTGTGCAGATCGCTCGACGACATGCGGAAAGGTTGGTCGGCCTGGACGAACACCCTGTAGGTGCGGTTGTTGTAGTCGAAATCGTTGACGTACTCCGACCCCATGAACACGCCGAGAGTGTTGGTGATTTGGGAGAGCGGAATGTTCATGGCCTTGGCCTTTTCGCGGTCGATGGTGACAAGCACCTGCGGATCGTTAGCGGAAAAGCTGGTGTAGAGACCAGACAATTCCTTGCCTGCATTGCCATTGGCCATCATCTGGTGAGCCACGCGGTCAAGATCCGACAAGGTATTGGAGCCGGAATCCTGCAACATGAATGCAAAACCACCGAAGCTGCCAACGCCCTGAACCGCGGGCGGCTGCACGAGCATCACCAATCCGCCGTTAGGGGCGAACATCAGCATTTGCAATTTAGGCGCAAGGTCGGCAACGATGTCGGACGCAGAGTGCCCTTTAGCTCGGCGCTGATCGGCCGGTAGAGTGCTGACAAACATCATGCCTGCGTTCGACGATCCGCCCGCAAAGGAGAAACCCATGAT
>Ga0187851_10003761_pt1 | contig 12627 bp, 11 predicted proteins | sample June2016WEW_6_10_FD_132997 | JGI IMG/M metagenome (GOLD analysis project Ga0187851, IMG submission 132997) | Peatland microbial communities from SPRUCE experiment site at the Marcell Experimental Forest, Minnesota, USA - June2016WEW_6_10 | ecosystem: Environmental > Terrestrial > Soil >... | reverse complement strand
GCTCCCGAAGACGGTTCATGATCTTAAGTTGGCGTCCCATCACTTTGCGGGCGAGGGGATTGCTCTTTCCGGAGTGAGGCATGATCCCATGCTCTATTCCTACCTGCTCGATCCCACCTACCCGTCGCATTCGTTACCCGAGGTTGCGCTGCGTCGATTCAATTTGAAGTTGAGCGGCAATCTGGCGGAGGCGGCGGACATGACGGGCAGGCTGGCGACCGAACTGCGCCAGGAAGTCGAGCAACAGGGTCTGACCGCAGTCTACGACGAGATCGATTTGAGGCTTGTGCCGGTGCTCGTGCGCATGGAGCAGGCGGGCGTGAAGATCGATCTGGCGGCTCTCGCCGAGATGTCGGGGAAATTGCAGCGCGAGGCGGCCGCCAAGGCGCGCGATATTTATGAGCGTTGCGGCGTCGAGTTCAACATCAATTCGCCGAAACAGCTGGGCGATGTGCTGTTCCACAAGCTGGCTCTGCCCATGCCGGTCAAATACGGGAAAGGCAAGAAAATCTCGACCGCCGTGGATGTGCTGGAAGGTTTGGCGGCGGAGCATGAAGTTCCGCGGCTGGTTCTCGAGTATCGCCAATTGAGCAAATTGAAGTCCACCTACGTGGATGCGTTGCCGGCACTGCTCCGCCGCCAGAGTGGCCGCGTGCACACGACGTTCGGGCAGACCGGCACGGCGACGGGCAGGCTGTCGTCGGCCAATCCCAACCTGCAGAATATTCCCATCCGCACCGAACTGGGGCGCGAGATTCGCGCGGCGTTTATCGCCGAGCCGGGGCATGTGTTATTGTCGGCCGATTATTCGCAGATTGAGCTGCGGCTGTTGGCGCATTACTCGAAAGACAATCTGCTGGTCGAGGCGTTCCGGCGTGGCGATGACATTCACACCCTGACGGCTTCGCAGGTGTTTGGCGTGCCGCCGCTGATGGTGACCCCCGAGCAACGGCGAGCGGCGAAGGTGGTGAACTTCGGGATCGTCTACGGATTGTCGGCGTTCGGACTGTCGCAGAATCTCGGGATCGAACCCGGGGAAGCACGAAAATTCATCGCTGCGTATTTTGAAAAATATGCGGGAGTACGTGCCTTCATCGAGGCCACGCTCGAGCAGACGCGGCGCGATCCGAAAGTGAAGACCTTGTTCGGGCGCATCCGGCCGATTCCCGACATCAACAGTAAGAACGCCACCCAGCGCGGATTCGCCGAGCGCACGGCGGTGAACACGCCGCTGCAGGGAACGGCTGCCGATCTGATCAAGCTGGCCATGATCGGAATCGACGGCGAAATCCGAAAGCGCGGGTTGAAGTCGAGGATGACCTTGCAGGTGCATGATGAGCTGGTGTTCGAAGTGCCGGAAGGGGAAGTGGAGACGATCAAGCCGCTGGTGCGCGAGCACATGGAGAAGGCGTACGCTCTGGCGGTGCCGCTCGTGGTTGAGATCGCGGTCGGGGCCAACTGGCGGGACATGGAGTAGAGGGGCGAGGCGCGGTAACGCCCGAGGTGAGCACTCCAACCCGGGATTTCCGCTCCCGCGTTCCGCTATACTCGGAGGTGCGAACCGTGCCACAGCGATTCCAGCCGCCTGACGAGCAAGTTCGATTCCTGGGGAGGCAGTCTGATGGGTGCAGCTTCGTCGCCGGCATTGGAACCATCGCCCCGCCGCGCTTTTCTCCGGCATCCGATCCAGGTACCCCTGGACCTGATCGTACTGCGCTCCGGAGTTCCGGAAAGTATACCCGGGCGATGCACCGACATTTGTGAAGGCGGGATGGGAGCGATTGTGGCCGGCGAGCTGGCTGCCGGGCAACGGGTTGCCGTCGAGTTGCGGCTGCCGAATGTGGGCGTACCGGTTCGTGCCCGCGCCGTGGTGCGTCACCAATGGCAGCTGCATTGCGGGGTGGAGTTTGTCGGACTGGCGCTCGAGCAGCGGGAAATGATCCGCTATTGGGTGTACCGAGCCACCGCTTCGCAGGCGGCGGATCGGGAAAAAGTGGAACCAGCCGAAGTTCGGAACGCGGACGGTCCGCCGGTTGCCTTCGAGCTGGCGGCTCAGCCCGGCCGCAAAATCCGCATCGGGCGGCGTGGGCTCTACCTGCTGATCGCATCCCTGCTTGCCCTGGCCGGTTTGGGCTGGTGGCAATGGCAGCGCTCCTGGAACGAGCTGGAAAAACGGGCGCCGGCTGGGGAGTCGGGCGTCGTCGTTTCTCCTGCCACCCATCTTTTTGCCGCCATCGTGTCTGCGGAACTGGTGGCCAAGGTGGACGCGGCCGATCGGCCGGCTGCGGTGAGGGCCCAGACAGAAAGCACCGAGTTTGCTCGATGCCGTGCGGACTGCGGGCCGCGGCGGGAAGGCCGGGCGATCGGTTTCCGGACGGGCCTGGCCGGTGCGATCGGGGAACTATGAGTCGTAGCTTTCCTGCAGCCCGGCGCTTGCGGCAGAATTGACGGAGCGTTAGTCGAACGTTTCGGCTTGCGCGAAAGCTACGCCGCGCTGGTCTTTGGCGGAGATGGTAGCCGGGAACGCGGGCTCGCCGTCGACTTGCCAGACGATATTCAGGGCGGGATCGTTCCACGCCACCGAGCGTTCGTCGTCGGGCGCATAGAAATCCGTTGTTTTGTAGACCACATGCGCGCTCGGCGACAGCACGCGGAAGCCATGCGCGAATCCGCGCGGAACCCATAACATGTGTTTGTTCTCGCCGGAAAGCCGGAACGACTCCCACTTTCCGAAGGTGGCAGAGCTGCGGCGCAGATCGAGGGCAACGTCGAGGATCTCGCCGGTGATGGCGCGCACCAGTTTTCCCTGCTCCTGGCGAACCTGATAATGCAAGCCGCGCACGACATTCCTTTCGGAAAAAGAATGATTGTCCTGCACGAATGGTTCGGTGATGCCGAGTTCGGCAAACGTACGCTGGTTGTAGCTTTCCAGAAAAAAGCCGCGATCGTCGCCGAAGACGCGGGGCTCGAGCAGCAAAAGTCCGGGGAGAGTGGTGACCTTCTTTTTCATCGTAAACCTTCGATCGAGCGGGTTCGGCGAGCAGAACTGGAAACCATCAGAAAACTCGCTCGCGCAGCAACTGCAACAGGTAGGCGCCGTATCCGTTGTTGCGCATCGGTTGCGCCAGGGCTTCCAGTTGCGCGGCCGTTATGTAGCCGGAGCGATAGGCGATCTCTTCCGGGCAGGCGACCATAAGGCCCTGGCGTTTTTCGAGAGTCTGGATGAACAGGGAAGCCTCCATCAGGGCTTCGTGGGTGCCGGTGTCGAGCCATGCCGTGCCTCGGCCCATTACGCAGACGTTCAGCTGACCGTGCTCGAGATAGACGCGGTTCACGTCGGTGATCTCCAGTTCGCCGCGGGCCGAAGGCTTCAGGTTCGCCGCAATTTCGACCACCTGCCGATCGTAGAAATAAAGCCCGGTCACGGCGTAGCGTGACTTGGGCCGTTTCGGTTTCTCTTCAATGCTCAGTGCCTTTCCCTGCGCGTCGAAATCGACCACGCCAGCGCTCCGGGTCGTTGACGGGGTAGGCAAAAACCCGGGCGCCTTTCGGCTGCAGCGTGGCGGCCCGTAATTCCTTCACCAGATCGTGACCGTAGAAAATGTTGTCCCCAAGCACCAGTGCGCAACCGCTCGTTCCGATGAATTCCCTGCCGATCAGAAATGCCTGGGCAATGCCCTCGGGCTTGGCTTGCATGGCGTACTGGAAGCGGACACCGTATCGGGAGCCATCGCCCAGCAAGTGCTGAAAGCGGTGGAGATCGTCGGGGGTCGAGATGATCAGAATATCGCGAATGTCGGCCAGCATCAGCGTGGAGAGCGGGTAGTAGACCATCGGCTTGTTGTAGACCGGCAACAGGCTCTTGGGCAGCACCTGGGTAACGGGATAAAGGCGGGTTCCTGATCCTCCCGCGAGGATGATGCCTTTGTAATTGGGTTGCACGATGGTGGTCATCTCGAATCGGTTGTCTCAGCGTTCGGTAACATACTGTTTTGCCATCCATTGGCGATAGGCGCCGCTGGTGACATCGCGAACCCAGTCCTGGTGTTCCAGATACCAGCGAACGGTCTTGTCCATGCCCGTCTCGAACGTCTCCTGCGGCTGCCAGTCCAGTTCGCTTTCGATCTTGCGCGTATCCATGGCATAGCGCCGGTCGTGGCCGGGGCGATCTTTTACAAACGTGACCAGGCTGTGGTGGGGAACGGCGGGATCGTCCGGGCGCAGTTCGTCGAGTAGCTGGCAGACGCGCGCGATGATATCCAGATTCTTTTTTTCGCTTCGCCCGCCGATGTTGTAGGTTTCGCCAACGCGTCCGTTCTTGAGAACGCGGCGAATGGCGCGGCAGTGATCCTCGACGTAGAGCCAATCGCGGACGTTCTGGCCGTCGCCATAGACGGGGAGAGGTTTGCCGGCGCAGGCATTCAGGATCATCAGCGGCATCAATTTTTCCGGAAACTGAAAGGGCCCATAGTTATTCGAGCAGTTCGTGGTCAGCGTCGGAAGGCCGTAGGTATGGTGATAGGCGCGGACCAGATGATCGGAAGCCGCCTTGGACGCCGAATACGGGCTGTTGGGCGCGTAAGGCGTGGTCTCGCAGAAGGCCGGGTCGTTGGGACCGAGCGATCCGTAAACTTCATCGGTGGAAACGTGCAGAAAACGAAACGATGCCCGATCATTTTCCGCAAGCGCCGACCAATAGGCGCGCGTCTGTTCGAGCAGGCTGAAGGTGCCGTTCACATTGGTGCGGACGAAATCATCCGGGCCATGGATGGAGCGGTCGACATGGCTTTCGGCCGCAAAATGAACGATTGCGCAGGGCTGCGAGCGTTGCAGCAGGCCTCGCAGGAAATCGCGATCGACGATATCGCCCTGCTCGAAGCGATAGCGCGGATGGGTTTCGACCGAACGTAGGTTGTGGAGATTGCCGGCGTAGGTCAGCTTGTCGAGATTCACCAAGGCGGCGGATTCTTCGGCGATCCATTGGAGAACGAAGTTTGAGCCAATGAAGCCGGCGCCGCCGGTTACGAGGATGCGCTTTTCCATTCTTAGTGTGCGCCGCAAACTGCGCCGGCAAAAACTCGGGTGGCGGCACCTTGTTTTTATTCTAATTGAATAATCGAAGTGAGCGGGAAGTCGGGAACGACTCGGCAAGCGGGTCGATCAGGCGGGAATGGTTTGGCTCGGAGCGACCGCTTCGGTGTCGAACACGGTTGCCAGGCCGTGAATCACCGCCGCCAGTCGTACCGCGGCGAGAATCGATTCTTCCGACGTGCCCTTGTAGCGCAGAACCTGCTCGTGGGAATCGATGCAGAGTCCGCATCCATGGATCGCGGATACGGCGGTGCACCAGAGTTCGAAGTCGACGGGATCGACGCCGTGGGTGCGCAACACATTCATGCGCAGCCGGGCCGGCAGGGTGGCATATTTCGGGTTTTTGGTCAGGTGCTGAAAACGATAGTAGATATTGTTCATCCCCATGATGGCGGCCGCTGCTTTGGCCGCTTCCAGGGCCGGCGGCGACAGATGGGACGCCGCTTCGGCGAGCACGATCTCGGTCATTTGGGGGTTGCGGGCGGCGATGGCGGATGCGGCTACGGTACCCCATATCTGCTGCTCGTTCAGTTCCGGTTGCTGCAGCAAGGTGGAGAGGTTCAGTTTCAGGTCTTTGGCGTATGCCGGCACGGTATCGAGCAGTTCATTCAGGTTCATGGAAGGTCGTCCCTCAGAATGGGTGATTCCGAGCCGGGCTTGATTGCCCGGCCCGGATTGAACTTGGTTCTCGCATCAGTTCCAAGGTCGCGAACCGACGCGTCGTGTTATACGCTGAGTGTCGCTTCTCCCTTTTTCCAGTTGCAGGGGCAGAGTTCGTCGGTCTGCAACGCATCGAGCACCCGCAAGACTTCCTGCGGATTTCTTCCCACCGAGAGGTCGGTCACCATGACGAAGCGGATGATGCCTTCAGGGTCGACGATGAAGGTGGCTCGCTGGGCGACGCCGGCTTTGAGATCCAGAATGCCGAGTGACTCGCAGAGGTCGCGCCGGATGTCGGAGATCATGGGAAAGGGCAGATTGTGCAGGTCTTCGTGGTGAACCCGCCAGGCGCGGTGCACGAACTCGGAATCGGTGCTGCCGCCAAGAACCTGGGCATCGCGATCCTGGAATTCCTTGTTAAGCTTGCCGAAAGCCGCGATTTCCGTAGGGCAAACGAAGGTGAAATCCTTGGGCCAGAAAAAATACACCTTCCATTTGCCGGCGTAATCCTGGTCGGTAAGGGTTTTGAATGCCTTATCGCTGTTTTCGGTGCTGACGGTGGCCGTCAGCCGGTATGAGGGAAATGGTTCGCCTACAGTTAGCATTTTTATCTCTCCTAAAGTATTCGCGAAGCTAAAAATCCGTGTGCAAAAAGCGACCGCTCCGGGGCGGCAAGCGGTCAGTCACAACCCTGACAGTGCGCACAGAGAACTTTTGTTTATGGTGCCAGGAGCTTGCGTGGAGCTGGTGACAGAGCCCAACCGGCCGGCGGGGAACACCCAAGGTTCCCCCGACATACATAGCGACAAACGCGAGATCTGTCTGTGATCTGGCTCAACCCCGGGTGTGCGTCGGGGCACATCGGGTGCAGGCAGCGCCGTCGAATCCGGTGCAGCGAAACGGGAATGACCGCGGCTTTCGTCACCCACTTGGATGATCGCGAAGCTTCGCCGGATGCAGATTTGCTTCGCCCGCAAGGGGAGTGGAATCAGAATTGGGAAACCTTCATTCGGCGCTTCGCCGCTGTGCGATGCGATCCCTGGCTGGGGCCTCGCTCGGGTTCCAGCCGAGCACGTTGTAATACGCGGCCGCGATCGAACGGGCGACCGCGGGCCAAAGATATCCACTTTGAATCCGTTCCCATTGCCGAACCGCGGCTCGACGTCGAAGGTCGGGATTGTGGACCAGCAGGTCGAGCACGCGCTTGAGGTCCGCCGGATTGCCCTGCTTGAAGGTGAACCCGGCGACGGCGCCGAGCTCGAGGGTTTCCCGAGTGTCACTGCTCAACACGCAAACCCCGGTTGCCATCGCCTCGAGCAGCGCGAGCGACAGGCCGCCCAGATCGGACCGAAGCACGAACACGGCGGCATGCGAGAGAAGCTGTTCCAGATTCTCTCCCGAGTTCCAGGGAAGAAACCGAATTCGGTCTCCCTGGCGGCGGCGCAAGCTGGCGACGAAGGAGTCCGCCGGATCGAATCCTCCGGCGAGGACCAGTTTCATATCGGTGTGAAGGTTCTCGAAGGCCTCGACCAGGAGACGGCAATTTTTCTCGGGCGCGACCCCGCCCAGGAAAAGGATGTAGTTGTCGGGCAGCAGATCCCATTCCCTGAGCTGTCGGGGGAGTCGCCGCGGCCCGGAGGCGGGGCCCAGGGGAACGTAGACGGTGTCGCGGTTGTAGCGCTCGCGGTAGTACTGCTGCAAGCGGCGGGAGTCGACCAGGGTGGCATTGGGCGCGCCGAGGGCGGCTGCTTCTGCCGCCCGCAGCAGTCGCGATGCGATCGCGCCCCGCTTGCCGCTCTGCCGGTCAAGGTCCTGCACGGTGACGACGCTCTTTTTGCCGGCCAGTCGAGGAAGAACAGAAATCAGGGTCGGAATCGGGCCGTGGTAGTGAACAACATCGCAGTCCGAGACCATGGCGTGCGCGGTGCTCAGCAGAGTGTGGACGAAGGCATCCAGATGCCGGGAACGAAGCGTGGGCAGGCATCGCACGCGCATGCCTTTGTGGGTGCTGACCTGAGGGGCGACAGAGGTGTGGCAATAGACGGTGATCTCGTGTCCCAGGCGGGACAGTTCGTGGCCGGCTCGTTCGCAATAGGCTTCCATGCCGTTCGATCCGGATCCTGCGCCCCGCCCTCCAATCAATGCGACGCGGACGCCCTGCCGCCTGCGAGGCGGTTCGGGCGGGGCTGGGAATGCCGGGAATGACAGCAGCTTACGCGTGCCCGTGAGGCGGCGGTAGTGTCCGAGCAGCCTTTCTAGGTGCTGGTCCGGATCGTGATTGGTTTTTGCCCGCTTGCGGGCTGCAGCGCCCATTTTCTCGATCAGATCAGGGCGATCCAAGAGAAACTCCATCGCCTGCGCGAAATGTTCGCGGTCGCCATCGGGATACAGCAATCCAGTAACGCCATGTTCGACGAGGTTCGGGCGAGATCCGAGGTCGGAGGCAACAACCGGCCGGCCCCAGGCGTACGACTCGAGAATCGGCTTCCCCAGAGTTTCGTAGGCGTGCGAGGGGAAGACCGAGAAGCTGCAGCCGGCGATGAGTTTCTGGAGTTTTTCGCCATGAACCGCACCCGCAAACAGGACGCGGTGCAGGTTTAGTTCTTTCGCCAAACCTTCCAGCCGCGGGCGTTCCGGACCGTCTCCGGCGACGACCAGGGGAGTGTGCGGCCGTCGCGCCATGGCGCGCAACAGTTCGGCCACTCCTTTTTCGGGAGAGAGTCGGCCGAAGTACAACAGGTAGCCTTCGTTGGGCGCGAGCTGATGATCGCCGGGCAGAACCTGGAACGGAGGCAGGACCTCGATGCGCCGCACCGGCAGACCGCCGGCGACCAGCTTATCGCGCACAGAATCGCTGGGTGCGAGGAACAGATTGACGCAGCGTTCGTAGGTTCGCAGCCATTTATGCAGGTAGGCTTCGGCGGCGAGCGCAACCGCGGCGGAACACGGGCCCTGGTAGCAGCCCCGGGTCACGAGGTGGTGGAAAGCGCCATTGCGGCAGCGCTCGTCGCAGGCGCGGCCATCGGCGACAAAATGGCTGGTTGGGCAGAGAATACTGAAGTCGTTCAGATGACAGAGCACGGGAATTCGCCGCCGCTTCAGTTCCCAGAGAATCGAGGTCGACAGGTGGCGATCGATGCCTTGGAGGTGTGCCAGGTCCGGTGCAAAATCGGCGAGGCAATTGCGCATGGCGCGTTGGGCCGATGGCCAGTAGATGGCCTGGGCCGCCATCCTGGCTTTCCTCAGCAAGCCCGCGTTTGGGTCCCGGAAATCAATGCGGGGAACGCGGTAGCTGCGCCCGGGAAAAGCCGGGCTGCGGTCGTGGTCCGCGCTGAACGATGCGGTTTCCAGGCCGCACTCTTCCATCCTGTGCATGAGGTCGAATAGGTACCGATCGCCGCCGCTACCGGAAGAGTCCCGCTCGTTGCAATACAGGATGCGCATGTTCACCTTCCAATTGGGGAATGCGGGCCAGGAATTGCTCCGCGAACGCACGCAGATTCCGCTGGCGATTGTAGGAAGCGGCGACGTGGGACGCGGCCGCGCGCGCGATTCCAGCCACGGAGCTTTGGTTGGCCTGAATCCAATGGACGGCATGGACGAACGCGGCCACAGAACCCGGTTGGTAGAGAAATCCGGTGCGCTGATGTTCGACCAGTTCGGAAATTCCGGCAATCGCCGGGGCCAGCACCAGCTTCTGGTGAGCCATGGCTTCCAGCAGTACCGCCGGAATGTCTCCGCTTTCGCCGGTCCGAACCACCAGATCGGCGTGCCGGTAGTAGCCGGCAAGGTCGTTCGGCGGCACCTGGCCCATCAGATAGACGCGTCCCTGAAGTCCTAACGCAACAATCTGCTTCTCCAGAGCCAGATGTTCCGGTCCTTGGCCAACGATCCAGCAAAGGAAATCAACCGCTTGATCGCGCAGACAGGCGCAAGCCTCGATCAGAAAGCGAGTGTCGTTGACTCGCTGCAGGGGGCTGACAGAAAGCAGGGTGAATCGTCGGCCGGGGGGTGCGTCGGGAGTCGGCCAGGGAAGCACGCGATCGATCCCGGGAGGTTGCACGATCACTTTCTCGAGGGGCGTGGAGCGGTATTTGCGGAGAATGTGCTGGCGGTGGTAGTCGGACCCGGTCACACAGAACTGGCAGGCGCGCAGTTTGGCGGAGAGCAGATCCGGGTGCCGCGACAGGTCGGAGTCGTGGAGCGTGAAGCTGAAGCTGATTTCGAGAAGACGGGCGGCGCCCAAGGCCGTCCAGCCGGCCAAGTCCCCGCTGTGAGCGTGGATGTGTGCGACCTCGAGTGGCTCCAATTGCCTGGCCAGCGCGGCGCCGAGGACGGTGTAGCCGAGCGCGCGAATGCGGTGCGCCGGGGAGCGTCCGCCCGCATCCACCAGCAGTCGCAACAGCTGCCCAAGGCTTTGCCGATCCGACGCGAGGCGGCGAACCGCGCCGATCAGTTCATCGTCAGCGAGAGGCCGAAGGCAGTGCGTCTCCTTCCAGAAAGCTCGTTCCGCCAGACTCAGTGCAGAGGGCGAGACCCGCGTGCCGCTGTAACAGATCACTCGCAGGCCCCGGCGGCGCAGTTCCGCGATCTGGTCGATCGCCTGAGGCTCGAGGACGGAGGGAAACTCGTTGGCGATGTAAGCGATGGTAGTCATCAGACGCATACCTCGGAGGCGCAGAGCAAACCGGCGACGATGAACCGGAGTTCTCTGGACGATTGGCAAATCCGGTCGAGCAAGCAGGAGGTGAGGCGAAAAACGCTCAGCAAGATACGGCAGACACTGCGTCGGGAAGCGACAGCCGCACATTCGCCGCGCGAGAGGTACGCCCGGGAGAAAGCTTCCGGAGGCTGCGTCGCAGAAGCCACGGGAATCGCGCCTGCGAAGCACGTGTCAGCGCCTTGCGAGGTGTTCCTAAGCCGGGTTGTGCTCCATTCGCCCATCGGATTCAAAGACCGCGGTGGGGCTCTTGGGAAACCGGAGAACTTCGCTCCCTGAGCAGGGTCCGAAGCCTGGGACTCGGTTCGTTGACCGCGCCTGGCCGCGGTGGCGCGGCGGTGGGCGATATTTCCGCACCCCATCGATGGGTGGAAGTCGCTGGACGATCCTTCTCTGGCGGGGGATGCGAAACCTGGAGGGATTCGGTGCGGCGAGCTCGGGGGCGCGAAGCGAGAAGCCTGCGGGCGCTTTCCCGACCTCCGCCGCGAATCGTCCTAGCCGAGCGTTCGGTAACAAAAACGGTGCCTGCGCCGAAGGTCATGGCCAAACCAAAAGCGACCAGGAAGCAAAGGAAGACATTGTGTACCGGCGGTGCCGGCGCCACCGGCGCCGGTTTAAGAAGGCGAGGTTCCTCGAACCGCCTGGTGCTCGGCGGCTCGGAACCGACCCCAGGGGCCAATTGTCCCTGCGCCAGAGGGGAGATCGAGTGGGCTCCGTAAGGCGTTGAATCGACCGCAAGAAGCGCTATGGAGAGCAGCCCCAATCCAAAACAGGCTGCCGACAGAAGCGGCCGGCGCAGCAGAAAGGTCGCAATCTCGCGCCCCGCGTCGGGGAAAGCAGTTGTCGAGGTTCCGGGAAAGGCCGCATACATGGGCTGGAGTGGCAGACGATTGGGCCGGCGAGATCAGGAGTGCCGGAATTTTGTGGACGGTGGTTGAGCGCTGCCGCTCCTTTCTGCTTGGAACTCCAGCGGATTCAGGCACTGGCGCATCGTCCGGCGGTCAATGGAGTGCGTTCTGGTCCCGCCGGCCGAAGATTGCAGAAGCCGATGAAGCGGGTAGCGTTTCCCTACGGATGCAGGATCTCCCTCGCCACCCGCCTTTACGGGTTGTGTGGCCGCGACGCGAATCGGACTGTCGGTCCCTGACCGCACGTGTGTCGACCAGTTCTCCGCCGCGATCGGACTGGTTGGCGGAGCCCAGGTTCCGGGTGCTGAAGCCAGTGACCATACTGCTTCCCGAGCGGTGGTGACCACGATCAGCTGCAGGATGAGCACGCCTGCGGCCACCAAAACGACGTAGCTGGTCAATCCATTCATCTCCGGACTCTCACCGTTGCTCCGAACGGCGAACTAGGACAGCTCGAAGACTGAGCTGCCAGACGAAGGTATCGCTGCGCCCGGCATACAACAAGACTTGGAAAGTACTGTCCACTCGCGTACCGGGCACGATCCACCTGTCGGAAGCGTGATCCGCCGAGCAAAGAGGCTGCCGCTGGCCGGTTCTTCGCCCCGGCAGGCGCTCCAGGGGAGAGCGTCTTGCTCGAACGGGTGGGCACCAAGGTAGGCCGCCTAAAGAAGACAGCGACGGGCCGATTCGTCACAAACGGAGTGTGACGAAGCCTACATCCGATCCGTGGCCTTAGGGGCATGATGAAACCGTGAAAACCACACCTTTGGCCAAACCGCCCAAGTCGGCAGCAAACCCGTCGGCCGCAACCGAAGCCGTGCGGGTCGTGGTCGCCGATTCCGGCCCCATCCAGTCGGAACTCCTGACGCGGGCCTTGAAGGCGCGGCGGGATTTCCAGGTTTCCTGCGTCGCTTTGGAAACGTCCGCTCTTTATAACTTCCTGCAATCCCATCCTGCGGATGTGATTTTAGTGGCGGGCAATCGCCTGCCGGACCTGAGCGTGCTGCGCTGGCTGCGGGTTTCCTATCCGAAAATTGCCCCCGTGCTGCTTGCCGAAAGCGATGAGCGCGAACTGGTGGTAAGTGCTTTGCGAGCGGGTGCAAGGGGTATTTTTCTTTTTTCCCAGAACCCATTTCCGATGCTTTGCAAGTGTATTCAGTGTGTCTTCCGCGGACAGGTCTGGATCAATAGCCAGCAGATGAATTACGTGCTCGACGCTTTGGCGGAGGTACCCACGCTGCGGGTGGT
>Ga0187851_10003760_pt1 | contig 12633 bp, 7 predicted proteins | sample June2016WEW_6_10_FD_132997 | JGI IMG/M metagenome (GOLD analysis project Ga0187851, IMG submission 132997) | Peatland microbial communities from SPRUCE experiment site at the Marcell Experimental Forest, Minnesota, USA - June2016WEW_6_10 | ecosystem: Environmental > Terrestrial > Soil > Wetlands... | reverse complement strand
GCCCGGTTGCGCCCTGCGTCACCACAGAGATGCTGCCCAGCGTGCCCGCTGTGTTGAAGGCGACCGGCACGGTGATCGCGGAACTGGGGCTTCCTATATTCACTGCGCCAAAGTTCGTGCCCGCCACCGGGTTGACGGACTCAACCGTGAAGCTTTGCGCCACTGTGGGCGCCGGCGCAAACGTCACGCCGTCTCCCGGCTGGTTGGCCTGGATCGTGCAGGTCCCGGCGGAAGTCAGCATCGCCGTCGAGCCTGAGACCGTGCAGACGGAGGGAGTGGTTGACGTGAAGCTGACCGGCAGGCCGGAACTGGCTGAGGCAATCAAAGCGACTGGAACCGATGTATTGATCGCCTGAGCCGGAACTGCTGCAAAAGTGATTGTCTGGGCGGTCAAGCTAACTGCGAAGCTCTGTGACACCGTTTGAGCCGCCGCGTACACGGAGTTTCCCGCCTGGTTGGCCTGGACGGCGCAGATTCCTTCGGCCAAGAGCGAAGCGGTCGAGGCCGAGACCGTGCAGATGCCAGGAGTCATTGAAGTGAAGCTGACCGGCAGCCCGGAACTGGCCGTGGCCGTTAACGCAAGAGTCGAGTTCGCTGCCTGAACCGGGATCGCCCCAAAGGTGATCGTCTGCGGCGTGCTGCCCGTGCCAATGCCGCTCAACAGGATGTTTTGCGCCGCATACCCAGGAGCGGCCGCGTTGAGCGCGTTGTCGGTCAGTGCCAGCGCGCCGCTGATGCTGCCCGTCGTCTCGGGCGTAAAGCTGATGGATAACAGGCAAGACTGGCCGACTGCCAGCGTTCCAGCCGCCGGGGAACCTGCGCCTACCAAGGGACACGAGGATGACGCGCCGCTGTTTAATGCAAAGTTTGCCGCAATGCTCGGATTCAGCCCGCTACCCGGAACTGGGAAGTTCAGCACGGCATTGCCGACGTCCTCGACAGTGACCGTCTGCGGGCTGTCACTGCTCGTAGAACCCATCACCGTCGGCGCAAAACTCAGGTTCGGCGGATCCGCGAAGTCCTCTTTCAATACCCGGTTGTCGCCGCCATCGGAAATGTATACGTTGCCGCCACCAGCGACCGCGACTCCAGAGGGAGCACTTAGGACGCTGCTTGACACCGTGCTCTCGGTGTAGCTGCCGCCTGAAAGCGTCTCCTTCAACACTCGGTTGTTGCCGGAATCGGCGATATAGATGTTGCCGCTACCATCCACCGTGACCCCGGACGGACCACTCAGGCTGCTGGTTGGCACCGTACTCTCAGCGTAGCTGCCTGCGGAGAGCGCTTCGACTAACACCCGATTGTCGCCGGTGTCGGCAATATAGACGTTGTCGTCACCGTCCACCGAAATACCTTGGGGACTTACAGCGCTAGTCGGCACTATGCTCTCGGTGTAGCTGCCCGCCGACAGCGCCTCCATTAGCACCCGCTGATTGTAGGTGTCGGCGACATAGATATTGCCGCTCCCGTCCACCGCGACCCCATAGGGACCATTCAGGGTGCTGGTTGGCACCGTGCTCTCGGCGTAACTACCCGCCGAAAGCGTCTCCTTCAATACACGATTGTTGCCGGTATCGGCGATGTAAACATTACCGCTCCCATCCACCGCGACCCCGGACGGGTAAGCCAGGACGCTGGTTAGCACCGTGCTTTCGGCGTAACTGCCCGCCGAAAGCGTCTCTTTCAACACTCGGTTGTTGCTGGAATCGACTATATAGATATTGCCGCTCGCATCTACCGCGACGCCAGATGGATAAGCCAGAACGCTGGTCGGCACCGTGCTCTCGGCGCCGGGCAGGAAGTTCACCTGCGGTCCTACGCCTGTGCCCTGCAGATAACTGGTTGCAAGCACGTTTCCGGAGCCGTCCTCAAGCACCACCGCGCCATAACGGCTCCCAGGGAATGCCGGTGTGAACGTTACATTCACCGCGCAACTGCCGCCGGCGTTATAACTTCTTCCCACCGCGCAGCTTCCCGCTCCGGCATTGGCAAAGTCGAGCCCGGTTGCGCCCTGCGTCAGCACAGAGACGCTGCCTAGCGTGGCCGCTACGCCGAAGGTGATGGGCACGGCGATCGCCGTGCTGGCGCTCCCAATATTTGCTGCAACGAAGTTCGTGCCGTTCAGCGGGTTGACGGACTCAACCGCGAAGCTTTGCGTGATCGCGGGCGCCGCCGCATACGTAGCGCCATCTCCAGCCTGGTTGGCCTGGATGGTGCAAGTCCCGAGAGCAAGCAGCGAAGCGGTCGAGGCCGAGACCGTGCAGATGGAGGGAGTGGTCGACGTGAAGCTGACCGGCAGGCCGGAGCTGGCCCAGGCTGTCAGCGTGACCGGAACCGACATGTTGATCGCCTGAGACGGGATTGCCGCGAATGTTATTGCCTGGGCTTGGAGAGTGACCGTGAAACTTTGCGTCACCGTTGGAGCGGCCGCATAAACGGAGCTTCCGGCTTGGTTGGCCTGGATGGTGCAGATTCCCGTGGCAAGCAGCGAAGCGGTCGATCCCGAGACCGTGCAGATGGCGGGAGTAGCTGAAGTGAAGCTGACCGGCAGCCCGGAGCTGGCCGTGGCCGTCAACCCAAAGGTAGAGTTGGCAGCCTGGGCCGGGATCGCCGGAAAGTTGATGGTCTGCGGCGTGCTGCCCGTGCCAATGCCGCTTAACAGGATGCTCTGCTGCGCCGCCTGCCCGGGAACGGCTGCGTTGAGCGCATTGTCGGTCAATTCGAGCGTTCCGCTGAAGTTGCCCGCCGCTGGGGGCGTAAAGCTGATGGGTAACAGGCAGGACTGGCCGGCTGCTAGCGTCCCAGCCGCCGGCGAACCCGCGCTCACCAGCGGGCACGAGGATGCCGCGCCGCTGTTCAGAGTGAAATTCGCAGCGATGCTCGGATTGTTCCCGCTAGCCGGAACAGGGAAGTTCAGAGCGGCATTGCCGGCGTTCTCCACAGTTACCGTCTGCGGACTGTCACTGCTAGTCAAACCGGGAGCCGTCGGCGCGAAGCTCAGGCTCGGCGGATCCGCGAAGTCCTCCTTCAACACGCGGTTATTGGCGGTGTCCGCGATATAGACGTTACCGTTCCCAGCCACCGCCACCGCAGAGGGGTAAGCCAAGGCGCTGGTCGACACCGTGCTCTCGTTGTAGCTGCCCGCTGAAAGCGTTTCTTTCAACACCCGGTTGTTGCCCGCATCGGCGATGTAGACGTTGCCAATGCCATCCGCGACGACCCCGGAGGGCCAACTGAGGCTGCTGGTTGGCACTATGCTCTCGGCGTAGCTGCCCGCCGAGAACATCTCCACCAACACCCGGTTGTTGCCGGTGTCGACTATGTATACGTTCCCGCTCCCATCCACCGCAATCCCAGAGGGACCATTCAGGATGCTGGTCGGCACCGTGCTCTCGGTGTAGCTGCCCACCAAAAGTGTCTCCACCAACACCCTGTTGTTGCCGGTGTCGGCGATATAAATGTTCCCGCTCCCATCGACTGCGACCCCTGAGGGGTAAGCTAAAGCGCTGGTTGGCACCGTGCTCTCGGTGTAACTGCCCGCCGACAGCGCCTCCTTCAATATTCGGTTGTTGCCGGAATCGGCGATATAGACATTGCCGCTCCCATCCACCGCGACCCCGGAGGGCCAACTGAGAGCGCTGGTTGGCACCGTGCTCTCGGTATAACTCCCTGCGGAAAGAGTCTCTTTCAATACCCGGTTGTTGCTGGAATCGACGATATAAACGTTGCCGCTCCCATCCACCGCGACCCCAGAAGGGCTAGCCAGGGCGCTGGTTGGCACCGTGCTCTCGGCGCCGGGAAGGAAGTTGACCTGCGGTCCTACGCCCGTGCCCTGCAGATAACCGGTCGCAATCACGTTCCCCGAGCCATCCTCTAGCACCACCGCGCCATAACGGGTTCCGGCCTGCGTGGGTGTGAACGTCACATTGACCGTGCAACTCCTACCCGCGTTGTAACTTGTTCCCACTCCGCACGTTCCCGTACCGGCATCGGCAAAGTCAAGCCCGGTTGCGCCCTGCGTCAGCACAGAGACGCTGCCCAAAGTGGCCGCTGTGTTGAAGGTGATCGGCACGGCAATCGCGGAGCTAGGGAGTCCCATCTTCGCCGTCCCAAAGTTCTGGCCCGTCAGCGGGTTGACGGACTCAACCGTGAAGCTCTGCGTAACTGTAGGCGCCGGCGCATACGTCACGCCGTCTCCCGGCTGGCTGGCCTGGATTGTGCAGGTTCCGGCGGAAATCAGCGTCGCCGTCGAGCCTGAGACTGTGCAGACAGAGGGAGTGGTTGAAGTGAAGCTGACCGGCAGGCCGGAGCTGGCTGTGGCTGTCAACGCGATTGGAACCGACGTATTGATCGCCTGCGCCGGAACTGCGCCGAAGGTGATCGTCTGGGCTGCTAGATTGGCGGCGAGGCTTTGAATCGTGCAGATCCCTGCAGCAAGGCCTGATGTGGTCGATCCCAAGACCGTGCATGTGAAGGGACCAGAGGTTGAAGTGACGCTGACGTTGCCGCTCGCATTTGCCGTGACCGCAGGGGAATTAGCCAGGGCGGTGGTTGGCGCCTTGCTTGCCTCGCCCGACGAGAAGTTCGCCTGCGGTCCTACGCCTGTGCCCTGTAAATAACTGATCGCAATCACGTTAAAGGATTCATCATCGACCACCACTGCGCCATAACGAATTGCGGCGAACATTGGCGTAAACGTCACATTTACCGTGCAACTGGCGCCGGCGTTGTAACTTGTTCCCACCGTGCAGGTCCCCCTGCCGGCATTGGCAAAGTCAAGCCCGGTTACGCCCTTCGTCAATACAGATACGCTGCCCAGCGTGGCCGCTGTGTTGAAGGTGACGGGCACAGCGATCACCGAACTGGCGCTCCCAACGCTCACCGTCCCAAAGTCAACCGCCAGCGGCGCAACCTGGCTGTGGGCAAGCGGGCTAACAGCCAGGGCTTGGCATACGCAAGCCGCAACCAGGAACAGGTGGGTAGGCCTGAGGGAAAGAGTCACAATTGCCTCCTTGAGAGAACGGTCGTACCAATAAGGGCGCGAGCTAGCGTTGAACCGTGCTCAGCGACTCGTATGTTTAAGCAGAACACTTTCATGTTTAAAGCCGCAGGCGCTTTCGCGCCCATGCCCTGCGTGGTTGACAAGAGAGCGTACGCGGCCGATGCGGGGACTGGATCTGAATTGGCTATCTTCGGGTTAAGAGCGTAGGGACATGCACCCGGCGGCACGTTGGCTGTGGAGGCCATGAGTCTGCCTGTTTGAAAAGGGATTGCGGCAAGAAACAGGAAAGCAACGAGGGCGGGACGGGAGACTTTCATTCGATCCTCGCAAACTGGGTACTGGGAGAAAAGCAAATCATTGGTAGCGGTAGCACAGAACACCGCTCAAGCAGAGCAAAACACCAGCCTGCGGGTTCTTGATTTGGTTTCCGTGGCCGGCGGAATTGCTTATCCGCCTTAGTACGGTCCCTCGCACGATGAAGTCTCTCGGGGCCGATCCAACAAAAAGGGTTCTTTCCATGGGGAGACACAGCCGCGGCCCAATCCTGCCGAGGACTCAGCTCCGAAACACATTCATGGAAAGGAAATGGCGCGTACTTTATTTCATGAGCTGGGTCAAGAAGTCAATCAAAATCTTTCTATGTGATGCTTGTCACACGAGGGTAACCTGGAGGGGTGACTCTGAAGTAAATATGCCGCCGTTCGGCCAAAAGCATTGAAGTCGCTGCTCAATTCCCGCAGGATTGCACGGTTCTTGGTACATTTTCGTAAAATGTCCAATCAGGCTATGCAGATGCCAGAGCAGCGGGATGAAAGCGCGCCTTCCGTTGGACGCGCGGGGCAAAGGACACTGTGAGATCCGGCGCAGAAAACCTGGGCAGTGCTCCGCTACACAACCTCCCAGCCATTGGCAACCTCAGCTCCACCCCCAACCCGCATTGCCGAGGCCTGTGACGCTGCCGCGAATCCCTCGTCAGTTTCCCTTTTCTCTATCCCCTTTCACGGTTCGATTTGTTGTGGTTCTTTCGGCTTCAATCCCTCGGTTCTTCGTGCAATGAACCCACCACATTTCCCGGCGCCCCTTTCACGAGAACTCTTTTCGTTCCTATCGGTTCGCGCATGGTCTTCCAAACGCATATACGTATGCTGTAAGATACATCACGACAAGGAAACCACATGCCCACAGCGAAGAAAGCCATAGTCCGACCGAAGCGCAGGGTCGTTTCTCCCGCAGAGAAGCGCACTCAACTCCGGCTCACCGTCGATTCCAAATTCACCAAGAGCCATTTCAACCAGCTTTTTGCCGTGCTGAAAATCCGGAGAAAGAACGCCCTGGCTGAGCACATCATCATGGATTTCAAAAGCAAGGCCGCGCAGGCGCAGCTTCTTGCCTTCTACAACAACCAGTGGTTGAACATCCCATTTCAAAGTATCGACACCGCTTTCGTGTTTCCTTTGACACACGAGATAGCCGATGAGCTGGAAAGAGTTGGCGGAGAGGTTCTCGGTGGGGTGAATCGGTCCAAGGCATTTCGTGTGATGGTGGCCTATTTCGCCTCTGTCCATAAACTCAAAAACCAAACCCAAACCCCTTCCGCATAACCTCTACACGACATTTGGCAGGCGCCGACCGCATACCCGCAATGATCGTGGACGGCTTGCTGCCAATGGGCTATGACGCATTGTTCACGCTTTCGTCGCGGATGACCGGAGACATCTTCAGTCATGCGCTATCTGCCCCCTCTTTCGTGGCTGGGCGTTTTGACGTTGTTGCGTTGCGCCCAATATGCAGTCTGCCGGAGTTGAATAACCCAGTCGATGATCTCTTGCCTCTTCCCCTCGTGAATTGATATTTGGAAAGACTGCTGTCCCGTGGGAGTTTTGAGAAGGGCGATTGTCAGATTGCCGCCGACATTTGCCTTCGGCTCTGGATACTGCGACGCTTTCAGGACATCGAGCATTTGTTGTGCCTGGGCGGCCGGCTGGAGACTTGAGAGAAGCAGGCGCACATCTGCTTCGTCGGTGAAGATCAAGTCGGCGACTTCCTCTGCTCTAAGCCTGGTTTCGATGGAATGGAGCCGCGCGGCGCGGAGCTGGAGAGGATTCGCAAAGAGTTGTTGCTGGTGGAGGGCGCCTTGCATCTCCGGGTCCGTGAATTGGGCGAAGATGCCGTGCTTGACCGCAGTCATTGTAACCATTCGCTTCCACTTTTCGGTTCCAGTACATGCGATCCGCGATCCGTATTTCTGAACGGCCATCTCCAACCCGAAGGCTATTGCCGCTTCCTCTTGGTTGAGAACGGTCACAATGCGCCCGCGGTCGATCACCGAAACCTTCCCGTTGAGCATGTACGACACGTCGCCGGTCTTCCGGTTAATCGTCCAGATTCGTGCCGTGGCGATCTGTTTGGCAAGAGTCTGTTCCCTCTGTTGGGCCGATAGCCGTTGCTGCGCAAAGTCTGCCCAGTCGGATTTCTCTTTGTCCTCGGGCGGCGGCCCGATATGCAGTGCATTTGGTTCCAGGGTCGCGTCGAGCCGTCGTTGATTGCGTTGGTCGGCATAACGCCATCCCCGCAATTGCGCGGCAGCTCGCGCGTCTCCCTCGCTGGCACGCTCTGCAACCCAGATACGGAGATTCTTCGGAAACTGTTCGTGTCGTCTACGCTGCACTGAATCCTTCAGGGCTCTCATCTCTATGACCGACTGGGCCGCTGCTTGCGACAGCAGTATCTTCTTGTCCGGCCATGACAGCGCGGATGCGCGAATCTCTTTCTTTCTCTGTCTGAGCGACACCATGAGTTGTTGGCGCGCGGTTCTTCCCTCTGCTGTAAGGCCCTTGCATACTGCCCGCTGCTGGTTCCGGTACTGGTTATAATCGGCCATCAAAGAACTGCGTTCGGCGAGTCGCTGCGCTTTCCGTTCTTCTCTCAGTGAGCTATTACGAGCATCATGTTTAACGCTATGTCGATCGGCCTCATAGCCGGATGTTGAGGCAGGTGTCCAGGTTCCAAGAGCGGCCTCAGTGGTCTGACGGTTGATCTTTCCTGCGAAATTGCTGCGGAACACGTCGGACGCCTTCACCCGGATGTCATGGTCAACTGCGAGGACCGTATATCCGCCCGACTCACCTTTCTCAAGCCTGAGATGAGCCTTCGAGAGAAGGCGATGCAGCTCATCCCACGTGACATTCCGCCGGGTAAGCAGTGTGCAAACACGTGGAGCAATCTCCCGCCGCACATAGGTTTGGAATGATTCCTGATCCTGGTAATGTTCAAATTGTGCGGCGGCACCTGTTGGATGTTGTTGGGCAGGTCGAGACTCACTGCGCTCGGATATCGATTGCAGTACAGCTTTTTTTGATTCCTCGTCCCATCGCATCGGACCAGGCGTGTGTGCCCAGCCATGTTTCGCTTCAAGGAAGCGCACTGCGGCATCGAGAGTGAACCAATCGCGATATGGCGTATGCGCTCTGAGCGTCTCCATATGAACCTTGTTGAGCATGATGTGGATGTGAAAATGCTTTTTGTCGTCATGTGCGACGATTATGAATTGATGGCCTTCATATCCGAGCGCCTTCATCGTATGCAGCGCGCAATCTACCCATTGCGGTCGAGTCGGACGCTCACCAGGAGGCCATGCCAGTTCATAATGGCAAACGGCATCCTTGCAACGATTATTGAGAGATGCAACCCCTTGCATCTCCATCGCTGCTGTGTCGAAGCCGAGAAGATTCTTCGACATGACCACATCTCCGCGCAGAAGTGGCTCTCCGCTGTCGGCATCACGCTCCCGCGTAAGGTATTCCTGAAGCCGTTTGAAGCTGCTGGAGTGTTTTCTAGCTGGCTGCACTTTGGCAATCATCTTCACTTCACCGTGCCCGTCTTGAGCGTTCCCAATGCGTTTTGAACAGCCAGCAATGTGGAATTCAGTCCCCTCCGAAGACCTTCCTCATCCGGGAGACCTTTGATCTGGGTGAGCAGGTACTTCTGGAGTCCACCGAGTCTTGCAAGTTCTCCTGCGGCCTTCTGGTCCATCGTGGAAAGGATTCGCTTACCAAGTGCAGTCCGCCGGATGTACTCGCTCATCGTCAGACTCGCTCTGTTGGCCTGGCCTCGGATTGTGGCTTTCTCTTCTTCCGTGGTGCGGATTTCGATCCGTAATGAGGCGCCTTCAGTTCGCCTGGGGCTTCGCATTGTCTTCTCCTTTTCTGTGGGGTCTCGGGGCGTAGCCCTGAGCAAGATGCGCCACCATTTCGCCGAGTAGCCGCAGGCGGATTGGAGAAATGGTGGTGGCTGGACGAAACCCCGCAGGGGTTTTGTACGGACAGCGCCTACCTTGCCGTGCCTCCTAACGATTCCGACTTCCAGTATAATACACATCTACGCGTAGTTCTATGCTATTATCTACATGTGCCGTTCGTGAGGATAAAGATGGGAAAAGGGATGGGGAAAGAGCGACGTAAATTGCAAACGCTCACCGTAGAACAATTCGAGGTCTTTCGCACTCGCCTAGATGAGAGAGGGAATGTACCTCCCCCGCAACCCGAGTCCTACATGATGGGGGAGATCGTTCGGGGCGTATACCCTCAGTTGAAAAAGTTGCGGGAGAACGGCTACACGCTGAAGATGTTGGTCCGTGTTTTTGAAGAGAACGGCGTCACAATCACAATCCACGCTCTTTCTACCTACCTGAAGAACCTGGCGCTACCAAAGGAACACGCTCCAGTAAAAGTGGCCAGTACGAACACGGTGGGATCATCAACCGTTGAAGTAAGGCGCGGGCAATTCCAGATGAAACCGGACGTAACGCTGTAAGGAAGGACTGATGTAAATGGCGAGAGTTTTCTTTGTAACGGGCAGTGCTGGCCTGGTTGGCTGTCTGCAACATCGGAGCACCCTGCGGAAATCGATTGGTGATTCCGGCAATGTTCTCGGCACATCTTCGACCAGGTCTGTGGAGATGATCGCGGCAACCACACGGAGGAACCGCGTTCGTTTCCGGCTCAAGACACGACATAACCGTCCACGAAAGCTCCGTCTTCCTGCGTTGCCGGAATGAGAAAACCGCATCATGCACGGGTAGGCATACCTGAGTATCGAATTCATTTTTTTGCTACAGGAGCATCAGAACCATGGTTGACTTTCCGCACTCCGTTGAATCATTCGAGCCGTTCCTGGATAGTGAGCAAGCGGCGGCTCTCGTCAAAATACATCCGAAGACACTGCAACGTATGGCACGGACCGGTCGCGTCCATGGGTATCGCATTGGCAAGCTCTGGCGCTTCCGAGCCTCTGACCTCGCAAGTTGCTCGGACGAGGCCGGACAAACGACCGGCTCTTGCGCATCGCCAATGTCCCCCGCTCCCAACTGCTCGTGTTCGCAGCCGAGCAAGAGGTAAGCCTTGGTTGTTCGGGCGCAGGATCGGTACGGATGGGTGCGGCTGGGGAGACGTGTGCGCGGAATGAATGTGATTGAGACCCTGGCGAGTTTGAGACAGAATGCCCGGCTGTTAGGCAGGTGTTGGTGCTTCCACTTGTCCACACTTGACCTCATGGATGCGTTCACATCACAATCATTTCAGCCAGCCGTTCCGCGTGAAGTGATCAGGAGAGCATCTTGAATTTCACGCGCAATCGGTATCAAAAAGGAAGTCTGCGAAAAGTGCGGCGCAAATCTGGATCTGAGGTTTGGGAATACAGGTTTCGCAACCATGCGGAGCCGGGTAGCCCTATGCGCCAGATAACGCTGAGCGCCCTTGAGTATCCAACTGAAACGAAAGCCCTGGTACGTCTGCAAGAGGACGTGCTCCGAATCAACGATCCGAAAGCCTTCAAAGCGCACAACAAGCCAACCTTGGGATTGGTAATCGACCGATTCTCAACCGAGGAGCGCCTGGAGGAAATCCTGCGGCAAGTGCCGGGGGAAGCCACCATCACGGACGGTTTTTCCTGGAGCACCGCCGCCGGTTACCGCAGCTACCTCAAGAAGCACATCCGACCCAAATGGGGTAGCACTCTACTCACAGACGCCAGACCACTCGAAATTTCTGAGTGGTTGAAGTCTTTGCCCCTTTCGCCGAAGACACGTGGCCATGTCGGAGCACTCCTGCATCTCCTGTTCGAGCGAGCCATGCTATGGGGCTTGATGGACGTTCAGCGAAACCCGATGGAGTTGGTGAAGCTGAAGGGAACCAGCAAGCGGCTTAAAAAGCCGCAAATTCTCAGCCCTGAGAAGTTTCAGGAGTTGGTTTCCATGCTCCGTGAACCATACAGGACGATGGTCATTGTCGCGATGTGTACCGGGATGCGGGTGTCAGAGGTTTTGGCCCTCCGCTGGGAGCATATCGACTTCGAGGCCGGAGCGATGTTGGTTCAACAGGGTGTCGTTAACGGACGAATCGGCAGAGTGAAGACCGAGGCGTCCAACGATTACATCCCGCTTGATCCGGCATTTGCTCAAATCCTGCTCGACTGGAAAGGGGACCGTTTGAGCGGGCTTGTCTTCCCTTCGCACGTCACCGGCGGCTGCTACTACGCGGGCGTCATTCAGCAACAGATTCTGAAACCTGCCGGTGAGAAGATTGGCCTTCCTGGTATCGGATGGCACGTCTTCCGGCACACGTATCGCTCCTTGCTGGACGAAACGGGTGCCCCGATAGGAGTCCAGCAAAAACTGATGCGGCACAGCAACGTGGCGACGACCATGAACGTGTATGGCAACGCCAGCCTGAAAGCCAAGCAACGGGCCAACTCAAAGGTTGTGCAAATGGTGATGCCGCAAGAAAAGCCTCAGGCTGTACGACAGTCGGCGGCGGTTTGAACTATTGTGGGGTTCTGTGGGGTTGGAGGATTCACTTGTGTTCGCTAAGTTATTGATTCTATGGTGGACGCGGTAGGAATCGAACCTACAACCTGTCGGTTAAGAGGGGGAAAATGACCATTTGCACTGAATTGCACCGTGCCGCATAAGTGCTCATTACAAATGACTTATTTGATTTTTTCTTCGCACAGACTTGCACAAAAAAGCCCCAAAATCCAATCCGAACAGCCACCAAAACAGCCATCAGATTTGGTAGCATAATAGATGTATTAGATGTAGTGAAAGGGGCTGGAGCATGGCACGGCAAATGAAGGGTGTCTATGAAAACCCTCCGAAGAGCGGAATCTGGTGGATTCTCTATTACGTTGAAGGCAAGCGGCACCGGGAGAAGGTCGGACGCCGTTCCGACGCGGTTGCTCTTTATCAACGCCGGAAGACCGATGCCCGAATGGGGATCAAAATGCCAGAGATCCGCCCTCGCCGCGCTGTGCTCTTCGAGGAGATCGCCGCGGATGCCCTCGTTTACTCGAAGGAGCATAAAGCCTCGTACCGCGGTGACCGCGCCACGGTCGTTAAGCTCCTGCCGGTCTTTGGCAAGACTCCCATAAACGAGATCACGCCACAGACGATCAAAGCCTACCTAGACACGCGAGACGATCTGAAGAAGACGACGATCAACCGCTATCGCGGGACATTATCGATGATCTTTCAGGAGGCTATCCGCAACGGCAAAGCGACGGCCAACCCGGCGAGACTGGTCCGCCTTTACAAGGAGGAGAACGGCAGAGTCCGGTTTATCTCCTATGAGGAAGAG
>Ga0187851_10003759_pt1 | contig 12635 bp, 15 predicted proteins | sample June2016WEW_6_10_FD_132997 | JGI IMG/M metagenome (GOLD analysis project Ga0187851, IMG submission 132997) | Peatland microbial communities from SPRUCE experiment site at the Marcell Experimental Forest, Minnesota, USA - June2016WEW_6_10 | ecosystem: Environmental > Terrestrial > Soil >... | reverse complement strand
GTTGGCAACGACCCAATACTGGCGCGGCACAATCGCCATGAGCGCCTGGCCGGGCTGAATGTATGCGCCTTTTTCCACGACGCGGCGCGTGACCCGGCCGTCGTCAGGCGCGATGACTTGTGTGTACGACAGATTCAGTTCGGCCTGCAGGAGTCTGGCTTCGGCCTGTTGCACCGCGGCACTCGCGGTTTCGACGCTCGCTTCGCTCAAAGCCACGTCCGCCTCGGCGGCTTTGGCCTGACTGCGCGCCGCTTCCAAATTGGCGCTGGCCGCACGCGCCTGGGACTGCGCCAGGTCAATTGCGCTCTTGGAAACCGCCCGACTTTCCACAGATTCGTAGCGCTTGAGATCGTCTCCCGCGCGCTGATTCTCCGCGTCGGCGGCAACCGCTGTCGCCTGCGCCTGCGCAACTTTAGCTTTGCTTGCTTCCACCTGCGCCTTCGCTTGCGCCACTCGGCTGCGTGCCGCTGCCAGATCGGCGCGCGCTTGCGCCAGACTTGCCTCGTAATCGCGCGGATCAATTTTCAGAAGCACATCGCCCTGTTTGACCGCCTGGTTGTCTTTCACCAGCAATTCTGCGACCCGTCCCGGCACTTGGGATGCCATCGGTACGACATAACCTTCAATGAACGCATTGTCGGTGGACTCGAAAGGCGCGACAAACCGGAAGTAATACACTGTGGAGGCAGCACCAACGAGCAGCGCGAAAACCAGCAAGGCAATCCGCCCTTTGGTCTTTGACCGGCCCGGAACTCCTTGAGCGATCGGGGTCCCTTCGCCGTCGTGTTTGGTTCGGTCCTGCGAGTCAGCCCCCGTCCGGGGCTGATGACTGCCGGTTTGCGGATGTTCCTCGATTGTGGCCATTTCGTTACGGTCTATAGATTTCATGTTGCGTTATGTTTTTCCTGTTATTACGTTAGTCAACACGTAGCTTTGATCCGTCTGAAGGAGCCAGCGTTTGCACCGTGGCTCAATCTCCAACTTCACGCACCCACAGGGTGTTTTGGCCAACTACAAGAACTCATTTATGGCGCGAAGCCGGGATTGAATTTGGAGAACCTACGAGAACTGGAACTTTCGATACCGCCACTCGCCGAACAACGCCAAATTGTCGCTAGGGTGGATCAACTGATGGCATTGATTGACACCTTGGAAAAGCAGCAACAAGAGCGGGATCATCTGGCCGAGACCTTTGCCAAAGCCGTTGTCGCGTCGCTCACCGGCACCCAAATCGCAGAAACCCGCCTGATGGGCTTCTGCAACCTATAATCAAATTCGACCCCTGCAACTATTTACTGCCTTTCGGCCATTCAGCCTGTGTCACTGGATGACGTATGGGTATACGGTAAGGGACTGCGCGTGGGGGCGGACGATGTAGTCCAGGGGTCACCAGTTTTCGCTCGGGGGGCTGCTTGAGCCAGATTATATCCAGTCCGAATTCCATACAACCGCCTCGAATTCAGGCGATTGCATCAGTGCGACGCACGAAAAAGGGCTGTCACAATTGAGGAAAACAACGGCGGGCGTGGTTGAGGGATCCCAGGGCACCAGCACACGACTCCATTCTTTTGTTCACGACTATAAAACTTTGTTCACGACTCCGTTCGCAGAGGACAGAAAGCTGCCGTTTCCATTGATATGGTGCGAAATGCGATACACCACTGGATTGAGGGAATTCAACGAAGGGTGTCGTGGGAATCCCCGGCGCGCAATGGGGTGCTGACGAGTATTTTTTCCTTCTGACGACTATTTTTTTGTCGGACGAGTTTTTTTTGTCGATACAGCAACGCCACAGGCATCGACCGACCGACCGGCCGGTGACTGATATTTTGCACAGGTGATCAACATATTTGTGCGAGTGACCGACAATTTTGTATCGGTGACCAAATTATTTGTGCGTTGACACTGTCGCACGACATCCGGGAACAAACAATCGGCGCAGAGGGCGTTGGAATTGTCGCAGAAGTCGCGCACGATTTGCAGCAGGCCTTGCTGGCGCGCGGCGGATTTGCGGCATCCCGCCGTCTGCCGCCCAAGCAAACGCTGCCGCGCCAGGCGGAGCAGGCTGTTGTCCTGCGCCGGGGGCCAGGCCAGGAAACGATCCTCGGCAAGCTGGGCCAAACGCTGGTTTCTCCCCGCCCGCGCCCGGGTCCAAAACCAGGGCAGAATGACGTTGACGGCCAGATCGGTGGCGCGGGGTTCGCCCAGCAAAGGCTGCGGCTTGGCCAGGCGCGGCGATTGGAAGCTCCAGTGACGGGACCAAAAATCATCCTGCGGAGGCTGCAGGCATGAGAGCAGGGATTGCGGCAGCGGGACGTTCGCCGGCTCGGTCGTGAACCATTGCTCAAGCCGGACGGGGAAATCTTTCCAAGCCAGCCAATGCGCGGCCAAAGCCAGCCGGCGTTGCGGTTGGTTGGCCGGACGAAGGCCGCCCATATGCCAGAGGGTTTTGGGCAGGATGACTTCCTGAAAATTGTCGCGCTCGCGCCACCAGTGGTCCCACAAGGTTTGCAGGTGCTCATGCTGGCGGCCCTTCTCGTGCGAGGCGTCGAGAAAACCGCTCACGCCGAAGAGCCGCGCCTGCCAGGCGGACACGGATTCCCCGGCATCGCCCAAGCGCGGCAGCAACTCGGCCAGACGTTGCATGGGCCAGATGTTTTGTTTGTAACCCAGCGCGCGAAACAGGCCTTCCCACAGGGCCTGTTCCCAGCCGGCCTGACGGGCGCGGATTTCCAATTCGCGCGCCTTGCGCTGGAAACGAATGAGGGCGGCTTGATGCAGAAGTCCGACAGATTGTTCCCGGCTTAACTGCGCCAGCGGAACCGAGCAAGCGCCTTGCAAGGCTTCGGGCCAGGCCGCCGCGACGTCACTGCCCGCCCAGCTTTGCATCTCGGTCAACGGCGTATCGACAAACTTTTCCAGGGCCAGCGTGGGGAGCGGATGGGACGCGCCCGGTCTGGCGCTCCACACCACATGCAGAATGACGTTGGCAAATGCCGGATTGCGATGATGCTGATGGCCCTGCCAATTCTGCTCCTCCCAATCCACCTCGATGTCGCCCGAGCGGGCCTCCTCCCGGTCGATTTGGACAACTGCGCCGCGAAAATCAGGGCCGGCCTCATGGTTCCAAAAACCGGGATGGAGCACGCGCAAAGCCCGGCCATCGACCGTGCGCAATTGATCGCGCTGGAGGCGCTGATGATGCCAGACCGTTTGCAGCATGCGTTCGGGCGGATAAGCGCCGCGCTCGCGCAACAGGAAGCGCGATTCATTTTGCGCGCGCCATTCCGCATAAAACCCTGGATGGAGACCGGGCATGTGCAGTGCTTTTCAGCCCAGCGCAGGGCAAAGTCAAGAAGGGATTTTTTGGTTGGGCGGCCCGCAACGGCACACCGCCGCTTGCGGGCACGTCTGCAGTTTTACCCCGCAGAGTCAACGATTCTACTGGGGCATGGGCTTTCCATTCGAATCCGGCACGACGGCGATGTTGTCAGGAAAAGCCACCAAGTTTGGCGGTCCCGCGCTGGCCGGGGGCATGTATGCCTGCTGCCTTTCATTCCCGGTCGAGCAGCCAACCAGCGACGCCAGGGCGGCGGCGGCCAGGACTACTGCAATTAGTTTCTTCATAGGCTTATAATCCTCCTTCCTGCTTAAACCTAAGCCTTGAATTGGCCGGATGCAAACGGGGTCAACACCTTGGAGGGGGATGTTATGGAAAAGCTTATTCCCTGGCGGATTGCAGCATTCGTTTGAGGCGTTCACGGGCTTCAGGTGACAGCGCCTGCTGCTGAAGATGCCGGTTATCTTGCGCAAGCCCCCCGGCCGCCGAGCGCAAAAACGCGACCTGCCTGCCATAAGCGCGGCACCATCGGCACAACACGAGGTGAAGCCGCAACCCGAACCTCTCGGTTAGCGTGAGGTTGCGGTCGAGCGCGGCCGATTGGAGGCGGATGGCCTCCTTGCAACGGGGGGAAAGGTCCCCCAGCCTTCCGACGAGGCTTTTGACGATGTTAGAGGTCCTATTCATTCCATTGTTTTCCGCCAGTCAGTTCGTCGCGGAGACGGCGCGAAACCTTACGATGTTTTTCGCGGCCAACGTCATGCCAGCGCGCGCCGGGTTCATTCCGGCGCATCCTTTTTTCCAAACCAGTTCACTTCCATGCAGCGGCGCAACGCCATGCGCGCGCGATGCAACATCACCCATAAATTGTTTTCTGAAATGTTCAGCAGGGCGCAAACCTCCCGGCCCTCGATGCCGTCCACCTCCCGCAAAGTGAAGACAGCCCCGACCTTTTTTGGCAGCTTGTTCGCGCAATCGCGAAACGTCTGCCAGAAGATTTCCCTGTCCAGGCTGGCGCCGGGATTTGTCCACTCTTGCGGTCCGAGTTCGTGAATCCAACTGTCTTTGAAGAGGCCAACCGGCACAAATCGGTCGCTCTCTTCGTCCGAGTAAAATTCCAGGTCCGTGAAAGGGGTCTCCCGTCCGGCTTTCCGGTAATAATCGCAAATTTTGTTTTTCAGGATGCCGACCAGCCAGCTCTTCTCCGCCGACCGGCCGGCGAAATTTTTGCCTCCTTTCAGCGCGGCGAGGAACGTGTCCTGAACCGCGTCCTCCGCCTTGGCGGCATCGCGCAGACGCATCATTGCGTATCTGAAAAGGTAATCGCCGTGAAGTTCCACCCACTGATCCGGGTCGGACAGGCCGGGCGTTGCTTTCACGTCTTCCGCCGGCGGCTGGCTTATGGTTGAATCTTCGTCCGCATCCACAGTCAGAAATTAGTTGTTCAAGCCGGAAAAGCAAGCCGCCCACGTCTTCGCCGGCTGGATGGAATTCACAGCTTTTTACATTCATTTGTAAGATTTCGGCGGGACACGCGACTCATGTTTATGGGGCCGGAATGGAATTTCGGCGTGAAAAGTCTGGAATGTGAGTTATAATCAATGGAAGGAAAGCTTATGTGCTCAAACAGAATTCTGGCAGTCGCGGCAGCGGTGGTGTTGGCGGCGGGTATCGCCGTCCTGGAACGCCAGGGACGCTCAGAACCAACAAACAACTCAACTTACGAAGCAGAACGCATGAATGATTTCAAGAAACCGGAGCCGTCGCAGTTGAAAACGAAGTTGTCCGCGGAGCAATTCGCAGTCACCCAACAGTGCGGCACGGAACCGCCGTTTCACAACGCCTACTGGGACAATCACAAGCCGGGCATCTACGTGGACGTGGTGTCGGGCGAGCCGCTGTTCAGTTCGCTGGACAAGTTTGATTCCGGCACGGGCTGGCCGAGCTTCACGCAGCCGCTGCAAGCCGCGGACGTCGTCGAGAAGAAAGACGCCACTTTGGGCATGGAGCGGACGGAGGTGCGTTCGAAAATGGCGGATTCGCATCTCGGCCATGTGTTCAACGACGGACCGGGGGAAAAAGGTCTGCGTTACTGCATTAATTCCGCGGCGCTGAAATTCATTCCCGTCGAGGAGATGGACCAGGCCGGTTATGGCCGGTATCTCGAACCGTTCGTGAAGGCGGGTTTGGTCAAGGCCCCGGCCCGCGAGACGGCCATCTTGGCGGGCGGTTGCTTCTGGGGGATGGAGGAGATCATCCGCAAGATCCCCGGCGTCCTCGAAACGACCGTGGGGTACACCGGCGGGCATACCGCAAACCCGACCTACGAAGAGGTTTGCAGCCACACCACCGGTCATGCCGAGGCGGTGCAGATCGTGTTCGATCCCACCCGGCTGAGTTACGAGTCGTTGCTGGATTATTTCTTTCGCATGCACGATCCCACCACGCTGAACCGGCAGCACAACGACGTGGGGACGCAATATCGCTCGGCCATTTTCTACACCAGCGAAGCGCAGAAACAGGCCGCCGGGCGCGTCAAGGCGCGATGGGACAAATCGGGCAAGTTCGACAAGCCGATCACGACCGAGATTACGCAGGCCACGACATTCTATCCGGCGGAGGAATACCACCAAAAGTATCTCATGAAGAATCCCGGCGGCTACACCTGCCACGTATTGCGGGATTGAACCACGCTGCGCCGCCATTCGGGCGCCTCCCGAACAAGCCAGGCCCATCGCAAACCATGAAATGCTCCACGCACAACGCTGAGGCCGTGGCCGTCTGCATGTATTGCGGACGGGCGCTTTGTCCCGCCTGCATTCAAGCTCCGGCCGCAAGGCGTCTTGTTTGTTCGAGCGATTGCGCGTCCGCGCTTGAGCACACTGAACAGGCGGTGCTGCTGGTGCTCGACAAAAGCGTGCAAAGCGCCAAAGCCAGTGCGTTCTACTGTTATCTTTGTGGAGGATTGTCGGCGGGAGCGGCGGTGGCCGCCTGGTTCATGTTGCCGTCGCCTTTCCTGATTTTCTTTACGGCAGGCGCCGCGCTCGTTCTCTTCGCGGCTGGAGTCTGGTATGGGCGCGGCGCGAAAGCGGCTTTTTAGCTTCTATTTCATATTGTCCGATTTCGCGAGCCAACCGCCAACCGCCTGCACCGGGGTCAGAGACCCGCTGCGGGTGACCCAGACGGCCAGAGCCTGACTGTCTTCCGGCGTTTTCTGACTGGCATCCAATGTGAAAACACCCTGCAACCCATCATTCCCGGGCGAGAGCGGCTGATGGATGAATTTAAGAACCACAAAATCATGCCGCAAATGGCGTCCGGCATTTTCTCCAGCGTTCACATCAGAATCCAGCCCGCTGCCCAAGAGTGCGGCGTTCACTTCGTAACCTGAAGCGCCAGCGACGGCGGGATTAAAGCGCACCTGCCAATGATGGGTGTCTTCAGAAGTGACCTTGAGGAGGCCTGCTTTGGTTCCGGACAATCCGGGAGCCCCGTTCAGTTCAAACCAGTTGTGCCACTCCCTGCCGTTCAGGACAAATTCCGGAGTGTAAATGTTCTCGCTGCCCCAGACTGCGGCGTAATCGCGCTGACGGTCGGCATATTGTTTGCTGGACCACTTGTCGGGCCAGCCGAGATGGTTCCAATAATCAACGTGAAAGGCGACCGGCACAAAATCGCTCCAGAGGCCGGGTTTCTCCTTCAACCGGCTCAGCCACGACTCCGCCGGCGGGCAACTGCTGCACCCTTCGGAAGTGTACAGTTCCACCAGCGCCTCCTGACGCTCGGAACTTTGAAATTGAATGGGCGCGCCGTTGACGGCGATGCCGGCAAACATTCCCAAAATCACATAGCGCACCAGCCACAGGCTTTGGTCATGGGTTCGGCGACGCTCACCCGTCAGGTGTTTGGCGCACGAATTTAGTCCCCGCGATCCGGATTTAACGGCCGCCCGGAGCGGTGGCTGGAAAAGCGCGTCCGCGGCCCAACTCGGGATTATCGACCGGGCAGTTTTGACGGCTTCCGATGTTCGTTTCATAGAAGTTTGTCGTGCTTGCGACCCCACCCTTACATACAGCGCAATCGAATTTAACCGTAAGGAATCGGCTTTCGCTTCGACCAATTCATGAGTGCGAAAACATGAACATTAAAAACGAAAACAAACTTATGAAATCAATAATTCCACTAATCGCAGTTCTGGCCGCATTGACGCTGGTTGGCTGTAATCAAAGCGGTCCAGGCAATACAACCGGCATGGCCTCCCCCAATTCGAGCATGAGTGATACCAACGGCATGATGGGCGGCGCCACCAATAATATGATGGCAAGCAACAGCATGTCGGGTATGAGCACGAATATGATGACAAGCAACACCATGCAGGATATGAATACGAACATGCCGGCAGGCGGCAGCATGCCAAATATGAACACGAATATGATGGCCACCAACAGCATGTCGAACATGAATGCGAACATGCCGGCGGGCACCAATCAGTAGGTGATGATCCCTGCGGTTTGACTCAATGAAAGAACCGGAAAAATACCCGCCAGCGAAATCACCGACCCCGCCGTGTACTTCAATCGTCGGGCGTTCATGCGGGCCGGCATCGTTGCGGCCAGCGCCCTGGCCACCGGCCTGGTTTATCGACGGCTCAACCGCGTGGCCACGGGCACCATCGACACGCCACGGCTCGAGGGGTTGACACAGCCCGTCGGCCCCGCGGCGGAGTCCACCGGCTTCCGCGCTGCCGACAAACCGACTTCACTCCAGGACATCACGCATTACAACAACTTCTATGAATTCTCGACTGACAAGGAGGGGGTCGCGGATGCTGCTGCCACATTTGAAACCAAAGGCTGGCAGGTGTCGGTCGAGGGACTGGCCCAAAAGCCGGGAGTCTTCGATCTTGATGACTTGCTGAAGATCAGTCCGCCCGAAGAACGCGTTTACCGCATGCGTTGCGTTGAGGGATGGTCGATGGTGATTCCGTGGGCCGGTTTTTCGCTGTCCAAATTGCTGCAACGGGTCCAGCCGCTCAGCGGCGCGAAGTATGTCGCCTTCGAGACGCTGCTGGATCCCAAGCGCCTGCCCGGCCAGCACGCCAGTGTGCTTGACTGGCCTTATGTCGAGGGGTTGAGGATGGATGAAGCGATGCATCCGTTGACAATCCTGGCCAGCGGGCTGTATGGGCGGGAGCTGCCGCCGCAGGACGGCGCCCCGATCCGGTTGGTCGTGCCGTGGAAATATGGTTTCAAAGGGATAAAGTCGATTGTCAAAATCAAGCTGGCGGCGACGCAACCGCGCACGACGTGGAGCGCGCAGGCCCCAAATGAATACGGCTTCTACGCCAACGTGAACCCGCACGTTGACCATCCCCGCTGGAGCCAGGCCACCGAACAACGCATCGGGGAATCGGGGCGCCGGCCCACCCTCATGCTCAACGGCTATGAAGAACAAGTGGGGCATTTATACGCCGGGATGGATTTGCGCGCGAATTTCTGACCAACGCAATCGTCATGAAGGAAAACGATCTTCGTTTCGCCAAGTTCCTCGTTCTGGTCAATGCCGCCGTGCCGGGGGCGTTGCTGGGCTGGGACGCCTGGCACCACAAGCTGGGAGCCAACCCGGTCAATTTCGCAATCCTCACCACCGGCATGTCGACGCTAGTTTTTTTGATGCTGACGCTGTTAGTGACGCCCGTGCGAAAAATCACCGGCTTGAACTGGATCATTTCCTTCCGGCGCACGCTCGGGCTTTACGCCTTTTTCTACGCCTGCCTGCATTTCCTGATTTTCTTCAGCCTCGACCGGTCTTTCAGCATATCCAGCACGTTGTCGGAGATGGTCAAACGCAAATACCTGATGGTGGGCATCGCCGGTCTGCTGGTCATGGTGCCGCTGGCCGTCACATCCACCAATGCCATGATCAAACGGCTGGGCGGCAAGCGCTGGCGGGCGCTGCATAGGCTTGTTTATGTGGCCGCCATCGCCGGGGTGATTCATTATTACATGCAGGTCAAAGCCGACGTGCGCCAACCGCTGGCATTTGGGGCTGTGCTGGCCATCCTGCTCGGGTACCGGCTCGCGGTATACTGGCGCCGTCCGAAGTCAGCGTCGGCGGCAACCACCGCAGTCAAACCCAGGATATGGTCCGGTCTGTTGCGCGTGGCGCGCATCGTCAGGGAAACGCCCGACGTCTGCACCTTTCGCCTCGCCTCGCCCGACGGCGACCGGCTCCCGTTCGACCATCTCCCCGGCCAGTACCTTACGCTGTCGCTGCAAATCGCCGGTAAAAAGGTCATCCGCACCTACACCATCGCTTCTTCTCCGTCCCGGCCCGACCGCTGCGAAATCACCATCAAGCGCGAAGAAAACGGCCTCGCATCGCGCCACCTTCATGACACTCTTCGTGAAGGCGACATGCTCAATGTTTCCGCCCCCGCCGGCCGCTTTATCTTCGACGGCACGCGATCCACCAGTATCGTGCTCATCGCCGGAGGCGTGGGAATCACGCCCTTGATGTCCATCCTGCGCTACCTGACCGATCAGAATTGGAAAGGCGATATTTACTTCCTCTACTGCGCCAAAACTCCGCAGGACATCATCTTCCGCCAGGAACTCGATGATCTGCAAAAGAGATTTCCGAACCTGCACCTTGTCGTCACTCTCACGCGCGCCGGGGGAGTGGATTGGGCCGGGCGAAAGGGGCGTATTGACGGCGAGCTCCTGACGCAAACCGTCCCCAACCTCGCCGCGCGGCCCGTCTATATCTGCGGACCAACCTCCATGATGGAGCCGACCATTCAATTGCTGCGTGAGCTTGGCGTTCCGGGGAATCAGATCAAATCTGAGGCGTTTGTCGCCGCGAAACGGGCCGAAGCCGCCCTCGCACTGGCTGATTCCACAGCGGCTCCAGTCCCGCCCGTTCGCGATCCGGCGGTCCCCACATTGACATTTGCGCTGGCGATGAAATCCGTTCCCCTGGCGCCGGATAAAAACCTGCTGGAGATGGCGGAAACGGCCGGCCTGAATCCGGATTTCGAATGCCGCTCCGGCATATGCGGCCGGTGCAAGACCCGGCTCCTCGCCGGCTGCGTCACGATGGAAGTCCAGGATGCCCTGGACGACGCGGACAAGTCGAACAACCTCATTTTGCTCTGCCAGGCCAGGGCCACCGATCATGTGACGATAGAGGCATGAAGTGACTGCAGGTTCATTCCTGCTTGGACATTGGGCCGTTCCTTTTCTATGATGCGGCCCTCATGCAACGCGATACGATTACAGTCGAACGGCTTTACACCGGCGAAGCCCGGAGCCTCGAATTGAAGTTGGTGGCCGGCGCCAGCGGCCTCAAGCGCATCATTCGCGAACCCACGGTAAACCGGCCGGGACTGGCCCTGGCCGGGTTCACGCGTTATTTCGCCAGCAAACGCTTGCAAGTCTTTGGCAATGCCGAAACGACTTTCTTGAAAAGGCTCTCCCTCGCCGAACGCGCCAAGCGCTATGCCAATTTGTTTTCATTTAAAATTCCCGCCGTTGTTTTCTCGCGCGATTTGCAGCCGGACAAAGTCTTTCTGCGCGCCGCCGAAACAGCGCAGGTGCCCGTGTTCGTCACCCCGATGATCACGATGAAGTTCATCAACCTGGCCACCCTGGCCCTGGAGATGTTGTTCGCCCCGCGCACCAGCGAACTGGGCAGCATGGTCGATATCCTCGGCGTCGGCGTCATCATTCGCGGCGAGAGCGGCATCGGCAAAAGCGAGAGCGTGCTGGCCCTGATCGAACGCGGCTACAGCCTGGTCTCCGACGACATCACTCGCGTCACGCTGCTGGACGGGCGGGAAATCATCGGCACCAGCGCCGAGGTCACCCGCAACCACATGGAAGTGCGCGGCATCGGCATCATCAATGTGGCGTCGATGTTCGGGGTCAGGAGCATTCGCAGCCAGAAGGGGGTTGATTTGGTCGTCACCTTGAAGGCTTGGGACGAAGTGCCCGACGTGGAACGCATCGGCATGGAACAACAGTATGTGAAAATTCTCGGCATCGAGGTGCCGCACATCATCATCCCGGTGCGGCCCGGGCGCGATCTGGCCCGGTTAATCGAAGTGGCGGCTTTTCAAATCAAGCTGAAGTCCTCCGGCCAGAACCCGGCCAAGGAATTGAACGACCGGTTGATTGCGCAGATGGCGGGCAATATTAAGATATAATTAGTTATAATTCATTGGAATAAGTCTTGGGCAGAGTCCAACATTACAGGCAATGAGTAGTGCGAAGAAACCCGGCGGCAAGCACGCCATGCGACGCGAATTTGTTGTGATCAACAAATTGGGCATCCACGCCCGTCCCGCCGCCATGTTTGTCAAAACCACAACCGCTTCTCCTGCACCATCCTGGTGGAAAAGGACGGCGAACAGGTCAACGGCAAAAGCATCATGGGCTTGATGATGCTGGCCGCCGGCCCCGGCAGCACCCTGGCGGTCAACTGCGAAGGGGAGGATTGCCAGGAGGCGCTGGGCGAAATCGAGAACTTGATCAAACGCAAATTCGACGAGGAATAGGTCCGACCATGGCTGGAGATTTCAATGTTCAATATGTGGCGCACCTGGCGCGCATAGCGCTCACTCCCGAAGAGCAGGAAAAATTCGGCGCCCAGCTTTCCAACATCCTCGGCTATATCGAGAAGCTCAATCAACTGGATGTCAGCGGCATCGAGCCCACGGCCCACGCCGTGCCCCTGGTCAATGTGTTTCGCGCCGACGAGGTGCGCCCGTCGCTGCCCACGGCGGAGGCCCTGCGCAACGCCCCGGCCACCGCCAACGGGCTTTTCCTGGTTCCGAAGATCGTGGAATGAACCGGCCCATGTTGAACCAATTGACGATCTCCCAACTGGCCGCCAAGTTGGGCAGCCGCGAGGTTTCCGCTCGCGAGGCCATGCAGGCCTGCCTGGATCAAATCCAGAAGGTCGATGGCCGGATTCACGCCTTCATCAGTTACGATGCCGCCGACGCCCTGGCCCAGGCCGACGCCGCCGACCAGGCCATCGCCCGCGGCGCGACGCAAAGACCGCTGCTGGGCGTACCCATCGGCATCAAGGACGTCATCGCCGTGCGCGGCCAGCCGCTCAATTGCGGGTCGAAAATACTCGGCAGTTTCATTTCCCCCTACAACGCCACCGTCATTGAGAAATTGCAGGCGGCGGGCGCGGTTGTCTTCGGGCGCTTGAACATGGATGAGTTTGCCATGGGCAGTTCCACCGAGAATTCGGCCTTCGGCGTGACGCGCAATCCGTGGGACAC
>Ga0187851_10003757_pt1 | contig 12638 bp, 9 predicted proteins | sample June2016WEW_6_10_FD_132997 | JGI IMG/M metagenome (GOLD analysis project Ga0187851, IMG submission 132997) | Peatland microbial communities from SPRUCE experiment site at the Marcell Experimental Forest, Minnesota, USA - June2016WEW_6_10 | ecosystem: Environmental > Terrestrial > Soil > Wetlands... | reverse complement strand
GATGATCTGATCGAGCCCGACGAAGGCGCCGCCGCAGATGAAGAGGATGTTGGTGGTGTCGACAGCGGTGAACTCCTGATGCGGATGCTTGCGGCCGCCCTGCGGAGGAACGTTGGCGACGGTGCCTTCGAGAATCTTGAGCAGCGCCTGCTGCACGCCCTCGCCCGAGACGTCACGGGTAATGGAGGGGTTCTCGTCTTTGCGGCCAATCTTGTCGATCTCGTCGATGTAGATGATGCCCTGCTGAGCGCGGGTGACGTCGCCGTCAGCGGCCTGCAGCAGCTTGAGGATGATGTTTTCGACATCCTCGCCGACGTAACCTGCTTCGGTGAGCGTGGTAGCGTCGACGATGGCGAAAGGCACATCGAGCATCTTGGCCAGCGTGTGGGCAAGGAGGGTTTTCCCGGAGCCGGTGGGGCCAATGAGCAGGATGTTGGACTTGGCGAGTTCCACGTCACCGGAGCGCGCCCGGTTCATTTGGATGCGCTTGTAGTGGTTGTAGACGGCGACAGCCAGCTTCTTCTTGGTCTGGTCCTGGCCAATTACGAAATCGTCGAGGAAGCTCTTGACCTCGGTCGGCTTGGGGAGGTGGCCCGCCGTGGTGGCAGGTGTGGCGTCGCCGCGATCGTCGTCGAGGATGGAGTTGCAGACAGCCACGCACTCATCGCAGATATAGGCGCGAGGATAATCGCTGGGCGACGAGATCAGCTTGGCAACCGCATCCTGCGATTTGTGGCAGAACGAGCAGCGCAATGCCTCTTCGGGCCCGGTGCGCGTTTTCATTATGGTGGCTCCCCCTCGAAGAGTTTAACTTATTTCCCCTGTTCAGGGGACGTCCGGGGCCGATCGATGATCTCATCCACGATACCGTATTCCTTGGCCTGCTGCGCGTTCATAATGAAGTCCCGCTCGACGTCACGCTCGATGCGCTCGAGGGGTTGGCCAGTATGTTTGGCGATCAGATTGTTGGTGATCTCGCGAATGCGCAGGATTTCGCGCGCGTGAATGTCGATATCGGTGGCCTGTCCGCTCAGGCCGCCCATCGACGGCTGATGAATCAAAATCCGTGAATTGGGCAGGGCAAAGCGCTTTCCCTTGGCGCCGGCGAGCAGTAAAAATGCCCCCATGCTGGCCGCTTGGCCAATGCAGTAGGTGACCACGCTGTTCTTGATGAACTGCATGGTGTCGTAAATCGCCAGGCCCGCGGTGATGGACCCGCCCGGCGAATTCAGGTAGAGCGAGATGTCCTTTTCAGGGTCCTCGCCCTGCAGGAAAAGCATCTGGGCGACGACGAGATTGGCGATCTGGTCGTCGATCGGGGTACCAAGAAAGATAATGTTATCGCGCAGCAGACGGGAGTAAATGTCGTAGGCGCGCTCGCCCCGGCTCGTCTGCTCAACCACCATGGGAACCAATGCCATGTTTCTTTCAGCTCCTAGCTGCTAGCTTCTAGCCCCTGGCTGTTGGCTATTACTGCTCCAATCAGCGATCCCAATACTTACCTGCCCTTTTCTGCTTTTCACCCGGGCAGGCGTTCATAAAGCGTTGAGGCAGTCTTCTCCCGTCGCAGTTGTTCCCTGAGCCTAGCCATGCCGCCGTCCTGGGTCAATCGCACTTTCAGGGCATCGAGAGGTTCGCGGGACTGAAGAGCCGCCATTTGTAATTCGCGATCCATTTCCTCATCGCTTAAGGTGATGTTTTCTTCCCCGGCAATGCGGTCGAGGAGGATGTTGGTTTTAACCTCGGCGGCAGCGCTATCCCGCTGCGCCGCGCGCAGGCGATCAAAATCGAGCTTGCGCATCTGGTCCGGCTGCATGCCTTGGGCGGCGAGGGCCCGCAATCCCCGCTCCAGGCGCGTATCGATTTGGTCCTGAACGAGCGATTCGGGAATGGGAAAAGCAAATTTCTCGGCCAGTGCCGCGAAAAGACTCCCCTTGGTTTCGGCCTCGACGCTGCGCCGCTTTCGATTGGCCAGATATTCGCGGACGCTGGCTTCGAGAGCTGCATAGTTCTCGTAGTGGCCCAACTCCTTGGCGAAGTCGTCGTTCAGCTCCGGGAGAGTGCGCTTCTTGATGCCCTTCACTTCCACGTCGTAGGCCACGGTCTTGCCGGCGAGCTTTTTCTCAGCGTAGTCGGCCGGATAAATGATCTCGGCCTTCAATTCCTGGCCGGGCTTCGCGCCACGCAAAGCATTGGTAAAGGCCTCGACAGTATCTTTGCCGCCGATTTCGACGAGCGTGTTTTCGCCTTTGATCGGATCCGGCACCGGCTCGCCTTCGCGCGTGCTCTGAATCTGGCCCGTGTAGCTGATCTCGGCCCAGTCACCGTCGGCCAGAAGGCGATCCTCTTCCACGGGCTCGATGGAGGCGCGCGATTCGCGAAGATGCTCGATTTCGTGCTGAAATTCCTCTTCTGTCACTTCCACAGAGGGCTTGGGAACAGCGACATCTTTGTAACCGTCGATGGAGAATGCCGGGATGTGCTCAAAGACTGCCTTGACGTGAAGAGGGGCGCCGTCTTCGACGGAGAGCTCGGTGACCTGCGGCTGGCCGACAGGCCGGACGCCCAACTCGGCTACGCCCTTGTTGAAGCGTTGCGGCAGAAGTGAATCGATCACTTCTTTGCGAATCTCTGCCGCAAAGCGACGGCGGATGACGTTTTCCGGCACTTTGCCCGGGCGGAAGCCGGGAATCTTGGCGTATCGACGATAGTTGGCTGCCACGTTGCGATATGTTTTCGCAACCTCGTCCGCGGGGACGTCAATGACGAGTTCGCGCGTGCATTCGGGATTGAAGACCGGCCCATGCTGATGTTCGTGAGTTTCGCCGGAGTGCTCTTGATTGGGCTCGGGTTGAGCCGTTTCCGGATTGCTTTCGAGGGTGGTGCTGGGAGTCAACGGTGTGCCTTTCGGTGGGAGCTGCGGACCTCAGCCGGGTGCTTGAATTGTTGCCGCGCGGCTTGGCTCGGAGAATGCCTGGTCTTATGGTACGGGGCGCCGCGCGATGGGGTCAAACCGACGGCAGGGGGCAGGCGTCAGGTTTCAGGGGTCAGAAAGACAGGGCGTGGCGAGCAGCCAATGGGGAGCAGGAAATATGGGTGCCAGAAGGCGAGGATCGATGGCTACTGTTCGGCAGAGAGAGGCTTGCGGACGTAAGCGAGGAAGCGGGGATGGGAGGGGCCGAACTGCGCATAATGGGACCGGGCCTCGTCCAGGCTAAGCTGGCCGTTGACGGTGAAACGCACCTCCGAGGCGTCATTGTCGTCCTGGCCGTCTTCCGCCCGTCTCTCACGCCCGCCCGGCGAACTCTTTCGTTTCTGTGTAGACCCTGACCTTCTCGCTTTCCTGAATGTAGAGCGGAACCTTGATTTCGAGGCCGGTCTCCAACCGGGCGAACTTGGTGACGTCGCCTGAGGTATTGCCGCGCGCTCCGGGCTCGGTGTAGGCAACCGTGAGCTCAACCTGCGCCGGCAACTGCAAGCCGATGGGGTTGCCGTTGAACTTGTGCAACTGGATCAACGAGCCCTCCACCAGAAACTCGAGCGCGTCGCCCACCATGCTCGGTGAGAGCGTGTGCGTATCGAAGCTTTGCTGGTCGAGAAAATAGGATCCATCTGCATCGCTGTAGAGGTAGGAGGACTCGACAATCTCCAGGTCCGGCTCCTTGAACTTTTCGCCGGCCTTGAAAGTCTTGTCGAAGACCGCGCGTGTGAGCAGGTTGCGCATCTTCAGGCGGACGAGAGTCTGGCCGCCGCGGGCCGTCGGCGTGGAAATCTCGGCATCAAGGCAGTAATACGGCGTGCCTTCAAATTCAAAAACCATCTTGCGCTTTACTTCGATCGCTTCAATCAGTGCGGCCATGCGTTCCCCAGGCAGAAAAGTCGAAAAGGCCGCAAGCGCGCGAGGCGCTCCGCCAATTGCATCCATTATAGGGAGACGAAGGATGCGAAGCGGTGGAGGCGCGAAGATGCGGGTTCTGTCCGGGTTGCCGGTGATACAGCCGAAACACCTCGGTACCGCGCTCGCGGTTACTATCCGGGCCCCCTGGTTCCCCATTTCTCGGGATAGTTATCCTGTTCGCCGAAGCCTAGCGTTGAATCATGACTCTCAATCAAGGACAGCGTGTTCGCATCAGAGGCAATCACTCTGAAGGGACAGTTGAAAAGAAGCTCATGTCTCTCGACAATGTCTATGTCGTTAAGATCGACAGCACCTCACCATACGAAGAGAAACTCGTCCGCGGCGATGACCTTGAACTCCTCGCTGACGTCGCGTGAGATGCTGCGGAGCGTCTGGCGCATTCAAATGACATAGCTGTGTAGTCGGCAACAAGAAGTAATCCCGAGTGCACCAAAATCGAGTCACTTCCGTGTTGTCGGTATTTCGCCCGGAGCTGCCAACCTGCGTCCTAGAATTAATCAGAATGGGTGGAGTACCCTCATTCCTGAGCGGGTTGAATCGGTGGGTTTCAATCGACGAGGGCTATGAGGGGGTCTGCCAAATGGCCCGGGCCTGATGAGCGAGGGAGTCGGCCAATCCGCCTTCGACGTCCGCCGACAAGCTGTCGTTGCAGTCCAGAGGGACATACTGCTCCTCGAAAGGCAGATCCCATCGATTTTCCCGGAGGCGCCCGAAGCAGCGCTGGCAGAACTTCAGCCCGAGGTCCCGGAGGGACAGGTTTACCTGAGTGAACCGACCAAACAGGACGGGCTTTGCGGTTTTCCGCAGCAAGCCGGCCTCGTGGAGATTGCTGACGATGGATTCGATTCGATCGCCAATTGCGACCCCGGCAAGCTTCTGAACCTTTTCCACGGGGTAGTAGGCTTCGTGAGACGAAGTGGGCGCCTGGTTTGCCTGAATCCAGGCAGCAAAGAGGACGCGCAAATGGAACAGATCGAACCTGGCGAGCAAGTCGACGAGGGTCAAATTCAGGTCGTCGTGCGAATCGTGCAATGACGCCCCCGCCAGAAGCCGCGCCCAGAATTCTCGCGTTTCCGCAGATTCAGCGTCCATTGCCAATCCGAGGATGCGCAAAACAAGGCTTGGAGGAATGTTCCTTCTGCTGGGGCAGTTCTGAGCCTCCAGTAGGTCATCGGCGAAGAGCGCGACCTCGATGGCCCTCTCGGTTCCCTCGCGGCCGAGGTAATTGGTAATGAGATCGAGAATGTCGCTCTCGGCAGTTGGTGCGATGTGAGAGAGAAAGGCCAACGCCCTGGTGAAACGAAACAGGTGGACTGCACGGTTTTCAGCGATGAGGGAAGGCGCTGAGGACATCGCTTCAAGCCATTTGCCTGGATCGAGATGCGAATGCGCAAATATCAGACCCGCGCCGGCCTGGTCGGCGCGGACGCATCGGGTCCAGAGCCTGACCTGCGATCGATGAGTGTCGTCAACAATGTTTTTTTCGCCTAAAGTGAGCAGGACCGTTGTTCCGGGGCGCCAGCGATCTTCGGTAACCAGGTAGAGCCCAATGGGGCTGATGTTCCCAATCTTCACCCGCTTTTGCTCAGGCTTTGCAGCGTAGGAGACAGTGAGCCCGCGGGAATCCAAGCGGCGTTCCCTGCGGCGTTCTGCCAATCCCATGTGAGCAAGAAGGGTTCTGAAATGCGGCATGTTCTTTCGTTGGGCCTCGCGTTAGATCGCGTTGGTAAGGAATGACGCGACCGGGTGGCCAGCTTCCCTCCATGTGTCCGGCACGAGCATCATCGGATGCTTAGGGCCTTCTCGTATCTATGAGAAGTGGAATGCGGAAGGGATTCAATGCGTCTTTAGTGGCAGGGTTGATTCGGCTACTGCGGAACGGGTAGGTTTTCAGTCTGGCGCAAACGAAGGATATGGGGAACGATGCAACGCGCAAAGGGCGTTCGCACCGCGGCTCTACTCGCCCTCCTTCGACGAGTCCAGCCATGTGGGCCGAGCCAGTTCGACGATCAGCACTGGACCATCCGCATAGATTGGGCCTTGCTCTCTCACAAAGGTCGGAGCCTGGCCGCCGACGATCCAGAGCTGAATATTCGGCGGCTGCTTGCCGATCAGGGGCGCCACCACTCCAGCCACGCCGTTGAGTTCAATTCTGATCTCGTAGTGGATTCCCTGGTGAGAAGTTCCGACCACCGAGAAGGGCTCCTCGCCCTGGCGCGAGATGGCAAGTTTCACCACCCGTGGGCTGGGAGTAAACACAAGCATGGACACAGTGGCTTGCGGCGCATCGGCCTGCATGTTCTCAATGACGAGTGGAACCATGCCGTTAGCCAGATCGGGAGGCAGAGTCAGATGGTCCGTCTTGACCTGGTCTTTCCCATCTTTATCTGTCGAGCGAACCGTGACCTGGCCCTTGCCGGAGTCAATCAGAGTATCTAGCGGATGGGGGAAGAAGGGTCCTTTCTGCACATGATGATCGCTGACGAGGCTGAGATTGTGACGCTGCGAGAAAATCGTCGTTTCATCATCGACGGAGCCATCGGTGAAACGAAAAGTCGTGCGGGCAGTGATCTGATCGCCGCGGACCACCTGAACAAGATCTCCTGAAGCCAGCACGTGCCCGTCTTCCGAACGCATCTCCAGGAAGGCGTGAATGGTGCCCTCCTGATGGTGCACGGCGATTGGCTCCGCTTGGAAATTCAGGCTGCAAATGCAGATGACCGCGGGAATGAACGACCGGAAACGGATCCATATCGCCATGACGCCTCGCACATCTCTTCCTGGCATTTCGATGAAGGAGCGAGGTGAAAGGTTTGCCGGCCTTGCGATCTGCTCTCTCTGCGAAAGTTAGCGGGCGCTACGCTCCCATGCTGGCGGTTAAGATCTTTTCGCGAACTGCTTCGAGCAGGCCGGGCAACGGGGTAAAGCTCGAGTAGACGAGGTGCAGCGCGCCTCCGAACGTCGCAGAGCCGATGAAGTTCTCGCCTTCATAGCCAGAAAGCACGGACGGCCCCCACACGGACTCGACCGCGAGCTCAGCGGGCAGAGTGCGGAACTCGACGGTTTTTAGATTGCTGACGCCCACATCGTAACCGACCGCCTGAGCCAGCATGTTGACGAGGGTGGGGGCGTCGAGCTTCTGAGCAAGAATCGCAGTGACGCGCGTGAAAGTCGCCTCAATGGCGAGAAACGATTGAGCCGGGGCGATCTGCGACTTAAGGGCCCGGGCGCTGGCAGCGAACTCTTCAGGGGGATAAGACGCGATGGCGCGCGGCGAGATGATCGAAAGGACGAAATCGTCCTCATTGCCCAGGTAGGGACGCGCGTCCAGGGCCGCGGTGATGCGCAAATCGGCTTCTTTCAGTTGCGGCGAAAGTTCGCGCAACACCGACGCCGTAGCAGCCATCAGCACCGCGCCGATGGTGGTTTGCTCGCGGCGTGCGTAGCGCAGCAGCCGCGCGGACTGTTCCGGCGAAATGCCTAACGAGGCGATGGCGCATTTGCCCTTGCGATTGCGCGAGGCATAGGTCCGATTCCGTGGCTGCGGTTCAGCGGCGTATGCGGCTACATCAAGCGCCGGCGGCAAAGGGTTCAACGCACGTACGCTGGTGGCACGCTCCTCGGCGGGCGGCGGAAGGGGCAATTCGTCCAGGGATCCGCCCGCGAGCGCGCGAAGCAACTCGCTCACCACTGCGAGAATGCCCATGCCGTCGACGACGATGTGGCTGGCGGTGATGACGAGATCGCAGCCCTTGTCATCCTCAAGAATCGCGGCGCGCATGAGCGGGCCGGTTGCGAGATCGAAAGGCTCGGCGATCTCCGTCTCCATCGCGCGCTGCCACGCAGTGGATGAAGTTCTCCGCAAGAATTGCACCGGGATGGGAAGACCTGCGCCGCGCCCAAAGTATGGCGCGCATGGGTCGTCCTCATGGATGCCGGCATCGAGAAGCGGATGCCGCTTCTGCACGCGGTCGAAGGCATCTCTCCAGCGGGAATGGGCGATGGTGCCGCGAAATGAAACCGCGATCCCAAAGTTGAATCCGTTGATTTTCTCTATGGCCCAGAACAAGTATTCAAAGCCGCTGAGTGGACGCAGCTTCACCGGAACGCCCTCGAGCGTGGAAACGGGCAGAGTTGTCATTCGGCCTCCCGGGGAAAGTCTTGACCGACTGCTAGAGGAATAACGCGATATTAAACATGCGGGGCCAGAAGGGGAAGTGAAACCTGCAATCAGCCTTCTTCGGCTTCGCGCTGCTTGGCGATAGCTGATGTCTTCACTCAGATCATTCGGTCGGGAGCTGCCTCAGCTGTGGCGTGCAAATCGAGTACGAAAGCATGAGGACGCCGCTGGGCAGTGGCTTGCACGATTCGAGCTTGAGCGAAGCGCGATGCCCTTCGCCAAGCAGGGGTGTGCCGGAGCCGAGCAGAACAGGAAAAACCGACACCTCGATCGCATCCACCAACGCGAGATCGAGCAGGCTGCGAAACAGCAGGCTGCCGCCGAAGAGCCAGATATCTTTGCCGGTTTCCGCCTTGAGCGCGCGGACGGCCTCAGCAACGGCGTCACCGATCACAGTCATTCCGGGCAGGTGTGCGGGGTCGAGCGTGGTAGAAACCACCACAATCCGCATCCCCATGCTTTGCAGCAGATCGCCGCGAGTGCTTGCAACCTCGTAAGTGCGGCGGCCCATCAGCCCCGTGTCGAATCTGCTGTAGATCGCGTGAAAGTCTACCCCCGAGTCAGGCGTGATCCAGTCGTACTCGCCTCCGGGTCCGGCAATGAAACCGTCGAGACTGGCGGCCACGCCGTAGACAAGCTGACGCATCGCGATCGAGCCCTAACCTTCTTCCGCTTCCCGCAGCTTGGCGATCACCGTGAAGTCTTCGAGCGTGGTCGTGTCCCCCTTGATCTCGCCATGCGTGGCGAGGTCGCGCAGCAGGCGGCGCATGATTTTGCCAGAGCGCGTTTTGGGCAACGCCTCTGTAAAGCGGATATCGTCGGGGCGGGCGAGGGCGCCGATTTCCTTGGTGACCCATTTTCTGAGTTCGTCTTTTAGCTCGTTCGAGGGCTGGTTGCCGCTCTCGAGCGTGACAAATGCGGCGATGGCCTGGCCTTTGAGGTCGTCGGGCCGGCCCACGACAGCCGCTTCGGCAACCTTTGGGTGCGCGACGAGCGCGGACTCGACTTCCATCGTTCCCAGGCGATGGCCGCTCACGTTGATCACGTCGTCGACGCGGCCCATGAGCCAGAAGTAGCCGTCGGCATCCTGGCGCGCGCCGTCGCCGGTGAAATAGCAGCCGGGCACATCGGACCAATATGTCTTCTGGTAGCGCTCGGGATCGCCGTAGATCGTCCGCGCCATCGACGGCCATGGCTTGCGGATCATCAAAAGGCCGCCGTGACCGGCAGGAACGGCGTGAAAGCGGCCCTGCGCATCGGGTTTTGTGACGACCTCAGGCTGGATGCCGAAAAACGGACGCGTGGCCGAGCCGGGTTTGGTGGCGATGGCGCCGGGAATGGGCGAAATCATGATGGCGCCGGTCTCCGTCTGCCACCACGTGTCGACAATCGGGCATCGGTTATGGCCGATCTTCTCGCGATACCACATCCAGGCTTCCGGGTTGATTGGTTCACCGACGGTGCCGAGCAGGCGCAGCGAGTCGAGCTTGAATTTGTCGACGTACTCGTGGCCCCACTTGATGAATGCGCGGATGGCCGTGGGAGCGGTGTAGAAGATTGTGACGCGGTGGTCGTCGACGATCTTCCAGAAGCGCGAAAAGTCGGGAAAATTAGGCGCGCCTTCATACATCAGCACCGTGGCGCCGTTCTGCAGCGGGCCGTACACCACATAGGAGTGCCCGGTCACCCAGCCGATGTCTGCGGTGCACCAGTAGATGTCGTCGTCGCGCAGGTCGAAGACATATTTCGAGGTGATGTATGTCTGTACGGCGTAACCGCCGGTGGTGTGCAGCAGGCCCTTCGGCTTGCCGGTCGAGCCGGAGGTGTAAAGGATGTAGAGCGCATCTTCGGAATCCATCGGCTCGGCAGGGCATTCGGGCGCCGCGTTGGCAACGAGCTCTTGCCACCAGTGGTCGCGTCCGGCAACCATGTTCACCGGCGTTCCGGTGCGGCGGTACACCACAACGTGCTTGACGGTCGGGCACGCAGGCATGGCCTCGTCCACGGTCTGCTTAAGCTTGATCTCGTTGCCGCGGCGGTAGCTCGTGTCCTGCGTGATGATGGCCACGCAGCCGCAGTCGGCCACGCGGTCGGCGATGGCGTTGGCGGCGAATCCGCCGAAGATGACGGAGTGGACAGCGCCGATGCGCGCGCAGGCCAGCAATGCGACGGCGAGCTCGGGCGTCATGCCCATGTAAATCGCTACGCGATCGCCCTTCTGGATGCCCAGCGACTTGAGCGCATTGGCAAAGCGCTGGACTTCGCCGTGCAATTCTGCGTAGGTCAGGCGGCGAATCTCGCCCGGCTCTCCCTCCCAGATGATGGCGGTTTTCTGCGCGCGCGCGCCAAGGGCGTGCCTGTCGACGCAGTTGTAGCTCAGATTCAGCTTGCCGCCGACGAACCACTTAGCCCAGGGCAGGTTCCATTCGAGGACTGTGTCCCACGGCTTGAACCAGTGCAGGTCCTGCGCCACGCCTGCCCAGAATTTTTCGGGGTCTTCGACCGATTGCTTGTAGAGCGCTTCGTACTCCTCCAGGCTTTTGATGTGGGCCCTGGCGCTGAACTCGGGCGGCGGCGGAAAAACGCGGTTTTCGCGCAGCGTGGAGTCGATGTCGACCTGGGCAACACCAGATGCAGGCACGGATGACATGCAAGGTCCTCTATGGATAGCGTTCAGAATGCCATCCCATCCTAAACGCCTGCTATGGGCAGAGGTTCAGTATGGGGCATCAATTATTTAGGCGTGGGAAAAGCCTCGGCTCAAACTTTATCGGGCGGGAGGCCGACCAGGCAAGTCAGCGAGGCAGCGCCCCTCACCAGTGGATCAGCGGAAGCAGGCTCGAGTAATCGTCGGTCCACAATCGCAGGCCGGGCCTGAAAACCGGCTCCTTGCCCGCCGCTGCGACCTCCGGCCGCGTGAAGAAGGCCGCGTTGTCGGTGACGAGAACCCAGTAGGCGGCGAACTCGCCCCGATCTTCGTTTGCGAGGCTTGAGAAGCGCTTGGCTTTCATGCCGGCCGATTGCGCCAGCAGGGCGAGCGCCGGCTCGAGATCGACGTGCTGGTTCGAGATGTGGAAGGCGATGATGCCGCCGGGAGCAAGGTGATGGCGATAAAGTGCAAGTGCCTGCGTGGTGAGCAGGTGGATCGGAATGGCATCACCGGAAAAGGCGTCAACGGCGAGGACGTCGAATTGCTGCGGGCTCTCGCCAGCGAGCGTGGTGCGGGCGTCGCCGCCGGCGATCGTGATCAGCGCGCCGGAATCGCGAATATAGGTGAAGACGTTCTGCGCGATGGGCACGACGGCAGGGTTGATCTCGTAGAAGCGGATGCGGTCGCCCGGCTGTCCGTAGGCCGCCAGCGTTCCCGCGCCCAGGCCGATGACGCCGATGGTCCGCGGGCGGCCCGGGCTCGATCTGGATCCGCTTGGGCCTGGGCAGCAGAAGCGCAGCGCGAGGCCGATGCCGGAGTCCTCTGCATAGTAGGTGGTGGGCGTTTTTCGTTGCGCATCCGTCCCGAAGATCTGCGTGCCGTGCTCGATGGAGCCGTTGGTCAGCGTGCGCAGCGTGGCGCCGGGAACGCCGAAACTCTGCTTGACACGCAGAGCCGCATAGAAATTGCGAATGGCAACCAGCGTTCCGCGCTGGTAAGCAATATGAACCCAGATACAAATGACAAGCAGCATGATGCTGACAGCAGACCAGAGCAGCCGCTGCGGCCAGCCGGAGCGCCAGGTCGCGGCCAGCGCCAGCAGCCCTGTGACGAAAAACGTGACAGCGATGTCGTAATTGAACGAGAAAACGAGCGGAGCGGCAATGCCGATGAGGAACGACCCCAGCGCGCCGCCGGCAGCAAACAGAAGATAAAAGACCGTGGATTCCGATGCGCGCGCCGGCCGCAGCGCGTAAGCCTCGATGTGACAGAAGAGACCCGCGAAGAACAGCTCCAGGAGGAAGAACGAGACGCCGATACCGATGGGTACCGTGTGGTCGACCTGCGCCAGCATATAGGCCAGACCGCCGAGCATGACGGCGAGAAGGCGGACCAGGATGCCGCGCGGCAGCAAGCGGGGAAACTCGAAGGCGAGAATGATAGTGAGGAGATAAACGCCGAGGGGAACGATCCAGAGCAGCGGAATAGGCGCGATGTTGGCGGTGATATAGCTGGTCACGGCGCTCAACTGCATCGATGCGCCCATGGGCAATAGCAGCCACAGCAGCTTGTGAGCGAGCGGGGCGGGTGATTTTGAGTCGCCGGCTGCGGCTGCGACAGCGGGATCGGCGGGCGAAGCCGTAGTGCGTGTGCGCAAGGTGAGCGTTGCGGCGAGCAACGCGAAAAGCGCAAACCCGCAAAGCCAGGCTGCGCGCTGGGTGCGCAGCGTGAAGTTGGGCTCGATGAGCGTAGGGTAGGCGGCGAGAGCGAGCAGCGAACCCAGATTCGACAGCGCGAAGAGCCGGTAAGGGATGGCTGAGCGCTCCATCTGCGCCCACCACACCTGCAGCAGCGGGCTGGTCGCGCCGAGAGCGAGGAATGGAAGCCCG
>Ga0187851_10003755_pt1 | contig 12644 bp, 11 predicted proteins | sample June2016WEW_6_10_FD_132997 | JGI IMG/M metagenome (GOLD analysis project Ga0187851, IMG submission 132997) | Peatland microbial communities from SPRUCE experiment site at the Marcell Experimental Forest, Minnesota, USA - June2016WEW_6_10 | ecosystem: Environmental > Terrestrial > Soil >... | reverse complement strand
CATTATTTGCGCGGTCTGCGCCAGCGCGCCGACGCCTTGCAGGGCCGCCTGCGTTTGCTCGGCCCGGAGCAGGTGCTGGCGCGCGGCTATTCCATCACGCTGGATGCGGCCAGCGGACAAATCCTCCGTGCGAAGGCGCAAACGCGGCCCAGTCAAACATTAAAAACCCGGCTCCAATCCGGGGAGGTGCGCAGTGTGGTGCAGGAGGGCGATTGATCGGCGGGAGGTCGCCGCGCTTGACGTTGGCGCCGCGGAAAACTACTCTTGAGGCGGTCTGGTGGCTATAGCTCAATGGTAGAGTCCAAGCTTGTGGAGCTTGTTGTTGCGGGTTCGAGTCCCGTTGGCCACCCCACCTTTCTCCGGCCGGTTCATCTTGTGAGACTTCCACCATAAATTGGCCGAAATGGCCAGTTTATGCCTGAAAAACCATTCGCCATTTTATGGTTTAAAACGAAATCCGATTTCTTGGAAATCTGTTAAGCTTGATTGCTCCCAAATGTCTCATTTCAAGACACTTACAAGTCAAAACCACGCGTAATTCGGCTGCTTTAATAATTTACATTGCCCCACGCCAAACGGTGTGATTGGTTCAATTGGCGCTCGACAGTCCATTCTGTCGACATTTGCAGCGAGTAATCCACGGCTCTCGGTGGCCTCGGTTTTGAGCGATCTTGAGGCTTGTGCCCCGAATACCGGGCCATTTAGCCGAGCTTCGCCACTTACCGGTATTCTGATCAGGTTTAATCAGGTGTGGCCGCAGCGAGCATAGACGCCGTCCATTTTCAGGCAGCCCGACAGGGTTTGCGGGGCGGCCGGCCGGGAGTCTGTTGATCCTTTCGGTCATGGCTTTCTTGTCAATTCCCATCCAAGATTTAGATTTTGTGTGACAAAATCGCGACGGCTGGCCGTCAACCCCCAGGTAAGCCGGATCAACCCCTTCGATTTTCTGACTCCACCACCGATCCGTTATGGAGCCAGTTCTCGAATTGTCTTCCGGTAGATCAAGTCAACGGACGCCTTTCGAAAATCGCAGTACGAAGGAAGAAGTTCCTTGACGCGCCGGTGCGTAGGCTTCCTGCCGCTTGCGAGAACGGCAGTTATATCATGCCTTCGGGGGGTTCTTGGTTGCGGTGTGAATATAAACATCAGATGCATATGGCCCTGCTGGACAAGATGCTCGACGACCGCGTTTGGGAGAGAATTGCGGCGGCGCCATCAATGGGGAAAGGATTTGAAATCCTTAGAAGCTACCCGACCCTCGGTGACTTCCTCGCCTACCAATACATCACCGATATCAACTACAGCACCGTGACGAATTTCAGCGAAATGGAGTTCGTGGTCCCTGGCCCTGGAGCCAAGAATGGTATCCGCAAGTGTTTCGAAAGTCTCGGTGGGTTGACTGAGTCCGAGATCATCCGGTATGTGGCAGACCAGCAAGAATTCTTCTTCCAGCGCTTTGGCGAGTCATTTCAGAACTTGTGGGGCCGCCGCCTTCAACTCATTGACTGCCAGAATCTTTTCTGTGAGGTTGACAAGTATGCTCGCGTCAGGCACCCGGAATTTTCTGCGCTCACTGGACGCGTTCGTATCAAGCAGATTTACAGGAATCCGCGTCCCGTCTTGACACCGTTTTACCCGCCAAAGTGGAATCTCCATCCGAACGAACGACAGGAGGCTGGGAATGCCTAGCCTCATACGCGCCTCAACCGCCAATGAAATTTGGCTAAAAGCTCGGGATTTGTTGTGGACCTCAAAAGAAAGGACTGTCGTTAAGTCCCGCTCTGGGGACACGACAGAAATTCTTCATGCGACGCTGAGTATTGAAGATCCGCGTCAGCGATGGGTGTTGGCGAGACAACCGGTGATCAACCCAGCATTTGCTCTTGCGGAGGCGATTTGGATTATCGCAGGCAGGAACGACTCGGCGGTGCTCAATTTTTTTAACCGCGATCTATCCGACTATTCCGGAAAAGGGCCTGAATTTTATGGCGCGTATGGCCACCGACTTCGGCAACAACACGGGATGGATCAACTTGAATTGGCCTTTCATGCACTCAAAGCCAATGGTGCCAGCAGGCAAGTTGTTCTGCAGATTTGGGATGCAGAAACGGATTTGCCGAGTCAAAATGGCCTGCCTCGAAACCCTGATATTCCCTGCAACACCCAATCCATGCTGCGGATCCAGGGAGGAAAACTCCATTGGCTTCAAACTATGAGAAGCAATGACCTTTTCCGCGGCCTTCCGTATAATTTGGTTCAATTCACAACGCTGCAAGAGGTGGTCGCCGGTTGGCTTGGGCTGGAGCTTGGCACATATACGCATGTGGTTAATTCCCTCCACTTTTACCATTCGGACAAGGAAAAGTTGGAAGCATTCAGCGAACAAGTGCCAATCAAGAATAATCAGTCGCTGACGCTCTCCTGGGATGAGAGCAAGAAAGCTTGGCAGTTTCTAAGTGAATTGATAACACAAGCAAGCCTTGGCAGCGGCGAGACTATGACCATGGCCCGGGAGCTGGATTCCAAAGGAATTCCGAACGCCCACGAAAATGTGGCCAATGTGATTTTGGCTGAAGCCGCCCGGCGACATGGTGATGTTGATTTCGCTTTTTCCTGTTTAAACAAGGTTACCAATTCTGCCCTTCGTCAGATTGCTAATGCGTCGTTTGACCGCTCGCGGCCGCCAAGAAGGGTTGCCAAGTCAGCGGATCGTTCATCGCCGCACAGAGACGAGGCATGAGTAGACATATGCAGCAAGGCTCATCCCGGGCACGCACAGTCCGGTCAAGTTGAGGCAGTCCATGCCGTATTGCTGCATGCCACCGGATTTGGTGGCCAAAATTAGCGGCACTTGGGGCGGTTCGGAAGTTGTTGTTACTTCTGCGGAAATCGATGCCTGCTGCATATACCGCCATTCGTCTCCCAGGTTTGACATGGAGGAATTGCGGCGCTCCTTCTGCACTATTACGAATTGGGAAACCCTGCGTGATACGGCTCCCCCTGCGCCACTTTGGCGTTTAGTCCGGGGCAACGTTCGCGATTTCGCGCGGAACATTTCTTGCCAGCAGGACTTTGCGGCCGACGGCGCATTCAGTTTGGGCATGCTGGCCCGATTCGAACCGATTATACGGGAACGCGCCTCAGCTTGGCGGGAGCTGTTCTGGGAGGCTGGGATGATCGGCCAGTCACTTTACCTGGCCGCCGAGGCCGATGGAATGCGAGGAACCGGGATTGGCTGCTATTGCGGCAACGGTGACCAATGGCCACGTTATTCTTTAAGAAGACCAATGGCCACGTTATGGGTTAAGATTTAATTGGCGATGCGCTTAATTCACCCGAAAAGGGGCACAATTGAGAAGAAACGGATTAAAAATCCGCCAAATTATGGTTTAAAACCAGCCATTTTATGGTGGAAGTCTCATCTTGTACAACACAATGTTTTCTAAAGCCGGGCTTGATCCCGTCCGATGTTAGGGGTGAAAGATCCTGAAATGATTGGTGAACAGATGAGCATGAAGACCCGGGAGAAATTGAGGGTGATGTCCTTTGAAGGGCAGTTGCTGCCGCAGTGGGCGCAGTTGCTCTTTCTGGCGGCGCGGCTTTGCCCGGTCGCGCAGGACGCAAGCTTTTGGTTCTCGCGGCTGACGAGTTCCTCGGGGGTGGACAACGCGCGCACGGTCCTGAAGCAGTGCAGGCTTCTCCGGGCCAGCATTCAAGAACATCACAAGTCGATCGCGACCGAGCTTCAGCGCATTCGCAGTGATGGCCAGTCAAAGCACATTCTTGCCGCATGGCTGTATTCCCTCGATACGATGATTCTGGAGGCGCGGGATAAAAGAACATGTTCGTGGATCGTCGAGGGAACGGAAGACGCCTCCGTGAACGGTTTGGACGATGGAGAAGTTACATTGAGACGCGTGTAGCGGGCCTGTCGATTAATTCGATGTGCGCAGGCTTCTACAAAAGCTTGATTTGCATCGCGTCTTTCTCCAGGCCGTCCATTAGTCCCTCGATGCGCGCCCGGCGGCGTTTCATGATGTTTTTGTCCACATCCGCGTTGTAAGGCACGGGATATTTGCCGTTGTAACACGCCATGCAAAAGGATTCCTTGGGCAGGCCCGTGGCCCGCACCATGCCTTCCTCGGACAAGTAGGCCAGCGAATCGGCGTTGAGATAACGCCGGATCTCGTCAATGGAATGGTTCGCCGCCATCAATTTGCTGCGGTCGGGAAAATCGATGCCATAGACACACGGGTTCATGTGCGGCGGGCAACTGACCAGCACATGCACTTCCGTCGCGCCGGCTTCCTTCAAGTTATTGACACGCGCCTTGCACGTTGTGCCGCGCACGATGGAGTCGTCCACCACGATGACCCGCTTGCCCCTGACCAGCTCGTCGATCAAATTCAGTTTAACCCGCACGTCAAAGTCGCGGATCAATTGCGAGGGTTGCAAAAAGCTGCGGCCCACGTAATGGTTGCGCACGAAGGCCATTTCATAAGGAATGCCCGAGGCCAGGGAATAGCCCAGGGCGGCGCAGTTGCCGCTGTCGGGCACGGGCAGCACCAGGTCCGCCTGCAACGGATGTTCCCGCGCCAATTCGCGCCCCATCTGCACGCGCACTTTATAGACGTTGCGGCCGGCGATGGTGCTGTCGGGCCGCGCGAAATAAACATACTCAAAAATGCAAAAGGCCCGCTGTTTTTGCTCGGGAAAAGCCTGCAGGCAGCGTACGCCGTTTTGATCGATGATGACAATTTCCCCCGGCTCGATGTCGCGCACGAATTTGGCGGAGATCAAATCCAAGGCGCAGCTTTCGCTGGCCAGCACCCAGCCGTCCCCCAATTTGCCCAGGCAAAGCGGACGGAATCCAAACGGATCGCGCACACCGATCAATTCCTGTTCCGTCATGATGACCAGCGAATAGGCCCCTTCGATGCGCCGCACGGTTTGCAACAGGTTGTTTTCGTTGCCGCCGGCATTGGGCTGGCAGAGCAAGTGCAGGATAATCTCGCTGTCCACCGTCGTTTGAAAAATGGCGCCCTGGTCCTCCAATATTTCGCGCAAGGCGGCGGCGTTGGTCAGGTTGCCATTATGGGCGATGGCCAACTGGCCCCGTTTGCTGTCGCCGGTCAGGGGCTGGGCATTGCGCAAATGGGACGAGCCGGTCGTGGAATAACGGGTGTGGCCGACAGCCATGCGCCCGACGAGATTATGCAGGATCTCGCCGTTGAAAATCTGCGACACCAGCCCCATGCGCTTGAACTCGCGAAATTGGCGGCCGTCGCAAGTGACGATGCCAGCGCTTTCCTGGCCGCGATGTTGCAGGGCATACAGGCCGTAATAGGTCAATTCCGCCGCATTGGGGTGGCCGTAAATGCCGAAAACGCCGCAATAATGTTTTGGATAATGCTGCATGAAATCTAATTCCGCCGCGCTCTCCATCGCGTGCGCTCCAATCAACCGTGACCATAATGCGTCGGGTTTTCGCTCAACGCAAGAACGGGCCGCTTTTTTCAAAGCGCCAATGAAATAAAGGCGGATTGGTGTTCCCTCATTCCTTTTCCATTTTCTTGTCCAGTTTTCGCCGCGCTTCGGCGGGCAGTTCGAGGCCGTTTTCCGCCGCGAGCCATCGCCAGGCGTGCGGCAGGTCATCGAAAGCACCCTCCAATTGCGCTTCGTAGGCTTTGTGCAATATCGCCCCGAATAATTTGCCCGGTTCCAGGCCCAACTCGATCAAGTGCCGGCCCATCAAGATCGGTTCCGGGGGTTTTTGGCGGACTTGCAGTTCATGCGCGCAGGCCAGCAGTTGCCGGACAAATTCCGGTTCGACGGCCGGACGCGGCGGACGCCCCATGCTGTCGGCGGTCATGACCAGGCAAAGGCCCTCGATGGTCTCCGGCTCCAGCCGCCGGGCCAGGCGGCGCACGGCCCGGTCGGTCATGGTTTGGAAATGGAACAAATGATTGCGCACCAACGGCAGCACCCGCGCTTGGATGGTTTGCGGCGCGCGCAGCCGCTCCAGAAAAGTTGCCGCCAGGTCCGCGCCCGCTTCTTCATGGCCGGGCGAAATGATGCGCATCACGCCGTCCTTGATGGCCTGGTGCGTGGTGGCCGGTTTGCCGAAATCGTGGGCCAGCACGGCCAGCATATGGACGATGCGCGATTGGGTGTCCTCGGCCCGCCACTGCTCCAGCCGCGCCAGCGCGTCGCAGCAATGGCACGTATGAATGAAAACATCCCCTTCCGGATGCCAATCCGGCTCCTGCGGGACGCCAATCATGGACTTGATTTCAGGAAAATGATCGATCCATTCCGTTTCCGCGAGGAAACGCAGCCCGGCGGACGGCACTGTGCTTGACTGCGCCCATTTGAACCATTCCTCGCGCACGCGCTCCACGGCCAGTTCGGAATAAGCGCCTTTCATCCGCCGGCACACTTCGATAGTTTCCGGCGCGGCTTTGAAATCGAATCTTCCAACAAATTGCATGCCGCGCAAGACGCGCAACGGGTCCTCGGCAAACGCGGCGCTGGTCTGTCGCAGCACGCGATTCCGCAAATCCGCCTCGCCGCCGAAAAAATCCAGTGTCCGCCGCGCGCGCGGATCGTACATGATGGCGTTGATGGTGAAATCGCGGCGGGCCGCCGCTTCCTTCGGTGTGATGGCCGGATCGAACTCCACCTCGAACCCCTTGTGCCCGGGCGCCACTTTGGAATCCTGCCGCGGCACGGTAAAGTCATAATGGAGATCGCTGCCGGTGCTCAGTTTCACCACGCCAAACGAGCGTCCGACAAAATCCGTCCGGCCCCAGCAGGACAGCGCCTGGGCCAGTTGATCATAGGTCAGGCCGAACACTTCGATGTCGAAATCCCGCCCGGCGGGCAAGCCGAGCAAAGCATCGCGCACCGCGCCGCCCACCAGATAAGAGCGGCTCAATTGGGCGGTCTGCAGCAGGATGTTTTCCAACTCGGTTGGAATGAAATTCACCGGCACAGGTTACTGGAAAATTAAGAATTAAGAAGGATGAATTATGAAAAGCCGCCGGGTCTGACTAAACGCTTGACTCGCTGACTAGAAGCGTTCAGGCTGCGGGCAGAATCAAAAATTACTCCAGGAAGATTATGCATCAAAACCAACGAATCAAATATGCCAGGACTTCCCATGCCCGCCGGCTGCAAGTCGTAACGTGGTTGGTTTTACTCCTGTCCGCTGCTTTGGCTGGCGAAGCCCGCGCCCAAACTCTCAACGCCACTGTCAATATTAACGCGGCGGAGACCCTGGCCGCCATGCCGCCGCAGGGATTGGGGGTTTGCACCGCGGTTTATGACTCCTTTCTGGTTCGCCAGCCGCTGATTGCCCCCATGCTGAAGGCCGCCGGCATCAGCGCTGTTCGTTATCCAAGCGGATCTTACGCGGACATCTTCAATTGGGAGAACACCACCTGTAACGACGGAGGATATGCCAATTCTGCTGACTCGTTCACAAATTTCATGACCTGGGTGGTTACCCCGGCGGGTGCCCAGGCTGTCATCACTGTCAATTATGGTTCCAATCCGCAGAATAACGGCGGCGGCGATCCCACTTACGCCGCGTCCTGGGTGGCCAATGCCAATGTCACATATAATTACGGCATCAAGTACTGGGAAATTGGAAACGAGGTTTACAGTAACGGGTACTTTTCCGGCCAAAACTTGGAATACGATCTGCATTACACGAACCAGACAGCCTCCGCCCGAGTCGGCCAGGCGGCCCTCTCGCCGGGCGCTTACGGGTCAAATTCGCTCCAGTTCATCAGCGACATGAAAGCGGAGGATCCTACCATTCAGTGCGGCGTCGTTATCAACGCCAGCGAGTCAAATACCTGGAACAACCCGTTGCTGGAGGCAGTGGGCGCCAACGCGGATTTTGTAATACTTCATTGGTATCCCGGCAGCGATGTTGCTTCCACCCTGGCCGCATCCACCACCATAGTCCCAACCATTCAGAATACGCTGTCGCAATTGACCAACGTCGTGGGCGCTGCCCGCGCTTCGCAGATGAAAATAGCCATCACCGAAACCGACGCCGGCGCCTGGTCCACCGGCGCGGCGGTGTCGCTCTTCGCGGCGGATAATTATCTGACCTGGCTCGAAAACGGCATCGTCAACGTCGATTACCAAATTCTGCATACGGACATGTTGCTGAGCACCCAGGTGCCGGGCCACGCCTACTATGGAACGATGATGTGCCATCTGCTGGCCAGCGTCGGCGACACCTTTCTCGGAGGCGCATCCACTCAATCTTATTTGCGCGTCCACGCCGCGCAACGGCAGGATGGAAAGGTGGGGGTCATGTTGGTCAACCTGAGTCCGGGCAATGCCATCTCAGCCGCGGTGACCATCAGCGGGCCGACCCTCTGCGGTTCAGGTACCCAGTATCAATTTGGCCTCACCAATTACATCGGTGCCAACGATAACCCCAGCTATCCCATTTCCACCAACACCGTCTCCGGGCTGGGAAATTCCTTCACCATTTTGGTTCCGCCGTACACGATCGTTGATTTGCTGATCCCCACCGACTCACCGCCAGCGCTGGCCGCGATCGGCAACCAGACGGTGAACGTCGGCCAGACCGTCTCCCTGGCCGCCAGCGCCACGGATGCCAATCAGCCGACACCGAATCTCACGTTCAGCCTGCTCAGCGCGCCTACCAATGCCAGCCTTGTGCAGATCAACAATACCAATGCCGCCTTCTCTCTGCGGCCTTCTGTTGCGCAAGCCAGCTCCACCATGCCTGTCTCCTTAGTCGTGACCGACAACGGAAACCCGCCGTTGAGCGCCACGGACACTTTCACCGTGGTCGTAAATCCGATCACGTTGCCGACACTTTCCGGGTCCGCCGCGAATCTGGCCACAGGGCAATTCGGCCTGACCGTCAGCGGGATGGCTGGACCAGACTACGCGGTCCTCTTTTCCACCAATCTCCTGACTTGGAGCAATGTCTTTGAAATCAATTCGCCGCCGATGCCCTTCACCTGGGTGAATACCAACGCCAGCCTGACGAACCCGGCTTCCTACTACCAGGTAATACTGGGCGCGCCGCTGCAATGAGCTCAAAAACTACGGATTAAGAAGGCTGAATTGAGAAGTCGCGTGTCTGACAGGTAGTCCCTTAATTTGAATTTTCATCAGACCAGCGTGTGTTGTGCGGCGGCATCTGTGCTCGGGATAGTGGTATTATTTTCGACGTGGGACGAACTTGCGGTTGTGCGTGAAACGTGGAGGTGGGACTGGGACTATTTGCTTTTGGTTCGTGAATACTTTCGCGTCTTGCTTTGCCTGAAGTTTATTCGCTATCGAAAGCAATGTCTTGCTAAACTCCTTTTCTTCATCGCCAACCTTCTCCAGCTCTGGTGCGATTTCTCTGAGCGTGTTTATGATGTTTTTGGCGTCCATAAGCCGCCATCAGACCACCTCGGGCCTCCATAGTCAATTTGGTTGTTTTTCCAGTGTGGCTATGGATTGTCTCTATGCCACTGCACGGCGCGGTCAAGACTTACGGTAAAACGTTTGACCGTTTGTGTGCCGCCAGAAACATTTGCGTAATGATACGATCCAATCGGATAAAGTTCCGGGGCATTCATGGGTGAACCATCGGAAAGCCCGGTTAACGCGCAATCTTCGATAAAGATGTTTTGGTAAATGGGACTCCCTGCTGAAAAAAGCATTCCGCCATTCACGATTTGAAATACAGTGCCGCTGGTGGAGATCATGGTGCTCTTAACGGCGTCTCGTTCGCGCCGATGGGACCAATAGATCGCCGAAGCTTGGCGCTGTCGTTCAATTTCAGCCATACGCGCTTCCTTTTTTTGACGCTTAATGTCTTCTTCAGTTGGGGATATAGTATTTGTCAGCTTGGCTAATTCTTGGCGTATTATATTCAACCCAGCATTAACTATATCTTCGTTACGCGCTTTCAAAAGTTGGTCGCTCAAACCGATTATACGGCCCATTACATCGTTGCTTGGGGCAGATTCTACTACTGGCGTTTGGTTTGTGTAAAACCACTGCAATTTTGCTAAAAGCATCTCGTTAGTGTCCATAGACCGTTTAAAATCGCTCAATTCTTGAACGAATTTTATCATCAGCTCCGTTCTCAATCCTTCATTTCCAATTTCGGTTTGCAATTCATTTGTCGCCATGTCGAGATTTGTAAGCGTCAAATGCATTGACATTATCGCATTTGAAAACTGGTGCAGTTGTTCATCGATCATCACAGGCTCATTGCTATTTGCTGCCATTATGGCTGCAACGAAGTTTGAATCTATAGTGGCAAACCGCTTTTGCATTGCCACCTGTCGCTCTTTTTCTTTTGAACATCCGGCCAACAAACCGACCGCAATCGCCACTAGAAGCCACATGGCTGTCTTCATAAATTCTCCAGATTCCAATCTGCACTCATTGTTATACGTGACAATTAAAGCGGATTGTGGGCAGCGGGTCAATAACCATTTTTGAGCAAGAAGAATGCCATCTCCTGAAAAAACTTATATGTATATCAAGTCTCGCAAGGCCAATTCTATATATCAGATTCATATACGAAACCTGTAGCAGCGCCGCGCCGCCCATGATTTGTTGGGAACATGGTAAATCGCGGGGGTTCGTGACGCCGAAATGAATCGCCAAGAAAAGAAAACGGGCGGCCCGGTGCATCCAGTGTAAGGGTCGCCAGGCCGCCCGACAGGCAAAAAGACCACGGCCCACGTGTCCCTCTGGGGAGGATTTAAACACGCGGAACTCGGGCCAGTCAATGGGGTTAGTTCCCTCAGTCGGATGCTGAAAAAGCGGGTTTACACCGCCAGGGACGCTGTGTCAGCAGCGGGGTTCGACTCCCACTAGCTCCACCATTTACTTTACGCTTGACAGTATAATAAATCGCCCCGCCAAAGTCAACCCCTTTCTTTGAAAATCGCTTCTCCATTATAAATGAACTTGCTTTTTATAGTTGACTGTCAATGGTTTAGACATTATATTGACGTAGTAAAATAAATTAGAAATATGGCAAACAACTTGAAATTCGACAAAAAAGTGGCCGTGGTTTCGATGCTGGCGGAAGGCTCCAGCATGGAAGCGATAAGCCGCATAACAGGCGTCAATCCAAACACGATAATGTGGCTCGGCAAGCGGGTCGGCGATGCCTGCGCCAAAATTCACGACGAAAAGATGCGCGGTCTGAACTGCAAGCAGATTGAAGTGGACGAGATTTGGGGCTTTGTCGGCAAGAAGCGGAACAACGCCACAGCCAAAGACGAGGCAAAAGGACTTGGCGACGTTTGGACTTGGATTGCGCTGGACGCGGACACGAAGCTGATTCCGTCGTATATCGTCGGCAAACGGGACGCCTATCACGCCAAGGTGTTTATGGCAGATTTGGCGGCCCGGCTGGCCCGGCGCGTCCAAATCACCAGCGACGGATTGAGTGCCTATCCCGACGCCATTGAGCGCGGGTTTGGCGCTGAGGTCGATTATGGACAATTGGTAAAAACCTACAGCGTCGAACATCTCGGTAGTTTCAAGGAAGCGGCCAAGCGGTATAGTCCAGCGGAAGTGGTGAAGGCGGAGCGGACGGTGATCTCCGGGATGCCGGACATCAGCCGCATATCAACCTCGCACGTCGAGAAGCAGAACCACACGCTGCGGATGCATTGCCGCCGGTTGACGCGGCTGACCAATGCATTCAGCAAGAAGTATGAGAACTTCGAGGCTGCGGTGGCGCTCAACTTTGCGTATTACAACTTCTGCAAAACCCACAGCACAATTCGATGCACACCAGCAATGGAAGCGGGCATTGAGAAAAGCCAGTGGACGGTGGCCGGCCTGCTTAAAAACTGCGGCGAGCAATAAGATTTTGCTTGACAATCGAACCGGTTTTAAGCTATAATGCACGCAGAATGAAAAAAGAGACCGTATGGGAATGGATTAACCGCACGTCGGCCAATGCAGAACGCATTATGGCAATGGATTATCAAGCCCTTCAAGCTCATCTGGGCCGCGATTGTCGAGCAACGCGGCAAAGCCGGGAGACTTCGCTTCAACCTTCTCAAGTAAGTCTTGGAAAATCCGGTTCGCTTGTTCGTCGTACGTCTTCTCCCAAGCGGCACGTTCGGAAGGTTGCATCCTCTCAAAAATAATCGACTCCAATGCCTTTAATCTGGCCAGCGCTCTTAAGTGATTACGGTGCATTGCGACAATCGTATCCATTGGTGCTTTTGGTGCCATAATGCTTTATACTGATTGCGCACCATGAAAACGGCAAGCTCCAAGCAATACATCGAACGTCTGCAACAGGTCATCCAGCATCTGCACAAGTGCGGTGCGGTTTGGCTGGAATCTGTGCCGGTCAAAGAGGTTTTCCAAGGCCAGACCGTCTGGCAAGGCGACGTGGAGGTTTACGCGCTGACCGGGCACCCAAAGGCCAAGCGATGCTACGGCTGGTCATACGGCGATCCGGAGCAGTTTATCACGATACTGGAACTGCCACCTGTGGACTCGGCGGATGCTGCGGTCAAGGTTGGCGTGGCGTATCAGGTCAAAAAGGCGAAGAAATGACAAGAAAAACTGCTACGGGCACGGGACTTCTGGCGCGGATTCAAAAGGTGGGGGAT
>Ga0187851_10003754_pt1 | contig 12646 bp, 11 predicted proteins | sample June2016WEW_6_10_FD_132997 | JGI IMG/M metagenome (GOLD analysis project Ga0187851, IMG submission 132997) | Peatland microbial communities from SPRUCE experiment site at the Marcell Experimental Forest, Minnesota, USA - June2016WEW_6_10 | ecosystem: Environmental > Terrestrial > Soil >... | reverse complement strand
CTCGGCCGTGGCCATGTGCCGCGACAACCAGCTCCCCATTGTGGTTTTCAATTTGAATGTGTTCGGCAATATAATGCGTATGTCGGTGGGCGAGCCGATTGGAACGCTCATCCACTAGCCGAAAGTTATGATAAACGACCCTCAAAAAGAGATCGAGGCCAGCGCGAAAGTGCGTATGGAGAAAGTGCTGTCGGACCTCCAGCACGACATGGCCGCGGTACGCACTGGCCGCGCGTCGGTCAGCTTGCTGGATAGCATCCGTGCGGATTATTATGGAACGCCCACGCCGCTCAACCAACTGGCCACCTTACACGTTCCCGAACCTACCTTGATCACGCTGCAGCCCTGGGATGTTTCGCAGATCGGCGTCATAGAGAAAGCCATTCGCGCCGGCGACCTGGTTTGAACCCATCCAACGACGGCAAGCTGATCCGTGTGCCCATTCCGCCCCTAACCGAGGAGCGGCGTAAGGAACTGGTGAAAAAGCTCCATCATATCGCCGAGGATCACCGCGTGGCCCTGCGCAACATCCGGCGCGACGCGAACGAAAGCGTGAAGAAGCTGGTGAAGGACAAAACCATCAGCGAAGACGACGACCGGCGCGCTCATGAGGAGATCCAGAAGCTGACCGATGCCCACATCCAGAAACTGGATCAGGCGGTGAAGGTGAAGGAAAAAGAAGTGATGGAGCTGAAGTAGTCCCAGGCGGCAGAAGGCAGGCGGCAGAGCCCCCGCAGTCCCTAGCCCCCAGCCACTAGGGTCCTCGGAAAGCCTGGATCCACTTTCACTTCCTCGAGCTGCCGCACGTGCCGTTCGCAATGCAGTCCCAGGAAGAGCAGCCATTGGTAGCAATCCAAGTCGCCCAGGAAGGGATGCTTGAAGAAGTGGCTTCGCAGGTCGGCCTCGGTTTCCGTTGCGAACACGACGCTGCGTTGGCGCGTGGACTCGAACTGTTTCAGGAGCTCCTCGAAATCCGGCCAGCGATTCTTCGGGTGAACCATTTCCGGTCCCATCACACGAGTGTTGCGCGCCGGGACTCTTTCCATGACAATCGGATCTTTTCTCCGAACGTCGGCTTGCTTAGTGTCTGGCTCGGGCGGCGCATCGAGCGACCTTTGCAGCGTCTGGAACACAAAATCTTCGACGAGAATAATGTGTTCGACGCAGCCTGCTACCGACCAACGGTCTTCAGCGGGTTGAAATGACCGCTGCTCCGCGGATAGCCCGTCCACTGCTCCGAGCAACCGCACGCGGCTCGCCGCCAAGTGCTCCAAAACCAACCTCCGTTCCGTCGCTTCCATGAAGTGCCTCCTGAATGCGGACGCCCGCGGCCCAGTCGCCCGGATACTCCAGAACCAGTGTACCCGCGCCGTCGGTTTCAAATTCGGACATCTCTTCGTCGTCCGTCTCCACCAGATATTTTGAGCGCGGCTTGAGACTCACCACCAGCACGCGGCCGCCCTCCATCGCGAACTGCATCGGGTTGCGTCCCACCACGACACTCGCATCGCCCACGGGAATCCCCTCAGCCTTAGGACCTAGCGGACCTTTTGGATTGAGCACCGTGACGCGGCCTTCACGGAATATCTGTGCTTCGCCCGCATAAATCCCGAACCAGACCGCATCGTCCTCCCAGTTGGATCGGAGGAACAAGGCTCCGGAGTGCTGATCATGGAAGAATACCGGCAGTTGAAAATAGCTGAGTCCAGGCTGATACGGATTCGCCCACAGGAACTCGTAAGGCGCTCCAAAGATCCCCTGCAGCATGAAACGATCCTGGATCAGCCAGCCCTGCAGGTATTGGCTTTCGAGAGCGTTGTTGTCATACGCCACCGTGCTCAAGCCCGCCGCGCGGGAAAGCGCGGCCCGATCCAGATCGGGTTGTCCCGAACCCTGATAAACAGGAATGCGGTATTCGTTTTCAGGAGCCGAAAGCGGCGCCGGATAGTTGGCCAGCACCTGATAAGTGGGCAGCTCTCTGAAGTAGGTAGGCGCGTCTTCCCTGAGATCGATTTTCAAATTGTCACGAGTGGCGTGCAGGATCTCACAAAGCGCGAATAGCTGGTCAAGCGGGACCAGGATCCGTCCATCCGCCAGTTTGGGCGCAAGCTGCGTGCGCCACCACCCCTGGACCAGCTCTCCGAGCGGATTCTCCTCGGCGTGAGTCTCGTCCGCCGTGGCGATCAACGCCAGAAGGCGGTTGCGCGTGGCAGGAAGGTCCGCACCGGCTTTTTGCGCGGCTAGCTTATGCAACTTCGTTTCGAGCGTTTTCGATTGCGTGGCGCTGAGCAGGGGTTGGCACCAATCGTACACAAGGGCCAGTTGCCGCAAGTCGGTGCCCGGTCCCAGCGCCCAATCCACAGCTTTCTTGCCGACGGCGGCATCGCCCGAAACCGAATAATGAAGTGCCAGCGCGAAGCCCGGTTCCGGCATTTCGGCCGCTGCTCTCACCAACAAATCGAATTGCCGCCAACGCATGGATTCCCGATCGCGCTCCCGCTTGAGCAGCCGTAGCCGCTGCGCCGTAAGGAACAGCCGTGGATGCTCGGTATAGACGCGGAATTCGTCTTGGCCCGATGCTGCCGTGGCTAGAAGGAGGACTAGGATTGGGGTTCGCATTGGGACAAGGACTGGGGGCTTGGGACTCGGGACTGAAAACCCGCACCGCTCGGCAGTCCCTAGTCCCTAGCCCCCAGCCCCTCATTGTGTCACACTGACACACCCGGTCAGTACCTAGCCCCAGCGTTCGCGGGGGCTATACGGACAAGTGGTTGAAAATGCTCACCTAACCGATGGAGCCTGGCGTGCTATCCTTACTAACGAATTGATGAAGGACCTTTGAAACCTGCCCTCTGCTTGCAACGAGCAGAACAGGGGTATTGAGTGGACTGGGGAACGGCGTGCTTGCGGGAACCGGTGCTTAGATTTTTTTGAGACCGCTCTTTGACCCTGTCGGCAAGTTGCAACAGAGGGGTTTTTTTGCGGCTTACTTCGTCAGAACTCGGATGGATCTCGCACATGGGATCCGGTATCGGTTGCGCTGGCGTTCATGGGGAGGAATGTTGGACGCGGGCCTCGCCAGGAATGGAACTGAAATTGAGTATCCAGGCCAGTGTGCCGACGCTAGATCCAGGCCCGACTTGGGCAGACCGCTCCGGAACCGGCGGCTTCAGTAGTCCTCTCCTACCGGTTTCCGGTGCGGTTGTTTTTGGAACGTCCTAGTTTAATACAAGTAACGCTAAGAATACAAGAATCCTGGGAATTCACGAAGTCGAGGAAGAAGGTTGCCGAGCCTCCTTACTCGCATTTCATCCGCACCAACCCAATGGATCGAATTAGAGATCGAACCCAATTTCTAAACCTCGATCCGACAGCAATCTCAACAGCTCGCTCGACATTCCGAGCCCTCGGTTTGATCGCCTGATAGAAATGCCACAAAAGACATCGACGCTATGAGCATTCGGCAGAGAGAGCCAAACTTCCGGGATCGGACGGCAGGCCCGTCGGCTGCATTCTCAAGCCGTCGTCAATGTCGGTGTTCTCGCAGCAATCCCTTGGACCTGCTCTTCAAGATTCGTCGAGCCTTTTGGAAAAAGGGAGTGCCTTTCTAGGCTGCAGATGGGAGCCCTCGTGAATCCGAAATTCGACTTTCCATCGATCGACAGCCACTCTAACCATGGCGTGGCTTCGAGCGCGCACCTTGGCGGCTTCCGTGAAACGGATGAAAATGAAAAAGGCTATGCCAACTGAGTCGAATGTACTACAGGAGCTAGCGAAGCGTTTCAAAGGGCGTCTGTCGCAGTGCCAGGTATACGACGCCAATGTCTGTACTAGTCGCTCCGTGCCCGGGAGACCGTGGGAACTGCTTCCTGTGTCAGGGGAACCGTTCTTCCAGATGTTGAGATTTACCTGCAGAGGACGAAAAGTGACGGTGCTGGCGAACCGCACCTACGTTCACGGGGCGGCCAACGGAACATTTGCGAGCATGCCGTTGACAATCAATGCGAAACAAATGCTCTTTCGATCAGAATTTGCATGCGCTCTTCATGTGGGTGGTCAGCGATACGCTGTTTTCACAGAGGATGGGAAAGTGTCGTCGGTCCAGAAGTATGCACTTAGCCGACCCGAGCTGACGTCTTTAGTTAAAGAGTCTGGTCTGCAAGAAGGAGAGAGCCTTTACTTCACGAAGGGGGAAATAGGTTTCTATTTGAAGCGACCCGGCACTGATCGCACGATTGGCATTATCGATCAGGTGATTCAGCTGGCCGCGAACGTCGAGAACGACGAAGAAGAGCTTAACTTGGAGCTGCTGCCGGTCCAGTTTCACGCGATTATCCCAACGATAAAGAGGTGGGCAGTGGCGGACGATTCAGAGCGGGATGACCTGCTCTCCACGACACCAGAAGTCGTACTACGATCGCTGACAGATGAGGTCATTCCATATCTTGACGCCATCGACTCGTACCTGGACTCGTTCCGAGGAGAAGCACCAACCGAGCAGGCGGCCGCCTTGGGAAGGTTGGCTGAATGTGCCCTCGAAGCCAAGCAACGCTTGGTTGACAAGGCTGGGCCGTGAGCCGACCAATTCCGCTGTGGGCGGACCTAGACAGCTTCCGCATCTTCCCGCTTCCTCGACTTCCATGAATTCTCGAATTCCTTGTATTCTGAATACTCATGTCCCAACTTGTTGTCACCTTCGGCGAAACCATGCTCCGCCTCGCTCCGCCTGGTTTCGAGCGTTTTCTTCAGTCCCCACAATTCGTCGCCACCTTCGGCGGAGGCGAGGCCAATGTTGCGGTTGCTCTGGCGGGTTTCAGCAATCCTGCCAAGTACATCACGGTACTGCCTCCGAATAATCCCATCGCGGACGCGCTCATCGGTGAGTTGCGGCGCTTCGGCGTCGACGCTTCTCAAGTAGTCCGAGGGCCCGGGCGCATGGGGATCTACTTCGTCGAGACTGGCTCGAACCAGCGGGCGTCGAAAGTGGTCTATGACCGCGCAAACTCCGCCATCGCGCTGGCCAAGCCGGGCGATATCGATTGGGGCAAGGCGTTCGCAGGCGCCGGATGGTTCCACATTACAGGCATCACGCCGGCGCTGAGCCAGAGCGCCGCGGACCTGTCCCTCGAAAGCATGCAGGCCGCGCGCCAGGCTGGGCTGACGGTCTCCTGCGATCTGAATTTCCGCAAGAATCTCTGGAAGTACGGCAAGACCGCTCAACAAGTGATGAGCGATCTGTTCCACATGGTCGATATCGGGATCGCTAATGAAGAAGACTGCCAGGCTGCGCTCGGCATTCATGCGGAGGTGGATGTTTCCTCCGGCCAGCTCAATCGCGACGCGTATCGCGCGCTGGCCGAAAAAGTGTTGAGCGCGTATCCCACTTTGAAGATGCTGGCCATCACGCTGCGGGAATCGAAAAGCGCCTCGCACAACGGCTGGTCGGCCTGCCTGCACGACCGGCGGGAATTCATGCTGAGCCGGCACTACGAGATCACGCACATCGTGGACCGGGTGGGCGGAGGCGATAGCTTCGCCGGCGGCCTGATCTTTGGTCTTTTGAATCTGCCGACCCACTTAGACGCGCTGGAATTCGCGGTGGCCGCTTCCTGTCTGAAGCACTCCATTCCAGGCGATTTCAGCCGCCTTAGCCGTGAAGAAGTGGAACAACTGATCCAGAGTGGGGGATCGGGACGGGTGCAGAGGTGACAGGCTGCTGGCCGCTGGTTGCTGGCCACTGGTAGCTGGTTCCAGCACTCGGGGTTTTGCCAGCCACCAGCAACCAGTCACCAGCCACCCAGTTCCTCTATAATCGATACAAGGCTCTACCACATGCTCACCAGGGTTTTTCTGAGCGGCTTTGTCGCTACCACGCTTTTTGCGCAATCCCAACCCAGCGCGTCGCTGCCACAGCAGCAACAGCAGCCGGAACCACCACCTATCAAAGTACAGGTCAACGAAGTTATCGTGCCTGTGACGGTGACCGATGAGAAGGGTCGCTTCGTGTCCGATCTGGACCAGAAAGATTTTCAGATCATGGACGAGGGCAAGGAGCAGAGGATTGAGTTCTTTACCCGCGAGCGCAGCCAGCCGGTGGTGGTGGGATTCCTGATCGACATGAGTAACGCCAGCCGGCTGCACTGGAAGAACTACAAGGATGCGGCCGTAGAGCTGGTACAAAACCTGATTCCGGGCGACAATCCGAAATTCAGCGGTTATCTCATCACCTACGCCAACGACGCCGAACTGGCGGTTAATACCACGAGCGATCCGGAGCCGATGGTAACAAAGATCGAGAAGCTGAAGCCCAGCGGTGGCTCGGCATTGTACGACGCCATTTATAAGGCCTGTACGAACCGGAAGCTGATTCAGGGCGAGCCCATCGAGCCGCGGCGAATCCTGGTGATCATCGGTGATGGTCACGACAATGCCAGCAAGAAGACGCTCGACGAGGCGCTTGAGATCGCGCAGCGGAATCTGGTGACCATCTATGGAGTCAGCACGGTGGCGTTCGGCTTCGACAATCTCGACGACAAGAACCTGGTGCGCTTAGCCGAGGAAACGGGTGGGCGGGTGGAGTATCCGCTGGAAGGCGTTTATTCAGATGTCTCCGGGTATCTGTCGCAGCCATCGGACGACGGCAACTACGCTTTGAAAGTCGGCACCGGAGCCTACACCTCGCAGCTCGCCAACGGAATGTACCGGGCCATTGAGGCAGTGGTGGGCGAAATCACGACGCAGTATATTCTTCGGTACATCCCGGACGAAGTAGACGCGAAGCATCCGTTCCGCAACATTGTGGTGAGGGTGAACCTGGCGAACGTCAAAGTACGGGCCCGGAAGGGGTACTATCCGTTTGCCCCGTAAGCTTTTTAAGCCGCAAATGAACGCCAATGAACGCAAATGTTCGATTCGCGTTTATTCGCGTTCATTTGCGGCTAGAATCATCCGATAAGTACAGTACATCATGTCTGCCGCAACCGCCACTGGAACTCGCCTGGGCAAGTACTCCATCTTGCAGACGGAGCTACCGGGACACGGCCTGGTGAACTTGGGGGTGTTGTTGCAGGATCCACAGGCAGATTCGCTGCGGCTGCGATTGCGGCGCGATTTGGAATCCTTCGTAGAGGAAGACGAGCTGGATTTCTTCGAGGCTTTGGCCGACGATCTTTCGCGGAAAGCGGATGAGCTCGGATCGGAAAAACTGTTCGCGTATTTCGAAGACACGCTCTCGGGAACCCTGCGCATCACGGATCGGGAAACGGTCCTGGTGGAAGATTTCGACCGCGCCGTGGATCGGCTTTACCGCAAGCATGTCGAGAGCAAAGTACTCGAGTTTCGAACCCACCTGCCGCGTTATTCGCTGCGGGCCGCCGCCGGAAGGTTTCTGGACAACGAAGAGATCGGGGAACAAGGTTGGATCGAAGCCCCTGTTGGCATGCAGCATCTTGAGCCCGGCATGTTTGTGGCGGAGATCGTGGGCGATTCGATGCAGCCTCTGATTCCAAATGGCAGCCTGTGCGTTTTCCGCGCGGGAGTAGTAGGAAGCAGATCCGGCCGGCTGGTCCTGGCCGAGGATCGCGAAGCCAATGCCTACGCGGTGAAGCGTTACAAGAGCGAAAAAACGAAAGGCGAAGAGTGGCGGCACCAGCGAATTCGGCTGGAGTCGCTCAATCCCGGCTATCCGTCGTGGGATCTAGATGCGGACGAAGAGAAATACCGCATCATTGCCGAGTTCGTGCGCGTGCTGGATTGATTCGTTTTCGAGCCGCGAATGAACGCGAATAAACGCAAATAAGAAACTCGGCTGCTTCGGGCCCAACACGCTTCCACCTTTTTTCGTCATAATTCTCATATGGCGCGTACGATTCTCCGCTTGTTTTTCGCGGCTGCGCTTGCGGGTGCTGCCGTTTCTGCTCAGGAATGCCAGGTGCCGGCGGAAACCAGCAAACTGACTCTCGTCCAGGTGCGGGCACGTCTTGCCGAAGGCGGTGATGACTTTTTCCTCTATCAACGCTTGATTGACCTCACGCCCAGCCGGCCGAAGCCGGGAGTTTTGGCCCCGGAGTTCCAGCAAAAACTCGAGCAGCATCCCGATGACGCTCGATTTTTATATCTCTACGGCCGGTCCCTCATCGGCAAAGACACACCTGAAGCGATCGTGTATTTGAATCGGGCTGCGGACGCTGCGCCCAATCTTCCGTGGGTGTACTCGGCTCTGGCGTCGATTTATTCGAGCCACAATTTCGCCGACCAAGCGAAGTTGTTCGCGAGCATCCGCGGCTATCGCGGCCTGTGTCCGGCAAGTGTTGACGGATTCCGTTATTTAGACAAGGTGAAGGATCCTGCCGGGAGCGCTGAATTGACCCATCAGTTGCGGCCCTTGCTCGAAGTTCGTCGCCAATCTGAGGACGTCTACCTTTGGCGAATGCTTTGGGCCGCTGAGTTTCGTCTTACGCCGAAAGAAGATTACCCGGCTCTGCGCCAACGCGTCGCCACTGACGTGAAACGCCTGGAATCGCTTCCGTTGCCGCACGATCGCAAATTCATGCTCGCTCTCTGGGATGGATACAACTTGAGTGGTCAGACAGACGCGGCCGCTCGCATCGACAAAATCGTGAACGATCAGACCCATCGAGCCTATAAAGATTGGGAAGACCAAAACAATATCAGGGCTCGAGAGGTTACGCCGGAAGCACACAAGGTGATTATGCAGGAGTTGGCCAGGCAGGCCGGTGAATGGGTGGTGAAGTGGCCGTCCAGCGAGTATGCGTGGGAGATGCGCCTCACTACGCTGAGCTTCACGCCGAACTGGACTAAGGAGGAGATGGGGGTCGCCGGCGATAAAGTGCTCAAACTCGATGCGGAACGGGATATGGGCTGGAGCTACGTTCCAGTTAAGCTCAGCGTCGCCGAGACATGGGCCAGGAACGGCGTCCGCCTGAAGGATGCCGTGAGGCTGGCCGAAGAAGCGCTCGACGAGATCTCACTCGGTCCGGAGGTGCAAAGCGATCTGATAGCTTCGCCCAAGACTGCCGCGAGCCACATGTTTGGATTCGATTCTTCGATATGGGACGCGATGGTTGCTGTCGTCGACGGCTCGGCGCAATTGAAGGATTTCGATAAAGCCGAGAGCATGCACTGGAGAATGCGGCGGTGGCTCGAAGACAACCAAGCCAAGGAGGACGATCCGACCAGCGGTTATGCCGGGTTTCAGGCGAGATATTTCCGGGCGGCCGGAGAGATTGCCGAAGCCAAAGGGAATAAGCTGGACGCGGCAGGATTTTATGCCAAGTCGATCTCCGTCAGTTATCGCGATACCGACCTGGTGAAACACGCGGTGGCATTATGGGAGGAAGCTGGGGGAAGCAAAGAAGTTTGGGAGGCACTGGCGGCGCGGCCCGCTACTCCGAAACCGGCTGCCATTCAGACCGCGCTCGAATACAGGGCCTGGCAGGGCGTTGCACTACCTCTCCCAGAAATGAATCTCCAGGACCTGCTCGGCAAAACCTGGACGCTCGCAAGCCTAAAAGGGAAGAGCACGTTCGTGAGCGTGTGGGCCACTTGGTGCGCCCCATGCATGGAAGAGCTCACGCATCTTCAGAAGTTGTATGAGCAAGCCCTGGCCCGCGACGGCGTGCAAGTGATCACACTCAATATCGACGAGAATCCAGGCGAAGTGGAACCGTTCATGAAGTCGCGAAACTATACATTCCCCGTAGTACTGAGTGCCCGAAAGTATGTGGAGGGCGTCACGGAGCATTTCACGATCCCGATGAATTGGCTGGTGGACCGCTCCGGCGTCGTGGAACAGAAAAGCAATGGATTCGAATCGAAGGCCGCGGATTGGCCGAAGCAGATGTTGGAGAAACTGGCTGAACTGAAGTGATTCTGGCCGCGAATGAACGCGAATGCACGCAAATATTCCGAATTTGTTATTCGCGTTTATTTGCGTTCATTCGCGGCCAATTGGCGCAGTACATACGGGAGAATCCCACCGTTCCGGTAATACTCGGCTTCCATTGGCGTATCGATCCTTACGATAACCTCAAAGCTCTTTTCACCAGCCCGCACGCGGGCTCTTGATCCGGACTCGATCGCCTGCGGGATTCCTTCGATCGCGTAGCGTTCGAAGCCAGTCAGCCCTAGCGTCTCGCGATTTTCGCCCGGCAGGAACTGAACCGGCAGCACGCCCATCCCGACCAAATTTGAGCGGTGAATGCGCTCGAAGCTTTCGGCAATCACGGCGCGTACGCCCAGCAGCAGCGTGCCCTTGGCGGCCCAATCGCGCGAGGAACCTGAGCCGTACTCTTTGCCGGCGATAATCAGCAGTGGCCTGCCCTCGCGTTGATAACGCACGGAGGCATCGTAGATAAACATCTTTTCGCCGCTCTCGACATGCCTGGTCCAGCCGCCTTCAGTGCCGGGCGCCATCAAATTTCGCAGGCGAATGTTCGCGAGTGTTCCGCGCACCATTACTTCGTGATTGCCCCGGCGCGCGCCGTAGGAGTTGAAATCCACCGGCTTCACGCCGCGCTCGATCAAGAATTTTCCGGCGGGGCTGTCGGCTGGAATCGAACCGGCCGGCGAGATGTGATCGGTGGTCACCGAATCACCGAGCAGCGCCAGCACGTTGAGCCCGGTCAAATCCCGCACAGAAGTTGCCGGGTCCGCCATGTTCTCGAAATACGGCGGCTTGCGGATGTAGGTGGAGCTGTCGTTCCATTCGTATAAATCGCCGGCTGGAACCTGGACGGTATTCCAGCGCTGGTCGCCCTCAAATACTTCGGAGTATTCTTTGTGGAACATCTCGCTGCGGACCGAACGCTTCACCACCGCGCTCACTTCTTCGGGACTCGGCCAGATGTCTTTGAGATAGACGTTTTTTCCGGATTGATCCGCGCCGATCGGATCGTTCTGCAAATCGATGTCGACGCGGCCTGCCAGCGCGTAGGCGACAACCAAGGGCGGCGACGCGAGATAGTTCGCGCGCACCAGCGAATTGATGCGTCCTTCAAAATTGCGGTTCCCGCTCAGCACCGCGGCTACCACAAGTTTTTCCTTCTGTACCGCGTCGGCCACCGCATCCGGCAGCGGGCCGCTATTTCCGATGCAGGTGGTACAGCCGTAGCCGACCAGGTTGAATTGCAACTTTTCCAAGTACGGCGTCAGGCCAGCGTCATCCAGATAATCGGTAACAACTTTGGAGCCGGGCGCGAGACTGGTCTTCACCCAGGGCTGGGTCTTCAGTCCTTTTTCGACAGCTTTCTTGGCGAGCAAGCCGGCCGCGACCATCACCGAGGGATTCGAAGTGTTGGTGCAACTGGTGATCGCTGCGATCACCACCGAACCATCCTGGATGGTGGCTTTTGATCCGTTGACGCCAATGCTAGCAGTGCGCGGCGCGGCGGTGAGAGACGCGAGAAAATTCTTTTTGACATCCGGAAGATTGATGCGATCCTGCGGGCGCTTGGGTCCGGCGAGCGACGGCACAACTTCGGAAAGATCCAATTCCAAAGTGTCCGAATAATCCGGCTCCGGCGAATTTTCCGAAAGGAACAGGCCCTGCGCCTTCGAATAGGTTTCGACCAACGCGACTAATTCGGCCGGGCGATTGGTGAGGCGCAGATAATCCAGCGTCTGATGGTCGATGGGGAAGAAGCCTATAGTCGCGCCGTATTCGGGCGCCATGTTCCCGATGGTCGCGCGATCCGCCAGAGTCAGCGCTCCAACGCCATTTCCATAAAATTCGACGAACTTTCCGACTACGCCTTTCTTGCGCAGCATCTGCGTGACGGTCAGGACCAGATCCGTAGCTGTGGAGCCTGCCGGCAACCGGCCCTTCAACTTGAATCCGACCACTTCTGGCAGCAACATCGAAATGGGCTGGCCTAACATACAAGCTTCGGCTTCAATTCCTCCCACGCCCCAGCCGACCACGCCTAGTCCGTTGATCATGGTGGTGTGCGAATCAGTGCCCACCAGCGTGTCCGGGTACGCGAGCACGGGGGAATGACGCCGGTCGGTGAAAACCGCTGAGGCCAGATATTCCAAGTTCACCTGATGGCAGATTCCGGTATCGGGCGGCACTACGCGGAAATCCTGAAACGCTTTTTGGCCCCAGCGCAGGAACGCATAGCGCTCGCCATTGCGCTGGAATTCGAGCAGAGCGTTGATGCTGAAGGAATCTTTGGTGCCGAACTGATCTACCTGCACCGAGTGATCAATCACCAAATCGGCCGGAATCAACGGATTCGCGAGCTTGGGATCGGCGCCCATGTCGCGCAGGGCATCGCGCATGGCGGCGATATCCACCACGCAAGGAACTCCAGTGAAATCCTGCAACAGCACGCGCGCCGGACGGAAGTTGATTTCCTGCGCCGGAGCGCCGATCTTCCATTGAGCGGCGTATTCGATATCCGAAGCCTTTACAGTGCGCCCGTCTTCCATCCGCAGCAGGTTCTCGATCAAAATCTTGATGGAGTTGGGAATCCGGGAAATGTTCGCGATGCCCTTTTTTTCCAGGGCTTCGAGCGAGTAGAAGCTATATTGATTGCTGCCTACGGTGAGAGTGGATGCCGATCCGAAACTGTTCTTGTTCACATCTTCATTGTAAGGTACGGTTTCTGGTTCCTAGTTCCTGGTT
>Ga0187851_10003753_pt1 | contig 12646 bp, 11 predicted proteins | sample June2016WEW_6_10_FD_132997 | JGI IMG/M metagenome (GOLD analysis project Ga0187851, IMG submission 132997) | Peatland microbial communities from SPRUCE experiment site at the Marcell Experimental Forest, Minnesota, USA - June2016WEW_6_10 | ecosystem: Environmental > Terrestrial > Soil >... | reverse complement strand
TGCTCGTACCCGTGCCGGTGCCGGCGAGGCTCACGTTCTGGGGACTGCCGGAGGCGTTGTCGGTGAGGGTGACGGCGGCGGTTAGAGCTCCGCTCGCGGCCGGTGTGAAGGTCACACTGACCGTGCATTTGGCTCCTGCCGCGACGCTTGCCCCGCAAGTATTGGTTTGGGCAAAGTCGTTGGCATTGGCGCCCGCCAGCGCCAGGCTGGTGAGGGTCAACGTTGCGTTGCCGGTATTGTTCAGCGTTAGGGTCTGAGCCGCGCTGGTGACACCCACGGCTTGGCTGGCGAAAGTCAGGCTGCTGGGGGAAAGGCTGGCGACGGCCGAAGCTGGTTTAAGCGCCACCAACTGCATCGTCCAGCCGCTGCTCGCGGTGCCAGTCGCGGCATAAGTACCGGGATTGGTAACCGTCCTGTCATCTATGAGGTTGTCGTCGAAGGTCGACCGGGCCGCGAAGCCTGAGCCCGCTGTGCACGCCCAGTCGCCCATGCAGTAGCCATAAATCATGTCACCGGCGACAGTCGTCGTGGCGTTGCCGCTTGAGACGGGGCCGGCGTTGCCCGAGGCCCCCGCCTGGGCGTCGATGGGATTCGTCTGATTCACCCCGGAGTATTCGGTGAGATAAAGTTCAATATAGGGGGAATTCGCCGAGAGGTTGACCGTCACCGTGTCGGCGCCCCCCTTGATTTTCTTGGCGTAGTAGACTACGCTCCGGCTGCCACCCGGAGAGGTTAATTGGGTTCCGACCTGGGTGAAGGGGTTGCCTTGGGAATCGGTGACGGAGGATGCCGTGGTGGTCGTGGCGAAATCGAATCCGACCACAATGAGGTCGCCTGCGACGGTGTTCTTGGGGAAGGAAAGGGAAAAAGAGATGGTGGTTCCGGAAGTGGTGTTCGCCGCTTCCTGCACAAAAACCGGCGCCGCCGTGGTACCTTTAACGACACAGAAAAATAAGATGACAAAAAAGGAAAAGATGGAGAGTTTGGCGCGGCGCATTGCGCACCGGCTCCCTTGGTGATTTTCGAAATGAATTTGGCTAGGCATAGCTCTCCTTATATGGCTCAGCAACAATTCCAAGCCGGCAAACTGCTCGTTATTTAGTCGGCGGCGTTATGCTATAGGAAGACATTCAGGGGACGGCACATGCGTTCATGCCCCTGTATTCCTTCTTGGCGAAGTGTTTTGTCACCTTTAGATTTTTTGGGAGAAGACTCGAGGAGGGACCAGTTGCCCGCTTTTCTATAACTCGCGTACGGGAGCCTTTAAGCCCCAGTGGGGGTATTAGTGGAGTCCAAAAGGTGTCGCACCGATACATATTAGTATTCTTGAACATGAGTTCGAACCTCGCAAAGCGTCGACAAAGGCCGCAGGGCGGCTCCGCTTTATTGTTATAATATGGCATTGTTTACTTGTCAGCACCTAACTGCTCATACATAAGGTCTATATTGCTCCATGCAGTTATCATTTTTGCTCTAATAGTTACGCAAATGCTGCAGAGGCAGGACCGCCCGCTCCATTGCGTGAGTTATGCACCGGAGACACCAACATATTGTAGGGGGTGATGAAGGCTGCACACCGCGTGTTAAGTCTATTGATGAGTGCACCTTAGTCTTGCGTGGCGCGGGGCGCAGTTCCAGCCTTGAAAGGCATGGACGTGGCCGAGGAGGTAATTCTCCAAGGTCTGGTCAGGGGAGAAATCCGGCGAAAGGGCGTGGGTGTAGGAGAGGATCAACGGGAGGGAGGACAAGCAGCGACGGGCACGGCCGAAGGTGACATCTCTAAAGTGGGACCATTCGGCTTGAGCCTGAACCCGGGAAAGAGAGAAGAGGGAGGAGGCCTTCGCGGCGTGGAAGGCGCGAATAGGCTACGGCGCGGCGGAGTTGGTTGACACCGCTGATGGAGTTGCGCGGGCGAAGCATCGGTTGGGTGCGGGTGCGCGCAGGCGAATATAACGCAGCGAGGTCTGGTGCAGGAAATCGAGGTAGCGGTCGGTGAGCCAATTCCTGAAGCGGGAATGGCTGCGGATGTGGTCCGTATCCAGCGTGGCGCGTACGATGTCGGGATGCAGGCAGAGTTCGGCCGCAATGAGGCCGATTTTTAAATGCTCGGCGTGAAAGAGATGGCGGAGGCGGGCAACTTGTTCATTGGAATGCATGCTTCACCTCGGCAAAAGGATCGACCCAGCACCCCCGGCGTCCGCAGATTTGACACCCGACCCTGCCCGATGTGGGTCAGGCCTGTGGCCAAGAGAGAATTTACGGCTCGGGAGTGACCTCGATGTACGGGGAAGCGAGAGGCGAGCCCAAATTCACGCCGGAAAGGGGAGCGAAGGGAAGATTTATCCCTCACACGGGCACGCTGAAGGCAGCGGTACACGCACTGGCGGCCGCGATGATCGTCCCGTCCCCGGGGTTTGTGGGTAGCCATCGGTTCCCCCGGCGGCCTTGCCGGCGGAGGGATTTCTGACACCAACCGGGATTACCATAACAAAGGCCGCGGTCGCCGTGACGGCAGATATAGAGCACCGCACCGAAGCGAGAAAAGCGGAAAACCCGCTGACGAAAAACGGTGGATCAATCCGCCGGCACCGGTTTCCAGAGGCAAGAATGAACAAGGAGCGCCGATCATGGCAGAATGACTTGCCTTACTGGGAGGTCCTCGATCGCGGGTACCAATAAAAACCCCGGTTGCGCGAACAACCGGGGTTCTCCACTGTAAGCTCGCGGGAAATCATCCTACCAAATTCGACGATCCCCGGGGGCACCGGGGGCCATAATGCTCAAAGCCAGAGACCGCCTACGGCGATGAGGCTGATTCCCTTTTCAAATTGGGACCGCGTATGAAGCGGTAAGTTTTTCAGAGCACGCCGAAAGTCTTCATGCCCGGCCACGATATGTCGCCGGACTGCTTTGTCGGCTTAAGGTTACTTGTGGGATTACCTCCAGAAAATAGCGGCAGGAGATGATCGGACTGCTGACCTAGGGCGCCGGCCAAAGCCGACGCCCCAGCGTGCATCAAGAGCGGAGCGATAGCTCGAAGTAATGGGCTCTAAAGGATGGGCCGAAGCAAGCGCCGGCGGAAGACGACAATCAGCCCCAGCAGCCCCAACATATCAGCCCCGAAAAGAATCGTGGAGGAGGATTCTGGTGTGTAGACTAAGAATTCCTGCGGGGGTGAACTTGGGCAGGGACTGCCACTGCATGACGGTTGACTACCGCTGAGATTCGGCGTGAGGATTTCCCAATCCGCAGCGTTATAGTTACTTTCGCCCAGTGCTGCGGTCAGCCAAGTTTGCGCACCCTCCTGGAAGGTACTGGTCGACCCATCACCGATGGAGGTAAGGTAGGCGAACGGGGCTTGGGGTTCCGGGTCCGGAGGCGGATACGACGAATATGTCAACTGCCATAACGCGAACGAAATTTCCGACTCCGCTGTGGGGTTAGAGGTGTTCGCCAACAACGCAGCCGCGAGGTACGCCGCTTCGTTATATAGCGTCGGCCTGTTTCCAAATAGTGGAACTGTCGAATTCGTGCCGCTGTCAACCGACGGCACGGTATTTACGTTGGCGGTCCATGTCTCGTTGACATAAGTGTTGTCTGACCAGTCGTCGCAAATCACATATGTATTGGGCCCGCCGCCAACGCTGCCAACATACGGGTCAACGTAGACATTCCCGACCACGGTGCCCGCGCCTACCCCTGTGAGTGTCAATTGGGTCGTCTGCGCGAAAGATGCAGACGCGAAAAAGAGAACTGCTACCACCGTCAAGTACCCATACTTCCGAAACAAGCTATTCATCTAGATATCTCCACTCTGAATTGAAATTTTGTCGACCAACCCTTTACTACTATTGACCACCTACGCATTCGAACTGGGCTACGTCGGCTATCAGCTAACGATGTTAACGCCCGTCAGGAGTAAACCGCACACCTTAAAAACCAAGCTCTCCTGTGCCAGTAACATCACCGAACTGCCCTTCATACGACCAACTTTACAGGACCTGCAAAGTGCTGTCAATGCGACCTTTGGGCAATAATCATAGCTCAAAAGTGGGGTCAGCACTTGGTCGATGGCTTTGGACTCACCCCCCCTCGTCTTGGGGTAGGCCGGTTACGGGCCAAAGCGGAGAACGCCTGACATTTTGAACCCATTGATACGAGGATTTTATACCTTAAGATCGATCGGAAGGTTATGCAAAAGACACGAGATTATCGAGCCCGGCCGTCGAACCAAAGCTCTTTGCTCCTAGCAAGCCAGGTTCCTGAGGTCGCGACCATAACCGCTCGGATGATAGTTTTAGGTGCTTATCTTTGTTATAGATAGAGTGGGATTTCGTTCCCAAGCCTTACAACGAAGAACTGCCGGTCACGCGGGATCTTTCTTGACCGCGGTCGCAGAGATAGGTGCAATTGTCTTCCGCTTTGAAACCTCAGGTGACCCGAAAGCTAACCACACAAACTTGTTCTTATGCCCGCTGCGCGAAACGTTCCAAGGAAAGACCGCTTGCGGAGGTCAATCCTTCTCAGGAGGACACACAACCAGACGGCGCCTCCCTGATATCGACAGCATGACCGGATTCCAGAATATTTCTTCCGTCGTTGCTTCTTTCATTGGCGCGGAGTCAATCGTGTTCGGCAGGGAGGGAGAGGGAGTGTTGGCAGAAGATGAACCCCTTCGGCAGGAACCAATGGGCGAGGTGGTCAGGGTCAACGTCCGGGTGCATTCGGAGGCGGCCGACCGGTGGTTTTTCCATTAGGACTTACGACCACCCTTCCCCCCTCCTCCGCAGAATGCGCGTCGCCCCGAGCGTACTGTTTCCCCATGAGCGAGCGTAGTCTACGCGAAAACATCTACGTGCCGGGAGAGATTTTGCCGGGGTAGGGTATAGCCGGCGGAGATTTCCTTTGAATTCAAATCACTGCAACAGTGGGCCGAGAAGTGATAACCTGTTAAGTTGATGCGACGAGGGATATTTAGAATATGAAGCACAAGCGAATGAAGAACCTGAGCCTGCTATTCCTGGGGGTCGTACTGCTGGGCGGCTGTACGATCGATCCGAACAAAAGGAAGCTCAATTACCTGAATAGTGGAGAAAGCTACGCAAAACAGCGCAAATACCAGGAGGCCGCAATCCAATTTCGCAATGCGGTTCAGATCGATCCTAAATTTGCCGAGGGGCATTATCAGCTCGCGATCGCCTACTTGGGCATGAGCGACGCGGAAGCTGCCTACCGTGAGTTCACGACGACGGTGTCGCTGGATCCGGCCAATTCTGACGCACAACTCCAACTGGCTACACTGGAAATCGCCCACCGGCAATTCGACCAAGCCCAGGCGACAGCCGAAAAAGTACTCGCCGCCGACCCGAAGAATGCCCGGGCACACGAGATTCTGGCTGAAAAATATGTGGCCACACACGATATGGACAAAGCCATCCAGGAAATGCAGAAAGCCCTGGAATTGGGTCCTCCGCGGGTCGAAGCCTTGGATGCCCTGGGGGCTATTTATCTCGCGGCCGGCCAGCCCGAAGCCGCAGAGGCGGCTTACAAGAGGGCAATTGAACTAAACTCGCAATCTCTCCAGGCACGTGTGGCCCTCGCCGAGTTTTATTTCGCTCAGGGGAAAATGCCGGAAGCTGAGACGGCGATGCGCGCGGCCTGCGACGTCGATCCTCATGCTGTGTCTCCCCGAATATTCATGATCCAAATTTATGAGTTGACGGGGAGGTTGCCCGAGGCCGAAAAGGCCGCCACGGAGTTGAAGACTCTCGCGCCGGATGATCCCCAAGCCTACCAAGCCTTGGCACATTTCTATATGTCGATCGGCCAGCAAGAAAAAACCGTCACGGAATTCCAGTCCCTGCTGGCCTCCAAGCCGAACGACGCATCCCTCAAAACCCAACTGCTGGGGACCCTGATCGACCTGAATAGAATCCCGGAGGCGCAGGCGCTTGACCAGCAGGTCCTGCGCCAGTCCCCGGCCGACCCGCCAGGGCTTTCCGCGGAAGGCCGAATTCTCATCGCCCAAGGGCAATACCAGGAAGCCCAGGAAGTTCTCCAGAAAGCTCTGAGGGCTGATCCCAAGGCCGCCGCAAGTTATTACTATCTGGGCGTCGCACAGAAGTCGCTCGGCCTTTCCGATTTGGCCAAAACCTCCTTTGCCCGCGCTCTCGAACTTAATCCACAGATGGCCGATGCCGCTGTAGCTATGGCGAAGCTGGATGCCCGGAGCGGGTCCTATGACGAGGCTCTGCGACTGTCCGCCGGCGCGCTAAAGGTCAACCCCAACCTATCTTCAGCCTACCTCGCCAGTGCGGAAGCTTGACAGGGAAAAGGCGACGCGCGGCAGGCGCAGGCGATGCTTCAGGCAGCACTGGAGCGCGATCCCCTTTCCCTCCCCGCCCTCGCGATGCTATTGAATTTCGATCAGAGGCAAGGAAAGTCCCAGGAGGCGGTCACGCGGATTGCCAATTTGATCCCTCAACACCCGCAGATGGCCGGCCTTCACTTTTTGCTGGGTTTAGGTTATTTCAACTTGAAGGATTTGGGTAAGGCGGAGGCCAGCGTCCGTCAAGCGCTTGCCCTCGACCCGAGAACCCCGGATGCCCACACCCTCCTGGCCGATATCTATCTGAGCAAAGGGCAGGCGGACCAGGCCAAAGCGGAATTACGAGCCGCCATTGAGGGTGACCCGCGGAACACTGTGAATTACCTGGCGCTGGCGTATCAATACGAGAAAGAGGGAAACTGGGAGGAGGCAAAAAAGCTCTGTGAGAAGGCCCATCAGGTCGATTCTGCCTCGCCTGTGGTGGCAGATCAACTCGCCACACTTTACCTCGATCACGGTGGGGATGTGAACGTGGCGCTCCCGCTCGCTCAGATGGCCAAGCAGAAGATGCCGGACTCCCCCCTTGCCGCCGACACACTCGGATGGGCGTACTACAAGCTCGGATCGGCGGAGCCCGCGATCACCGAATTAGAGGAGGGCGTCCAGAAAGTTCCCAACAACCCCACCTTCCAATATCACCTGGGGATGGCCTATCTGGCAGGAGGCCATTCGGAATTGGCCCGTGAGGCTCTGCAAAAGGCACTCAAAGACAATCCTAAATTCGCCCAGGCTGCGGACGCTACCGCCGCACTGCAAAAAATTTCCAAGGCGCATCCCTAGAACTCGGGCGAGGATTCTCGGGCGCTTGGTCGGGCTCAGTGGAAACCGCTCAGGGAGGGCCACACCCGGATTGTGCGTTGCGCCCTCAGGGGAAGCCATTTTCAGTACGGAAGGGCATATTGCCAGTTTATTTCCCACCCACCAATCAGTCGTAGCGGGGCAAACGCTTCCCCGCTGGTTGTGATATTTGGCACGTCGCGGCACTCTACAGCTTGTCGCTGACCAGCAATGCCGAAAAGCCCCAGCGACGCTGCGGATAATTAACGGTTACGCGACATAATAGTAATCTTTTGGGGCCAAGTTCCGCTATAATCACCTATGATTACTTAACTTCCAATATTTAGATGAAGGAAACCATGGATTCGAACAGAGGGATCGCTGCAACAAGTGAAATACTAGCTGCTTTCCAGTCGAAGATCGAGGCGAAAACGGCCCAGGTGGGGATCATCGGCTTGGGGTACGTGGGCTTGCCCCTCGCACTCTTGTTCGCCGATAACGGATTCACGGTGTGCGGATTCGACATTGATCCCCACAAGGTAACCCTGATCGAGCGTGGAAAGAGTTACATCAAGCACATTTCTGAGATTGTCATTGCAGACCATGTGCATCGGAAGCGGCTGAAAGCCACAACGGATTTCTCTCATCTGCACGAAATGGATGCCATCCTCATTTGCGTACCCACTCCCCTGGATGCTCACCGCGAACCGGATCTGTCTTTTGTGCGCGACACCGTCCAGTCCATCACTCCCCATTTGCGGCGTGGCCAACTGGTGGTCTTAGAAAGCACCACGTACCCCGGTACGACCGAGGAAGTGGTGGTGCCGATTCTCGAGAAATCGGGCCAGCATTGCCCCGTTACGCCCTATCTTACGGATGGGCGGAAGGTCACACCTGCCGACGAGCCGGAAACTGATTTCCTGGTGGCCTTTTCTCCGGAGCGCGAGGACCCCGGCAACAAACAATTTAAAACCCAACAGGTTCCGAAAATCATCGGCGGCGTGAACGCCTCCAGTGCGCGGGCGGCGCAGTCACTCTATTCACAGGCTTTCGAAAAGACCCTTTTAGTAAGTTCCACACGCGCGGCGGAGATGACCAAAATTCTGGAGAATACCTATCGTTGCGTCAACATCGCGCTCGTCAACGAATTGAAGCTCCTCTGCCTGCGGATGGGAATCGACATTTGGGAAGTGATCGAGGCCGCGAAGACAAAACCTTTTGGCTTTACCGCCTTCTATCCGGGTCCGGGCTTGGGCGGTCACTGCATTCCCATTGACCCGTTCTATTTGACCTGGAAAGCTCGCGAGTACGAATTCCCCACGCGCTTCATCGAATTGGCCGGTGAAATCAATTCCTCGATGCCCGAACACGTCGTGGATTCCATAGTGAACGCACTGAACCAGCGGCGACAATGCCTGCAAGATGCCCGAATACTAGTGCTGGGAATTGCTTACAAAAAAGATATCGACGACGCGCGTGAATCACCCAGTCTTAGAATCATGGAACTTCTGGAGGCCAGCGGAGCCCGCGTCGACTATCACGACCCTTACTTTCCGCAACTCCCCAAGATGCGGAAATACGATTTTGACCTCGAAAGCGTTGAACTCACACCTGAAACCCTGGCGAAATACAACGCGGTCGTCATTGCCACAGACCATTCCAGCTTTGACTATCCTGCCATTGTGAGGCACGCGAATCTGATCATCGACACTCGCAATGCGACGCATGCCGTGCACGAACATCGTGAGAAAATCGTGCAGTGTTGAACAGGGCTATACGGAGCGGCCAACTCACACAGTATACTTGGTATCAGTAGGGTGAGGCGCCACTACCCAGTCGGCGGCGGCGAAAGCCATTACCTGCATATGCCTTTGGTCTTCCCGCTAATCAGGGTTAAGCTCCCATTGCTCAAGGTGCCGCCAACCGCCCTCCCAGGCCAGAACTCCCCCGAACCCCTCGCGCGGCCGTACATCTGTAATTGACCACTGGCCGCCCGCATTTTGATGCTCCCCCATTTCACACTGCTCGGGCATCTGCAATCAGGGCCATGACAGAAAGCGGGAGGCATCCAAAAGCCTCCAGGACTTAATCATGATATATTGCCTCGGCATGCCGGGTCGAATGGCAGTTACGAAGGGCGCCATGATCAAACTCCTAAGGGAAAGACCCTGTCGAATGTAAGGCAATTGCCGGATGTGCTTAAATGCGACAGGAGTACGAAACGGGCGTCGTCCCCTTGCCCCGCCGCATCTCCTCCCGAGGCGATGCCAAAGCTTTGAAATCATAAACCAGTTTCCCGTTTACCAATCTGGCGTATGCGAGTCGCGCCCGTTCCTTGCCTTCTCCCACAATCTCCCAACCGCTTCCGCTTTTGACAATTTGCATCTGGCTTCTCTGCCTCCACCATTCGCTGAGCTCGCGTGGTAGCGGAATCCATAGACCAGCCTTGGCGCGCAACTCGACGAGATACGCCAGGAGGTCCCTGAACACGTGCATTTCCCGATCCCCGGTCACGTAATCCGGATGGATTATGAAGTTCATTACTCCATGCCTCTCGAGGATGCGGCTGGCCTGCTCTCTCCACAAGTCAAGGGAATAGTCACCGAGAATGTGGAAAAGCGTATAGTCCTGGGTTGTCGTCACAGGAATCTCCAAGATGTCGCCAATGAAATAGGGAAAAATCGTACAGCATCCCCCCCCCTGGGGATCAAGATGGGCGACATTGGGAAGCGACATGTCATATTCAAAGCATAGCCAGTTCAACCAATCAACGTTCCGGTATAAGAGGGCGGCTCTAAACCCACGTGCATGGAACAGGCGGGCATACTCGTTGATGGCTTTCGACCGGCGTTGGAACTCCTCATATTTGTAAAATAGCCTTCCATCGTGATTCAGGTCCTGGATATTCACCTCAAAACCGCGCCGCGCGAGGCTGGTGAGGTAGCTCCTCGGAACCTCATACCGCGATTCCGGAACGACCTGGAATGACGCCTTGATCCCAAAGGAGTCATCAACATCCATAAGACGTTCACAGAAATCCCTGCCCCCGCTTGTCTCGACGTCGTGGGTCATTAGGGCGCAGGCTTGCTTGCCTTCCGGCCAAAACCAAATAAAGGGTATAGTTTGGTGCTCGCTTTCCCGGAGGATCAATACGACAATGGATTCAATAACCTGCTCGACGGTCGTATCAACTGGCCAACGAGGAAATGGGTACTTCTGCCATCCGTGCAATGCGATCCTTTGAAGATGCTTGCGAACCGAGACCGGGAGAAATGGCCGGGCCATGTAATAGCCCATTCGGAAAAAGCGGTTCTGCAACCAGTTGCGCACCTTATGCCCTAGAGCGGCTGTATATTCTTCCTGGCGAAGGGCCTCGACAACCTTAGACAAATGAAATGGAAGGGATACAACTCCTTGATCAACACTGGCGTACTTCAGAGCGTCGGGTAATGCCCGTCGGAAGGTCCGGCTTGGAGTGAAAGCGGAACATTTCCCGTAGCAGGTGAGGTCGCTACCGAAATTGAAGAACCCAGGGTCCCCAGACAGTTCCCCGACCGTCCCTATCTGAAACAAATCGTCAGGGCATCGGAGATGATCGATAATCACCTTGTTGGATTGATTCATGAAGTCTCATGCGGCCATCTATGTTCTTTCAACCCTGGGCCAGGTGAAAGGCTAGAGACGGCTGACAATCTGGTTAAATGCCCTCAAAGGCCCTGCGAGACGTGTGTCTGTTTCCTGTCAACCAACTGGAACCCGTCAGATCAATAATGTGACTATAATGCTTCATAAGTCCTCCAAAGGATGTCACTCAACCAAAATGTCGGTAGAGGAGCCTTCCTGTAGCAGACAGGAGGGGAGCAGGCATATGGAGAAACATTTCGCCAGCTAGTCGTTGCAACCTTCCAGCAGGTAATGCATCAGCGACTCCCTGTGCCTTCGGGAAGCGCCAATACGTTACAGGAACGCGTTTAGCACCAAGTCTGTCCTTAAACGTAATCAAACCGGGATTCTTCCAGTCCGAGCGGCCCAAATCCAGCTCGCGGAGTCCAGTTGACTTGGCTTCCAGGATCACTTTCCAGAAGAGCCATGGAGTGCCACCGAATTTGGTGAGATCAGGATCAGAGCAACCATACTTGTACGTCATGGTGTCGCGGTAGACCACCGTGAGAATACTTGCCGCAGGGCGCCCACGGTGAAGCGCTATCCTGACCTGCATCGCTGGGCCCAAACATTCAGCGAGGTTCACGAACCAGGCGAAGGGTTGCGGTGGTAGCCCATGCCTTTGCCGCATTTTTACGAAAAGTCGGTAGAAGATCGCGAGAAGCGCCCGCGAACGCCCCTCCCGGTATTCGAGCCCTTCCCTGTCGGCACGCCTGATCTTCCTCTGAATGCAATCCTTATGCAATGACGAATACAATTCCTTCACCCCGGAAGAAAGGTCAAGGAAATGAAAACAGTATTGTTTGCCAGGCGCCAACCCCAGTGACAGGTGACCAATCGTGGTGCGCGGCCTCAGTTCGGTGTATTCCCAGTGCTCCTTTTGAAAAACCTGCAAGAGGTCAGTGATCACCTTCGCAAATTCACCATCACTCCCTACCAGCGGGTCACAATGGTCAGAGAAAGGCAATGACACGATACGACGGCCTGTAAGCCAGCTCTCAATCCGGCAGAAAACAAGACCATTTCTTAGTTCGCAACCCGGGGGCGACGTCGTGTACGCCACCGGCCTGTAACCATAAGTCCGCTTCAGCGATTCCAGCCATGGCTGCGAATGATAAAAACTAGAGCGTGGATGATGCGCCACGAACTCAGACCACCGGGGGTCCCCAAGAGGGTCAATTTGGTAGATTCCTGCCCCCATAGATGCAAGCGGGTCCGAGCACGACACCCGGCATTCGCGGGCATCAAGATGCAATCCGGCCTCCCCTCTGCCTTCTTCCACAGCAGTGTACAAGTGGAAGCACTTCCCAAGTTCACGTTCGTCACCAACCGACAGCCCGTAGGTTGAGACTTGGAAATCTTCCCCGCCAGAACCAAGGCTCGCATTCGCCGCCACTGACGCCTCTACTTGCCGCAATCATCCTTTAGGAAAAACTTTTTCCCCGCCTTCGCAGTATAAGAGGACCGGGCGCCCGCTCAACTTGTTCTTCCATGGATTCTTGCGGGCTTCGCCCTTAGGGGTAATTCCGTCGATTGTCAATCTGGGGGCACGCTATGCCTCTTTTTGCCTCTGGTTTCTAGCCGTTTCCCGCTTCGATCACAATGACCCAGGGTGGCGAACATTCACGTCCCAACGGCAACCGAACGCTAATAGCATTCTTGCAATACATCGTAGAAGCGTCAATGTACTATTGGTGCTAGGCCTATAGTTCTTTAGTGCCATCCTACGATTATTTCGCGGTAAATTAAGCGTTTCCTCGCGGCGGCCGTTGCGTACAAGTAAGTGCACACCTCCGGTCCACTTTCCCCCTGAGGGTA
>Ga0187851_10003750_pt1 | contig 12649 bp, 6 predicted proteins | sample June2016WEW_6_10_FD_132997 | JGI IMG/M metagenome (GOLD analysis project Ga0187851, IMG submission 132997) | Peatland microbial communities from SPRUCE experiment site at the Marcell Experimental Forest, Minnesota, USA - June2016WEW_6_10 | ecosystem: Environmental > Terrestrial > Soil > Wetlands... | reverse complement strand
GTGATGAAGGGCGGCCCGCCCTGCGCGCGCGCATGTAGTGCCGCCGCGGCCGGGATGACCAGCAAACACAACCGAAGCTGCTTGAGCCGCTGAATGACTCGGATTCTCCGTCAGAGATGATCGCCCGCAAGAACGGCCAATGTATCAATCATGTTACAACGCCGCGGCCCTCATTTGGCGAAGGCCGGGAGGATCGCATCCCGCATCGTCCGCTGAAAAGCGGTCCACTCGCAGGAAGAGTCGGTCCGGCCGCAGCCAGGCACGAATACCGGAGCGCGCTCAGGAGGACTCTCAAGGCTGAGAGGCGTGGCGTTCCGCATCTGTTCGAGAGTCTGCGCCATGTAGAAGGTACGCACGGAATACTCCTCCGCGCCGCGCCTCTTCCATAGTTCAAAGACCAGCGCGCCGCCCGGCGGCGTGTCGTCGCGGCGGCCGTCGATGAGCCAGTTAAGGCCCAGTGCGCCGGCGATGTTGGCGAGATTTGTGTCGTGGCCGACGAGGATGAGAAGCCGGTCGCCGGGCTTGGTGAGCGCGCCCGTCACAGGCTGCGCGACGGTTGCCTGCTGCATCGACGCGAGAATGTGCATGAGCAGATTCGAGGATTGCGCGCGGGCAATGTAGCCGGTGCGGCCCGAGATATCTTCGCTGGCGGTGTGCAGTTGCAAAAGCTCGCGCAGCTTATGAATCTCCACGCGACCCCAGCCCACTTTCGCCGCATCCATGCCTTCGGTGTATTCGAGCAGCAGGTCCTCTGCCATCGTGGAAGCGATTCCGAGCTGGGAGTGCAGCTCGACGAGATGGTCGCCTTTCCCAGACGCGAGCGAGGATGGAATATCGAAGAGCGATTGCGCCGGCGCGCCCGCGCAGTTTGCGCCTGGGCTGCATCCGCGCAACACCTCTTCCAGCGCCTCAAGCTGCGGGCGGTATGCTTCGGCGATTCCCTGCGGATTGGCGCCGATCCGCCCGGAAATTGCCGCTGTCGCCAGCAGCTTGTCGGGATCGCCGACTCCGGCTCCCAGCGAATGAAAGAGCGGATCGTGGGTTCCCTCGGGAAGGGCGCTGACCTCAATCGCGCAGCCCGGCGCAAGGCCCGCGGCCAGTGCCTTGCCGGTTTCGCGGGTGCGCTGGTCGGAGTCGGCGACAATCCTTATCTGTGCCGCATCCCCGCAGCCGCTCTGCGCAAGCAGTCCCTGCGCGGCCAATTGCTCGCGGTCATAAGCGCCGACAAGCGTCATCAGATGCGCGCCATGTTCCGTCAGATAGCCCGGAGGAACGCTCCACGTTGGCCAGGGCTCAGCGGAGTATTGATTTAGTTGCTCGACCTTGCCCGTTGGAGAGCGCACTCCATGGCGGCTGACGATGACGGCAAACTTCAATTCGCCGCCCTCATCGACTGCGCTCTTCGCCGTGGCGGCGTTTGTTGTTTGCGCGGCTGCCGTCGAGTAAACGCGAATCTCCGCGGGATGATCGCCCGCGCCCGGCACGCCGACATAAAGCAGATTCTGCGCCGGAACGAACAAGGCCGTCTTCGCGCCGGCAGCCGTGTGCAATGCTTCCATCGGATGAAGATTTTTCGCTTCGTCCACCTGATACGAGTCCACCTCGCCGGAGCCGGCGATGACATACACGCGGCGGAGCGCGGGGTCGTAGAAGAGATCGTCGGCCCCATCGGCCGCCGGCTGGCTCGATATCTCCTTGCCGGTCGCGGCATCGAGTGCAATCACCGTTCCCGGCTTGCGGCAGGCGACGTAGAGCAATTGATGCTCGGCGTCGAAGGCCATCGGCACATTGTCGGCGGCCTTGGTCAGCTTCCAGCGCGCGGCGACCGCCTTGCTGGCCGTGTCGATCACCGCGACTTCATTCGCATCGGCGATGTTGGCGAAGACGCGCCCGCTTTTGGGATCGATGTCGAGAGCCTCCGGATGTGTTGCCACGGAGACACTCGCCGCCAGAGTGAAGCTCTTCGTCTCCACCACGGCGACTTTGGCCGGATTGGCCGCGTTGCCGCCGCCGTGGCCTACGAAGAGCAGATGGTCGGCCTCGTCATAGACCATGTCGTCAGCATCGTCGGAGAGCTTGATCTTTCCGGCAAGTGCAAGCGGCGTCCCGCTGTAGACTCTCAGCTCGCCGAGTGAGCCGTCGGCAACGTAAAGACTTCCGGTTGCCGCAATCCAGGCCAGCCCGTGCGGCTTGCCCAGGCCGGTAATGCTCTGCTCGACTTTGTCTGTCGTCAGGTTGATTACTTCAACCGAGTGATTGCCCGTCGCCGCGATGAACAGCCGATTGCCCGCCGCGTCGATGGCCAGGTGGTCGAACCGGCCGCTGACGCCGGGAAGCGGAATGGTCCGGCTCAGCGAGAGAGGCGCCGGTGATTGCGCATGTGAGACCGCGCAGCATACAAGAAGGCACAGCGTAAGAAGGATTCGCATTTTTTGTCCTGAATGAAGGCTGTAAAGAGCACGGGCGCGCGGAGTCTCTCCGTGCGCCCGCGGTTGATTTACCTTTCCGAGCCAGAAGTCCAGCGCAGACTAGCGCTATAGGTGGGCTTGTAGAACTCGCGCTGCGTCATGTACTGCGGGCTGCCGTTGTAGAAACCGAAGACCTCGTTGTTGAGGTTCAGCCCTTCGACCTCAAGACGGAATCCGCGATAGAGGCGGGCGCTCATCTGCGCGTCGATCTGCATGTGCGGATAGAAATAGTTGTCGCCGCAGGGTCCATTGATCGGCCCGTTGAGCGGTCCGGGGTTCGGATTGGGACCGTTGTTGCACACCGCTATTCCCGAGGCAGTGGAGTAATACTGGTAGGCGTTAATGTTGGAGCTGTTGTAAGACATGCCCATGTGCGCCCCGTAACGGCCGAACTCATACCCAGGTTCGATGTTGAAGGCATGCTTCGCCGATCCCATCAGCGAAGGCGAGTCGGTACGTTGGGGAAGGCCGCCGATATGCGAGTCGTTGTAGGAATAATTGGCCATCAGGCCCAGGCCGCGGAAGGCGCCGGGCAGATTGGTGAACTTTTGCTGCAAGCCGAATTCCAGTCCCCAGACTCGGGCGTTGCTGCCGTTGGCATCCTCTTGTGCCAGGGAGCCGGCTGGCACACTCCCCACCGCGGCCAGACAGGTACCGGTGCAGGGAATATTGGCAGTCACGATCGGATTGGTCAGTTGTTTATAGAAGAATCCGGTCTGAATCAGGCCGAAGGGCTTCAGTTCCTGTTCCAGAAGGAGATCGTAGTTGTTGGCATGGGTGGGCAGTTCGCTGGGATCGCCGATGGTGGCCACCACAGGGTTGTTGCCGGTGGGATTCACATACGGCACCAGATCGTACTGGTTTGGCCGGGAGATGCCGCGCGCATAGACCGCGCGAACGGCCGTCGAGGGCGTGAAGGCAAAGCGGGCCTGGATGCTGGGCAGAGGATCGATGTAGTCCTGGGTGTTCGTAACCGCTGTCGTTCCAATCCAGTTTCCGTTGTTATCCATCCCGTCGCCATCGGGACCGGCGGCCGGGTTCACCAGATATCCGCGTCCGTACTCGTGCGTTGCTTCCAGGCGGAGTCCCGTTTGCAGGCGCAAACGATCCAGATACAAGGTGTTCATGATGTACCCGCCGGAGATGCGCTCGATCAGATCGTAGTTGGCTGAGTCAGACCCGCTGCGGGTGGCAGGCACGTCCAGGGGAAGCAGAGCCGGATTGGCGGCGAGGAATTGATCCACCTTGTAGTGATCCGTCATTTCCCCTATGTGATAGTTGCCGCTGTAGTAGTCCGGATCCTGGAAGCCGCCGGCGAAGATCTCTGAATTGACCGGATTGGCATTGTCAGCGGCGGCGGAGCAGATCGGGGCGTTCGGATAACCGGGATCCGCCTGCGGGCAGTAATCGTAAGTTGGCGTGTAGGCATTCTGGCCCTTGTGCGCGTTGCGGAATTCGCCGCCGAACTCCAGCGTGGCCGAGTGCTTGCCGACGTGATAGTTGAACCCCATCGCGCCCCACTCCTGAAGATTGAGTTGAGTCGCCTGGCCAGTGGTGGTGTTGATATTGTCCAGCGTGTAATTGGAGAGGCTGAAGATGTTGTCCGCCGGGCTTGCGGTATTCGGCGTCATGCAGGCCGGAGTCCACTGCGGCAGATATTGGTTGCCATTGCGGCCGCCGGGGACGTAGTCGCAGTTGGCTTTTGCCCAACTCTTCAACTCTGAACTGGCATCGAAGGCGCCGCCCGGATTGCCGCCGGCGTTGAGTTCGCGGCCACGCGAGACAGAGGAGCCCCAGGTGAACCACTTGTTGTTGAAGATGTGGTTGCCGCCGATCGAGAGACTGCCAATGGCGAAGTCGGGACGGCGGATCGAATACTTGAACTTCGGCTTAGCATCGGTCTGGACGGTGTAGGTCCACTTGTCGCCCCAGTCCTTGAAGTCGGTGAGAATGAAGTGGGCATTGAGGCTGGAGTGATCGCTGAGCTTGTAATCGGCGCCCATGGTGCCTCCCCAGCGCAGGCGCTGGTGTCGATACTCGCGCAAATCGATGGAGTCGTAATACGGCGTGGCGCTGCCGTCGGGGTTCAGGTCCGGCTGCGGCTCGATGTCGTTATAGCCGCGCCCGTTGTAATCGTAGCTGGCGCCCATGATCACGCCCCAGCGCTTGGTTGGGCCGAAACGCTTGCCCAACGTGAAGCTCGCCAGTCCCATGTAGCGGCCGTTCTCAATCGGCGAGCGGCCCAGTGTGGAAACGGCGTTGAAGGTGGGCGTCTCACCCGCCATCTTCGTGACCATGTTCACCGATCCGCCGATGCCGTCCGCGTCCTGATTGGCTGACAGCGTCTTGTTCAACTCGATCGACTGCACCATGTCAGCGGGAATGGTGGCCAGCAGAACCTGCCGCACATTCGACTCCGGTGATGGTATGGTTACGCCGTCGATGGTCGTGTTCGTCAAGCGCGGATCGAGGCCGCGAACCTGGACGTAGACGGCCTCGCCCTCGTCGCGCTGCACGGTCACGCCCGGCAGGCGGCCAACCGCATCGGCTACGTTGGCGTTGGGAAGTGCGAGGATCTCGCTTTCAGGCATCACTTGCACAATGTTCGGGGAGATGATCTCTTCGTTGACGGCCTGCACCATGTCTAGCCCGCTCTCCGCGGAGACCACGACCTGTTCGTTGCTTGAGGCCACGGCCAAGATCAAATCCACATGGGCGGTCTGCCCCGCGACGACCGTTACATTTTTCGTCGAAGCGGAAAAGCCGACGCTACTGACCTTCAAGCTGTAGTTGCCGGCGGGAACTCCGGCGAGGACGAATTCACCCAGTGTGTCGGAGGTCGTGGACAAGCCCGACGGAGTAAGTTGAATGGCGGCATTCTGAATGACTGCGCCTCTTGTGTCGGTTACGCGTCCGGTCAACGTTCCTTTGCTGCTCTGGTCCATGGCGATCAGCGGCATGGCCAGAAGCAGCATGATGCTCAAGAATAGCAAGCGTCTCATGATGGTCTCCTCGCACAGCCGGAGGGAATGCTTCGCAGGCTAGTAGCGTTTCCGGCTGGCTCTAACCAGGACTCTAGGCTGCTTTGTTAAACGCTCGTTAACGAACCAGTGAATTTCTTCTAAGATTGAAGCGCGCCTTTAGCTAAATGTGAATCTGCGATGAATTTGATGGCTCCGCTCTGTCCTTTCCCCCCGCCTCGCGATTAAGCTAGCGGATACGGCGCAAATGCGTATTCTCATCGTCGAAGACGAACCCCGCATGTTGGAGCTGTTACGCAAGGGGCTCTACGAGCATGGCTTTGCCATCATCACAGCCGCCGATGGCGAGACGGGGTTAGAGATTGCCACGGCGCATGATTTCGACGCGATCGTCCTGGACATCGGATTGCCGAAGATGGATGGCTACGCGCTGATGGAGGCCTTGCGGGCGAGGGCCCGCGCGACGCCGGTGCTGATGCTGACCGCGCGCGACACGGAGGCCGAGATTATTCGCGGCCTCGATGTGGGCGCGGACGACTACCTGACCAAGCCCTTTTCATTCCCGGAACTGGTTGCGCGATTGCGATCCATCACGCGCCATCGCCGCGAAATGGGCGACGGCGCGATCCATGTCTGCGATCTTGCGATCGATCCGGTCCGCCGCTCGGTGACACGCGATTCGAAGAGCATCGACCTTACGCGGCTTGAGTTCCAGCTACTCACATGCCTGGCGCGACAGGCAGGCCAGTGCGTGCCGCGCCACACGCTGATGGAATGTATCTGGGGCGCGGATCATCCGGTCGGCGAGACCGCCCTCGATGTTCTGGTGAACGCCCTGCGCGCCAAGATCGACGCGCCTTACCGCAAGAAATTGATCGGCACGGTGCGCGGCTCGGGCTATCTCTTCAAGCTCGACGCATCCGCCGGAAAGGAAGTCCAATGAGGTCTTTGCCCATCCGGGTCCGGCTCACGCTATGGTACTTCGCAATGTTCGCCTCGGCCGCGGCTTTGCTGAGCCTGGCGAGTTTATGGATGTTGCGGCGCAGCATGGATGCTGCCGAATACCACGAGTTGCAGGAGCGCGCCGACGATGTGAGAGAGCTTTTGAGCCGTGAAGATCCCGCACGCAGCCTGGATCAACTGAGCGGTGACTTTGCCGCAATCTATAACTTCAAGGATGACGGCAAGTATCTGCAGGTGCGAGACGAAAAAGGCAACTGGATTTATCGCTCTAAGCGCATGATCGCCCAGAACCCCGATCTGCCTGCGCCGGATCACATTCCTCAGGCTGGGTTTATTACGCAATTTCAACAGGGCATTCATCTTGTGCGCGTTCTTGATTCTCCGGTTGTCGTGCGGGGAAAACGCTATGCCGTGCAAACGGGTATCTCAATGAATAAATCGATGGCTCTTCTGGCCAGCTTCCGCACAGGCCTGCTGCTGCTGACGCCGCTGGTGATTCTGCTGGCCGCGGCGGGCGGGCATTTGATGAGCCGCAAGGCGCTCCGGCCCGTGGCCGCGCTGGCGGCCGAAGCGCGCCGCATCAACGATCGCAATCTCGACATCCGCCTGCCCGTGCCCAAGGCAAGAGACGAAATCTCCGATCTCTCCCAAACGCTGAACCAGATGCTGGAGCGCATCGACAAAGCCTTCTCCAGCATACGCACTTTCACCGGCAATGCCTCGCATGAGCTGCGCACGCCCATCTCGCTGCTCCGCGCGGAGATTGAAGTTGCGCTCTATCGTCCGCGCTGCGCCGATGAGTATCGCGCCATCCTCGGCCGACTGCATGACGAGACCGTGCGACTGACGAGCTTGGTGGAGAATCTTCTTTCCTTGGCGCGGGCCGAAGGCGGCGCCGAGATCATCACCCTTGCTCCCATCCGGTTGAATCCCATTTTCAATCAGATTGCCGAAACATGGATGGTCGCAATGAAGCAGGCAATGCTCGACTTCAAGGTGGAGATGCCTGACGGCGATCTCTTTCTGCTGGGCGATTCCCAGGGTATCGTTCGCCTGCTCTCGATTCTCCTTGAGAACGCAAGCAAGTACACGCCCCCTGGAGGCGCGGTAAAGTTGAGCGCCGCGGTCGATGGGGAGAGAATTGAATTCTTTGTTCGCGACACCGGAATTGGAATTGCCCCAGAAGACAGGCTCCGGATATTTGATCGCTTCTACCGCGTTGCGCCGGCTCGCGCGGGGATTCCGGCGGGCTCCGGCCTCGGCCTTTCCCTTGCCCGGTGGATCGCGGAACGTCACGGCGCGAAGTTGTGTGTTGAGAGCAATCCCGGAAGCGGAAGTTGTTTTTCTTTTTCTCTGCAAAGAGCGGATGGGATTGTTGCGGCCTCGGATACATTCAGCGCCGCGCGCGCGAAATCAGAAGCGGGATCGAAGCTGCCATCCTCCTGCACGCTTTGACTCGCATCTCATGATATTCGCCTTCAAGCGGATTCTGGAATGGGGAGAATCGGCGCGCTCTTATGCTGCCCCGGAGTTTCCAGCTTCTTTCCGGCTGCCACCCAGTATGCTTCCAGGCCGTTCTAATTCGGAGGCTCGGGTTTCTGCACTTCCAGCTTGAATCGCTTCATCTCCGTTTCCTTCTTGAGCGAGGTCTGCTGCAAATCCGAAAGACGCTTTGCCAGCGCCTGGATTTCTTCGCGATGTTCACTCTGCCCGGAGTGCCGCAAGGCGACGATGAGATGATAAATTGCGGCCCTGTCGTCAGGGGAATACCGCAACGCAAGCCGGCATTGTTCAATGGCCAGGTTGTACTGGCCGGAACTCATATAAATACTCGCAAGCAGATCCCTTGCTTTCGTAAAATCCGGCTTTAGTTTCACGGCCAGCAGCGCCAATTTCAGCGCCTCATCGGAGACTTGAATCTCCGTGTCCGTGTCGGATCCCTGATATGCAAGCATCTTGGCGAGCAGGAAATTCAGATAGGGGCTGTCGGGATGAGCTTTCAACTGCGAACGCACCTCCGATAGTGACAATGCTTTGTCGGGGTGAGTCTTGTCGGACATATCCTTTTGCAGTTCCACAATGTCTTTGGCATACGCGCTCAGGCTCTGTCCCGAATCGAGGCGCTCGGCCGTATTGAAATCGGCTTCCGCTTTGTCATAATCCGCAAGTTGCGCATAAAGCAGGCCGCGAGAGAGATACAAAGACGGATCGCCGGTAATGCGCTGCAGGCCGGCATTGAGCATGTCGATCCCCGCCTGATAGGATTCGTGATTCATGCAGAGCACAACAAACTCATTGTAGTAGTTTGCATTCGCCGGACTCAAAACGAGCGCCTGGCGAAGAAGCGCCGCTGCTTTAGGAGTATCGCCGACAGCCTCGTAAGCCTCGGATGCCAGGCTCAGCATATCCGGGTCCGACTGGTCCGCCGCTAGCAGCGGCTCAAGCACCTTGACGGCGGCCTCATCCTGCCTGGTTTCGACCAGCACTACGGCTAGATCGTATTTTGGATAAGTGCGATCGGGAAGCAGCGCGACAAGCTGTTCGAATACGGAAACCGCCTTTTGAGGCTCTCCCGTTTGCACGAGACAGTTACCGTATGCTTCCAACGAGGAAGGATGACTCGCGATCGCCTGCGCACTCAGCAGGAAATCGTCATTGGCAGCCGGGCAATTCTCCTGTCTTGCCTCGAGGACCGCGAGCATTTCGCGCGCAGTCTCGTCTTTTGAATCAACCTTCAGTATCCTCTTGAGAATCGGAATTGCGCGGTTGTCCCCTGCCTGATAGAGGAGTTGCGCTTCGCCTTTCAAAGCCGCGACGTAGTTGGGCGAGAGACTCAGCGCCTTCTCAAAGGCGTTCAGCGCATCATGATTGTTCCCCTTGAGAGAAAGCGCAATCCCTTGTAATGTCCAAAGCCGGAAGTCATTGGGTGCGTCGCGCAACGCGGACCTGGTTGTCTCTAATGCTCGGTCGTACTCCCGAGAGCGAATCATGCCTTCTATGGAAGCGATAGACACTTTGCTTTGCTGCCCTTGAGCGGCAAAGGCTGCCGCCAGAATGAAAAGTATCGCGTATCTGTGACGAAACATGAAATATTAGATCTCCAGATGCAAGCTTCAAGAACAAAGAAAGCCTTCAGCGCATTGTTTCCCAGTCGCGTCCGTCGCTAGGAGGGCCATTCAAGAGGGAGACCGCTAGCGCGCCCAACCTATGGACCCTCCGATCAAGTTCGGCTACACGTTGGGCAGTCCCTCAGGGGCTAAAGCCCGCGTTCATTTAGCTGCACTTGCGGCACGACTAAAGTCGTACCCTGATACAAAACCGACTGAATCAGAGGTTCCCTAGCGTGCCCAACCGGTATTCGGAATGATCCCGTGCGCCTCCCGAATGGTAATAAGCTGGTCGCATTTCACATTCGGGTATTTTTCCGTCAGGCCGCTCGGCCAACGAATCGTCAGATCCGCGGTGGTCGCCAGGCCAAGCCCGAAATGAAGGCGAAAGTCGTTGCAAGAATAGAAACTCGATTGGCTCAGGACCTCTTGAGCCTGGACCCGGCCCGAATATCGGGCCAGCACACGGGCGCCAATCGCGCTGCGATTCGACTTTGTGCCCACTAACTTCACTTTCAGCCAGCGGTGCGTTCCTTTCAGGTCGTTGCGCAGCAGAGAAGGAGGCTCGTTCATATTCAGGATCAGAATATCCAGATCGCCGTCATTGTCGAAATCGCCGAATACGCAGCCGCGGCTTGAGTGCGGCGTCGCGACCCCCGAACCGGCATTCTCGATCTCTTCAAAGACCCCGTTGCCCAGGTTTCTAAAGAGAATGCGGGGGGACTTATCCGGATAACGCGGAAGTTGCTTCTCTACCTCGGGATACACGCTCCCGGTTACAAAAAAGATCTCCGGCCAGCCATCGTTGTCGAGATCGATAATTCCAGCTCCCCAACTGGCGTAGCGGGTCTCAACGCCGAGTTTCGCCTGCAAAGTCCGGTCGTCAAAATATCCGGCGCCATCGTTCTTGTACAATCCGTCGCTGTCTTCGGCGAAGTGAGTCTTGAAAATATCCAGATAGCCGCTAAGATCGTAGTCGCCGATGCCCACTCCCATTCCCGCTTGTTCCATTCCGTCATTGCTCAGGGCCACGCCGCGCTCGATCCCCTCCTCTTTGAATGTCCCGTCGCGCTGATTGATGAACAGCAGACTAGGGGTCGAGTCGGAGGCAACATAGATGTCGGGCCAGCCGTCCTCGTTAAAGTCCGCCGCCACGACGGTCATTCCATAGTTGGGCCAGGGCTTCCCAATGCCGGACTCAATGCTGACATCGGTAAAGGTTCCATCTCCGTTGTTTCTGTAAAGGGAGTGCCGGCCGAAGGGAAAGCCTCGCGGACCGCAGTTGACCGGGACACCTTTCCAATTACAGTTGACATTCGCTCCTGGCTTGGGAGCGCGCTCAAAGTCGAATTGCAGGTAATTGGAGACGAAGAGGTCCAGATTGCCATCGCGGTTGTAATCGAGGAAGCTGCAACCCGCGCCCCATCTGACTTCGGAGCTCTCCAGGCCAGCTTCCTTGGTCACATCCTTGAAGGTCCCGTTTCCCAGGTTGCGATAGAGCTTGTTCTGCCCGTAGTACGTGCAAAACAGATCCTCATGGCCGTCGTTGTTGTAGTCGCCGATGCACACGGCGTTGGCCCAGCCAACCGCCTCAAGTCCGGCCTGCTTGGTAACATCGGTAAATGTGCCGTCCCGGTTGTTCTTATAGAGCCGGTTGAATGCTCCGGGAGGAGTGCCATTCAGCCGGGTGCCGCTGAGCAAGAAGATATCGATCCATCCGTCATTGTCGTAATCAAAGAAGGCGCAGCCGCATCCATTTGCCTCGAGGATGTAATCCTTGTGATCGGCGGGACCGTAGATCACCGGCGCGGTCAGTCCGGCGGAGGCCGCAATGTCGGTAAAGTAAGCGTCAAAGGGACGGCCCGACTCCATCGGCTTCTTCTGAGCGGTTGCGATCCGGCCTCCCATGCCCCCAAGCTGCTGGGCGCCGCACTTCCCTGACAAAACTCCAGCCATGGCTGCCAGGGAGAGGCGAAGGAAGCTGCGGCGTCCTGTTTTCATTGTTCTAATCATTGCCTCATCAAAGGTTGCAACTTTACGATCCGGCGAGTTCGTTCCCTGAAACAGCAGGCTGGTGTATCTAGGATCAGGAGACTCATCTTGCCAGAGCTAAGTTTACTCTACCAAACGTAGACAGCAACGACTTGAGAGGTACCGGGGATCGCGTCGGTCACTGTTGTTTGTATGAGAATCTGGACGTTCTTCATTTCCCAGTCCGGCGTGGCCGTCCGGAGAGCCTTCTCAAGATACTCAGGATCCGAAACGAACTCACCGGCTGCCTGGGTGCCATAGGACCTGATTCCGGCCACGACCACAACGAATTGACCGGTCTTCGAGTTCAGTAGTCTGGTAATGACAGCGTAGTCCTCGATCGCCTTGCCGTTCGGATCGACTTTTGAGTACCATCGCCGTCTTGACGGGCCTTCCTCCTGAATGAGTGTCACGACGCCCTCTTCAGCGAATGCGAAATGGAGGTTGGACGTCATTTGCATCGTCCACTTGTTGTTGAAAGCTCCGATGACGACGGCAGGAGAGTTACGCAGGTCTTCGAAGGAGTAGTTGCCTCCAATTCTCACTTGGTTCTTTTTCCGGAACTGGCCAAAAAGAGCAGAGAGCCGAATCGCCGCCCGGACATCTCCTGCCGCGAGGCCATAGTCCGGGTATTCGTCCATATCCCCCCACACGAGCTTGTCATTTGGCTGCAAATCAGGCTCTTGAGCGAGCCTCTCGAAGAGGCCGTCGAACTGGCCCGGATTCTTGGAATGTCTCTGGTAGAGACGCACCGACGGCCGGTACATCAAGGGTTTGGCCAAGCAGATCAGGACAGGCTCTGAAGAGGAAAGCGCAGGGGACCAGAATCGTTCGAGGACGGATTTAGGCGCTACTGCGCGATAGACGGTTGGCCCGATCAGAATCAAGGCGGCCAACGCGGAAAGAGCAAGTGCCGGCAAAATCCACGCAAATAGCTTGCGATTCCCGGGAATACGCTTTGTTTCCGCCGGCGCCGGCCGCGCGGCCTGGGGTGATTCCTGCGCCTGTAGGACGCCCTGGGGCGTTTCCCGCTGGTGCAGCGCAGCCTGCGCTTGGGATGGTTCCAGCTGGCGCGATGCAGGCTGAGCCCACCGGAACT
>Ga0187851_10003749_pt1 | contig 12649 bp, 9 predicted proteins | sample June2016WEW_6_10_FD_132997 | JGI IMG/M metagenome (GOLD analysis project Ga0187851, IMG submission 132997) | Peatland microbial communities from SPRUCE experiment site at the Marcell Experimental Forest, Minnesota, USA - June2016WEW_6_10 | ecosystem: Environmental > Terrestrial > Soil > Wetlands... | reverse complement strand
GGGGGGGGGGGGAGGGGGGGGGGATCGGGCCGGGGGGGGGAATGGGGCCCCGCCCGGGGGCCCGGCCGGGGGGGGGGGGGGGGGGGGTGGGCGGGCGGCGGGCCCGCCGGGGGCCACGTGTAGCCGGGCGGCGTCGGATCTCCCCCCTGCGGCGGGGGCGGTTGCCAGGCGGTCGACACGATGGCGGCTCCTCGGGCCGGGCCGGCGACGACGCCCGCTCCGGCTGGCCGGGCGTCCGATCCGGCCGGAGCCGGACCGACACAGAGGTTACCCGGATCCGGGCGACCCTGTCTCGCTCTTCTCGCCGATGGCATACTCGTCGCACACCGCACCGGCGGTGACCTTCTGACGTGAAGGGGGCTAGCGCTTGACGAAGATCTCCGCGAAGCCGTCGCCGTAGACCTGCTTCCACTGGGGGTCGACGGAGAGCGCCATGCTGAGCGCCGAGGCGGTGCGCTCGACGACGTAGTTGACGCCGTGCTCATTGAGGATGGTCTGCCAGTCCGGCTCGGCGTTCTCGACGTCGCTGACCTCCTGGAGCAGCTGATTGCCCAGCTCGGTCGCCTCTCCGTAGATGAAGACCCGGCGGTTGGCATCCCCGTAGAAGCGGTAGATGAGGTAGCCGCCCCAGTCGTACGCGTTGAACATCCGGGTCCCGACGGTCGGGTGGGCCTCCAGCCAGCTGGCCGCTCCGACCGGGAAGTTGGCGTCGGTGCTCGCCGTCTGGCCGCTCAGCGTGTTGGCCGCGATGCCGACGGCTCCCACGCCGACGATCAGTGCGCCGGCTGAGACGAGGATGAGGAGGTCAGAGGCGCGGCGTTGGATCCATCTGCCGAGCGGCTCCTGCCAGCGGCTCCGCTCCCAGGCCCCGCCGAGGGACCAGGCGACCATCGGGGTGAGCGCGGCGGCGGCGAGAGGAGCGTTGCGCACCGCCGAGAGGGCGGCGTAGATGCCGACCACGGTGAGGACGGCATCCCAGAGCCGGGGCCGGCGGAAGGCCATGGCGAAGACCACCAGAAGGAGGAGCAGCTCGAGACCCACCTCGCCGAGAGAGTGGAAGCTCGGCGAGTGCCACTCGGCGATGAAGGTCTGCTGGACGGCGCTGGTCTGGGTCTGGATGGCAGCCAGGTAGGCGCGGACGGTCAGCGGGTTGAGCAGGCCTGCGACGCCGCAGGCGACCAGCGTCAGCCAGAGCCGCAGGGACCGCCGGCGGTGGGCGCCGTCCTGCGCCGCGTAGAGCCAGAGCACCGTCTCGGTGGCCGCGGCTAGTCCCACCACGGCGAGGCCGTAGACGAACCCACCGTGGAGATTCGCCCACACCACCATCACGAGCGGCAGCAGGTAGAGGTGGCGGTTGCGGTCTCTGAGAAAGGCCTCGACCCAGAGGAGTGTCAGGCAGGTGAGGGCGAAGCTGATCATCTGCGACCGGGGGCCCCAGACCTCGACGCCGGCCGCCCCGGCCACCACCAGGCAGATGCCGGCGATCACCGCGGGAACCCGCTCCATGCCGATGCGGCGCCAGATGAGCCAGAAGCCCACCCAGGTGACCGCCGCGTAGGCGAGGCTGAAGGCGAGGAACCCCCCGGCCCGGTAGATCAGGTCGCCGAGCACCTCGCTGCCCCACTCCTGATCCGCCCAGACCCGGCTTGAGGCGGTGTAGGTGAAGAGCTCGTGTCTGGGCAGCTGGCCGTGGTTGATGATCCAGCTGCCCGTCTCCATGTGCCACCAGAAGTCGGGGTCCCCGACCCGGCGGCAGATGACAGCCAGGATCGCGGCGAGCGCAGCTCCCACCACCAGCCCCCCGAGGCTGGGACGGGGCAGGCGGACGCGGGCCCGGGGGGTATCCGAGGGCGGAGAATGCTCCGGCGCGACGGCCACGGGGTGGCACGATGACACATCGGAGCGCCCGTTAACGCTCGCGCAAGGTTGACGGCGGACGATACATTGGGGGCTCCCCGGACCCGGGGACGGAGCAGCGTGGCCGCGGCGGCCGCGGAGACGGAGGACGGCTGTGGCGGCGGTGGGTGAACGATGGCGTGCGGCGGCGGGCAGCCCGCCCACCTACCGGCTCCGGCCCCGGCTCTGGTTGACCGGACCCCTCGCGCTCTACGCGTTCCTCCGCATCCCGTCATTCCTCGAGCCCCACTGGTACACCGACGAGGCTGGCTACGTCACCACCGCCCGGGCCCTTCTCCAGGGCAGGGTCCTCTACTCCCAGATCTGGACCAATAAGCCGCCCCTTCAGCTCTGGACGGTGGCCGCCCTCATCCACTTCCTGGGCACGAGCGAGGTGGCTCTCCACGCCGTCACCTTCCTCACCGGGCTGGTAACCCTGCTCGCCATCGCCTACGCGGGGAACCGCCTCCTCGGCCGCCGCCGCACCGTGGTCGCCCTGGTCATCGCCGCGGTCATGCTGGGCACCCCGCTTCTCGACGCCGAGCTGATCCTCCCCGAGAGCTTCCTCATCGCCCCCATGGCGTGGGCGGGGGCGCTCCTGCTCACCCGGGTCGCCGCTCCCGACACCCGTCGCTGGCCGCTGTGGCCGGTGGCGGTGGGCGCGCTGGCGGCGGCCGGCATCGCCTACCAGCAGACGGCACTGGCGGACACCTTTGCCTTTGCCCTGATCCTGGCAACGGTGGGCCGGGCGAGCTGGCGCCGAGTTACGGTCTATGCGGCGACCGTTGCGGGCCTCACGGTGGCGTGGCTGGTCCCCGCCCTGGTGACCGCGGGGGCGGGCAAGGTCGCCTACGCCCTGGTCGGCTACTGGATCCAGTTCACCCAGGGCCAGGTGGCGGGTGCCGGGCAGGGGAGCCTGCAGATCCCGGTCGTCTACCGGGGGATCTTCGCGCTCGTCGTGCTCACCCTGGTCGTCTCCGGTGCCTGGCTGCGACGGCGCGACGCGAACCTCACCTGGACGCTCTGGGTGTGGGCGGCGGTGGCGCTGCTCGTCCCCGCGGTGGCGATGCAGCCCTACCCCCACTACCTCCTGCCGTCCCTGGTCCCGGTCGCGCTGGCCGTCAGCAGCGTGGGGGTGCGCTTGACGGTCGGGGCCCCGGGCTCGCGGCGCCTCGCCCGCGCCGGGCTGATCGCCGCCACCGGCATCGGCCTGGTGGGCGCCGCCCCGACCGGGCTGGACTGGCCCCCAATTCTCGCGGCTGGCAATCACAGCCTCGCCGCCTACTATGGCGGGGCCCTCTCGACGCTATCCCGCGGCCAGTCGCTCACCGCCTACCAGGACCAGTTCGACTACCGGGTCTCGGAGGACACCGAGGTCGCGGCATGGATCAAGGTGCACGGTCTGGACGGCAGCCCGGCCGTGGTCTGGTCGGCGGACGCCTGGCTCTATGACCTGAGCGACCTTCAGCTGCTCCTGCCCACCCCGCCCATCTACAACGACGAGCATCTCCTCGGCTACAACGGCCCTGTCGCCCAGAAGGTCACCGACCTCGAGCCCGCGCTCGTGATCACCGAGGGGGAGAGCCGGACCTCCTGGCCGGAGATCGACCCCGTGCTGGCCACGGAGTACACGGATGTCAACGAGTCGGGCTCAGAGATCGTCTGGCTGCGCGACGACCTGGTCGCCTCGGTGATGGCCCCCACCGGACTCGGCTGACCGCTGCACGCGCCACGTGCCATCATCCCGCCGGTGAGCATCAGCGGCGGGCGTGAGCCGGAGCAGCCCGGAGGCTCTGAGCCGGTGCCCGGGCCGCCCCCCACCCCCTTCGACCTGGCCGTCTTCGATACCCGGTTTCCCGGCATGGCGGCGCGGCTCCGCCCCTGGGCGGTGCCGCTCAGCCTCCTGGTGATCGCGGCTGCCTTCCTGTATGTCGAGCGCTACGGCGCGGCGAGGTTCGGCTGGGCCGACTTCCGGACCTTCTACCAGGCGGGCGTCGACGTCCGGTCGGGCGCCGACCCCTACCTCGGGGCGATGAGCTTCATCCACGACTACACCCCGGCCGGCAACGGCAGCTACTGGACCACCCAGGTCTACGTCTACGCGCCCTTCTTCGCCTACCTCATGGTCCCGCTCACCCTCCTCCCTCACTGGGGCGCGCTGACCACGTGGGACCTTCTCAACGTCGGCTTCCTGGTGTTCTCGGTGTACGCAGCCCTCCGCGCCGCCGGGCTCCGCCCCGGCACGGCGATGCTGCTGGTCCTGGCAGCGGCCTCCGCGATCACCCTCCCGGTCCATCGGGAATGGGACCTGGGCCAGAGCGACCTCCTGGTGATGGCCCTGATCTGCGCCGCGCTCTGGGCACGATCCGCGGGCCGCGCGGGTCTCGCCGGCGTCCTCCTCGGTGCCGGCGGCGCCGTCAAGCCGGAGCTGCTCCTGCTCGCCCTCTTCCTGCTCTGGCGGCGCGACTTCCGCTTCGCACTCGTCGCCGCGGTGTCGACCGCGGTCCTCGGCCTCGCCCCCTTTCTCCTCCTCGGCCGGCAGGCGTGGTCCGACTTCTGGACCGCCTGGGGGTTCTGGGCCAATCAGTACCTCCCCTTCCTCCACAACGAGTCTCCCAAGGGTGTGCTGGCCCGCCTCCTGACCCTCAACCCGGTGGCCCATCCGCTCACCGTCGCCCCCGGGGCGGTGACCGTCCTCTGGCTCGTGGTTGCGGTGGTCGTCCTGATCCTCACCCTCGCCGTCACGTCCACCCGGCCCCTCCGTCGCGATGCGCTCTCCCTGCTCGAGGTGGGACTCGCGATCGAGGCCGTCATGCTGGTCAGCCCGCTCACCGAGCGCCCCTACTTCCTCTTCCTGCTCATCCCGCTGATCGGCCTCTTCTGCTGGCTGCGCGAGGTCGGCGTCGCGCGGCTCTTCGAGCGCCGTGCGACCGTGGCAGCGGTGCTGCTGTGGGTGCTGCTGGCCGGTCCGGCCGAGTTCGCCGAGTACGTCTTCGACACCGGGGTCACGGTCCAGTCGCACAGGGCTCCGCTCTTCGTGCTGCTCGCGCCCGTCTACATGTGGGTCACGGTTGCCGCCTTCGTCTTCCAGCTCCTGGTCGTCGCCCACATCCGCGGCCTGCGTCTCGTCCCCGCCGTCGGCACCACCCTGCGCCGCGCCCCCGGGCTCCTCCTGGCGTGGTTCAGGGACGCGGGGTCGGCGCTGGGCGTGGTGCGGGAGGGCGGCTCACCTGCGGCGTAGCGAGAGGGTGATGAGCCTACGCCAGCCCCGCCATCAACGCGTCCCACTGCTCATGCGTTGGCCGCAGCTCCTCGAGAGTGAGCTGAGCCAGGGGTCGTGATGGCAGCCCCTCACGGGTGCAGAGGTCGTCCGTGTCGGGGTTGACGTAGAGCAGCCCGGTCGGGATCTCGCCGCTCTGCCGGGCCTCGAAGAGCAGACGCATCGCCGCCATCCGGTCGCGGGCATCGTGATCAGACCCGATCTTGCGGAGGACGATGTGAGAGCCGTCGTGCAGCTCCACGTCCTGGGCCGTGCCCGGCTCGTAGTCGACCGTGATCTCTCCCTGCGGTTCGATGTAGTCGGGGGTGTTGACCGGGGCGTCGTGATCCTTGACGTAGGCGTAGCTCTTGGTGCTGCCCTCGTGGTCGTTGAAGGTGACGCAGGGGCTGATGACGTCGAGCACGCCCGTGCCCCGGTGGGCGAGCGCTGCCTGGATGAGCGGGACCAGCTGTTTGCCGTCACCGCTGAAGCTGCGGGCGACAAAGCTCGCCCCCAGCTCGATGGCGAGGGCGGAGATGTCGATCTGCTCGTACCGGTTGGCCGGCCCCTTCTTGGGCCGCGATCCGAGGTCGGCGGTGGCCGAGAACTGGCCCTTGGTGAGCCCGTAGACGCCGTTGTTCTCGACGACGTAGGTCATGTCCACGTTGCGCCGGATCATGTGGCAGAACTGGCCCAGGCCGATGGAGGCGGTGTCGCCGTCGCCGCTGATGCCGAGCACGACCAGGTCGCGGTTGGCCAGCTTGGCGCCGGTGGCCAGCGACGGCATCCGGCCGTGCGCCCCGTTGAAGCCGTGTGAGCGCTCCACCAAGTACGCCGCAGCCTTCGAGGAGCAGCCGATGCCGCTCATCTTGGCGAGCAGGTGAGGCTCGACCGCGCTGTCGTAGAGGGCCTTGACGAGGTGGTTGGTGATGGAGTTGTGCCCGCAACCGGCGCAGAGCGTGGTGTGGGCGCCCTTGTAGTCGTCCCGGGTGAGACCGAGGCGATTCAGCTTCTCGATGGCGACTGCCATGGCGCTCTCCTCAGGCGACCGGCACGCGGTGGGTCTCGGCGGACTGGCGATCGGCGGGCTCCCGCTGGGCCCGCTCACCGGCCAGCACCGGGTCGCTGATGGCCTCGGCATCGATGGGGACGCCGTTGAAGTGGCGGACGCCGCGGAGCCGGTCGGCCAGCTCACCGGGAAGCTCCTGGCGGAGCAGGGCCTCCATCTGGCCGTCCCGGTTCTGCTCGGCCACGTAGATCCGGTCGTGGCGGGCGATGAACTCGGCCACCGCAGGGTGCAGGGGAAGTCCGCGGATCCGCAGGTAGTCTGTCGCCACCCCGTGATCGGCGAGCTGATCCCGAGCCTCGACCACCGCATGGTGGGTGGAGCCGTAAGCGCAGATGGCCACCCGGTTGCCCGCCTCCTCGATCAGCGGAGCCGGTAGCAGGGTCCGCGCCCCCTCGATCTTGCGGTGAAGACGCTCTGCGTTGGCCTGATAGACGTCGGGGTCCTCCGTGTAGAGAGCGTGCTCGTCGTGGCCCGACCCGCGGGTGAAGTAGGCCGCCCGCGGGTGGTCCGTGCCCGGGAGGGTCCGGTAGGGGATGCCGTCGCCGTCGACGTCGCGGTAGCGGCCCCACTCGGTGACCTCCTCCAGGGCCTCCGCGTCGAGAACCTTGCCCCGGTCGACGCCGCGCTCCGTGTAGGGGAGCGGCTCGGTCATCCAGAGGTTCATGCCGAGGTCCAGGTCGCTCAGGACAAAGACGGGCGACTGCAGCCGGTCGGCGACGTCGAAGGCCAGCTGCGCATCCTCGTACACCTCGGTGACCGTCCCGGGCAGGAGCACCGGGTGCCGGGTGTCACCGTGGGAGAGGGTGTGGACGAAGCTCAGATCCCCCTGCATGGTCCGGGTCGGCAGACCGGTGGACGGCCCGACCCGCTGGATGTCAAAGATGACCGCGGGGATCTCGGCGTAGTAGCCGAGGCCGGTGAGCTCCGCCATCAGCGAGATCCCCGGGCCCGAGGTCGCGGTCATCGCCCGGGCGCCCGCCCACTCCGCGCCCAGCACGATCCCGATGGCGGCCAGCTCGTCCTCCGCCTGGATCGCGGCGAACCGCCGCTCGCCCGTCGCCGCATCCACCCGGTAGCGCTCCGCGTAGCTGATGAACGCCTCGCAGAGGGACGACGATGGGGTGATCGGGTACCAGGCGAGCACGGTGCATCCCGCCATCAGGCCGCCCAGTGCGGCGGCGCGGTTGCCGTCCAGCAGCACGGTTCCGCCGGTGCCGTTCATGGGCGCCACTCGGAAGGGATCGGTCTTGACCAGATTGTCCCGCGTGTAGTCCACGCCGATCTGGACGGCGGCGAGGTTGAGGTCGGCGGCCTTCGGCTTGGTCCGGAACTGGTCCCGGATCCCCTGCTCGACGGCGGCCGGGTCGAGCCCGATCAGCTCGGCCAGCACGCCGACGTAGATCATGTTCTGCAGGTACTTGCGGAGGTCGGGTTTGGCCTCCAGCTTCTCGCGGGCGAGACGGGCGAAGGGCACCGGGTACCAGGAGATGTCGTCCCGATCCGCGGCCCCGAAGCGGGGGAGGGCAGTCTCGTGGATCACGGCCCCGCCGGGCCGGACGTTGGCGGCATCGCGCTCCCAGGTCGCCGGGTTCATGGCGATCAGGATGTCGACGGTCCGCTTCCGGGCCTGGTAGCCCTGCGGGGTCACCCGGATGTCGTACCAGGTCGGCTGCCCCTCGATGTTGGAGGGGAAGACGTTCTTGGCCGCCACCGGGATACCCATGTGGAAGAGGGCTTTGGTGATGACGAGATTGGAGGACTGCGATCCCGACCCGTTGACGGTCGCGGCCTGGATGCAGAAGTCGTTAACGACGTCTCCGGTCATGGGCTCTCCGGATCTCCGTGCCGATCAGCGCAGGGGCATCCGCCGAACATGCGAACACATGTGCACCCCTCTATCATAGCCACCATAGATTCAGCGGCAACACAAACATCCGTGCCCGGCTCCCGAAGTTGCCCCCGCCCGGGTGTCATCCGCGCAGCATGGAGGGCCCCCCGGTGACCTACGTCCCCGCTCCCGACCGCTACCAATCGATGTCGTATCGCCGCTCGGGCCGTTGCGGGCTTCAGCTGCCGCTCATCTCTCTCGGCCTCTGGCAGAATTTCGGCGCCCAGCGGGCGCACAGTGAGAGCCGGGACGTCGTTCTGCGAGCCTTCGATCTCGGGGTCACCCACTTTGACCTCGCCAACAACTACGGGCCCCCCTATGGCTCCGCTGAGGAGACCTTTGGCCGCATCCTCGCCACCGATCTCCGCCCTCACCGTGACGAGCTGATCATCTCCACCAAGGCCGGCTACGACATGTGGCCCGGCCCGTATGGCGACGGGGGCTCCCGCAAGTACCTTCTGGCCAGTCTTGACCAGAGCTTGAAACGGATGGGCGTGGATTACGTCGACATCTTCTACTCGCATCGCTTCGACCCCGAAACGCCGCTCGAGGAGACGCTCGGCGCCCTCGACATCGCGGTGCGCCAGGGCAAGGCCCTCTATGCGGGCATCTCCTCGTACTCCGCCAAGACCACCGAGGCGGCCGCCGGGATCATGGCCGGGCTGGGCACGCCAGTCACCATCCACCAGCCCTCCTACTCCATGCTCAACCGCTGGATCGAGGGTGGCCTCCTCGATGTCTTGGGTGGCAGGGGGATCGGCTGCATCGTCTTCTCCCCGCTCGCCCAGGGGATGCTGAGTGCCAAGTACCTGGAGGGCATTCCCGAGGGCTCACGTGCCCGTCAGGGTGGCTCCCTCAGCCGGGAGATGCTGACCGCGGAGACGCTCGCCAAGATCCGCGGGCTCAACCAGGTGGCCGCGCAGCGCGGCCAGTCACTCGCTCAGATGGCCCTCGCCTGGGTGCTCCGCGACCCTCGGGTGACCTCCGCGCTGATCGGGGTGAGCAGTGTCCGCCAGCTCGAGGAGAATCTCGCCGCTCTGAGCCGGCTCGATTTCGCCCCCGAGGAGCTGGAGGCGATCGACCGGCTGGCGACCGAGAGCGGCATCAACCTCTGGGCCGCCTCGAGCCAGGTCTGAGACCCGACCGGCAGCACGGCCGGCCCTCTGCCGGGTGATCAGCGCTGATAGGTGACGCGGAGGGTCCCCCGGGCGATGGTGTGGAAGGCGAGGGTGAACCCGACCACGGCCGGAGACACGGTCTGGTCCAGCCCGAGGTCGTCAGTGTCAACGGCGTGCACCGCGAAGATGTAGCGGTGGGGGCGGTCGCCGGGCGGTGGCGCGGAGCCGCCGTAGTCGAGGGTGCCGTAGTCGTTGCGCACGTGAAAGGCGCCCTGAGGGAGGGGGGCGCCGGACGCTCCGGCGCCGCGTGGTAGGTCGGTCATCGATGCGGGGACGCCGACCAGGACCCAGTGCCAGAAGCCGCTGCCGGTCGGGGCGTCGGGGTCGAAGCAGGTCACCACGAATCCGCGGGTCTCCGCGGGCTGTCCGCTCCAGCGAAGCTGCGGGCTCTGATTGCCTCCGTCCGCGCTGGGATGGACATGCACCGCGCCGAGCGGTCTGCCGTCGGTGATGTCGTCGCTCGTCAGCGAGAACGAGGCGACCGGGGGCAGCAGGTCGTAGGGGTCGGGGGCAGCCGGCCGCACGAGCGTGGGCATCGTGCACTCCTCCTCTGGGGAAAGGATGGCACCCTGCTAGGCGTAGGTGTAACCCTTGGGCAGCGGTCGCGGGGCGGGGGGACCGACGTAGATCGCCGAGGGGCGGATCAGCCGGTTGTTGCTCGCCTGCTCCGCGACGGCGGAGGTCCATCCCACCGTGCGGCTGCACGCGAACGTGGGGGTGAACATGTCCCGCGAGAGGCCCACGGTGTTCATGACCACGCCGGAATAGAACTCGACGTTGGTGTAGAGGCGCCGGCCCGGCTTGAGCTCGCTGAGCACACGCAGGGCGGTCGCCTCGACGTGCTCGGCGAACTCCACCTGCGGGCCCCCCAGACCGCGCGCCACCTCGTGGAGGAGGACCGAGCGCGGGTCGTCGGTCTTGTAGACGCGGTGCCCGAAGCCCATCAGGCGCTGACCTCCCTTCACCTCGTCGCGGAGATGCTCTTCGGCGCGCTCCGGGGTGCCGATGGCGTCGAGCATGTCCAGGGCCCGCGAGGGTGCCCCGCCGTGGAGGGGGCCGGCGAGCGCGCCGATGGCCCCCGTCAGCGCCGAGCCCATGTCGCTTCCGGTGGACGTGATCACACGGGCGGTGAAGGTGCTCGAGTTGAATCCATGGTCCATGGTCAGGATCATGTACTGCTCCAGAGCGCGCGCCGCCTCGGGGTCCGGCGGCTCGCCGGTCAGCATCTGGAGGTAGGCGGCGGCGTAGCCGAGGCCGGGATCGGGGTCGATCGGCGCCAGCCCCTGGTGCACGCGGTGGAGCCTCATGAGCAGGACGGGGGTGAGCGCGACCATCCGTAGCGCGTCGGCGCGCACCTGGTCGGGGGTGAGGTCGAGCGTCGGCTGGAGGTTGAGGGCGGCCGCGCTCAGGGAGACCGCAGTGCGCAGGGCACCCAACGCGGTGAAGCCGGGGAGGCGAGCGATCTCGTCCAGGGCGGTGGAGACCCCGCCGGGAAGGGCACGTCCGGCGACGGCCTGGTCCTGGAGCCAGCGCAGCTCACGCGCGTTGGGCAGCTCGCCGATGAGCAGGAGGTGCCAGACCTGCTCGAACGAGCAGTGGCGGGCGAGCTCGGTCGCGTCGTAGCCGCGATAGTGGTAAAAGCCCTCCTCTCCCCGGACATCCCCGATCTTGGTCTCTGCGACCGCGACCCCCTCGAGGCCCCGCGGGGCGAGGGTGGGTGCCGTCGACTCGGCGGGCTTGACCTCCGGCACTTCGCTCACGTTGACCGATCCTCCATCCGCTGTTCCGGTCCAACTCTACACAGTCGCCTGCCCCCCTCTGAGTGGCGGCCTCGGCTCCCTCATCCGGGACCCGGGGAGCGGAGATCGGGGCGTGGATTAACGCGCCGAACGCTGCGAACATCAAGGGCTGCCGAAAGGCTATGACAGCAGCGTCACGACTCGATGAAAAGGCGTCGAATTGTGCTCTGAGAGCTCGGTGAGCCGCTGATAAGCTCCGCGTCCCACCTCGACCCAGGGACACGGATCTTTGCGCCGCACCACACGCCTCACCTGCAAGCTCGCCGCCTCCGTTCTCCTGATCGGAGCGTTGGCGGCTGCCATGCCCCCGCCCTCCGGGGTGGCCCTCCGGGGCATCCGGCTGACCGATTCCTACGACCAGCAGATCGACCAGCTCCAGCAGCAGTACGACAGTCTCGGCACCAAGCTGCAGGGCCTTCAGGGGAGCGAGGCTGCGGCCGACGCCCAGGCCGCCGCGGTGCAGCAGCAGATCGCGGTCACCGAAGCCCAGATAGCGACCGAACAGACTCAGATCAACCAGCTCAACCTGGCTCTGGCTCAGACCGCAGAGGCAATCCAGCTCGACACCACCCATCTCGCGGCGCAGAAGACGCAGCTCACCCAGCTCACCGTGGAGATCTACACCGAGGGGGGGACCGGCGTCGTGGCCGGGCTGGTCGACAGCCAGAGCATCGCGGACTTCATGGAACAGCTGGACTCGGCCACCACGGTGAGCAAGAAGGTCCAGCAGTTGATGGCCGAGGTGGAGGCGGACCAGAAGACGCTCGACGTTCTGCAGCAGACCCAGCAGTCCCATCTCGCCCAAGCCGCCCAGGCCGAGAGCCAGCTCGAGGCCGACCAGGCCTCGCTCCAGGGGCAGGAGTCGGAGCTGAAGCAGCAGGCGGCCGCCCTCGGCAGCCAGGCCGCCGGGCTGCTGGGCCAGCGCAACTCGCTGCTCAGCCAGATCGCCACGGTGCGGGCGCAGCAGCGGGCCGCTGAGGAGGCCGCGGCCGCGGCTGCGGCCAAGGCTGCGGCCGAGGCGGCGGCTGCGGCCGAGGCTGCCGCGGCCGCCAGGGCTGCCGCACAGAACGGCGGCGGCGCCGGATCCGGCACGTGTGGTGGAGTGCTCTGCCCCTTCGCGTTCGGGCCCATCCCCAATTCTTTCCCCTGGGGCCAGTGCACCTGGTACGTCGCCTCGCTGCGCGAGATCCCGTGGAACGGCAATGCCGATGAGTGGTTCGGGAATGCCGCGGCGATGGGGTACTCGACCGGCTCGGCCCCCAAGCCCGGGGCCATCGTGGTGTGGGGCCCGGGCAACGGCTACAGCTGGTACGGGCACGTCGCCTACGTGGTGGCGGTCGTCGGTCCCTCTGACTTCTACGTGGACGAGGCCAACTTCGACGAGATACCCGGGGACATCGACTCTCGCGAGGTGACCACCCTCAACGACGTCGAGGGCTTCATCTACTGAGGGCGACGTAGCGAGGCGCGAGAGCCGCAGGCTCTCGCGCTGAGCGGAGGACCCCCCAGTACCACGTACTGAGGGCGACGTAGCGAGGCGCGAGAGCCGCAGGCTCTCGC
>Ga0187851_10003745_pt1 | contig 12660 bp, 8 predicted proteins | sample June2016WEW_6_10_FD_132997 | JGI IMG/M metagenome (GOLD analysis project Ga0187851, IMG submission 132997) | Peatland microbial communities from SPRUCE experiment site at the Marcell Experimental Forest, Minnesota, USA - June2016WEW_6_10 | ecosystem: Environmental > Terrestrial > Soil > Wetlands... | reverse complement strand
GCCGCTGCTCGAACTGCATCCGGAACCGTTTACCGAGTTGCATGTGCGCGTGGCCCGCAACGTAGCCGCGCTCATCCCTGACGGCGCCACGCTGCAGACCGGCATTGGCGCTATCTCCGAAGCCGTTTTGCATTGCCTCGATGACAAGCGCGATCTTGGCATTCACACCGAGATGGTTCCCGATGGCGTAGTCGATCTGATGGAGTCAGGGGTGATTAACGGCGAGCGCAAGACATTGCATCGCGGCAAAGCCGTGGTCACGTTTGTGCTGGGAACGAAACGCCTGTTCGATTTCATCCACGAGAACCCGGCTTTCGAATTCCGGTCGATCAGCTACGTGAACGATCCGTTTGTGGTGGCGCAGAACGATCGTATGGTGGCCATCAACGGCGCATTGCAAATCGATCTCACTGGGCAGGTGTGCGCCGATTCGCTGGGTACCAGGCCCTACAGCGGATTTGGCGGGCAGCTCGACTTTATTCGCGGGGCTGCGCGATCCAAGGGCGGTGTGCCCATCATCGCCTTGCCCTCGACAGCCTGCCATGGCTCGGTGTCGCGCATTGCACCGGTGCTCGAGCCGGGCGCGGGCGTCGTCACGTCGCGCGCCGACGTGCATTACGTGGTCACCGAACACGGCACAGCCTATTTGCACGGCAAATCGCTGCGCGAGCGCGCTCAGGCGCTGATTGCTATTGCCGATCCGCGTTTTCAGGCGGAACTGGAGGATTTTGCCGTGCACGCGCACTATTTGGAGCGGAAAGCGGCGTACGCGTGACGCTTATCGGCGCGAGCGTTGCATTTCCCAGGTCCCCAAATGCGAGGGACCTGGGGCACCCGCGCAAGTTAGTAGCGACGGAGGAATGAACAGAATGGCCGATGAAAAGAAGAAGGATCGAGGAATCCTGAAGGTCGACACGGAAGAGTGCAAAGGCTGCGGGCTGTGCATTGAAGCGTGCCCGCCCAAGGTCATCGGTATGAGTGAACGGCTGAATCACTACGGCTATCGCGCTGCCACATACGCAGGGGCCGGCTGCACAGGATGCGGTATTTGCTTCATGGTTTGTCCTGAACCGGGCGCGATCACGGTCATTCGCCTCGCCGCGCACCGTGCTGTCACGCCGCAGGCCGATTCCTTGAGAGGAGCCATCGAATGCGCAAGCAACTGATGAAGGGCAACGAAGCCATCGTCAAGAGCGCGATTCTGGCCGGATGCCGCGGATTCTACGGCTATCCCATCACCCCGGCGAGCGAAATTGCCGAAGCCGCGGCACAGTGGATGCCCAAAACCGGCGGCGTCTACGTGCAGGCCGAAAGCGAAGTGGCGGCGATCAACATGCTCTATGGTGCTGCCGCCGCGGGCGTGCGCGCCATGACGGCGTCGAGCGGTCCCGGTATCAGCCTGATGCAGGAAGGCATCAGCTACATGGCCGGCGCCGAGCTGCCTTGTGTCATCGCCGATATCACACGCGCCGGACCAGGCCTGGGAAACATCGGTCCCGAGCAAGGCGATTATCACCAGGTCGTGAAAGGCGGCGGCCATGGCAACTACCGCACCATCGTTCTGGCCCCGCACTCGGTGCAGGAGATGGCCGACCTCACCGCGCTAGCCTTCGACCTTGCCGACCGCTACCGCAATCCGGTCTTCCTTCTGGCTGACGGCTTCATCGGTCAGATGATGGAGCCGGTTGAATTTCCGCAAACTGCCGTGGCCCCACCCCGGCACGACTGGGCGGTGAAAGGCACTGCAGAAACTCGCGGCAACCTGATTAATTCGTTGTGTCTCGATTTCGACGAATTGGAGCGGCACATTCACAAGCTCGAGGCCAAATACAAGCGGGCCGAGCAGTGCGAGACCCGTGCCGAGGAATGGCAGACGGCAGACGCAGAGATCGTGCTCGTGGGGTATGGAATCGTCGGCCGCATCTTGAAAGCGGTGACCGCCGAAGCGCGCCAAGAGGGACTGAAGGTTGGTTTGTTGCGGCCCATCACCCTCTATCCATTTCCCGCGGTGCCGCTACAGAGGCTGGCGTTCAACGCGCGCGTTTTTGTGGTGGTGGAGATGAGCAACGGCCAGTTGCTTGAGGACGTGAAGCTGGCGCTGAACGGCAGGCGGCCGGTCGAATTTCTCAATCGCATGGGTGGCAATGTTCCATCGCACCAAGAGGTGCTCGCATTTGTGCGCGAGCAGGCGCGGCATTTTCTCCGCGAGGAGCAGTTGGCAAATGTCTAACGAAGCGGTTCAAGAGTACGAAGTCGCGCAGGGCAGGGCCAAATCGTTCTACCAGCGGTTCGACCGCAAGGATGAGTTGCAGCACCAGACGCATTTCTGCCCCGGCTGCGGCCACGGTAATGTGCATAAGATGATCGCCCAGGCCATCGATCAGCTCGGCATTCAGGACCGGACCATCCTGGTCGGTCCGGTTGGTTGCAGCGTCTTTACATATGACTACTTCGATGTGGGTAACGTGCAGGCTGCGCATGGCCGCGCGCCGGCCGTGGCCACGGCTATCAAGCGCAGCCATCCGGGCAGCATCGTCATAAGCTACCAGGGCGACGGAGATCTTTCGGCAATTGGATCAGCCGAGATTCTGCACGCCGCCAATCGCGGCGAAAGCATCACCGTGATCTTCGTCAACAACGCCATCTACAGCATGACCGGCGGTCAATGCGCTCCCACCACGCTGCTGGGCATGAAAAGCACCACCACGCCCGAGGGCCGCAGCGCTGCCACCGAAGGCTACCCCCTGCACATGAGCGAGCTGCTTTCGACCCTCGAGGCGCCGGTCTACATCGAGCGGGTAGGCCTGGGTGACAACAAGCAGATTGCACAGGCCGCGCGAGCCGTCCGGCGGGCGCTCGAGAACCAGGTGAAGGGGCTCGGATTTTCGCTCATCGAAGTGTTGTCGCCGTGCCCCACGATCTGGAAGATGACTCCGGTGGACGCACAGCGCTGGGTGCGCGACACGATGGAAAAAACTTTTCCGCTGGATGTGTTCTGCGATCGGACAAAGGAGCGGCTCGAGTCGATGTCTCATCTGCCGAGTCATCACCCACAACTGCAGGAACTGCCGGGGATTCTCGGCGTTGCAGAAGAGGACCTGCCGGAAGGCAATGCGCACGCCATGGCGCCCGATCACGAGATCGATCTCGAAGTGCGCATCGCCGGCTTCGGCGGGCAGGGAGTTTTGTTGCTCGGCGAAGTGCTGGCTGAGGCCGGCCTCGACGCGGGCCTTGAGGTCTCCTGGCTGCCTTCCTACGGACCTGAGATGCGTTCAGGCACCTCGAACTGCCACGTGCGGCTGTCGAGCCGGAACATCGACTCGCCGCTGGTGACGGAGCCCAACATTCTCGTCGCGATGAACGAGCCGTCGCTGCGCAAATTCGACAAGAGCGTGTGCCATGGCGGCTGGGTGATCTATAACGGCGATGAATTTCCGGCCGACTGCGTGCGCGAAGGCGTACATGTGCTCGCCGCGCCCTTCATGCAAGTGGCCGATGAGTTGGGCGAGAAGCGCGCCGCCAACATGGTGATGCTCGGTGCGCTGCTTGAGATTGCGGGCAGCCTGCCTCAGGCAAGCGTCGACGCCGCGCTGCGCCGCCTTGTCAAAAACGCACGCTGGGTTGAACTGGACGAGCGCGCTCTGGCACGGGGAAGGGAACTGAACAAGAAGTCGCTCTTGGAGGTGTGAGATGAAGGCGCAAGCCGATGCAAACCTGATCGTCTATTTCGACGGGCAATATGTGCCGCTGCGCGAGGCGCGTGTCGGAATCCTGACCCACGCGCTGAACTATGGAACCGGCGTCTTCGAAGGGATTCGAGGGTATTGGAACGAGACAGAGGGCGAGCTTTTTCTCATGCGGCCCGTCGAGCACTTCGAGCGGTGGCGGCAGAACTGTGGCATCCTGCGCATCGCCGTATCGCTTTCCCCTGAGGAACTCTGCGCGATCACGGTCGAACTGGCGCGGCGCAACGGATTCCACACCGATCTCTACGTCCGCCCGCTGGCCTACAAATGTGCCGAGCGCATCGGCGTGGCGACCGACGACCAGGATGCGTTCTTCATCGCCGCTCTGCCTTTTGGGGAATATCTGCACAGCGACTCCGGGCTCCATGCCGGAGTCAGCGCGTGGCGACGCGTCGACGACAACGCCATTCCGGCCAGGGGGAAAATTTGCGGCGCCTACGCCAATAGCGCGCTGGCCAGCGACGACGCCCACCGCAACGGATTCGACGAAGCTATTCTCCTCAACCAAGCCGGCCATGTGACAGAGGGCGCAACCTGCAACCTATTTATGCTCCGCAAGGGCCGGCTGATCACGCCATCGGTGACGGAGAACGTGCTCGAAGGCATTACGCGCGATTCGATCATGGAACTCGCGGCGCACGAGCTCGGCCTCGAAACCCTGGAGCGCGCCATCGATCGCAGCGAGCTGTATGTGTGCGATGAGCTCTTCCTCACCGGCACAGCCGTAGGCGTGGCGCCGGTGGTTCGCGTAGATCATCGGCCGGTCGGGACTGGAGCCATCGGGCCAATGACACACCGCCTGCGCCAACTGTATTTTCTGGCCACGCACGGGCGCTTGCCGGCCTATCGCAAATGGCTGATTCCGGCTTACGCGGGGAGCGGGCTGTCGGAGCACGACGCAGTGCATCCGGCCGAAACGAGTGTTGCTTGAGCCGATGCCGGTACGCTGAGGCGAACCGGCAATACAGCCCAGGCAAGGAGGAAATCCAAATGCTAACGGCAATAAGTCAGGGCAACGCATATGACGTTGCCATGGAAAATTTCGATACCGCAGCCGACAAAATGGGGCTGGACAGGAATACGCGCGAGATGATCAAGTATCCCGAGCGCATGTTGACCGTCACCGTGCCGGTGCGCATGGACGATGGAAGCATTCACCGCTTTGAGGGCTACCGCGTGCAGCATAGTTCGGTGCGCGGGCCAGCCAAGGGAGGCATCCGCTTCCATCCGCAGGTCACTCTCGACGAAGTGAAGGCGCTGGCCACATGGATGACGTGGAAGTGCGCCGTGGTCAATATCCCCTTCGGCGGAGCCAAGGGTGGCATCACCTGCGATCCCAAACATATGTCCGTGGGCGAGCTGGAACGTATGACGCGCCGCTACACCAGCGCCATCCTTCCCATCATTGGGCCAGAGCAGGATATTCCCGCTCCCGACGTCTACACCAATTCCCAGACCATGGCCTGGATCATGGATACCTACAGCATGACCAAGGGATATCCCATTCCCGGCGTGGTGACAGGCAAGCCCATCAGCTTGGGCGGATCGCTGGGGCGCAATGAGGCTACCGGCCGCGGTGTCTTCTACACCATCGAGTGCGCCTGCGAACACCTGCACATGCCGCTGAAGGGCGCCACCGTCGTGGTGCAAGGCTTTGGCAATGCCGGTTCCATCACCGCGCAGTTGCTGCATGAGGCCGGCGCCAAGATCATCGCCGTATGCGATTCAACCGGCGGCGTCTACAACCGTAACGGCCTGAATGTTCCCGAGCTTATTCATATGAAGTCGCTCTGCGGCCACGTCGACGGATTCCCTGAAGCTGAGCCGATCCTGCCGCACGAACTGCTTGCGCTCGATTGCGACATTCTGGTTCCCGCTGCTCTCGAAAATATGATCCACGCCGACAATGCTGCGAAAGTGAAGGCGCGGATCGTCGCCGAAGCCGCCAACGGCCCGGTTACGCCCGCCGCCGACAGGATTCTCGAGAGCAAAGGCGCTATGGTCATTCCCGACATTCTGTGCAACGCCGGCGGTGTCACCGTCTCCTACTTTGAATGGGTGCAGGACGAGTCGCACCTCTTCTGGGAGGCACAGGACATCTATAACCGCCTCGAGCGCGTGATGAAGACGGCCTTCCGCGACGTGCTGAAAATCCATCTCGATCGCAATGTGCCCATGCGCATCGCCGCCAACATACTCGGCATCGGCCGCGTGGCCGAGGCCGTGCAGATTCGCGGCATCTACCCGTAACCGTCACGCAGCAGCCCTCTCGCGTCTCGTCCTTTCTCCGCCATCATGCCGATGCGCGGAGAAGGGGTGGGAATTGATCCATCACGGACCGCTCGCAGAGCCGGAAGCTGTTGAGATTCGTGTGCGAAGCGTTGGGCGCCTGCGCGCAAAGAGGGATTCCGGCTATACTTTGCGCAACAGCCAAACTCAGGGCCCACTCTAACCATGACGTTCCCAGCCACGCAGAATTCCTGGCTCAGAAAACGGAATCTCTCAAACGATCTGGCTGTCCTGTTTTTATTAGCGCTCGGTCGCATCCTGCTGCACGTTTTGACAAATAGCCAATACGGGTTCCACCGGGACGAGCTGCTTGCCCTCGATGACGGACGATTCCTCGCCTGGGGGTATGTAGTCTACCCGCCGCTGACTGCGTTCCTGGCCAGAATTTCTCTGATCCTCTTCGGGCCCTCACTTGTGGGACTCCGGCTTTTTGCAGATGTGGCTCAAGCCGCGGCGATGGTCCTCACAGGCCTGATGGCTCGCGAACTGGGCGGTGGCCGATTTGCACAAGTCGTGGCTGCACTCGCCGCGTTCGTTGCTCCGGACTCATTGGCATCGGGAACGATGTTCCAATACGTGTCGTTCGACTATCTGTGGTGGGTGCTGATCGCCTATTTCACCGTTCGATTGCTGCGGTCCGGCAACGCCCGCTGGTGGCTCGCCATCGGAGCAACCGTCGGGCTTGGCGCATTGACGAAGTATACGATCGCGTTTTTTGCTGCGGGGATTCTATGCGGTGTTCTCTTTACAGAAGCCCGCCGTTTTCTGCGAAGCCCGTGGTTCTGGGGTGGCGTTTTGCTTGCCGCACTGATTTGCCTTCCGAATTTTCTCTGGCAGGTCCACCACAATTTCATCTCGCTCGATTTTCTGAAGCACATTCACGCTCGTGATGTTGGGCGCGGCGAGACTCACTTCTTTCTGCGAGACCAGTTTTGCATAGCCACGAACATCATCACGGTGCCGATCTGGATCGCGGGCCTGTATTTTTGTCTCATTGCGCCGGACGGAAAGCGCTATCGCATGATCGCCTGGATGTATCTGGCTCCGCTGCTGCTGTTCCTCTTCGCTCGCGGCCGCCAGTATTACCTCTCTCCGGCTTACCCCATGCTCCTGGCCGCGGGTTCAGCCTGGGCAGAGCGGTGGGTGAATACCTTATCTGCGAATCGTGCTCGCGTCGTTCGCAGGACGACCTATCGTGCATTGGCAGTGGCGGCTGTGTTGGTAGGCGTGATGGTGCTCCCCATCGCGCCGGCGGGGTCCGCCTGGTGGAAAGTTGCCGACAAGATGAACGGGAACTTCAACGAAGAGTTCGATTGGCCGGAGATGGCTGAAACCGCCGCTCAGATCCGTGACTCGTTGCCTGCCGAGGACCGCAGCCACCTGGGAATTCTCACGGCTGACTCGGGAGGAACGGGTGCGATCGCGATCTTCGGCGCGCGCTACGGTCTGCCAGCGGCCATCAGCGGATCGGATAGCGACTGGCTGCGCGGATATGGAAATCCTCCGCCATCCACGCTCATCGTTATCGGTTTTCCAAAGATTATTGTTGGAGCCTTCGAATCCTGTGAAGTTGCAGGACACGTAACAAATCGCTATGGCATCGAGAACTCTGCCATTGGCGGGTACACCACCATTTGGGTCTGCAGAAATCTCCGCGAGCCCTGGCCGGAATTCTGGCTCAAGGTTCATTCGTTCGGTTGAGGTTGCGCCTATTCAATAGACTGAGTGAGTGGGTCTACGGCGCGCTATTTCGATTTACAGCAGATTCATGCGGGCCGTGTTCGATCGACTCGAGGTGGTTTTCTCTATGGTTGCCCGGATTCCTTTCGCGATTGTCGCCGCGGTTTGTGTTGGACCGATTTGCCTTCCAGCGCAGACCATCGACCTGCCATCAGGCAAGCAACTGATCGGCGATGCCCCGGGAAATCCGCAGAAGATCAACAGCTTGCCGATGTCGATGGCGATTTCGCCCGATGGCCGCTATGTGGTGACGGTGAACGCCGGCTATGGGACTTACGAGTCCCTGTACCAGCAATCGTTGACGGTGCTCGATACGCAGACTGGCACGCTCGCCGATTTCCCCGACGCGCGCACTTCAGTTCGAGAAAAGCAAACGCTCTACTCGGGTCTCGCATTCAGCCGCGATGGGCGCCATATCTATGCCAGCATGGCGTCGCTGACCAACCCGGCGGGAGACGGCCTGAAAGCCGTCGGCAGTGGTGTCGCCGTTTACAGCTTCAATGCGGGCAAAATCTCTCCGGAACGCCTGATTCCGCTGCCCATCGCGCCCCTGCCTCGCGGCCGCATCACACGCCTGCCTGAAGGCAAGGACAGCGATCAATCCGTGCCGTTTCCGGCAGCGATCGCCGTGCTCGGCCAGGCGGGCCACGAGAAGTTGCTGGTCGCCGAGAACCTCTCCGACGATGTCGTATTGCTTGATGCAGCGACCGGCGCGATCGAAAAGCGGTTCGACCTGTCCGAGACCGACGCAGTGCCGGCTACCTTTCCTGTTGCCCTCGCCGTCGCGAAAGACCAGAAGCGCGCCTTTGTCGCGCTCTGGAATGCGTCCGAGATTGCCGAACTCGATCTCGTCCGCGGCGTAGTCGGGCGCAAGCTGGCTCTGCTGAAGCCGCCGCGCGCCGTCGCGCCTGGAACGCATCCCTGTGCCTTCGCATTTTCGCCCGACCAGACGACGCTCTACGTGGCGCTCGCCAATCGGGACGTGGTGGCAGCCGTACATGTTGCGGCGGGCCAATTCGCGGTGAAGGGCTACTTCGACACGCGCTTGCCCGGGCAGAGCTACTTCGGTGCCGAGCCGGATGCGCTCGCAGTCAAAGCCGACGGCAGCCGTCTTTACGTGGCCAACATGGGCAGCGATGCCGTCGCCGTTGTCGACACTGGCAAGCTCACTCCGGAGGAATCGAAAACCGGCATGGTCGAACCCATCGGCTTTGTGCCCACAGAGTGGATGCCGGTGTCGATGGCATTCTTGCCGTCGCCTGCGGGAGGCAAGCTCTACGTCGCCACCGCCAAGGGCAAGGGAACGGGGCCGAATAATTTTCCCCAGGGCCACGTGGAAAGCGCGCCCAGCATGACCAACCGCTTCAGCACCTATATCGGCTCGCTGCTCTATGGCTCGATCGCCACGCTCGACGAGCCGGAGATAGAGAAGAATCTCACGAGCTGGACGTGGGTCGTCCTCGCGTCGAATCGTATGCGGGCCGCGGAAGAGGAGATATCGTTTGCCGGCGGGACGCAGAATCGCGGCGATCATCCGATTCGGCACATCATCTATATCATCAAAGAAAACCGCACCTACGACCAGATCCTCGGCGACCTCGAGAAGGATGGGAAGCCGGTGGGCAATGGCGCTCCCAGCCTGACGATGTATGGCGAAGCGACCACGCCGAACGAACACAAGCTTGCGTTGCAGTTCGGCTTGCTCGACAATTTCTTTGACTCCGGCGAGGTTTCGGGCGACGGGCACGTCTGGTCAACGGCTGCCATCAACAGTGATTATCTGGAAAAGACCTGGCAGCAAAACTACCGCGGCGACCAGCGATCCTACGACTTTGAGGGCGTGGTCGCCGGCGGCTATCCGCTGCGCCAGAACATTCCTGACGTGAACGATCCCGCAAGCGGCTTCATCTGGGGCAATCTCGCGGCGCACGGAAAGACCTACTACCACTTCGGCGAGTTCATCTCCTCGACATTTTGCGGGCAGGCGGAAGTGGCCGACCCCTCGCTCGGTCCAATGTTGTCGGGGCCGAAATGCGCGCACGGCGAAATCAAGCCCGGCGAGCCGCTGCCGGCCGAGTGGGGCGGAGGCACAAACAAATGGCCGTGGCCCATTCCGCTTATCGCCGCGAACATCGCCACCAAGCCGGAGCTTGTGGGCCACTTCGCCCCTGAGGCTCCCGATTTCGAACTCACGGTCCCCGACCAGATCCGCGTAGAAATATTCCTGCGCCATCTGAAGGGATGGATTGCGGACAAGGAACAGGGCAGGGATACCATGCCCAACTTTGTCATGCTGCGCCTGCCCAACGATCACACGGCGGGAACCCGCCCGGCCTCTCCAACCCCCAAGTCTTCCGTTGCCGACAATGATCTGGCCGTCGGCCGCGCAGTCGAAGCCATCTCGCACTCGCCGTTCTGGGACGATACGGCGTTCTTCATCCTTGAAGACGATGCGCAAAACGGCGCCGATCACGTCGATGCGCACCGCAGCCTCGCGCTGGTCGTGAGCAAGTACTCGCCCCACGGCCCCGCCGGCGCGCCTTTTGTCGACAGCCGATTCTACTCGACGGTTAGCGTGGTGCGCACCATGGAAGCTCTGCTCGGCCTGCCTCCCATGAACAACAACGACGCCTTCTGCTCCATGATCGCGTCGTTGTTCTCCGGGCCGGGCGATCAGCCCGCCTACAATGCGGACTACTCGAACCGCGACAATGGCCTCATTTACACCGCCAACGCGAAAAATGCGATCGGCGCCAAGGCAAGCACGAAGATGGACTTCAGTCATGAGGACCGCGCTCCTGTGGAGAAGCTCAATGTGATCTTGTGGAAAGACGCCATGGGCGGTGCGCCGGTACCTGCCATGCTCAAGTCTCGTCGGAAAAAGTCTGCCGGGGACGGCGACGATTAGCGCGGCTCGAACGCCCGTTCTGCAGCGGTGCTAAGATGGCTGGCGATCGCCTCTTCATTCCACAGGAGCCAGTTTCATGAGGAAGTCGAATCATCCTGTATGTGCGCTTTTTTGTCTATTTCTCATGGTGCTGGGTGCAGCCTGCACAAGTGAGCCGGCTGTGCTCAACGCCCAGCAGCCCCTGGCCCTCGCCATTCAATGGGAAAAAGTGACCGCGGTCTCAAATACCACGCCGACCCTGCAGGTGGTCGTGAATCCGCCGCTGCGACCTGGCGAACCGCTCAGTGCCGCCTCTTATAGAGCATTGAGGGACCTTGGTGCGGACTACGTGCGCTATGTTCCCTGGGCCCCTTATCCCCGACTGGTCGTCGCCGAGCTCGAGCCGCCAACACCGCAAAAAACCTCGTGGGACTTCACTCTCATCGATCCCATGACGAAGGATTTCCTGGCCGCGACCGCCGGTCATCCGGCGATCCTCAACTTCAGCACCATACCTGTATGGCTTTTCAACACCGACAAGCCAGTCACCTATCCCGTCGATCCCGACGAAGTGAACTGGAACTACACCCAGGGCACTCAACTGCGCGATCCCAGCGGCAAAGAACTTGGCGATTATTATGCGCGGCTGGTCAGTTGGTATGTGAGCGGCGGCTTCACCGATGAAAACGGCGTCCGTCACGAGTCCGGCTACCATTACAAGCTCCCCTGGTGGGAGGTGCTGAACGAAGTCGACTACGAGCACAGCTCGACGCCCGAACAGTACACCGAGCGCTACGACTCGATAGTAACTGCGATCCGCAATGTATCACCGCAAACAAAGTTCGTTGGGCTGGCGCTGGCCGAGCCGGGACGAGATGAGCGGTTCTTCGAATACTTCCTGAATCCTGCCAACCACAAGCCTGGCACTCCGCTCGACATGATCTCGTACCACTTTTACGCGTCGCCGGTGGCCGGCGAAACGTTGGATCATTGGCAGTACACGTTGTTCGATCAGGAAGCCGGATTCCTGAACGCCGTTCGCTATATCGAGGGCATCCGCAAACGGCTCTCGCCAAACACGAGGACCGATCTGGACGAACTGGGCGTCATTCTGCCCACAGATAACAAGCCCGGCGACAACCAGCCGCCGCCAGCCGCGTACTGGAATCTTGCCGGAGCGCTCTACGCCGATCTTTTTATCGAGCTCTCGCGGTTGCAGATCGATGTTGCGGGCGAGTCGCAATTGGTTGGGTATCCCACGCAATTCCCCAGCGTGAGCATGATGGATTGGATCACCAACCGGCCCAACGCGCGCTTCTGGGTGCTCAAGCTCATCAAAGATTCCTTACATCCTGGCGACAAGCTGGTAGGCACAACTCTTAGTTCAAGTGACCTAAGCGCGCAGGCCTTCGTCACGCCCACCGGGCGCAAACTGTTGCTTGTGAACAAGCGCAACCGTGCGATCGCGATTTCCCTCCCCGATGCAGACAAAGCCACGGCGCTTGCGGTCGATACGGAAAGCGGCGAAAGTCCGGCACGCAAGGTTCCAGTCACCGGAGGCTCCATCGAATTGGAGCCATTCGCTGTAACCGTCGTCAGCTGGTGAGCGCCGTGCAAAAGGAAAAAGCGTGATGGGCGATCGGCATGTGCTGCGCGTGGGTCTTTGCGGCATCGGACTCGATGCCTACTGGGCTCAGTTTGCAGGCCTCAAGGAGCGGCTCAACGGCTACGTGGCGCAGGTGGCGTCGCGCCTCGAGCGCCCCGGTGTAGAAGTGATCAATCTCGGCCTCATCGATTCGCCCGAACGCTCTCTAGAAGCCGGTCACCGGTGCCGCCGCGAAGACATCGACGTACTGTTCCTTTACGTCTCCACCTACGCGCTCTCCAATACCGTTCTGCCTCTCGTGCAACGCGCCGGCGTGCCGGTAGTGGTTCTCAATCTCCAGCCCGAGGCCGCAATCGACTATACGTCGTTCAACAAGCTCAACGACCGCACCG
>Ga0187851_10003741_pt1 | contig 12667 bp, 9 predicted proteins | sample June2016WEW_6_10_FD_132997 | JGI IMG/M metagenome (GOLD analysis project Ga0187851, IMG submission 132997) | Peatland microbial communities from SPRUCE experiment site at the Marcell Experimental Forest, Minnesota, USA - June2016WEW_6_10 | ecosystem: Environmental > Terrestrial > Soil > Wetlands... | reverse complement strand
CGCTGAAGCCGCGCATGCTTGTGCTGGCCGAAACGGAGTTCTGGCCGAACCTGCTGAGCGGCTGCTTCCGGCGCCGGATACCGGTCGTCGTCATCAACGCGCGCATCTCCGACCGCTCCTGGCCGCGTTATCGCCGCCTGCGGTCCCTATGGCGGCCAATTCTCAGCAAACTGAGCCGCGTGCTGGCGCAGAGCCAGACGGATGCGGAGCGGTTGCGGGCCATCGGCTGTGAACCGCTGCGCGTGTCGGTCGCGGGAAATTTGAAGTTCGATGTACGGGCGGCGACCGACAGTGACGCAACGCAGATTTTGCGGGCCAAAGGCGACGGGCTGAAATTCGTCGTGGCCGGCAGCACGCTGGAGGGCGAAGAAGCGGCTCTTCTCGAGGCCTGGCCGGAGTTGCTTTTCTTCGAGCCGCAACTCGCCATGGTTCTCGCCCCACGCCATCCCGAGCGGTTTGCCGCGGTCGCCTCGCTGCTCGAGAGATCTGGGAATGCATGGGTCCGGCGTTCGGAGTGGACTGCGAATCCGCCCAAATCCATCCGGCCCGGCACCGTGGTTCTGCTCGATACCATCGGCGAGTTGGCCTCGGTCTACTCGCTTGCCAGTGTTGCGTTTGTCGGCGGCAGCCTGGTTCCGGCTGGAGGCCATAACCCGCTTGAGCCGGCACAGTTTGGCGTACCCATCGTGATGGGTCCGCACTATGCCAACTTTGCCGCCATTACCGATGTCTTGCGCGAGGACCACGCGGTGCGTATTGCCGGCCAGGAGGATCTTGCCGCCGCACTGGTGGACCTGCTGAGCCATCGCGCCGCAGCCGAAGCCATGGGCGCACGGGCGAGGGAAGTTTTCGCGCGCGAGGCTGGCGCGACGGAACGCTGCACCGCCGCGATTCGCGAGGTGCTCCTGGAGGGCGAAGGCGCGGGGACAAAGCCATGAGGCGCTCGCGCACCGCCCGTCCTTTGCTCTGGCCGCTCGTTCCGGTCTACCGGCTCGGTCTTGCCGTACGCGAACGCAGATTTCGCCCTGGCAGCCCAGCGATGCGCCGGCTGCATTGGCCCGTGGTTGGCGTCGGCAATCTGTCAACCGGCGGCTCGGGCAAGACGCCGCTGACCATCGCTCTGGCGAAGGCACTTCGAGCGCGCGGCCTTCATGTCGATGTTCTTTCGCGCGGGTATGGCCGGCGCTCCGCGCTTCCACTCTTGGTTGACCCCGGCGGGACAGCAGAAGAATTCGGCGACGAGCCGCTCGAGATTGCACGCGCGGCCCATGTTCCTGTGTACGTGGCGGCCGAGCGGTACGAAGCGGGGTTGCTGGCGGAGCGTGATGCTGGCGGGCAGTCAGGCGTTCATCTGCTCGACGATGGTTTTCAACACCGCCAACTCTACCGCGACTTCGACATTCTTCTTCTCAACCGTGCTGACCTTGCCGACCATCTCCTCCCGGCCGGGGGCCTCCGTGAACCGTTGCGTGCCGCACGTCGCGCTCATGTCATCGCAATTCCTGGGGATGAACCAGAACTTGAAGCAGTGATCAGATCGCGCGGCTGGGGCGCTGAGATCTGGCGCCTGCGCCGGCACATGGAAGTCCCGGCCATCAATGGCTCTGCCGCGGCCTTTTGTGGCATTGCGCGCCCGGAACAGTTCTTCACGGGGCTCGAACGCGCGGGCGTGCAGCTCGCGGCGCGATTCAGCTTTCGCGATCATCACGCCTACACCAAAGCCGATCTCGACCGCATCGAAACGCGGGTGCGAAAGGTGGGCGCGAAAACACTGCTAACGACGGAGAAGGATCGCGTACGGCTCGGCTCGTCGACGACGAATCTGCCGATCGAAACCGTGCCGTTGCGCGTCGAGATCGAAGACGAGAAAGCGGCGATCGATTGGCTGATGGGCAGGCTGAAAGATCGCGGTTGAAACCGGCCTCGCCCGGGGCGACTACCAGACAATCTTGTAGAGATTCCCGTGATTGTCCGCGCCGACGGCGACATAGCTGTCGAGCGATTGAACCTGGAGGATGGTTCCCTTATCTCCCGTAAAGGTTCCGTGCAGGATTTTGTTGCCCGCGACGTGAGCGGCGTAGTATCCGTGCCCGTAGATCAGGTCCCACACGACGGCGGGGTTCGGCTGGCTGCTGTCACCGGTGCTGGATGGACTCGCATCGGCTGCAGGTGCGGTCACCCAATCGGATTTTCCCTTCAGCATCTCGCCGTCGGCGTAACTGAACGAACCCACCCGCCCGAAATCGGACTTGATTGAATATGAATATGTGCCATGGCCCTTCGAGCCTTCGTAAAACGGCCCGGGCGCCTGCAGCGACATTGGCCCTTTGACGGGATCCATCTGCTGGGCGTGGGCGGGTCTGAGGGCGAATGCCGAGGCGCCGATGGCGAGAGCCAGTTTCAAAGAGCGAATTTTCATTAGGGCGGACCTCCCGGAGTTGGATGCAGAGACAGTCTCGCACCTCTTCCGCAAAGATGGCGTAAAGGTGGGCGGCGGGGAAAATCTGGGGATTGTCTTGCAGGGGCTAAAGCCCCGGATCTCATTTGCCGCTCGTGCGGCCCGGCTAAAGCCGTGCCCTTACTACAAGGCTTTGGGTTCGTCCTTTCCCGCATCTCAAAATCGAGATGTGGGGCACCCAGTGGAAGCCGGGTTCGTTGAAGAACAACTGCAGGTCCTTCGACTCCGTTTGCCGCGAGATGCGCGGCAAACTCCGCTCAGGATGACAAATCAATGCTGATGCGAACTCTTGCCTTCTCATCAGACGCTCATCCGCCGGGATCCGCGGTGAAGGGTTACCGAGCTCATCCACCGGAGTCCACGGTGAAGGCTTACGGACGATCTTCCACGGGAATCCACGGTGCGGGATAAGTCGGCCCAATGTAGTCGGCGCGCGGGCGGATCAAGCGGTTGTCGTCGAGCTGTTCGATGACGTGCGCAGCCCAGCCGGCAATGCGGCTTACCGCAAAAATGGGAGTGTAGAGATCGATATCGATGCCCAGAGTTGCATAGGTCGAAGCTGAATAAAAATCCACGTTCGCATTTAGCTTCTTTTCCTTGTTGATATAAAGCTCGATGGCGCGCGACATCTCGTACCACTTGGGCAGGCCCGCATCCTTGCCCAATTGCTCGCTCATTTTGCGCAGGTGAGTGGCGCGCGGATCTTCGGTCTTGTACACGCGATGGCCGAAGCCGGAGATCTTTTGCCGCGCCGCCAGCATACCCTTCACGTACTCCACGGGGTCGGCGCCTTCCTTGTCGATGATCAGCAACAGGCGCATCACGCCTTCGTTGGCTCCGCCATGCAGCGGGCCTTTCAGCGCGCCGATGGCGCCGGTGATAGCCGAGTGGATGTCGGAGAGGGTGGCGGCGATGACGCGGGCGGCGAAGGTTGAGGCGTTGAGTTCGTGGTCAGCGTGCAGGATGAGGGCAATGTCCAAAGTTCGTGTAGCCGTTTCGGAGGGCTTTTCGCCGTTCAGCATCCACAGAAAGTTGCCGGCGTGGGAGAGCGAGCGGTCAGGCGGCACAATCTCTTTGCCCTTGCGAAGCCGGTCGTAGATGGCCACGATCATGGCGATCTGGGCTGTCAGATTGTAGGCTTTCCGCACGTTGGCATCGTGTGAATTGTCTTTCTCGTCGGCATCGTAAAAGCTCAAAGCCGACACCGTGGTGCGCAGCACCTCCATCGGTGTCGCCGACTTCGGAAACGACTCCAGCAGATCGATCAAGCCCTGGTCGAGCGCGCGCGCCAGGGCCAGCTGAGCGGAAAACTCGCGCAGCGCGAGCGCGTTGGGCAGCATCCCGTTCCAAAGCAGGTAGGTTGTCTCCTCGAAGGTCGAGTGCTCGGCCAGTTCATGGATGTCGATGCCGCGGTAAGACAGGATGCCGGCATCACCGTCGATCCAGCAGATGCCGGAGTTCGCGGCCACAATTCCTTCCAGACCCTTTCCTGCGACAGCAGTCGACATTGACCTGGCTTCTCCCTCTTTTCGGCGGCGAACTGACGGTTTAGGCGGAGCTTGGATCGCTCCCACGCGCCTCGCGCCGAAAATAGCGGTAAAGATGTTTATAACGTAGACCTTTGCCGCTTGTCACGGAACGTGGGACGCGGGTAGTGTCCTAACCCAAATTGGGGCACTGTCGGGCCGGGGCAGGCCGGAACGGGTGTTGCCGGACGATGACCAAAGGATGGAGAAAGAGTGCACAAAGCCAATTCTCCGATATATTCTGTAAATTCGTCGGGGTGCGGAACCGATTTTCGGCTTCCGGCCGCGGCCGGCTCCCCGTGATCTCAAAGGGAAAGGGGCGGAGGCCGCGCAGCCGATGATTCGGCAACCCAAACTGGGTTAAGCGTCTAATCACTGGGAGTTTCTCATCGAATTCGGTGGGTCTTCCCCGAATAAGCCCACCATCACACGAAAGGCAAAGCATGAGCGAAATTGAAGAAGCACCTCGAACTTATTCCGGAGCGTTCCTGGCGGTTATCGCCATCGCATTGCTGGCCGCTGTGGGCGGCCTGATATGGTGTTTCACGCTTGGCAGCCGTCTCAACACACAGGCCGCCGATCTGGCAGAAGCCAAGCAGCAGAATCGTGAACTCGCGGCCGAACTACGCGAAACCGATGCCCGTCTGAAAGTAACCACCGACGAACTAGCGAAGTCCCTCGGCCTCACTCAGAAAGAACTCGACCAGCGTGCCCAGGCGATCGTCGCGCGCGAAGAGGCGGACACGGCGCGCCTGCAAAGCGCGCAGCAGCAGACGGCCCAGCAGGTAACGGCGGTTTCCAGCGATGTTTCGAGTGTGAAGAGTGACGTGGGCGGCGTGAAGACCGACCTAGGCAAGACGCAGAGCGATCTGGCGACCACGATTGGCCAGCTTCAGCAGGTCCGCGGCGACCTGAGCAATACCAACAGCGTCATTGCGCGCAATCACGACGAGCTGGTCACGCTGGAACACAGGGGCGACCGGAACTACTACGAATTCACCTTGAACCGGGGCGAGAAGAAGCCGGTGGGCACGGTAAGCCTGCAGCTGAAAAAGACCGACGCCAAGCGCAGCCGCTTTACGATCGATATCTTTGCCGACGACAAGATGTATGAGAAAAAGGACCGGAATGTCAACGAGCCCTTGCAGTTTTATGCCGGCAAGGATCCAGCGCTCTATGAAATCGTGGTGAACAGCATCAGTTCCGGTAACCAGATTTCGGGCTATCTCTCGACGCCTAAGAATGCGCCGGCCCCGGTGCAGCCAAGCGGCGAATAGGGGCATTCTACTGGTCAATTACGGGCAACTGGGGCGCCACAACCAGATTCGGCTGGTAGCGGAATGAGAAGGTATAGTCGAGCTTCTTGCGCGCATCCCACTGTTCCTTCGTGATCCTGAAAGCGCAAACAATCTCACCCTCCACGGTCTGGCCGGGGTCGATCTCAGTGTTCAGCGGCGAGATGCCGGGTCCGTGCGGCACCTGTATATCGGGGTAAGCGATAAAGAGACGGTCGTAATCGCTCTGGTTGGCTGCATAACTGGAGTGGATGCCGTCTGCCAGCGTTACGTTCGTGGTCACGTTGTTCAGAAAGATCGGGTGTTCACTCTGGTTCTTGAGGCTCACCTTGGTGAAGACGAAGACCTGGTCGACGGTTTCTTGCGCCATGGGCGCGCCGCTGGCGTCGAATCCCGAGGTGATGGTGTGCTGCGGATGATCCCAGACGGCGAGGATCGTACCCCTGGCGATAGGCGGCTTTTCCCCGGCGATCACGTAGATCGCGATGGCGATGCTCACCACAACGGTAGCTGCTACGGCGGCCCAAATTACGTGGCTGCTGCCCCTGGTTAGTGCTTCACCTTTCGCCGCGTCGTCCAGTTGATTGGAATCCTGCTGCAATAAACTCATGGGGGCCTCACGCTGATCGTACCGATGCGCCCTTATCTTAGCGCTAATAGCACAGGTCAAGCCACGAAGAACTGGCCCGAATGGTTACCAGGAGCGAGGCGCCGAATCCCGCCGGCCCCATTTCACGGCCGTCTGCGCAGGCCGGCCAGAAATCCCTCCGCATCGCGCGTGTTCAGTACATCGGCGGCAGTGAGCCAGGCCCGGCGCAGTTGTTTTGCTCCATAATCCAACTTGCCCAGGTTTCGGCTGTCATGCGAGTCCGACGACATCACAATTTTGCAGCCCACTTCTCTGGCCAGCCGGAGGTCGCGGTCGTTCAGGTCCAGGCGCGCCGGGTCGGCATTATGCTCCATGGCGACGCCAAGCTCAGCGGCACGCCGCAACACCACTTCCATGTCCATCGCAAACGGTTCCCGCCGCAGCAGGAGCCGCCCCGTCGGATGGCCCAGAATCCGCATATACGGATTCTCCATCGCACGCATCACGCGCGCCGTCATTTCGTCGCGGCTCTGCTCAAAGCGCGAATGCACGCTGGCAATCACTACGTCCAGCTGCGCGAGCACCTCGTTGTCGAGCGCGAGAACGCCGTCGGCCAGGATGTCGACCTCGATGCCGGTGAAGACTCGAATGCGGCCTTCCATCGCTTTGTCGACTTCACGGACCAGTTTGATTTGCTCCAAAGCCCTCTGCTCATCGAGGCCATTGGTGACGCCGAGAAACTTCGAGTGGTCGGTGATGGCGATGTACGCGTATCCGCAGGCCACCGCCGCTTCGGCCATTTCGCGGATCGAATCGCGGCCGTCGCTATCGACGGTGTGCACGTGCACGTCGCCGCGAATGGTCTCGGGCCCTATAAGTTTTGGAAGAGATTTGTGGGAGGCCAAGTCAATTTCGCCAAGGTTCTCGCGCATCTCGGGTGGTATCCACTCCATGCCCAGCGCCGAATAGATTTCTTCCTCCGTTGCCGCGGCCACGGCCGCGCCGCCATCGAGACGGGCGAGCGCCCATTCGCTCAACGTAAAGCCCATCTTCAGCGCCCGCTGCCGAAGGCTGACGTTGTGGCCCTTGGAGCCGGTGAAATACTGCAATGCAGCTCCATAGCTGGCCGAGGGAAGCAGCCGTACGTCGACCTGCAGTCCCTGCTCGAGATGGAAACTGACTTTGTTTTCGCCCTTGACGATCACGTCGTGGATGCCGGGATACGCGGCGACGTAATCCACAGCGGCGCCGGTCTGCCCAGGTTCGCACGCTGGACCCGTAGCCAGGAGATCCAGGTCGCCGACGGTCTCGCGTCCGCGGCGCAATGAACCCGCCGGCGTGACCTTCTCGATCCCTTTACATTTCAGCAAATAGGCCGCAATACGCTGCGCCTCCTCATTCGCCACGTCGATGCGGAAACGGCCCGCGGAACGGCGGTAGTCCTCAATCCCTTTGCGTAGTTTTTCAATTTGCTTTGCGCCCATGCGGGGCAAGCCAGCCAGCCGTCCCGCCTCGATTGCTTCGGAAAGCTGCCCGATGCTATCTGTGTTGGCGCTGCTGATCACCGCCGCATCCCAAAACAACGTCACCGTTTTGGGGCCCATGCCGGGCAGTTTCAGAAGCTCGAGGATGCCTGCGCCATATTTGGCAAGCAGCTCATCATGCTGCGGCAGGGTGCCTGTGGAGGCCATGGCCTGGATGCGCGCCGCCATGCTTTTGCCGATGCCGTCGATTTCGAGCAATTGCGAAGTATCGGGAGCGGCAGCCACCAGGTCGACCGTGGTTTGTTCGGCGGCTTCGGCTGCACGGCGATAGCTGCGGACGCGAAAGCTGTCTGCGCCGTCGATCTCCATCAGGTCGGCGGTTTCGGCAAGCAGCCGAGCCATGGTCTTGTTATCCATAAATTGGCAGTATCGGCCATCCGCCGGCAGGCAAGCCAGTCGTGCTTCAGTTTCAGGCGCGACCTGGGCCGTTTCGGGTGATCTGGTTCCAGCCTGCTGCGCCGGGCAGGGTTTAGAACCGACTCACGGCTTTCCGCCGCCTGTTTCGTTCGTCACATGTTTGAAGGCGGGCGGTATGCCGCCGATTTTCGGGGCGCCCGACGCAGGTGTGATACTCCCGGCTCCCACTTTCCGCGATTGTCCCTCCGGCGCCGTCGCGTACGGCAGCGGCGCAGGTTCCGGAATCGAGCTAAGATCGATGACTGCCACGCCGTTCCCGGTTTGCCCCGTGATCGCTACCAGAACATCGTCCGTCCCGTCGCTCACCAGCGCATCGTAGTTTGCCGACAGGCTCACCGGCAGCGCAATCCGCTTGAGCAGGATGCCGAGCCTCCCGTCGAAGACATCGATGCCGTTCGGCGATGGCGCAAATAGCAGCATTCCGTCTGGGCTCAGCTTCGAACCGTTGACGTAAGCAGCGTTGAACGACTCGCGAAGATTCATCGCGATATACGACTCGCCATTTAGGTTGCTGTCATACAGATACCCCGACACAAAAAACTTGGAGTTGTCGCTCGAAAAGGCAAAATCGTCGCAAGGGTAGCACCCTAGGGACAGAACCTGGGTATCGCTGATTGAGTCCGCCGCCGTATCGATGTCGAAGAACCTCTCCGTCGAGTCGAAGTAGACCTGGGACGCGTCTGCGCTTGCCGCCGCACGGATCTGCGAGTAGTTTCCGACACCGAACGGCATTGATGGAATCGTATACGTCAGGAGGCTTCCAACATTCGTGTCGATCTTATAGAACTCCTCGTCTCCCGCAACGTAGATCATTCCCGCGTTGCTGACGTAGACACCGTAAGGTATGTCTCCAGCCACAGAGAAGGTCACCGGAGCCGCGCTCCCGCCTGGGGCGATTAAGTACACGGCCTTAGTACCCGTATCGGTGACGGCGAGCTTGCTGCCGTCGGAGGAAAGCGAAAGTGCCCACAAGCGATGCGTGGTTCCCTGTGGTGCGGCCGGAACCTGGATGGGGTTCAACCATCCTTGACTTCTTGAGAACACTTGAATCTCGCTGGCATCGGTAAAGTAATAGAGCTGTCGAGTGGAGTCGTAGACGCCCTGCGCCAGCGCGGCTCCGTTCAAGGGGAACTGTTGCGTTGCCGGCAGATATGTCATGCCGTTCTTCAGGGTAGCCGTCCCCACCGGAGTGGTCACGGTGATGTCCTCAGACGATCCCTCCGACCCTGCGGGAAAAGTAAACTCGAAGTCCACGAGCTGAAACGGAGGGCCTAAAGCGTCGTAGCCGTCCGGATTGTAGCCGCTGATGGTCGCTGGCCGGCCCCCTATCGTCACCTGCAAGCCGGGCGGAATCGTAGGCGCCGCAATTTCCGCACCGAAATACCCAAATCCATACCCATAAAGCGTGCCGGTACCGCCGCCGTCCGCTGTCGTGGCATTCGGGATCGCCTCGAGGATCGTCGGACCATAGCTGAAGCCCTCGGGGACGAATTGCAGGCTTCCGTCTGTTCCCAACCCATAAACGTCTGCAACGCCGGGAGCGCCCGGCGGAGTCACGACAGAGTAGATCGCCTGGGTGCCGGACTCGGCTCCCGCCTTCTCTATTCCGGTGGCGCTCGCCGGCGACTGATTGGGTTGAACAAAAAGGATCCCGGCGAGATTCTCAGGGCTTATGAGCTGCACCGGAGTCCCTCCGGAGGGTGACCCCGTCCCGGGAGTCACATAGTCGTTCAGCATGTACGCGGGTGCCGGCCCCGTCTTCAGGGCTTGCGTGTCGAAGAGCCCAACGCCTTCCTGCATGGGACCGATCAGGAGGCCGTTGCTGTCTTCAGCCTCAAAGATTGGCGGGCCAATAATTCCGGGAGACAAACCGCCGCCGTAGGGGATCACGTAGGGATTTGGAGCCCATCCGAGCAGTTGCCCGCTCGCCAGGTCGTAGGCGTAAACCAAGTAGCCAGCCAGATAAACCGTCTTCGAATCTGCGCTCACAACGATGGAGGTCACGTCAGATGGGCCGAGGGCCACCGGAATGGTCTGCTCCTGAACGAGCGTGTTGGAATCCAGGACGACGACCTGAGTCGGCGATGATGACGTCGAATCCGATTCCAGAACTAGGATCGATTTTCCATCCGGCGTGGAAACCACCGGGTAGGCCCCATACAGGTCGGAGATGTTGCTCTGTCCGGTCACAGGGTTGAAGGTACAGGGTGACGAACTGAGGATCAGCAGGGACCGGTCGCCCGTTCGCTCGAAGGTCGACAACGTCGAATTAGCGCAGCCGGCGTCGGTGGTGCTTTCGGCGCCGTAGATCGCGATGGAATTGTCGGATGGGTCCCAGATGGCAAAAGCTCCGACGCTATAGATCCCGGCAAGATTTACGTCGCTGCCTAGTAGCGCAAGCTCGCCGTTGGCCATTGCGAGCACCGTCGTAGCCCAGAATCCGTTGGGGCCGATCTGCGCAGCGGGGTATCGGGTCGTCACGGCCATCTGCACGGGATCGACGGCGTAAACATCCCCCATCAAGGTCCCAACCCACAAAGTCGAGCCGTCTGGGCTCAGGTCGATCCCGAAGGCTCCCGGCACGATGATTTCCCCAATCTTCGTCTGGGTAACGTCGTTCACAACCATGATCCGGTTCGATACCAGATCGGCTTCGAAAATCCGGTTCGTATTGGGATCGAAGGCCAGCCAGTTCTCATTCTGGGTAAAGGGATAGATTGTCGCCGCATCGGTTCGAACCCATCGCGATCGCGGAAGAGAGAGGCTGCCTGGGGTGCCCTGTAAGGCTGTCACAGCCAAGCTCATGGTCGTGGTTTGACTGATTCCCTGAGAGGTGCCCGAGATGGTCAGCGAATAGGAGGCCGGCGGCACATCAGCGGCGACGCCGAGATTGACTTGCTGACTCTGCCCTGGGCTTAGCTGGAATATAGAGGGGTTTACGCCCACCCCAGAAAGGGTAGTCTCAACCGTTACGGTGACGGCTCTATCGAATCCGTTAACCGGAATGATGGACACCGACACCTGAGCCGACGTGCCGGCGGCGATGGTGGGTGTGAAATTCGAAGGGATGACATTGAAGTTGGGTGCAGGTGGCGGGGGTGGCGTGGTCTGTGAACCACCGCCTCCTCCACCGCAGCTGTAAAGGGCCATGACTGCGGCAAAGGCGGTTACTTTTGCCAAGACGGAAGGCCGACAACCCTGGATTTTGCGCGCACCAACTCGCAACCTGCCATTGCTCATCTTCTTGCTCCGGGGAGTGAAGACCATTTTCCTGCGATGGGCAAGGAATCGCAAGGGGAAAGCGCAAAACGCTCACGCCTTGAGGCGCCGACAATCGGCGGCGGCCGCACGTCGACGCAGCTCTGAGCCTATCGCTAGACGGAGCTGCCGGGGAGGATTGTTTGGGAGTGATGCAGAGGTGGGTTGTGGGCACACCCCACCGTTACCGCCGGGCGGCGGTCGTACGGGTTCGCCCGGTTCTACGCGCTAAGCGGCGTTGTGGGCGGCGCTATCCCGAAAACGGACAACCGCATCCGCTTGCGGGCCTTTCTGCCCCTCAACAATGTCGAACTCGACCTCATCGCCTTCTTTGAGCGTTTTGTATCCATCCAATTGAATCGCTGAGTAGTGGACGAATACATCCGGCCCATCTTCGCGTCCGATGAATCCGTAGCCCTTGGCGTTGTTAAACCACTTCACTTTCCCTTTGTACGCGGCCACAGGTTCCTGCCTTCCTTTTCCTTACGTGGAAAGAGCGGGATCTTTCAGAGGAAGCCCCCGCCGATACCAAATAAGACGCCAAAAGTCTGTGAAAGGTTGATCAGTTTCAGTGGCGTTATACGCTCGTAACCCGAAAATGTGGCCAAATCCGGGTAATGGTAACCAGTTTCTGTGGAAAAGAAGGGGCGGGATCCTATAACCTGGTTCGTTTTTCCTTCTGCCGACTGTAGAGCAACACGCTGGTGAGTGTTTTTCCATCCAGGATGGCTCCCCTATCGATCATCTTCAGCACGTCGGAGAGGCGCACCAGCCTTAGCTCGATCTCTTCATCGTCTTCCGGCTCGGCGTCGCCCGCCCGAAGGCCCTCGGCGATAAACACCTTCATTGATTCGCCCAGGAACCCGGGGCTGGCGTAGTACTCGACCAACGGACCCCATTTTTTGGCCCTATAGCCGGTCTCCTCGATCAGTTCGCGTTTTGCAGCCGCGAGCGGCTCCTCGCCCGCATCGATTTTGCCCGCCGGCAATTCCCAAAGGTACTGGTTTGCCGCATGACGATACTGGCGCTCCATCACGATCCAGGGGTTTTTCTTGCTCTTTGAGTTGTCGAGCGCCAGAATCACCACGCTCCCATTGTGGCGGATCACGTCGCGCTCATTTTGCCGTCCGCCTGGCTCGAGGATTTTGTCGTGTTGAATGCGAAATAAAGGACACTCGAAGACGGTTTCAGAGCTTAAGATTGCTGCCTTTACCAACACACCGCGCTTCTTGGGCGGCCTTGACGACTTCTTGACTCTTGAGATTCTTGTTTTCGCGGTTTTCGCAGCTTTCCTATTGGGCATTTTCTCTCCTCTGCCGTTTTGAGAGTGCCGATTCGCTTCCGGTTCAAGTCGAGTATACGCAGTCGCGGTTCTGCATCGGGCGGGCCTCTCATGGCATCCTTAAGGGGCAAGCTTTGATCTGGCCGCGCGGAAACGTCTCCCCAAAAAGGCAGAAGCAAGTGAACGACTTGATCACCGCAGACTGTTATCCCGTGACCGCCGTGCCCGGGCTGAGCCGGTTATTCCAGGATTTCTGTGCCGGGACGCTTCCCAGCTACCTTCCGTCGCAGGATAACTG
>Ga0187851_10003740_pt1 | contig 12671 bp, 10 predicted proteins | sample June2016WEW_6_10_FD_132997 | JGI IMG/M metagenome (GOLD analysis project Ga0187851, IMG submission 132997) | Peatland microbial communities from SPRUCE experiment site at the Marcell Experimental Forest, Minnesota, USA - June2016WEW_6_10 | ecosystem: Environmental > Terrestrial > Soil >... | reverse complement strand
GGCTACCGCGGCGAAATCCTTATCGTGATGACCAACCTCGGCGATGTGCATCTGGAACTGGGAGCCGGCGAGAAGATCGCACAGATGGTTCCGGTGCCTGTGTTGACGGGGCCCGTTGAAGAGGTGGAAAGCCTGGAGGGCTCGTCGCGGGCGGCAAAGGGATTTGGAAGCTCGGGGACTTAAGGCGGGGGTCGGGGATCGGGAGACTGGGAGCGAGGCCGCCGGCCCGCTGGATTGCCGGGCGGGAACCCTTGTGGCCGCCGCTTGCGTATCATATAGAAGATCATGCTCTTCGGCGAGGCCTTCAAACTCGCGCTCCAATCCCTTTGGGCAAATAAGTTGCGCAGCATTCTCACGCTGCTGGGCGTGGTGATCGCCGTGGCTTCGGTGATCATGGTGGTCACGCTGACCAACGGTGCCAAACAGTTTGTCACGTCGAAGATCAACACCTACGGCGCGGCCGTGATCACCATCAGCAAGATGCCCGCCGTTTGGAACACGATCGATGAGTTTATCGAGTTCCAGAAGCGCAGAGACATCACCTACGACGACTATCGGGCTATTGTCGATCGATGCCGGTCCTGCGTCTCGGTGGGTGCGCAACTTAGCACCACGGGCAAGGTGGTTCGCGGAACACAGTCCACCACGGACACGACCATCCGGGGTTGGACGTGGACGATGCCCCCAATTTCGAACCTCAACATTGCCCTGGGCCGTTCGTTTACCGAGGTGGAGGACCAGCACAGTGCTCACGTGGCGATTGTGGGCTCGGATATCGTGGACAATGTCCTCGGACCGGGCGATCCACTGGGCAAAGAGATCCGCGTGGACGGCGCACCCTACACCGTGATCGGCGTCGGCGAGAGCCAGGGCAAGATGTTCGGCCAAAGCATGGACAACTGGGTGTCGATTCCGCTGAACAACTTTCTTGAAGCCTACGGCGCCCACCAAAGCCTGGAGATTTTCGTAGATGCGGGCAGCGGAGGTGCGGTGATGGAAGCGGTGCAGGACGAGCTGCGCACCATCATGCGCTCGCAGCGGCATCTGGCCCCAAGCGCTCCTGACGCCTTCTCTATCGACACCAGCGCGACATTCCAGAACCTTTTGGAAGGTATTCTGAACAACTTTGGCGCCGTGGTAGTCGCGATCGCCGCCGTTTCACTTGTAGTGGGCGGAATTGTGATCATGAACATCATGCTGGTTAGCGTAACCGAACGAACGCGCGAGATCGGCGTGCGCAAGGCGCTGGGAGCCCGGCGCAGCGACATTCTGCTGCAGTTTCTCATTGAATCCGCGCTGCTGGCATTGATCGGCGGGATCATTGGGGTCATCTTGGGGATTTCGGGCGCGAAGATTGTCACTCTGGCCGTCGGATTTCCGTCCGAGGTGGTGCTCTGGTCGGTCCTGGTGGCGCTTTTTGTGGCAGCAGCAGTGGGCATCTTTTTCGGGATTTATCCGGCGCACAAGGCCAGTGCGCTGGATCCGATCACTGCGCTGAGGGCGGAGATGTAAAGAGCAGGGGTCAGAGATCAAGTGCAAATCAGGTTGGAGAGGGATTGGGAAAAACGGTTTACGCGGTCCAGGAGTGAAACTGACCGCTGACCACTGAAAATTATGCCAGCCGTTGGCCAAACCGGAGAAGCGATCAAACTGGCGCTGGACACGCTGCGCAAGAACAAGCTGCGTTCGGGGCTGACCATTCTGGGCATCTCGATCGGCATTTCAACCGTGATCCTCATCTCTTCGGCCATCAATGGCCTGAATACCAACATCGACCATTTTGTGAGTACGCTGGGCACGAACGACTTGTGGCTTTTTCAATTTGAGCCGTTTGGCCATCGGCCCACGACCGAGGAGCTGAATCGCAAAAAACTGACTTACGATGACGGGGTAGCCATGCGCAGCCTGCCTCACGTGGTTGCCGTGGATCCGGAGCTGACTTACCAGAACTTTCAAACGGGATTAGGCAGCGTATCGATGAAGGCTGGAACGCACAAGATCGAGAACACAATCCTGAGCGGCACCACCACGGCGATGAATCAGGTGCAGAATGTGGATCTTATTGATGGGCGCATGTGGACGGAGTCGGAGGAGGAGCGGCGTGCCAATGTGGTCGTCCTGGGATACGACGCGGCGGCGAATCTTTTCCCCGGCGAATCACCCATCGGCAGAGATGTGGAGTGCGATGGCGATGTCTTCACCGTGATTGGCGTGCTCGACAAGCAGCCCCAACCCTTCGGCAGCGGGCGCAACACGCAAGATAACCAGGCATTTTTCCCGCTCGATACGTTCCGCAAGATTCACCCCGAGATCCTCGATTTCTGGATCGTGGTGCGCTATGACGACCCAGCCAACAAGGCGCTGGTCACCGAAGAAGTGCGTGAGCTGCTGCGCGTGCGGCGCAAGCTGCACGTGCAACAGGACGACAACTTCGCCATTTTCAGTCCCGACTCGCTTACCCGGCTCTGGAATCAGCTGACCGGAGGACTGTTCCTGTTTATGGTTGCGGTTTCATCGGTGGGTCTGATGGTGGGCGGCGTGGGCGTGATGAACATCATGCTGGTAAGCGTGACGGAACGAACCCGCGAGATCGGCGTTCGCAAGGCGATCGGCGCAACCAAGAAGAATATACTGCTGCAATTCACGCTGGAGGCGGTGACGCTTTGCATGGTCGGCGGGCTGCTTGGCATCCTTGCCGGAGGGCTGTTCACGCTCATTCTGCATTACGCGGTCTCGTTCCTCCATGCCGCGCTTTCGTTGGTGTGGGTGTTGGTCGCTTTCGTTGTTGCGTGCGTGATTGGATTGGTGTTCGGCATCTATCCGGCATGGAAAGCGGCGAACCTGGACCCGATTGAGGCGCTCCGGTACGAATAGCAAGGACCAAGGGAACGAGGCAACAAGGGAACAAGAAAGTGCTAGCCTTTCAGTTTCGTCATCAGTGCGTTCAGCATGCGAATTACATCGGCGGAGAGCTTCTCTGCCGATTCATACCATTTCTTCTCCCCGAGTTCGAGCAATTGCGAAATGATGAGCTGCGTTTGGAGCTCGGCGTTTGAGCCACGCGCGTGCCCCAAGAACTGCAGATACTCACCTTTGGTGGACCTTGCGTAGCCCTCGGCGATATTGCTTGGGATGGAAACAGAGGCACGCCGCATTTGGTTGATGAGCCCGAACTGCTCCGGTGCTGGAAATGTCGACGTGAGACGATAGACTGCCGTGCTGAGTTCAATAGCACGCTGCCAAACTACAAGATCCTTGAACGATGCACCCATGTTTCGCTCCTTTCGCTCGCTCCGATTGGATATCGCTAAAGAATAGAGCAGACCAAGGGTGGGCACCGTGACCCTCGGCACGCAGAGTTCCTGCTCGTTCCCCCGTTCCCTTGTTCCCTCGCACCAGGGTCCGTTCATCTACACTTTTGCTGTGATGCCGCACGCACTGGCGCAGACCGTGGAGATAGCGACGACGGCGCTGACTGCGGCGGGAATGGGTTACTTTCTGGCATCGCTCATTGCAGCCTGGGTTTTTCTGCGGCAGCGACGAGCACCTCACGACAATTTCGCGCCCGGCGTGAGCATTCTCAAATCACTCAAAGGTGTCGACCCCGGCATGATGGATGCTTTCCGCAGCCATTGCCGCCAAAACTATTCCGGCGAATATGAATTGCTGTTTGGTATCTCGTCGCACGATGATCCGGCGGCAGTTGCCGTGGAGCGACTGCAAAACGAGTTCCCCGAACGGGCAATCCGGCTGGTCGAGTGTCCGGAGCAGTTGGGAACGAATGGCAAGGTGAGCACGCTGGTGCAGCTTGCCCGGCTGGCGCGGCACGATTTTCTCCTGATCAACGATTCCGATATCACAGTCGGCCCGCACTATCTGCTGAGGGTGATGGCGGGCTTCGGAGATCCGGCCACCGAAGGGGCTCAGAGCCCCTCATCCTTCACGGAGCTTGACGCACGGGCTGAAACTGGCATCCTTCAACATGGAGAGGGACGAGCTGCGGTGGGCCTGGTGACGGCGCTCTATCGCGGGCGCGCTCACCGCACACTGCCGTCACGTATCGAAGCGCTGGCCATTGCGACGGAGTTTGCGCCCGGTGTTCTGCTGTCGAAGATGATCGAGGGTGGCCTGCATTACGGACTTGGTTCGACACTTGCCGTGCGGCGCGAGGCTCTCGAGAAGGCCGGCGGGCTGCTTCCGCTTGTGGATTATCTGGCCGACGATTACGAACTGGGCGCGCGCGTGGCGCGGGCCGGCTATCGCGTGGAGCTGAGCGCCGAGGTCGTGGAAACCGGAGTCCCTGCATACGACTGGTGCGCATTCCGCGATCACCAGTTGCGCTGGCTGAGGACGGTGCGCGAGGCGCGGCCGGCAGGTTACGCAGGGCTGGTCTTTACGCACGGATTGGGCTGGGCTCTGCTCAACGTGCTCGCCAGTGGACTGAGCCCGGTGAGCCTCTGGCTGCTGGGATTGAGCTTTTTTCTGCGCCTGGCACAGGCCATGACGGTGGGCGCATCGGTGCTGCGCGATCATCAGGTCCTCGAGTATCTGTGGCTGCTTCCGTTTCGTGACGTGGTCGCGATTGGCCTATGGGTGGCGGGTTTCGCCGGTGACACGGTGGTGTGGCGCGGGGAGCAGTTCGTACTGAAGAACGGGAAGCTGGAAAAGGAACAGCGGAGCTAGCGGTGTAAGCCGGGTCAGCGGAGCTAGGAAAGGCGGAGCGACTGAGTAACTCATATCGCGCCGCAATTCCGCGACCTGGGGCAGGTGCGAATTCAAATTCGCGCGGTATTGAATGCCGCGCACGATCTGGTACATTGCATTCACGCGGCAGGGCCGCGAGAGGAGACGCTTCATGCATATCCGGGATCAGGTTCGGCGAGGAATTCTGAGCTGTTGCATGCTGTTTGCCGCATCGACGGTCGTGTTTTCGCAAAATCCGGCGCCGGCCAAGCCGCCTGCCGGCACGCAAGTGGCACCGGCACAGGTTTATGGACCGTTGCTTAGCCATCTTGAGGACTGGTTTGTCTCTCTTGCCGAGGCGATGCCCGAAGACAAATACGATTTTGTTCCGGCTACGACGATGGGCGAGTACAAAGGGGTGAGCACGTTCGCCGAGCAGGTGAAACACGTTGCCGAGGCCAACGCGTTTTACTTCCACGATCCCTCCAAACCGGCGCCGGACAGAGCATCCTTCGAAAAGCTCAAGACCAAGGCGGAGATCGTGCAGGCGCTGAAGGATTCGTTTGCGGCGGGCCACGCTTATATCGACTCCATGACGCCGGAGAATGCATTTGTTGCGCTGCCCGATGGGTCAACGCGAGCGGGAAATGTAGCCCGTGGAATCTCCCATTTCATGGACCACTACGGGCAGCTGGTTGAGTACCTGCGAATGAACGGCATTGTTCCGCCGGCAAGCCGAGGCGGAAAGTAACTGCACTAGAGCAGAATCCGAGTAGATTGAACCTCCGGGTCACCGGCTTCGGTGGCTTTTTCCTCAAGAAAGAGCCGCCTTGCACGTATTCGGCGAGGGCACTGTTACTCAGGTTCTGCTCTAATCACCGGCGGTTGGGGTGGCGAGCTCGTCTTCGGCCCGAATGGCCTCGGTGTCGAAGCTGAGGCAGGCGCCAAGATCATCGAATTCCTTCTCCCAGCGAGGGCGGTCCTCGGGCTCGAGCGCAGTAAGGCCCCGGCTGGGCGTGCGCAGGATTTCGTACCAGAGGTTTTGCGCCTGCCAGAGATTGAGTTCGAGGGGCAGCTCGACGAGTGTGCGGGCGAGCAGAAGAGCGTTTTCGAGCATTTCGATCGAGCCCGAAGACATGTGCAGCTCGATCATGGCGCGTTTCATGCGCTGATCCGCGTTGTACGAAAGCGTAGCCGCGTCGAGAGGAACCTGGTCCGCCTTGGCGAGGGAGAGCAGCGACCGCAGCTGCGCCTGGTCTACCGGATCGCCCTCGAGCACGCGGCGCAACCCTGCGTTGATGGCGAAGCTGGCGGCGAGGTTGAGGGCTGAGGGCTTGGGCAAGCCTGCTTGTGAGAGATAGTGGAGCAGGCTGGCGTGGTCCTGATAAATGGTGGTGAGCGAGTTCTCGATATCCCAGAGGGTGGAGTTGAGAATCACATCCACAATGCGGCGCTGCTCATCGGTGAAGAGCGAAGTGAGCGAGTAGTCGGCGTGGCCGTAATAACGATCGAGCAGGCGAATCACTTCGGGAAAGTCGGCGCGCTGCACCTGTTCCGCAGCCTGGACGGAGAAAGCCTCGAACGAGGCGGCATCGGCGTCGTCATAGACCTTGACGGCCGCAGTGATGTTCTGATCGCCGAAGTGAAGCACCGCGAAGGAGAAGCTTTGCGCGTGGCCGGTTATAAGACTGGCGAGGCGCGCGCGGCCCAGCGCGAGGCGGCCGCGACCCGAGGCGTGAATATCGTAAGAGATGCGACTGACGTGATAGCAGAACAGCTCGGTTTCATCGGCAAATGAGGAAAAGACCGAGCTGATCGCGTAATGAGCGGCCACCTGCTCGAGGTGCAACTCCATGGTTGCGACGCACTTCCTGTAGATGGCGGCGCCATCGCCGGCTTCGGGATCGTTGGATTTGGCCTGGGAAAGACGCTCCAGAAAGGCAGGCTCAAGCGCGGCGGCCCGTTCGCCGAAGACCTGCCCGGCAAGCTGAAGCACGCGCGCGGCGTAAACAATGATCTGCACGGATTCGATACCGGAGATGTCGTCGAAGAACCATCCGCAGCTGGTGTACATGAGCTGCGCATGACGCTGCATTTCCATCAGCTCGAGCGCGCGTACGCGTTCGGCCTGGGAGAGAATGTGCGGCTGATGCTCGGCAAAGAAGCGGTCGACGGTCTCTGCGCTGCGGTCGAGGACCACCTGGATGTATGCATCCCGCGCCGCCCAAACATCCTTGAAGAGCTTGCCGCTCTCCCTTTCGGTGAGGGGGATCAACGCATCGCGCAACGCATCGAGGGCCTCGCGCAGAGGAGCACGCCAGGCCTGATTCCAGCCGGGCTTGCTGTTGCAGCCGCAATCGGATCGCCAGCGCTCGATACCGTGCACGCAGCTCCAGGAGGTCTCCTCGACGATCTGGCACTCGAATTCGGGCGGGAACTGCGCCAGGAAGCAGCCGTAATTCGCAAGTTTGACGTTTTTGTCTTTCTCCAGAAGGCGCAAGGCATAGGCCAGCGCCATTTCGCCGTGCTTGTGGTGATGGCCGTAGGATTCACCGTCGGTGGCCACGTTGACCAATTGCGGCTGCACTGAATCTCTGAAGCCGGATTTGAGCCTCTTGGCCAGGTCGTCGCCCGAGTTGAGAAGGCCTTCAAAGGCGATGGCACGTGACATGGGCCCGTTGTAAAAGAAGACTGCGATCGAAGCGCCAGATGGGAAGCGCACGACATAGGGGTGCGTGGTGTCGACCGAGGCGTGAGGCGTGTCGATCCAGCCGAGATCGGCCGTCTTGTCTTCCCCGGCCTCGCTTTTCTTGCCATCGCCTTTCTCGCTCTTCTTGCTTTCATCGTCGCTTCTTAGCGGGCGAATGCGCTTGCACTGGTGCGGCGCGAGCACCGTGAACTTGATGCCGTTATCGGCGAGCAACTCGAGCGTGGCCAGGTCGACCGCGGTTTCAGGCAGCCACATACCCTCGGGCTTGATGCCAAAGTTCGACTTGTAGTCGGCAATGCCCCAGCGGATTTGTGTTAGGCGGTCACGCGTGCTCGCCAATGGCAGGATCATGTGGTTGTAGACCTGTGCCAACGCCGAACTGTGCCCGCGGTATCGATCGCGGCTGCGCCGTTCTCCGTCGATGATCTTGTTGCAGGTTTGCCGCGCGTTCTCTTTCATCCAGCTAAACAGCGTGGGGCCGAAGTTGAAGCTCATTCGCGCGTAGTTGTTCACAATGCGCACGATCTGGTTCGCGTCATTGACCACGCGCGCGGCGCCGTTGGGCGCGTAACACTCCGCGCAGACGCGCTCGTTCCAATCGTGATAGGGAGCGGCGCTGTCTTGAATTTCTACCGTTTCCAGCCAGGGATTTTCGCGAGGCGGCTGGTAGAAGTGGCCGTGAATACAAACAAAACGCTTGGCCTGTGGCATGATCAATCCGTTCGCGAGCGCCGGAGCTGATTTCTGAGCGCTTTGGCTATTCTAGAGCCTTCGCCGCAGGAGTTATCGGCACGAACGGCCGGCGGGTTCACTGTCTCTGGCCAGATCGCACGCGCGCCAGAGATACCAACTGGCAACGGAGCGGAAAGGAGTCCAGCGCCGGCCGCGGCGGAAGAGTTCGTCGGGCTTGGGAAGGTCGGCAGCTTCGAGCGGACGCGACCTGGGCACACGCTGGAAGGTGAGAGCGAAACCCTTGCGGACGCCGTAGTCGGTCACAGGCAGCACATCGGGGCGGCCGAGGCGGAAGATGAGCAGCATTTCCACGGTCCACGAACCGATGCCGCGAACCTCAGTGAGGCGCTCGACGATGTCGGCATCGGACATCTTGAGAATGGCCGCGTGCGAGGGCACCGTGCCGTCGAGGGTGCGCCGGGCCAGGTCGCGCATGGCCTTGATCTTGTTGCCGGAGACGCCGGCGGCGCGGAGCGGCTCGTCGGGAGTGTCGAGCAAGAGCTGCGGGGTGGGATCGCCGCCGAAGTACTCGCGCACGCGACGATGGATGGTCGCCGCGGCCTTGCCGTGGAGTTGCTGATAGAGGATCGACTCGAGCAGAGAGTCAAAGGGCGAAGCCGAGGCATCGAGGCGCAGGGTGAAAGGTCCGACGCGATCGATGAGCGCAGCGAGTTTCGCATCGTTGGCGCGCAGATGGGCGAGCGCTTCCTCAGGGTTGAAGGGAAGTTTTCGGCTGCGGCCGGTGTGCATCATGGGAGGAGTGTATCGCACGGGCCAAATGCGGCGATGACGGCCGAGTGCCGTCATGCGAGTCGAACAAACGCCATGGCTGGAGTGGTACACTGCCTGCGATTTCAAGCGAACAGGAGACGGGCGATGAAGCGCCGGGAATTTGTGAAGGCGATGACAGCCGCCGGAACGGGCGCGCTGCTGGGGCCAAAGTTTGCATTGGGAGCGGGAAAGCAGGCTGAGCCGGACATGCGCGTGAAACGCGTGCTGGTGATGTTTAAATGCCATTTCGACGCGGGGTTCATCGACACGCAGTACAACGTGGTGCACCGCCGGTACTTCGATAAGTTTTTCCCGCAGGCGATCGAAGTGGCGCGAAAGGCGAACTCCGGCGGCAAGCGACGGTATGTGTGGACGACGGGTTCGTGGCTTCTGTATGAGTACCTGGAGCAGGCGACCCCCGAAGATCGCAAAGCGATGGAAGAGGCAATCGCACGCGGCGACATTGCGTGGCACGCGCTTCCGTTTACATGGCAAACCGAGATGATGAGCCAGTCGATGATTGAGGGCAGCCTGGGGCTGGCACGGTCGCTCGATAAGCGATTCGGCAAGACGACGACGGGCGCGAAGATGACCGATGTACCGGGACATACGCGCGGGATCATTGTGCCGCTGGCAAGCCACGGAGTGACGTTTCTCGAGATTGGCGTCAACGGCGGATCGACGCCCGCTGAGTTGCCGCCGCTCTTTCTTTGGAAGCATCCATCGACGGCGCGCCTTGCCGTGATGTACCACCACGAATATGGCGGCGTCGCGGTCGCTCCGGGTTCCGATCTTGCCCTGGTCACGGAGGTGCGTGATGACAACAGCGGCCCGCACACGCCCGAGGAGATCGACCAGATCCATGCGGATCTGGCGGAACGGTTTCCCAACGCGGAGATCAAGGCGAGTAATTTGTCGGAGATGGCGGATGCGCTGGCCGCCTATCACGGCAAGCTACCGGTGGTGTCGGAAGAGATCGGCGATACGTGGATTTACGGCTGCGCGAGCGATCCGCTCAAGGTGGCCCGTTATCGAGAGATTTCGCGCCTGCGCGACCAGTGGATCGCGAACGGCAAGCTGCAGGTCGGCAGCGAGACGGATTTGCAGCTATTAAGGCATGTGCTGTTGGAGGCGGAGCACACGTGGGGCACCGATACAAAAACCTGGCTGGACTTCGACAACTACACTCCGGCCGATCTGGCCCGCATGCTCGATACGAAGAATTACAAAGTCGTGGAGTTCAGTTGGCAGGAGAAAAGGCAGGATTTGTTGGATGGGATCGCGACGCTACCCGCAGGTCTGCGCGCCGAGGCGAAGGATGCGATTCAGGCGTTGACCGTCCCGGGTGAGTACGAGATTGCAGGCAAGCCCGTTCCCCACGCTCCGGGCGTGCCGATTGAAACCCCGCATTTCATTCTGAGGATCGACCCGCGAACTGGAGCCATCACGCAGCTTAGGAGTAAGGCCAGTGGGCGCGAGTGGGCGAGCGAGAAGAATCCGATTGCGCTCCTCACCTATCAGACACTTTCAGCCGAGGATTACCAGCGCTATCAGGCCGGCTATCTCACCACGAAAGAGGATTGGGCGGCAAAGGACTTCGGCAAGCCGAATATCGATCGCTTTGGCGCTCGGCGCGAAGAGTGGCAACCTCAATCGGCGACAGTATCAGTGGCAGAAATCGAAGCGTCGCATCAAATTCTGATTCGCCTGCAATTCAAGGACGATGAGGCGTCTGCCTCAGGCCGCGCAGCGTTTCCGGCGCACGCGCTCGTCGAAATTGGGTTGCCGAAAGCTAAGCCGGAAGTCTCTCTGAGTCTCAAGTATTTCGGCAAGCCGGCCACGCGCATGCCCGAGGCGCTCTGGCTGACGTTTAATCCGATCGCGGAGGACGCGCAGGGATGGGCTCTCGAGAAATCGGGCGATTGGATCTCGGCGTTTGATGTGGTGGCGTCAGGCAACCGGCACATGCACGCGCTCTCGACCGGCTTTCGCTACCGCGACCACAACCACGAATTTGCCGTTGACACAATCGACGCGCCGGTGGTGGCGCTGGGGGAGCGGACGCCTTTGGCGTTCTCGAACGATCAGCCGGATTTGATCAAGGGAATTCATTCGTGCCTCTATAACAACGCGTGGGGCACGAACTACATCATGTGGTACGGGGAAGATGTGATGGCGCGGTATGTGATTCGCGCATGAGTCAATCTAGCAAGCAAGAAGGCCTCCCGCGCTGCTATGTCGGAGGCCCTGCAGCGGCCGTTCTCACGATGCGTTGGCCGCGTGAACGATGACGATTTGCGTTTGGCCATTGTGCAAGCCGGGATTCTGCACCACAGTCACGGTCACCGATTCACCCGAGCTCCTGGTCAAAACCAATGTTCCGCCATTGCCATTGGTTGTGACTTGCGCAGCCGGGCCCAGGCTGTTTTGGTAGAAGGAAATTACCTGGTCTTTGGAATCGGAGGTAAGGAAATTGGCCGTCGTCATGGTCTTTCCGGCGATGGTCATGTGCAGATTTCCCTTGCCCTGCGTGGCGCCGGGATAGATTGCCACCCCCAGGTCGCTTTCCGTGACCGGCTGCCCCGAGTTGGTGCTCATTTTCACGGCCTTGGCGACTTTGTAGATGCCATAGCCGACAACGCCGGCTCCAACAATACCGATGCCGACGAAAATCGCCACGATGATCAGGACGATTTTGAGGGCGCTCGAGCCTTGCTTGGGCGGCGGTGCAGCGACCGGCGGGTAGGGCGGAACGGGCGGCGCTGTTGGCTGCGAAGGAACTGGCTGAAAGCCTTGATTGTCAGGTGTGTCGGGCATGGTCTCTTCCTTTGTTCAAAGGGTTTTAGAGCGGTTACAGAGTTGACGAGCCTTTTCAGATACTCGATCCGAGTTGCAGAAACTATACCTCATCCACGCCACCGCGAGGTTGAATTCCGCAAAATCGAGGCGGAGCGCAGTTGCGTTCCAATCCGGGCCGCGGCGAACCGCGCAGTGACCAAATGACGGACAATCGGCGCCCAGGCGCTTTACCATCGAGGAAGTAGTTTCCAGGAGCTTCTCAAATGAAGATGCGACCAGGTTCGCAGACCGGGTTCTTGCTGTGCGGGAAAGAGTGGATTGACGGCGAAGCCATGGAAGTGCGATCGCCCTGGGACCAGGGCCTGGTAGGACGGGTGACCGTGGCCACGCGAGCCGATGCGCGTCAGGCCGTTCATCACGCCGTCGTGAGCATCCGGCGAACACGCGCCCTGCCGCGATGGAAACGGCGCGAAATTCTGGAAGACGTGGCCGCGGCGCTGATCGAGCAGAAGGAGCGGTTTGCTCAGTTGATGGTGGCTGAAGCGGGCAAGCCGGTGCGGCTGGCGCGCGCAGAAGTGGATCGCGCTGTGCTCACCTTCAAGACTGCTGCAGAGGAAGCAGTACGGCTGGGCGGAGAAAGCATCCCGCTGGATTTGACCGAGGGCAATGAAGGCCGCTGGGGACTGGTGCAGCGATTTCCGGTGGGGCCGGTTCTGGCGATTACGCCCTTTAATTTTCCCCTGAACCTGGTTGCCCACAAAGCAGCGCCAGCCATGGCCGCCGGCTGTCCGTTGATCCTGAAGCCGGCGCCGGAGGCAACGTTCACCGCGCTGGCGCTGGGCGAGGTGATGCTGAAAGCCGGGTGGCCTGAAGAAGCTCTGGCCGTGCTGCCGTTGGAGAACACCGACACGGCATGGCTGGCAGAAAAGGAAGATCGCATCAAACTCGTTAGTTTTACCGGCTCGGCCAAGGTGGG